>Ga0209990_10000498_pt1 | contig 38304 bp, 28 predicted proteins | sample NOAtaG_6_FD_187304 | JGI IMG/M metagenome (GOLD analysis project Ga0209990, IMG submission 187304) | Freshwater lake microbial communities from Lake Erie, under a cyanobacterial bloom - NOAA_Erie_Diel5S_2200h metaG (SPAdes) (version 2) | ecosystem: Environmental > Aquatic > Freshwater > Lake ...
TGCGTCTTTGCGCCTTTGCGTGAGACCAACAGTGCTGGCAACGACCCGTCACGGAAGAGATGTCAAGTGGCTGGCAGAGCGAAAACATCCCGATTTCCCCATTCTCACACCGTTTCACCATCCCAGCCTCGCCCTCCCAATACACACCGGCTTTTGCACAGCGTGTTTCATCCGTGCGAATCCGTGTTCATCCGTGGCAAATCTGCGTTTCATCCGTGGCAAACTTCACCCCGTGCGATTCATGGGCGGCGCTCAGGCTAAATTCCGAGCTACTGGTAGATCACAACCAAAAACACCAGCGCCTCGGCCTTGCCCGGATTCCGGATCTCATGCGGAACGTCCGCGCGGTAGCTGGCCGAATCCGCCCGATTCAGTTCGGTCGTCTCGTTGTCCGAAACCACCACCACCCGGCCCTTCTGCACCGTGAGAAATTCGCGAGTTCCCTGGAAGTGCGGAGCCGACCGCAGGGCGCCGCCAGGATTCAGCAGCACCTCGTAGAACTCCACATCCTTCTCCAGATGCAGAGGTGACAGAGTCCGGATGGAACAGTTCTGGTCCGAACGAAAAATGTGGCTGCGGTCATCGGCCCGGATAATTTCAATTCCCGGTGCCGTACCTGCCTGCTCCACCAGCTCCGCCATGCTCATTCCCAGCGCACCCGCAATCTTGACGGTCACCGCCAAAGTCGGATTGGCCTGCTCACGCTCGATCTGACTGAGCATTGAGCGGCTGACACCGGATGCCCGCGACAGCACATCCAGTGACCACCCGCGGTCACGCCGCAGCTGGTGAATCCGACGACACACATGCCGACTGACATCCTCGGCCGATTCAGCTGATGCGGTTGACTGAGCAGCATCAGCGGCAGAACGCGCGGATTTCATCAGTTCACCACTTCCGGATTTCAATATACTGGATGATTCTTCTTGCAAACCGAACGCCACCACGTGTACTATACCGCACGCAATCTCCAGTATATTCAAAAACCGCTGAAATTCGCGAAAGAAACTCAGATGAAAGCCCTCGTCAAACGCCACGCGGAAAAGGGGCTCTGGCTGGAAGACGTTCCGGAACCCAAGGTCGGCGTGAATGATGTTCTGATTAAAGTTGACCGCACCGGTATCTGCGGTACGGACGTGCATATCCATGAATGGGATGCCTGGGCACAGCGCACCATCCCGGTACCAATGGTCGTCGGGCATGAATTTGTGGGCGAAATTGTGGAAGTCGGTTCGAACGTTGCCGATTTTCATCCGGGGGACATTGTCAGCGGTGAAGGCCATGTGGTCTGCGGCCGCTGCCGCAACTGTCTCGCCGGACGGCGACACCTGTGCCCCAAAACTCAGGGTATCGGTGTCAATCGTCCGGGGGCCTTTGCAGAATACATCGCGCTGCCCATGACCAATGTCTGGCATCATCACCACGGCATCGACCGCGATATCGCTTCCATCTTCGATCCGTTCGGCAACGCAGTCCACACCGCTCTGGCTTTCCCCGTGCTGGGCGAAGACGTGCTGATCACCGGGGCCGGACCAATCGGGCTGATGGCGGCTGCCGTCGTTCGTCATGCCGGAGCTCGATTTGTGGTCGTGACCGATGTCAACCCGTGGCGTCTGCAGCTGGCCCAAAAAATGGGCGCTACGCGCACCGTGGATGTGCGGTCCGAACGACTGGAAGATGTTCAGCGGGAACTGGGTATGGTCGAAGGCTTCGATGTCGGACTGGAAATGTCCGGCAACGCCGACGCATTCCGCAGCATGCTGGCCAATATGGCGCACGGCGGCAAAGTGGCCATGCTGGGCATCCCCACCACCGACATCTCCATCGACTGGACTCAGGTCGTGTTCAATATGCTCACCATTCACGGCATCTACGGACGCGAAATGTACGAAACGTGGTATAAGATGACCGTGATGCTGCAAAGCGGGCTGGATATCAGCCCCGTCATCACGCACCGACTGCACTACACCGAATTTGCCAAAGGCTTCGAAGCCATGAAGTCCGGCCAGTCCGGAAAAGTCATTCTGAACTGGAACAACTGAAGCGTCAGGAAAATCGCCATGTCCGGTCTCACTGATCATGCTGTTGCTGAACTGCAGTCCATCCGCACTCAGGGACTGTTCAAAGCCGAACGCACCATCGATTCACCCCAGAACACCAGTATCCGGCTGGCTGATTCCAGTCAGGTCGTGAATCTTTGTGCCAATAATTATCTGGGACTGGCTGATCACCCGGCCATCGTGCAGGCCGCCCGCGAAGCACTCGATCGCTGGGGTTACGGCATGGCCTCCGTCCGCTTCATCTGCGGCACGCAGTCCGTCCACCACGCCCTGGAACAACGCATCAGCAGCTTCCTCGGAACCGATGACACCATCCTCTACAGCTCGTGCTTCGATGCCAACGGCGGTCTGTTCGAAACACTGCTCACAGAACAGGACGCCATCATTTCGGACCAGTTAAACCATGCCAGCATCATCGACGGCATTCGGCTGTGCAAGGCTCAGCGGTATCGCTACCGCAACAATGACATGGCCGACCTCGAACAGCAGCTGCAGGCCGCTCAGAGCTGCCGCAATCGACTGATCGCCACCGATGGCGTCTTCTCCATGGACGGGTACCTCGCCAAACTGCCGGACATCTGCGAACTGGCCGATCGTTACAATGCGTCCATTATGGTGGACGATTCCCATGCCGTCGGTTTCGTCGGGCCCTCCGGAAAGGGCACCCCCGAACACTTCAATGTGGCCAGCCGCATCGACATCATCACCGGCACTCTCGGCAAAGCACTCGGCGGTGCCTCCGGAGGCTACACCAGCGGTCGCAAACCACTGATCGACCTGCTGCGACAGCGGTCACGACCGTACCTGTTCTCAAACACCCTGGCACCGCCCATCGCCGCCGCATCACTCAAAGCCCTCGAACTGATCAGCGAATCTGATCAGCTCCGCACCCAGCTCCGCGAAAACACCGCGTACTTCCGCTCCGCCATGAATGCCGCCGGATTCCGTGTCCTCCCCGGCGAACACCCCATCGCACCCGTCATGATCGGTGACGCGGCTCTGGCTACACGCATGGCCAATGCCCTGCTGGCTCTGGGCATCTATGTGATCGGCTTCTCGTTCCCCGTCGTCCCCCGCGGTGAAGCACGCATCCGCACCCAGATGTCGGCTGCTCACTCACGAACGCAGCTGGAACATGCCGTCGATGCCTTCACCCGCGTTGGAAAGGAACTGGGGATCATCTGAGCCTCAGCGACCACGCGACTCAGCCGCCTGCCGAATCGCACGCTGCGCGGCAGCCAGTCGCTCGGGCCACTCAAACTTCGCGGCTACCGCCGGATCGTAACCCTGCAGATGGTCACGCAGTCGGGTTTCAGGCCGAGTATACCGCAGCTGAGTATCCCGAAACACCTCCCGACACAGCTCAGCCAGCAGCGGGTCATACGCCTGCAGCTCTTCACGAGTATTCACGTGGTTGTGGTCATGGTCGTCCTCGCGGTTGTTGTCAAACCACGACTGCACGCCCTCGGCAAAATACTCGTGATGATTCACCGAAGCATACTTGCCCTTCCATAACCCCGCCTGCATCGCCTGCTCATACGCAGACTGCACCCGCTCGTCAAATCCCGGGTCCACCACATTCATACCACGCAGATGAATGTTGTGAGCAAACTCGTGAATCAGAATGCACTCCGCCCGGTACGGATCACCCTCGTACCCCAGCAGATTCTCTTCACCACACGAACACAGCGGGTCCGTCGCTGAACCACCCATGCCCCGTGCCCGCGCGTCCCAAAAATCCCGCGCCGTCACGCCCTTTGCCTGCCGACCATCCTGCGCCGGATCACCCAGCCACTTCCACTCAGGCAAATCCGTCGTGTATTCATTATGAGCAATGATGCACAGACGAGACCCCCCGCGAATCATCGCCTCACGAACGTCCGGACGACGCGACAACAACAGGTCCACGATCGCCGCCGCCTCTCGCAGGGCATACGGATTCACCCGGGCTGATGCCACTATCGGATAGCCGCCCGCAGCAATGTACTGACTGTAATAGTCCGGAACATGCAGGTCAGCAGGAGGCACCGTTACGGTCGGCAAGGCCGCAGCCGACGCGCCGAGGTCCTGACCACAGGCCTCAGGTGACTGTCCGAACCACAGCACAGCAGGCAAACAGATCCACGCAGCAACTGACATCCCATAACCGGCCGCAGCACGCATGCATGTCAGTCCATGAAAATTCGCTTCCAGCCCCGATACATGCAGTCCAGCAGCTCACGACCCTCTTCGGTCGCACGGTACCGCACAAACCCCTCACCCTCTTCCACCTCGGTCTGCACGATCTGCACGTTGTCCTCTTCACTGTACATCCAAGATTGCTCCTGGAACAGCTGAAACACTCGATGCAGGGCCTTCTCAGTCGCCGGCAGGAAGACTTCCCCGTCCAGAAACAACTGGTACCCATACTCCTCCAGCTTCGGCCACGGCATGTCCGGAGTTGTGCCACGGTAGTACGGAGTCAGCACGGAAACATCGTCCGGCTTCGAATTCGGATTGTGCAGCATGTCGATCGCGTTCCACGGACAGATCGTCAGCTGATAAAATTCGCTGCTGTCGTTCGGCGACCGATAACACATCTGACAGCCAATGCAGCGACTGGTGTCAATCTGATGGTAACTTTCCGATGGTACCGGACTGACCACCTCGTAAATGCAGTCCACAGGACACACGTTCGCGCACGAATTGCACGATGTGCAGTTGTCCTTGTTGATCACGTTGATGTAGCGAGTTTCCTTCTTCCGGTCAGATTTGCGGTCCCGGAAGTAATCTGTCATGGAAATCGTCATCGAACCGTCCGCCTTTCCACTGCCACTCAACCAACACGGACCGGACTTCACGCAAGCCCACGCCGCGACCACCAAAAATGCTACCGCCCACCCCTGCACTCGGCAGTGTTGATCGGCCAAAATGAACTTTTTCAGCCAGACTTTCCTGCGCGTGGGAAGCTGCCGCCACCGCATTCCTGACATCGAACATCGACAAATGCCAGGTTTGCCCGGAAATCATTCACAATTGAGGATTCCTCAGTCCTGTTTTCGCCTCGCCGCCTCGTCCCGCACCACGTCCTCCACCACCAGAACTTCATTCGATCGCTGCAGATTTCGCCGCAACCGCACCACCAGCCCCGCCTCCTCGTAAATCCAGAATTCACGGAAGACTCGCTGAGCCGCCAGTTTTGCCGTTCGATTCGGACGCCCCAGAGTCTGCGAGACCTGTTCGGCAGTCATCCCCTTCACCACTCGACCCTCACGCGCCGCCCGCTGCACATCATCCGGTGGTCGCTTCAGAAAGTCGGCACTGCTGATCCATCTGTCCTGCAAACGTTCCCAGCCCAGCGTTTTCAGCCGTTGAGCCAGGCCGTCAGCATCTGCCGGTGATTCCTGCGCCGCCCGCTCCCACGCCTGCTTCAGCAGCTCCACGCCACGCTCCCGAGCGACCTGGTCCTGCCACTCCTCACCCACAAACAAATACTCGTCCGCCGTGCGAATCTGCCCGGCCAGCGTCTGCAGACCGAATCGCTGCTCCTGCCCCCGCAGCCAGGCTGATCTGAGCTGTCCCGCTTCAGCCACGCGGTCCAGTCGCACCAGCAGTCCACTCACGCCGATCAGTTCCTGACGCTCCAGCTGGGTGGCTCTGGATAACTGCCACTGCACCTCCCGCTGCTCCAGTGCCTCTGCCGCCTGCACCTCGGCCGGCAATTCATCACGCACCAGCCGGCCCAGTTCCAGGCCGTTGCTGCCATCCGTCTTCAGCTGCTGCCGCAGATCCAGCAGCCGCAGCTGTACATACAGCTGCCGCTGCAGCAGTCGCCGCTCCGCCGGACTGGCCGCTGCCCAGGCCGCTCCCGCATTCTTCGCGAACGCCTGCTGCAGACTGGCCGGGATCGCGCGCTGGCGATCATCCCAGCCTTCCATCCGCCGCGCATCCGCCAGCAGTGACTGCAGCTCGTTGCCCGGCTGCTTCAATCGCAGGGCCAGCAGCTCAAATCGCAACTGCCCTGTCGTCTCTGCCGAAACCCCCAGCTGCTCTGCCGACTGCAGCAGGCCCGCCAGCCCGATCGGATCGTTCCGCACCAGCTGCTTCTGCCGCTGAATTGCCTGACCACGCACCGCCTGAATCTCCTGCCGCAGTACGTCGTCCTCATAAAACTCCGCCCGCGGTACATATTCCGCCGCCAGCAACAGCAGCTTCTCCGGCTGCTCATTCCCCGGCTCACCCATCCGCCGCCGCAGCTGCTCTTCGTCCGTTTCACCCACCTGCAGCCGCTGCACTGTGAAAAACAGGCGTGAACCATCACGAGTAAACCCGCCGGTCACCTCCACCCGCTGCGCACGACGGATACGATCCGGCAGACGGACCGTGGGCGGATGCCGAAAAATCAGCTCCAGCTGCTCCAGCCGAAACGATTCGGCCGTGCGACTTTGAAATCGCCCCTCCAGCTGAATACGCGCTCCCGCGTCCGCCAGCTCACCCCAGCGATCCTGCTGCTTCAGCAACTGCGGTACAGACAGCGTCTGAGCCGTCACGGGGGCGGCAGCACAGCACAGCAGCAGCCACACCCACAATCCCGATCGCAGCAGCAGGCCCTCGCCAGCGTTCATGGCTTCGCTCCCACAGGTTCCGCCACAGTCTCACCAGACCCCGCCTGAGCCGCAGGAGCCAATCCCAGGGACAGCTGCTGCTGCCGCAATAACTCCGCCACACCCGCGTCCGCAGCGGAATACCCGGCAGCACCCGCCGTCACAGCTTCCGTCAGCACCACCACCGAACTGTCATCCAGCCGCAGCTGCAGGGATCCGTCCGCCGGGTTCGTCTGACCTGCCTGCATCGTTCCGGCAAACAGCACCGGCCGCTGCGGTGCCGCAGACTGCAGCTGCCGCAGCGACTGAGCAGCCGTCAGTACCCGCACCCGCTGTGCACCGGCCATCAGCGGCAGATCCAGTTCCAGTATCCCGGCGTTTTCCGCCTGCGGTTTAAGCACCGCCTCAAACACAAACACCAGACCTCGCACCTCGGCCGTGACACGCTCGTCCGTCACCCGATTGCTCGCCGACAGCTGCTCCAGCGAACTGACCAGATCAAGCTGTGACAACTGACTCACCGCCTGACACTGTCGCAGCAGTGATTCCGCCCGCTGCGATTCGGCATCCTGTCGCCTCAGGATCCCGGCGGCCTCCACGACCCGTTCCAGTGCTGCCGTCAGCAGCGGCAGATCCCCCGCCTGCAGCGCCCGTTCAGCCGCATCCTGCTGCTGTCGCCAGACCCGCCGCGCAACATCCTGTCGACGCTGCTGCACCATCCACCAGACGGTCAGAGCCAGCAGCACGAGGCTGGCTGTGACCAGCAGACGAACCGGTGAAAACACGCGCCGCAGCCGTACCGCCAGCGGGACTTTCGGTATCAGCGGTACCGGTGGTGTCGGCTGAATCACCGGGGCTGCTGTGACGGCAGGAGCAGCACCGCCGGAGACTGCGGCGGCTGCCTGCGCAGTGCGGGGGCCGGGCGAGCGTCTTCCGGGTGGAGCGGCGAGCCCGCGTTCGGGTGGCTGCGCGGGTTCGGGTGTGACGGTGGCGGTTTCGCTGGCCTGTGCCGTCCGTGGTTTGGTGCGTGAGTCCTGAGCGGTGGTGTTGCCCGTGGGCCGATGATGTTCCGGTGCGGAAGACGGTTCACCGGCCAGCTCGCGCAGCGCCGCACCGGCCCGACCTGCCAGGCCGCCGGCCACGACTTCGCTGTGAATCCGGCGAGTCGCGGGGTACGGGTTGACCGGCAGGACATACAGGGAACGCCCGCAATCCGAACACTCAGCAACCTGATACGAGGCCCGGCGAATACCGGCCGCGCGACCGCCGCAGTCGCAGCTGACCTGGAACGGCACGGGGATGTCTTTTGCCGCTGTGCCGAACAGCCTGGCCCTGGCCCGTAAAAATCTGCCGCTCAGCCCCGACATCGGTATGCACTTATTCCGATCGAATTCAGATGCGTTGTGTACCCCCCCCATCCGTCTGTGGAATTCTCGCCTGTCGTGTGCAGCGAGGCAACCAGATCCGGCCTGCAGTTTTTGTTTTTGGCCGACCGAGTCCTCCCGCCCCCCCCTTTCCCGACGAATCACCACCTCCGGCGAGCCGGGCACGGGAGTGCCCGGGTGCGGTCACCTCCGATCGTCGCCCGCAATCGTGTTGACTTTCCGGTCCTGGACTCAGGGCATCATGAAATCGCAAATCACAGCGACATTTCGATTTTGTCTCTCAGCCTGCATGGTTAGCATGTATGTGGCGCAGGGGTGAACACGCAAATGCATCTGATCAAACAGGATTACAATCATGTCTACAGAATCGGCCGGGCGACGGTTCGCCATCGGGTTGTCGTTTCCTGGCGAAGTGCGGGAATTTGCCAAAGAGCTGGATCAGGAGTTGTCCGCATATTTTGGTGCGGACAGGATCTTTTTCGATGCACGGTATGAGCATGAACTGGGCGGTGTCGATCTGGACTTAAAACTGCGAACAATCTACCGCGAGCAGTGCGATCTTGTGGTGCCTGTTTTTTGCCGGCATTACGAAAAACCCTGGTGTCAGGTGGAATGGAGTTCCATTCGCGCGTTGATGCTGATGTGTCGCGAAGAAGATCGAATTCTTCCGGTCGCGTTCGATAACACGGAAGTCCCTGGCTGGGAAAAAACCGATCTGTCGATCCAGGTCCGCGATCGCAGCACGCTGGCGATAGCAGAAGTGCTGCGGATGGCACATGAACATCGCTTCGCGAATCAAATCGATTCCTCTGCTTCGTCACAGACAACCGGCGGCACAGCGATGCCACCTGCTGTCGAACGATCCCGATTGCGCGATGTGACTGAGCAGCAATTGCAGGCCGGCGATTTGCAGACCAGTCTCAAAGAGATTCGCAGTCGTGTAACGGCGATTGTCAAAAACGACTCTGTCAGGCAATTGCTGTTGCAGGCCAGTGGTATGAATTCCCTGCAGACACCGGAAACCCTGGTGGAGGAAATTTTTGCCGTGCGCCCCATGATTCGCTCAGGCGACAAGCCGCAGACACCAATGTGTTTTGTCCACAGATGCGTCGTTGCCCTGCAGGAAGTGCGGCCAGTGTATGAGGTCATTATTAACAGCCTGGAAGCTCTGGCAGCCCTGCTGCTGCCATTGTCTGTCGAAGACAGGCATGGCACGTCAGCCAATCGTTTTGCGCAGGCCGCTCTGGGTTTTCATGCCGTGGCGGGTGATGATAAGGTAATCGGTGCCTCGATCATCGGTCGGTTGCTCGGCCTGCGGGTAGCAATTGACAACAGCGGATCAACGATGCTGCAGAATGCAATCCACCCCAATCTGGGTAATGAGGCAGTGGCCATCGATGGTCTTGGCGCACCGGATCTGCTGGCTGCTGTGCGAAAAATGCTGCGCGGGGTGCTCATGGCGCGCAGTGCCAGCCCGGCACATATCAGGGCTGCTCTGCGAGTTTGGGCAGCCCGGAAGGCTTACGTGTGCGTTTGGGTGATGAGTTACCTTGATCCGAAAATTGCCACGCAGTTACTTCAGGAATTGCCATCGATTATCCTGTTGCATGGTGATGGAGAGGACGCCAGCGAGGTGAATCCATTGGTCATGCACCAACTGCAGGAAATAGAAAACTTCATCGCCAGCCATCGAGGACAGCGAACATGAACACACCCGAAACATCCCCTGCCACCTCCACCATTCCGCACGTCCTTTCACCGCAGGAACAGGCAGCCGTAGCCGCGGCACGGCTGGCCGGCCGGCCACTCCTCGTCCGCGGTGAACCTGGTACCGGAAAAACACAGCTCGCTGAAGCCGCCGCACAGCGACTCAATCGCCCGCTCGTCTCACTCACCGTCAACTCCACCACCAGCCCCACCGATCTCCTCTGGACATTCGATGCTGTCCAGCGACTGGCCGAAGCTCAGGTCGCTGCCGCCATCACCAAAGATCCCCAAACCCTGCGCGAACAGATCCAGCTGCAAAAATTCGTCAAACCCGGGCCACTGTGGTGGGCCTTCGACTGGGACTCTGCCGCCAAACAGACCGGCGTCGAAGCACCCGCCGTCCCGACCGGCTGGCTGACTCACCACGGCGTCGTCATCCTGATCGACGAAATCGACAAAGGCGAGACCGATGTCCCCAATGGACTCCTCGAAGCACTCGGGTCCCGCCGCTTCACTCCTGTCGGCTGGCCGCAACCCATTCAGCACAGCCCCGCTTCCGGCCAGCCGCTGATCGTCATCACCACCAACGAAGAACGGGCCCTGCCGGATGCGTTTGTCCGCCGCTGTCTGGTCCTGCAGCTGGAACTGCCCACTCTGACCGCGCGGGCCGGCGAGGAGCAGCGGAAACAGGAAAACCAGGCTCTGAGCGAGTTCCTCGTATCCCGGGGACAGGCACATTTCGGCCACGTACTGGCCCCGAAAGTCCTGCAGCAGGCCGCTGATCTGCTGGTGGAAGATCGCCGCACTGCCCTCGAAAATCAGCAACGCCCATTCCCCGGGCAGGCGGAATACCTCGACTACCTGAGGATTCTGGCCGAAGGACAGAACGCCGGCGGACTGCCGCAGGAGCAACTGCAGGAGGTGCGTTCGCTGGTGTTCCGCAAATGGCGCAGGGCTGTGCGATGAACCTAAGTCAGTGGCTGCGATGGTTGCTGTCTGCGTTTCGACGCACTCCCCGGCCAGGCACCCCGGCGGGCATCTGGCAATTTCGACAGGGCATTATTGGCCGCAGCGACCTGCTGGCCGTGCTGCAGTCCGGTGATCAGGCGGCCGTGCAGATGTTCTGCCAAATGCTGCAACTGGACCGACGTCCGGAACAATCCGCGGAATCCCCCGACATTCACCGGACCGGAACTCAAACAACACGCCGCCGTCCATCGCAGCCCGCGGTTTCCACCGGGTATCCCCAAAGAGCGCAGCCGCTGCCGCTCTGGCGCTGCGCTGAGCAGGTGTCGCCCCGGCAACAGGCCACACAGACTGAGTATCCGCCATGGCAGGGCTGGTCAGCCACACCGACCAATGCCGCAGATTTGCTCCTGCCGCTCGAGCCGTGGAGCGAACTGGAGCCGCGTGTGCGCGGCATGCTCGATCAGCTCCTCAGTTCCGCCATCGATGTCGAACGACTGGTCTCACAGGTGGCACGGCTGGAAAGCATCTCGCGAATCCCGCGACGACTGAAACGGGCGTGGGGCCGAAGTTTGTTTGTCGTGCGGGAAGACAGCACCCGACTGGCTCCACTGCACAACGATCAGCAACTGGTCATTCAGCGGCTGCGCAGGCTGTTGCCTCCGGGAGCGTTGCGGCATGTCCGCGGAGTCACCCCGGACGTGCTGTGGTACGATGTGGAAGAGCATCCGGATCTGTCAGAACAGGACGCGGTGTTTCACCAGCCGGACGATGCTGCCACACTGCTGGTGCTCAGTGATCTGGGCGTCTTTGATGACACCGGAAAAGCCTCTGCCGCGTGGTTGCTGTGGGCCCGGCGGATGGTTTCAGCAGGGCACCGGCCGCTGGTGCTGTTACCCTGCGCCGAAGATCGCCTCAGTCCCGCCCTGCGTGATCTGTTCACTGTACGGACCTGGCAGTCACCGCGCGTGCTGGTGCGCGATGCGACGCAGCGCACCGAACGGCTGGAACAGCTGGCCGTTGCCGCCGCACCCGCGATTCGGCTGGAACCCGGGTTACTGCGTGAGCTGCGGCAGGTGGGGCTGGGCTGTGCCGACGGATCGCTGGAACTGGACTACTGGAACAGCAGCTGGCTGCGGGCGCAGCACCCCTTCGCCGGAACCCCCGATCGTCAAATCGCCTGTGAATCGTTGTTGCCGCTGTTTGAACAGTGGCCGAATGCCCAGCGGCGGCAGGTGCTGCACAGCATGCGGCAGTGGCGCAGGACCCGACAGGAATGTCCGGAAATCTGGTTCGAGGAACTGCTCAGTCTGTCCGCATCCAGTCGGCAGTTGGCGGAACCTCAGGATGTGGCCGAGGCCTTGAGTTTGCATGCGGATTACCGGCAGCATGTCAACAGTGACACAGAGCACGGCAGGAACGTTTGTGGCTGGCTGCGTTCGGCCATCCGCCGTTATCCCCGGCAGGCTCGTGATGACCAGCAGGTGGGGCCACTGCTGCAGCCGCTGGTTGACGCGGTACTGAACTCGATTGGTAAGCCGGGGATTACCGGTGTGTCTCAGGAGCAGCGCTGCTGTGTCATCCAGCCAATGGGACAGCGGCTGCAGGTGCAGGTACTGTCGCAGGCTCCCGGGGCTTTGGCCGTCCCGCCGCGGATGGCCGAATTGAAGACCGCGCGGGATGCTGCACAACTGCAGGCTGACCTGGAACGTGCCACGGCTTTGGGCGGCGAACTGCGGCTGGCGGGAGATTTTGGCAGGTTGCGACTGGAACAGTTTGAACGTCCACGCTGGGCGACCGCTGTGGGGTATGATCGATATGGAGTCTGGGCCGATCTGTCGGTGGGGGTGGACGCAGCCGGTCGTGAACGCAGTCAGCGTCTGCGTTGGATCCCGTGTGGCGAATTTTGGATGGGTTCTCCTGCCGACGAGCCGGGTCGAGATGAGGATGAGTTACTTCATCAGGTTCGTATCACACGAGGTTACTGGTTTTTTGACAGTGCCTGTCCGCAGTGGTTGTGGGAGAGCGTGATGGGTGGTAATCCGAGTCGATTTCGTGATGCAGATCGTCCAGTTGAGCAGGTGAGCTGGGACAATTGTCAGGAATTTTTGTTGCGATTGAACGAGCTGCTTGGTAGTGGGGTGAATTTTCGATTGCCGAGTGAGGCGGAGTGGGAGTATGCGTGTCGGGCCGGCACGTCGAGTGCGTTGTACACGGGTGGTTTGACATTGGTGGGTGCAAATAACGGTCCGGAGCTGGACGGTATAGCGTGGTATGGTGGTAACAGCGGAGTGGGTTACGATCTTGAGGAGTCTTATGACGGGTCAGACTGGCCAGAGAAGCAGTATGAGTTTTCGAGTTGTGGCAGTCGTCGTGTGAAGTCGAAGGGTTGCAATTCGTGGGGATTGTATGACATGCTTGGTAATGTGTGGGAGTGGTGTGGCGACTGGTACGGCGATTATGATGTGGAACAATCTGAAGATCCGTTTGGTGCGTCGTCGGGTTCGGTTCGTGTGGTCCGTGGCGGCGGCTGGGACAGCGGCGCGCGGTACGTGCGGGCCGCGTTTCGGGCCAGGGACGTCCCGGGTCATGACGACTTCTTCCTGGGTTTCCGCCCCCTGAGTGCAGCGAGCCGTCCGGCCGAGTGATCAGGTAAGGCCGAACAAGCGAGTTCGTTTGGCGCAGCGGGTGGGGAACGGAGTGACCCCCCGCCGCCGAACGAAACGAGCGCCGTGAGGCCGGCGATTGGGTGACAGCCTGCGGTCGGACAGTTTCACAGGTTTTCGATGGTGCAAAACGGATTTTTATCATGGCTTTTGCGTTTTTTCGGGTGTCGTCATCTGACAGTGAATCTGCGAATGAGCTGAATCGTTTTTTGGCAGGCAACTCGGTGATTCGTGTGGAACGGCATTTTCATGCGGAACAGTCTGAGGGGTACTGGTCATTCTGCGTGGAGTACCGTCCTCGCCAAAAGCCTGTGTCTGCGCGAAAGGGCGAGCGGGAGCGGATTGATTACAAGGAGACGCTCACTCCCGCCGAGTTCGAAGTTTATGACAAACTGCGTGATGTGAGGAAAGAGATTTCTGAACGGGACGGATTGCCCTTATATGCCGTCGCTACGAACGAGCAGCTGGCAGAAATCTCAAAGAGAAGAGTGACGGCTAAGGCCGGTTTACGTGAGATTGTCGATTTCGGGGCGGCGCGAATTCGGAAGTACGGTATTGAGTTCCTGCGGGTGATGGCAACGAATGAGGAACTGGACTTGCTGCAGATGGAACAGACGGTAACGGTGCCGGAGACTTCGGATCGAAATACTGCAGGTGAGGGACCGGAAAATGCCGCGGAGGACAAAGGTCGGGCTCAGCGAAATCGCGAATTATTCAAACCTGAGTGAGGCATTGTTTCTGGCTGCTGCTGGTCGCAGAAATCGACGGTATGTGCAGCAGTTTCTTGAGCACGCTCCGCAGCGACTGGGGGACCTCAGCGACAGTTTGTTTTCTGAACGTTGGCGTCCATCGGAAATGACGGAGTTCGTGATTTACGACCCTAAACGCCGCCTGATTCACGCCCCTCGGTTCCCCGATCGCATCGTTCATCATGCACTGATTCTGCAGGTCGGCGAGCATCTGGATCGAATGCAGATTGACGACAGCTTTGCCTGCCGTGTTGGGAAAGGCCCCTTGAAGGCGGTCGAGCGGGCACAGCATTTCGGACGACGGTTCCGATGGTATCTCAAGATGGATGTTGCCGGGTATTTTCACAGCATTCGCCACAGTGTGCTGCTGGAGTTTGTATCGCGACGGATCGCGGATGCGGCAGTCCTGCGGCTGTTTTGCCGTATTCTTGAGGGCTTTCAGGCGACCCCGGGAACAGGACTGCCGATTGGCGCATTGACCTCCCAGCATCTGGCCAATTTGTATCTGGCAGGCTTTGATCGGTGGATGACCGGGCAGTCGGCCTGTCGAGGCTATGTGCGGTACATGGATGACATGGTTGTCTGGTGTCAAACCAGGTCGGACGCGAAGGCGTTGCTGCTGTCGGCGACCGAATTGCTGGGGGACGTTTGGCAGCTTCAGCTGAAGGGGCAGTCGCAGATTAACAGAGCCAGTGCGGGCCTGCCGTTTTGTGGCTATCGGATTTATCCGGGCATTATCCGCCTGACGCGCAGGAAGAAGCTGATTTACCGCCGCATTTGTACTCACTGGGAAGAGCAGTATCGGCTGGGGCGTGTCACTGCTGCCCAATTGCAGGCCGGAATGGCATCGGCACTGGCAGCAGTTCAGGCGGCGGAATCCCTGGCCTGGCGCCGTAATGAAATGCAGCGGTCACAGTCAGGCGAAGTGTGAACGCACCTCCTTCGCGTATGTCATGCCAGTGCAGCATAGTTGCATTCCAGCTCCGTTTGCCTTTTTCTTCCCAATCTGAGATCCTGACGGCGGGCATTTTTCGCAGGGTTCGGATCGTGTGATCCGTGGCGGCAGCTGGAACAGCAACGCGCGGAACGTGCGGGCCGCGTATCGGAACAGGAACGACCCGGGTCATGCTGACAACAACCTGGGTTTCCGCCCCCTGAATTCCGCCTTCTGACTGACAGCTCAGCGGAACGCTGAACAGAGAAATGTCCGGACTGCAGAGATCGGCTGCGGCAAAACAGAAAATGGCCCTTCGCGAGCAAGTCGCTCCGGCAAACGCTCGCGAAGGTGCCGCCCTGCTTCAACAACCTGCTCAGTCGTAACCCACGGGATTGTCCGTCATGACCACGCTGGACGATGTCACAGACTTTGGTTGCCCGCTGCTGCGGGAAGGCCCGCCCGCATGGGCCAGCGGATTCGGGCAGGATCAGTACGGCTATTTCACAGAGCTGGAATTGCCGCTGAATCATCGTCGGGAAAGTACCAGAAGTCAGCGTCTGCGTTGGATCCCGTGTGGCGAATTTTGGATGGGTTCTCCTGCCGACGAGCCGGGTCGAGATGAGGATGAGTTACTTCATCAGGTTCGTATCACACGAGGTTACTGGTTTTTTGACAGTGCCTGTCCGCAGTGGTTGTGGGAGAGCGTGATGGGTGGTAATCCGAGTCGATTTCGTGATGCAGATCGTCCAGTTGAGCAGGTGAGCTGGGACAATTGTCAGGAATTTTTGTTGCGATTGAACGAGCTGCTTGGTAGTGGGGTGAATTTTCGATTGCCGAGTGAGGCGGAGTGGGAGTATGCGTGTCGGGCCGGCACGTCGAGTGCGTTGTACACGGGTGGTTTGACATTGGTGGGTGCAAATAACGGTCCGGAGCTGGACGGTATAGCGTGGTATGGTGGTAACAGCGGAGTGGGTTACGATCTTGAGGAGTCTTATGACGGGTCAGACTGGCCAGAGAAGCAGTATGAGTTTTCGAGTTGTGGCAGTCGTCGTGTGAAGTCGAAGGGTTGCAATTCGTGGGGATTGTATGACATGCTTGGTAATGTGTGGGAGTGGTGTGGCGACTGGTACGGCGATTATGATGTGGAACAATCTGAAGATCCGTTTGGTGCGTCGTCGGGTTCGGTTCGTGTGGTCCGTGGCGGCGGCTGGGACAGCGGCGCGCGGTACGTGCGGGCCGCGTTTCGGGCCAGGGACGTCCCGGGTCATGACGACTTCTTCCTGGGTTTCCGCCCCCTGAGTGCAGCGAGCCGTCCGGCCGAGTGATCAGGTAAGGCCGAACAAGCGAGTTCGTTTGGCGCAGCGGGTGGGGAACGGAGTGACCCCCCGCCGCCGAACGAAACGAGCGCCGTGAGGCCGGCGGGTTGTGGCCTCTGGGCTGTTCCCAAAACCGCTCCGGCTTATCCCCCCCTCCCCGTAGCTCGGGCTTTCCAGCCCGAGCACATCCCCTGCCCCCTTTCCCTCCCCAGGGTTTGATGTTACGCCGCAATCTGCGTACAGAGGCGTTGTGCTTTGGGTTGGGGGTGCTCGGGCTAAAGCCCGAGCCACATCGAGTCGTTTCGGTGAGCCCGGACGCGTCTGCTGTACCCGGTTCACCGGCTGCTGCCTCTGCCGGTCGACCACGTTTCGCTCTCGATCAGCGTTGCCCTCCGTGCTCCAGCTGCTCTCGGCAAATCTGCAGCAGATGCTGCGACCCGCTTTCAGCCGGCAGCTCAGCCGCAGCGCGTTCCAGATCCCTGATCGCCAATTTCCACATTCTCAGTGCCATATAAATCTCACCACGCGTATTCAGCAGCTCCGGTCGGTCCGGACTTCGCTCAATCGCATGATCGATCAGCCGCAACGCCCGACCACCATTCCGCTGCGAATCGTCCCTGATCAGCGCCGCCGCCAGATTGTTCAGCAAGACATCCCCCGGCTCCGCCTGCAGAAACACGGCCTGCTCCAGCCAGGCCACGGCCTGCCGATAATTGCCGGTCATCACCGCCACATGCCCCATCGCCTCCAGGCACAGCCCGGAGTCCGTGCCCGCGGCACGCAGCCTCTGCAGCTCCCCTTCCGCCCAACCTGAACACCCGCATCCCGACAGGACCAGCCTCGTCAGTCGATCAACAGCCAGCAGACGCGTCTCCGGAACATCGCCGGCTGCCCGCAGCAGCCTCAGGGGATATTCACAGATCGCCCCCTCAGACGCAGCGGCGGCCGCGTCAAATTCCTCAACCATGGTCCCATACCACGCTCCCCGCAATGCCTCTGATGTCGCATACTCACCCTCAAATCCGTCGTACACGGCGCGAGCTTCCGCGTAACGCTGGTCCGCTCGCAGCAGGGCAAATCGCGTCAGCCGATCCCCGTCGGCACAGTGCGAAATCGCGAGCTCCGCCAGCCTTTGAGCCTGTTCACTCTGCCGCTGCCTGTGCAGCAATGCCACTCCTCGGGCAACCCCGCCGGGCACCGTCAGCACCAGCGATTCCGCTGCCAGCTGCATCAGCTCAGGCTGCTCCAGCAGGATTCCGGCCAGCAGATACGATTCCCGCACGGTCCGCGGCGTATCACGAGCATCCGCGTTTCTGCTCAGCAGCCGCTGCCAGTCCACCCAGTCCAACAACCCCGTTTCCACCCCCAGCAATTCCAGATCACACAGCAGCAGTACAACCGCAGGACGCCCGGGATCATGCAGCTCAGCCTCCCGCAGACTCCGCAGAAGCCATTCTGCATCTGCGTTGCCCGCCATCAGTCGCCTTTCCACGTCGGCTGCCAGAGTATCACTCAGCAGCCTGCTTAAACGGGCATCCGCGGCGACCCGGACGCCCGCTCGCAGCACCGCAATGGCCGCGGAACGCTCCTCCAGCAGAATCGATACACGCGCGCTCTCAAACACAGCGTCACAATTCCCCGGATGCTGCACCAGCTCCGCCTGCAGTTCAGAGCGATATTTCAGCAGCCGGATATCACCCTCCAGTGGTTTGCCACCCATCCGCTCCACAGCACACAGTTCGCACAGAAAACGCCGATCCACGCTCGCAGCGGCTGCCAGAGCCTCTGTCGACAGCCGCTGCTCCCCCTGAGCCGCATACTCCAGACCAAGATTCGCCAGCGCCTCGGCAGCGTCTGTACTGCCCGCCGGAAGACTTCTGATCGCCTGTCGAAAATGCTCCACTCGCCGATTCGGATCGATCGCAAATCCCGTCTCACCCAGAGCGGAATGCTTCAGCAGCCAGACATGCGACGGACCATACCCCGCCACACCGTCCACGGAAAGCCGCTCCATCAGTCGCCAACCGTCAAGTCGCCTGCCGCCGCTCCACAACAGATCCGCAAATCGGTACTGCACAGCCAGATTCCGAGGCTCAAGGCTGATCACGGCCTCCCAGCAGAACCGCGCCATCGAATCATCCCCCGCCGCCAGTGCCGCCCGCGCATAGCCTTCGTAGATCACCACCTGCCGCGCCGTCGCTGCCGGGGAACCCAGACTGGCGGCAGCACCGAACAGCAGTACAAACACCCCGGGCAGCCCGTACAGAAACCGACTCGGCACGCGACTGCTCAGCCAGCCCGACAGCGTAAAACGCACACACGTCAGCAGGGGCACCCGACCACCATCCGGCAGCCGAAACGACGCCGGTTCCTCAAAGCTGCCGGACTCGGCCGATACCCACGAATTCCACAGCACCGAAACCGGGTTCTCTGAAAAACCCTCCTCACCCGCCATCCCGTTCACAAAACCCTTCAAACATACCGGGCCCGTCAAAAACAACACCATCGCATCACAACTCAACACCAAAGGTATCGCCAGCACAACGCCCAGCAGCTGCAGCACGGGCATCGCACCTCCCTGAGACCCCGGCCACGCCATCTGCAGCAGACTTCCCGGCAGGCTGCTCAGCAAACCCGCCGCCGCGGCCGCCGGCAGCAGCAGCAGCATCTGCACGCCCGAACGCCGCTGCAGCAGTCCCCAGAACAGTCCCGGCAGCAACCCGGTATACCACGTACCCCAGTCGTGAATGCCGCGAGTCATCTCAAAGGCACCTGCCTGCAATCTCAGGCCACCACCCTCACGCACATGCACCAGTCCACACAAAGTGGCCGCAGAACTTGTGCACACGGTCAGCCAATCCGTCACGGCACCAGACCACCATGCCTGCACCCTTTCAGGAAAACCAATCACAAAGAACCCCGCAAATCCCGCGGTGGTCAATCGCCGACCCGGATCGAAACGATCCGGAGTACAGTCCAGCAGCGCCAGCCACGAAATTGCCATCGACAGCTGCACCAGCCAGACCGAAGTCAGTACCGCTGCACTCAGCAGCACACTGCCGGCTGAGCAAAGCAGCCAGCGAGTCATCCGTCGTGGACAGCAGTGCCGCGCCGCGGATCTTCGCACCAGCAGCAGCAGCACCGTCCAGCAGATTACATGATGCCACATTGTGCCACCCCCCGCTGCTCAATACCGCAGGGTAAGCCCAGGGCTGCCTTTGCCCGCCGCGTTCGGCAGACTGACAGACACACCGCCAGCAGCACCACACTGCCAAACACAAATACCGATGGCTCAGGCACAGACGAGAACGTGCCACTACCGTTGGTAAACCCCGCGATCTGGTCGCCGCTGCCGTCCTGAAAACTGAACTCCCCATTACCATTTAAGCCCTTAATAAAAAACTGTCCGTTGCCACTGTCCGGTGCGTCAGATGTCAGCGAGATATTGAAACGGCCAGGCAGCACGGTTGCATCTGCAGCGCTGAAAATCGTGAAGGTCTCGTCCTTGAACGATGTGCCGCTGAACGAAGCGGCTCCGCGAGAAATCTCCTTCAGCAGTGCCTGATTCGACCCATCACCGTTGGCCGAATACAAACGCAGCACCGCCGTACTGCCCCCAGCACCTGCCCCCTTCTTCATGGAAAAAGCCGCTGTGATCGGACTGTAGGCAGTCGATCCCGAATAGCTGAAGTGCCAGAAGTACGAGTGCGAAACATCCAGCTGCGTCTGCCCCCCGTTCGTCACGGACTGCAGAATCTTAAGACTGCCCCCCAGCACGTTGTTACACCACAGCAGGGAACTGATCACAACCAGCAACATGGAATGCCTCATACCACAAGCCTTTCAGGCAAAAGTCAGATGACTGCAGAACAGCCTTTTTAAGAATCAGTAAACGCTGCCGTATAACCACGCGCAGTGCCGGCGCAGACCGGTACCCGAGTTCGTTCGCCGCAGACGCTCAGCCAGCCCGCTTCAGGCGGCAAATAATCGCATCAGATGCAGAAATCAGAGCCATTCAGTGTCGCGTAACGTGCTGTGAAATTCGGTGATTTCACGTCGCACTTCGCACCATTAACTCATGGAAGGCGGGACTTTGGAATCCCGTCGACGACCACCAGCAGCACTGTCGCTGCTGTGGAATACAGTCACCTGTCGGACTGCATAAACTGCACGCTCAGATCGCATCTTCGAGCCGCAGTACTCCTGAACATATATACCAGTTCCATGTTGGAAGTTCCAGGCGTTAAATTGCAAAATGTCTGTTTCAGGGGCAGTTCCGTAAAAACACCAGGATAATGAGATTAAGCAGCGGGGCGAGGATCGGCGTATCCTGTATATCGGAAATGCCCGGGGTGGGTTTCAGGCGTCATGAAAAAAGGGCGACGGAATTCTCCGTCGCCCTTTGCAGGTACATTGACTGGCTCAATGAAGCTCAGGCGTGTGTCGAGACTCCGACGCGGTCCGCCTTTGAAAACACAAACCCATCCCGGGCGGCATCGATGAGAATCGTTTCCCCCGGCAAAAAGTTGCCCGCCAGCAGCTCGTTCGCCAGTGCATTCTGGATCCGCTGCTGAATCACCCGCTTCAGCGGTCGCGCCCCATAGGCTGGATCATAACCCTCGCTGGCCAGCAGCAGCTTTGCCGCATCCGTGACCTCCAGATGATACCCGTTCTTCTCCAGCATCCCGTCCAGTCGCTTCAGCTGCAGATCCACAATCTCCCGAATCTCCTCGCGTCCCAGCGGATGGAACACTATCACCTCGTCCACACGATTCAGAAACTCGGGCAGGAAGTGTTTCTGCAGAGCCTCCATCACGCGACGACGAATCTCCGATTCGTCCGCAGTACCCGACAACTGCTGAATGGCCTGACTGCCAATGTTGGACGTCATCACCACGATGGTGTTGGTGAAGTCGACAGTGCGCCCCTGACTGTCCGTCAGCCGGCCGTCGTCCAGCAGCTGCAGCAGAATGTTGAAGACATCCCGGTGCGCCTTTTCCACTTCGTCCAGCAAAATCACGCAGTACGGGTTCCGCCGCACAGCCTCCGTCAGCCGGCCACCTTCCTCGTATCCAACGTATCCCGGAGGAGCTCCGATCAGCCGCGATACACTGTGCTTCTCCATGAACTCACTCATGTCGATCCGCACCATGTTGCGCTCATCATCAAACATGAAGTGCGCCAGAGCCTTGCAGAGTTCCGTCTTGCCCACTCCCGTGGGACCAAGGAACATGAACGAACCGATCGGTCGGTTCGGGTCCTGCAGCCCGGATCGTGATCGCCGCACGGCATTCGAAACGGCTTCCACCGCCTCATGCTGATTGATCATCCGCCGATGGATCTCCCGCTCCATGTTCAGCAGCTTCTCACGCTCACCCTGCATCATGCGGGCAACCGGGATGCCCGTCCACAGACTCACCACGCGGGCAATGTCCTCATCCGTGACCTCCTCACGCAGCAGGCGATTGTCCGAGTCCTGTTTCATTTCGGCAGAGCGGGCTTCTGCGGCGGCCAGCTGCTGCTCAGCCTCCTTCAGCTCCTGCTCCGTCCGCTGTGCCTCAACAAAGTCCTCGTTGCGCAGCGTCTGCTGTGCCCTTGAAAAGGCCTGCTGAAATGCGGTACGCAGCTTTTCTATGCGTTCCTTCAGCGGTCTGATGCCTGACAAAGCAGACTTCTCGGCCTCCCAGCGCGCCTTGAGCTGACTTGTCGACTCCTCACGGTCCGCAATCTGCCGACGCAGGTCCTGCAGACGCTCCTTCGCATCCGCACTGGTTTCCTTTTCCAGAGCTGCCGCCTCAATCTGCATCCGCGTGAGCTGCCGAGTCGCCTCGTCAATCTCCACCGGCATCGAATCAATCTCCATCCGCAGCCGACTGCCCGCCTCATCAACCAGGTCAATCGCTTTGTCCGGCAGAAATCGATCGTTGATGTAGCGATCCGAAAGCGTCGCCGCCGCAATGATTGCGTCGTCCGTGATCCGCACTCCGTGATGACTTTCGTACCGGTCCTTCAGCCCGCGGAGGATCGAAATCGTGTCTTCCACGTTCGGCTCCTGCACCGTCACCGGCTGGAACCGCCGCTCCAGGGCCGGATCCTTTTCAATGTGCTTGCGATACTCATCCAGAGTCGTTGCGCCAACGCAGTGCAGCTCGCCGCGGGCCAGAGCAGGTTTCAGCAGATTGGATGCGTCCATCGCACCCTCGGCATTCCCGGCTCCCACCACAGTGTGCAGCTCGTCAATGAACATAATGATCTGACCGTTCGATGACTGCACCTCCTTCAGCACCGCCTTCAGACGATCCTCGAATTCACCCCGATACTTCGCACCCGCCACCAGGGCGCCCATGTCCAGGGCAAAAACTCGCTTGTTCTTCAGGTTCTGTGGTACGTCGCCCAGCACAATCCGATGCGCCAGTCCCTCCACAATCGCGGTCTTCCCCACACCCGGCTCGCCAATCAGCACCGGATTGTTCTTGCGGCGACGGGACAGCACCTGGATCACTCGGCGAATCTCCGTGTCCCGGCCAATCACCGGGTCCACCTTGCCCTGTCGAGCCAGCTCGACAAGATCCTTGCCGTACTTTTCCAGCGCCTGAAATTTCTCTTCCGGATTCTGATCCTGCACGGTCTGTCCTCCCCGAATGCCCTTCACCGCCTCCAGCAGATCACGCTCCTCAACACCACTCAGCGACAACAGCCGCTTCGCCTGATCTTCCACCTGCGACAATGCCAGCAGCAAATGCTCCGTCGACGTGTACTCGTCGCCCATCACGTCAGCCTGCTTCTTCGCCGCATTCAGCACCTTCATCGCCTCAGGACCGGCACCCACCCCCTCACCCGCAGAGCTCGACTGAGGCAAACGCCCCAGCTCGCCATCCACCAGCTGCTGCAGACGAACAACATTCACCCCCAGCTTCTGCAGCAATGGACTCACCAGCCCGTCCTGCTCCTGCAGCAGGCTCTTCAGCAAATGCAGCGGACGCACAAATCGGTGCTGACGCTGCTCCACAAGATCCTGCGCACGCTGTATCGCCTCGCCCGCCTTCACCGTCAGTTTTCGAGGATCAAAGGCCATCGCTGCACCCCTCCCGCTGGACATCGTATGCACACCACACCACGCCAACTTCACCCAAGCGAATACCGTTCCAATTCAAAAAAACAGAGTTTTTCAGACCCCGTAAATCACAAAGTGCCATATTGGCACCGCACTCCGGCGGGCAGGCAATTTTCGCGGGTGCCAATGTGGCATGTTTAGTGTCGTGGTCTCCGTCTGCTGCTCCGCTGCAGAATCCCGATATTCTGCACGTCCGTCCGCCGGACTTCCCGCCGACAACAACCCGCACATCCATCACCAGATTCCCCGTGTCGGCGTCCGTCCGCGCGGTATTTTTTCCCGGCTGTGCACATTTACCGCACAATCCCCCGGCTCTGCTGTCACACCCACTGGAACTCCTGTCTCATGGCCCCTGCAGGTCTCTTCCCCATCGGTCTTGTCGGCTGCGGCACGGTTGGTACCGGAGTTGTGCGGATTCTGCAGAGTTCCGCGGACCTGCTGGCGGCCCAGGCCGGTCAGTCGCTGACGCTGCGGCACGTGGTCGTTCGTGATCTCACCCGCGCACGTGACGTCGACCTGTCCGGCTGTGCTGTCTCGGACAGCCTCGAGACCCTCATCGCCGACCCTTCGGTACAAGCCGTGGTGCATGTGGTTGGCGGGGTCGAAGGGCCGCGTCAGGACATTGTTCGCCTGCTGCAGTCCGGCAAGGACGTCATCACCGCCAACAAGGCCCTGCTGTGTGCCCACGGCGACGAACTGTTTGAACTGGCTCGCAGTCTGGGCCGCACGATTGGCTTCGAAGCCGCGGTCGCCGGTGGGATTCCAATCATTTCCACGGTCTGCACGGCACTGACGGCCAACCGCATTCTTGCCATCGAAGCCATCCTGAACGGAACCAGCAATTTCATCCTGACTCGGATGCTTGATCGACGCCAGATTTACGATGATGTGCTGCGGGAAGCACAGCAGCTGGGTTATGCCGAAGCAGACCCGGCCATGGACGTGGACGGGACCGATGCCGCGCAGAAACTGGCGATTCTGGCAAAGCTGGCTTTTGGTACTGCCATTCCGTTCGACCGTATCGCCAGACAGGGGATTCAAAACATCGATCTGCAGGATCTGCTGGCTGCCGCGGATCTGGGTTATCGCATCAAGCTGCTGGCGGTCGCTCGCCTGATGACCGAGCGGCTGGAAGTTTCAGTGCAGCCCACGCTTGTCCGAGCAGACCGTTCGATTGCCATGACTTCAGGAGCGCACAACTTCATAGCCATTGAAGGCGATGCCGTGGGAGTGCTGAAGCTGGCGGGCGCCGGCGCCGGGCGTATGCCCACGGCCTCCGCTGTCGTCGCCGACCTCGTCGACTGCGTCACGGGTCGCGCCGCCTGCACATTCCAGGCACTGCTGCGACTGCAGCAGCGCAATCCGCTGCCACTGCACCCATCCGCTGACATCGCCAGGCGACAGTACCTGAGATTCAATGTGGCTGACCGACCGCACGTGCTTGCCGACATCGCCCACGTTCTGGGACGACATGGCATCAGCATCAGCAGCGTCAGACAGGACGAAACCGAAGATTCCGTGGATGGCACCGGAGTCGCCCGGCTGGTGATCCTGACGCACCGCGCAGCTGAAGGACGCCTGCAGGCCGCCGACAACGAAATCGACTGCCTCGATTCTCTCCGCGGGCCCCGCATTCGTATGCCCATCGCCGACTGACGAACCCGAATTGCCGACGGTCAAAGACCGCATGGTCAGGACAGATCGAGCCGAACAGGACTGGTGCCCGACGACAGCATTCCGAGGCAAGGCCTCAGGTACGCCCGGCGCTGAACCTTTGCTGCAGCTCTGTCGACATGCGGTGCAAGTCGTCGATACTGCACTCTGCAAACAACTGCTCGTTCCCGGCAGGCAGCTGCAGCAGTTGCTGCAGCAGAGTAATCCGGCCAATCAATACGCCACGTTCGATCCCAATATCGATACCCTCTGCCCGACCGTCGGCTTTGCCTTGTTGCTGGGCATACAAAATACGAGCCTCCTCGTCACGCTGAGCTTTCAGACGCGCGTTGTACTCCACCAGGTGCTGCGGGGTTTGAGCAATCATTTCAAGAACCTCTGCCGCCTCTGAGAATTCCTTGTCAGGAAAAAGTCTGGCCACCTGGGCGGATGTCAGTTCTTCAGCGTGCCGCAGAAACCACGCCCAGCGCTCCACGGGAGTGGCATTATACACCGTTTCCTCAGTCACCTGAAGATGATTCAATTGCAAAAGATGAATTTGCAGATCATCAGTCAGCGTCAGTGAATGCTCATGATCCCGCAGCCGAAAATCCAGATGCAAAGCCGGCGGTGTAACAAATAACTGACCCGCCAGCACACAGATACAGATCGAAGGCCGCAGCTCAGTGTAGTTCTGACCTTCCTGCAATTGATCAACGAAGGTCCGCGAAACATAGTAAACCAGCCGTTGCGCCATCCCTGCCGGCAGCGCAATCTGCACCTCGATGTTCAGTCGCCGTGCCTGCCCGCCAGCACCGCATTCAGAAAATGGATCGTAACGCCTGGATGGTGCTGATTGCCCAGCATCATCTTGAACGCGTAATCGACAAGAGGAATGATGCCAATCGGCACGGGAGCCTCCTCGCGGGGTGCGATGTCTCATAAAGGTAATGCATGCAACAGCATATCACCCATGGGTATACATCACAATTCGCCCGACGCAAGCACGAATGTGCCGAAAATATCACGACACTCGTCGGTCAGCACACTCCACCGTGGCAGAGAACACAATCCTGAGCCTGCAGCGTCAGGCAGGCAGCCTTGCCACACTGCGGCCTCAGGCCGGGACCGGCAGAGTATCCATCAGCGCCTGCACAATCTGACCACACCGCTGCCGCTGGCCCTCCGCCAGCATCCCGCGACTGACCAGGCGATGCGCCAGAACCGGCACCGCAGCCCGCTTGATGTCATCCGGAATGACAAACTCCCGGCCGTCCATGAACGCCAGTGCCTGAGCAGCACGGTACCAGGTAAGGACACCGCGAGTGGACACGCCGAGCGACAGCTCGGGGTGATTGCGAGTTCTTTCGGCGAGGTCCAGCATGTAGCCGGCCAGCGAATCATCCACTCGCACCTGCTGCACCTGTCGCTGCAGTGCCAGAATTTCAGGAGCGGAAGCCACCGGCTGCAGTGATTCCACCGGTTGGCCGGTTCGATGCCGCTGCAGAATCTCAAGTTCCGCCTGTCGCTCCGGGTATCCCACACTCAGGCACATCATGAAACGGTCGAGCTGATTTTCGGGCAGTGGGTACGTGCCTTCAAACTCACGCGGATTCTGGGTGGCAATCACCAGGAACGGCTGGGGCAGTGGATGTGTCACGCCCTCCACAGACACCTGTCGCTCACTCATCGCCTCAAGCAGCGCACTTTGATTTCGAGGCGTGGTGCGGTTGATCTCATCAGCCAGCAGGACGTTGGTAAAAATCGGCCCCGGACGAAATTCGAAATCACCGGTCGCCGGACGATACACCGCAGCGCCCAGCAGGTCACTGGGCAGCAGGTCCGGAGTAAACTGCATGCGGACGAACTGACAGCCCAGAGTCTTTGCGAGAGCCCTGGCGAGAGATGTTTTTCCCAGGCCCGGAGCGTCCTCAAGCAGGACATGGCCACCACCCAGCAGTGCGGCGGTACACAGCCACACGACCTCGGTTTTGCCCAGCACCGCAGACTCAACATTCGCCAGAATTCGCTGCACCAGTTGTTGACCCACCGCCCGCTCCGCTGCAGAACCCACCAGGCCGCAATCGCAGTCGTTGACCGAACCACACTGCTGCATTCTAGCCGCGGCGCCCCGGGGAACATCCCTGCATGCTGCAAACCGGGCAGAAAATCAGAGAAACCGGGAGGAAGTTTGCACAGCCGTTACAAATCGACGCTCGGGAACTACTGGGGAATGGCCTCACCAATACCGTACTTCTCTGCAGCCGCCTCATAACTTTGCATCGCCGTCGGCAGCAGCTCACGCAGCGCCGTCGCACGACGGGCGTCGGAGGGGTGCGTCGACAGGAATTCCATCGGAGCGTCTCCCTGCTTGAGCGACGAAAATCGCTCCCAGAACCCCGGAGCCACCGAGGGGTCATACCCGGCCTTCGCCATCAGCAGCAATCCAATGTGGTCCGCCTCCAGCTCATGCTTGCGACTGTAGGGCAGTATGACTCCATACTGCGACGCTGCACCGTAAGCCGTCAGAACAATCTGCTTCTTCTGCTCCTCCTGCTTCTGCAGCACCATGCCCACGGCGGTCTTGCCCAGATTCTGCGCCGTTTGATACGTCATGCGTTCGCCACCGTGTCGGGCAATCGCGTGCGCCACCTCGTGCGACATCACCACGGCCAGCCCCGCCTCATCCTGACACACCGGCAGCAAACCCGTGTAGACGGCCACCTTGCCGCCAGGCAGGCAAAAGGCGTTCTGAGTCTTCGATTCGATCACGTTGAATTCCCAGTTGAAATCCGGGCGGTCAGCCACCGCGGCAATCCGCTGCCCAACCCGCTTCACCAGCTCCTGATACTTTTCGTTCTTCGTGACCGGCTCAGACTTCAGTACGTCCTGATAAGCCGTCAGCCCCATCTCGTTCTCGCTGGCCTCCGATGTCACCAGCAGCCTGCGACGCTCCGTGACCGGTACCGTCTGACACCCTGTCACAAGAAACATCAGCGCTGTGAGCAGACTGCCCAGCGCCAGTGTGGCAGCGACCATTGACCTCAGCACAAGCACCTTTGATGCAGACGACATCCTGAGCCCCGTCCAAAAAACCAAACCCGCAGTCAGATCACCGGCAGGACTGAAAACTGTACGCCCTCGTCCGATACTGCCTCAAGGCGGGATTCGACCACAGTCCGGCACCAATCACGTTTCAGGATTCCTCGCGAACCGAACTGCTGCCGGTTATGCCGCAGGAAGCACGCGTGCCCCGGCTGTCCGGCAGCTTTCGCCGGTGTTCAGCCGGCTCGCCGCCGCCGCTTCGGCCCCGCTGACAGCCGATACTCAATCGAATTCCCGCGCTTGCCGCACACTTCGAGCTGACCCATGCGGCGAAAACACCAGGCGGCCTTCTGAGCCAGCCAGCGGGGCATGCCGCACGCTGCCGCGAGCTCGGCCGTCGTAAATGACTCAGGCAGATCCGGTTCCAGTGCCCCCCACAGATCGGCAGCCGTCTTCAGACTGATCTTCCGCTGCACCGATACCAGCAACCGATCGTGGACACTGTATTTGCGTTTCCAGCTGCTGCGTTCCGTTGGTGGCAGTCGCAGCTCCTGCTGCTCCGTCAGGACCACATCCAGCCGCAGTCGCGGATGCGGAAACACCGAGAAATGCACCAGTTCCTGAAAGACATGGGCCAGAGTCTGACGGAGCGGGCTGTAACGGGAACGCAGCGGAGTCAGATCGGCGGGGTTCAGAGTCACCACCTGGCGACGAGCCACCAAAGGCTTCACCACAATCACCTGATGGTTGGCCACCAGTACCCGAATCTTGTCGCGAATCGCCGAAAGCGACGCACACTGCACCTCAATCAGACGGCCACGACCGTCAATGGCGTCAATGCGATAGCCAGCCAAAGTCTGCTCGTGACGCGCTTCGTCCGGAACATACTGCTGCTTCAGTTGCTGATGAAGCGACGTCGCCAAAGCCCCAGACCTCCCTGTCCGGACAGTGCTGCGGTGTCTATCGAGCATCCTTGAGGCAGCTGACGCCCATGTAAATCACGAGGGCAGCCGCCAGAATGAACATGATGTCAAATACAGTCTGACTGCCAAACGGCACCCCGGTCGCAAAATCCGCCACCGCCAGCAGCGCCATCAGTGCAGCCAGACCCATCGACGCGACCACAAGTCCCCGGGAACTACCCGCCATTGCTGATTCTCCGCAGGCACAACGGCCACTGCGTTAACACCGGAACACACATCCGACTGCACCAGACACCTGTCCGGATATCGGCTGCAATCTGATCTGTAACACCCCAGATCAACAGAAAACAAACTACTTTACAACAGAAATACACCCGGTTTCGACACCGAATCCCGCAAATTTCTGCGGTGACACCCACTTTGTCCAACCCCGGACCCCGCCACGACCCGCCAAAACCTCGGTTTTCAAAGCCTTTTTCACTGGAAAACTGGCAATTTCCACGAAATCCGATTTTGGTTATTCTCCGGACGCATGAATACCCCGCCCGATTCCGCCATCCGATCCTGCAGAACCGCGGTCGATCTCGCCGTGGCGTTCGTGGTTGCCGTCATTCTGCTCCGCACCTTCGTCCTCGAAGGTTACCTCATCTCCACCGGCTCCATGGCCCCCGGTCTGTACGGTTTTCATCGCCGCGTCCACTGCCCGTCCTGCCGCTTCGTGTTCGCCTTCGGAGTCGCCTTCGACGAATCCACTCCCGGCAGCCTCGGCACAATCCAGGAACCCACCGGACCACGCCGACTGGCCACCTGCCCCAATTGCGGACAATCCGGTATCGATGTCTCAAACCTGCCCAATAACCACGGCGATCAGCTGCTGGTCCATAAACACATCTTCGATATCCGCTCTCCAAAACGCTGGGAAACAGTCGTCTTTCGCAACCCCGCCAGCCCCGGGGAAGCATTCGTCAAACGCGTCGTCGGGCTGCCCGGCGAAACCATCCGCATCAAAGCCGGTGATGTGCATATCAATGGGCAGATCGCCCGCAAATCACTCGCCGCTCAGCTCGACCTCCGCATCCCCGTCTGCAGTCTGCAGCTGCCCGACTCCGAACACCCGGAATGGCAGCTGCCCTGGGACCTCGATCAGCACTGGAAACTGCAGCAGAATACGCTGCAGTACTCAGCACCCCCCGCAGACACGCACTCCCCCGCCGCCAGCCTGCCTGCAGAACCCGCCTGGATCCGCTTCCACTACTGGAAACCATCCGGAGGCCGACATCTTGCCGAAACACCCCTGACTCACGCGGCCGCAGAGCCCGACTGGAGCGATTTTCTGAACCGCTTTCGCGATGTTCCCATCGCCTGGTCCGCTCAGCTGCACTACGACGCCGAACGTGAAGTGCTGCAGTGTACAGGAGTCATGCCGGCCGAGCTGCAGCGGGACCTCGTGCGAAATGCCACCAGCAGCGAATTCCGAAACGCCGTCTTCCGCCTCGCCGCTCTCTCACACCTTGCACCAGTCACCGATCGCTACGGCTACAACTCACTGGTCGCCTCACCCGAATTCGTCGTCAGTGACCTCATGCTCGACACCACAATCCAATGGCAGCAGCCACCCGCCCGCATCCACGTCCGCATCCCCGTCGGAAATCAAACCCTCGGACTGACCCTCGATACCACCAGTCACTCCGCCACGCTCCTGTCACTCGATCAGCAGACAGTACTGCAGCAGGGTTCCTATGCGGCGGGCGACGGACAGTCTGTGCACCTCATTGCCTCCGGCTTCGATCAGCAGATTGCCGTCAGCATCAACGGTCAGATGCCCTTCCCGGAACTTCCCGTGGAGCATGCTCAGCCTCCCGACGAACCCGTGGAAGCTTCCGCTGCACCCGTCGGTGATCACCGCCCGGACCCCGCTCGCGCCGCCGGGATCAGCCTGCTGATCGAACGCCAGAAACGCTGGGCACTCGGAATTTCCGGCGGCTCCGCAAACGTCACCCGCCTCAGGATGTATCGGGACGTCTTCTACACGCCCGGACGTCGCCGCAACGCCGTCAAAAGTGATTACGTCATTCCCGAAAGCTGTTATTTTGTACAGGGCGACAACAGTCCGGTATCATCGGACAGTCGCAACTGGGAAAAACCGGTGGTTCCGCATGCGTTTTTGGTTGGCAAACCGTTTCTGGTGCATTTACCGTCAAAACCCGCGATTCTGCAGTTCGCCGGACGGGAATGGCGAATCCGGATACCTGACTGGGAACGAATCCGGTACATTCATTGACTGAACGCGTCACAAACGCAGACCCCCGCATGAACACGAATTTCCTATGACCGCCAGTCCCACCAGCACGACCAGCGATGCAGCCGGCAAGGCCGCCCCGAAGATGACTCGCGAAGAAAGTATTCGCGACACGATCGAGGCTGTGGCGATCGCGTTCATTCTGGCCTTCATCTTCAAGACCTTTGAAGCTGAGGCCTTTGTGATTCCCACTGGTTCCATGGCACCGACGCTGTACGGACGCCACAAGGAAGTGCACTGCGACTGCTGCGGGCTGGACTACACGATTGGCGCCAGTCAGGAGGTGGATCAGGAAAGCGGTCAGCTGCTGCAGCGGATCGCCACGTCGCACTGTCCGAACTGTCGTTACCGCAACAACGTGCTGACGGCCCCGGTCTTCAACGGTGACCGCATCGTGGTCAACAAGCAGGTGTCGGATTACCAGCGATTTGATGTTGTGGTGTTCAAGAACCCGGAAGAGCCGCACATCAACTACATCAAGCGTCTGGTGGGTATGCCTGGTGAGACTGTGCAGATTCGTCAGGGCGATATTTATGCTCGCAGCGCTCCTGACCAGCCCTGGGTGATTCAGCGAAAGCCGAACCTGAAAAAGCAGCAGGAAGTTCAGCAGATTGTGTACGACGACAGTCTGCCACCGACGAAGCTGCTGCAGGCGGGTGCGGAAGAGCGCTGGGTGCCTTCGATTCCCAACGCTGCCGCGGCGGACATCGCCGGCTGGCCGGCTGCTGAGAATGCGTGGCAGGCTGCTGACACCGGTCGCTCGTACAAAGTGTCTGCCCCGGCCGGTGCTTTGCAGTGGCTGCGTTACCGTCATCTGATTCCATCGTGGGAGCACTGGAAGGCGGTGGACGAAAACGCGCAGATTGAATCACCGCTGCAGCCGCAGCTGGTGACAGATTTCTGTGGCTTCAATCCGGAAACGCCCAACTACCCGGATCAGGAAATGTTCTGGACCAATGATCTGACGCTCGAATGTTCCCTGCAGCTTGATCAGGTGCAGGCCGGAGCTCTGCTGCAGCTGGAGCTGGAAGAGGGCGTGCGGACGGTGCAGTGTCGCCTGCAGCCTGAAACCGGCAGCATTCAGCTGGTTGCACTTACGCATCAGGCTGCCGGTGCACCTGTGGAAACCATCGTTGCGACGGGCACCTGCTCCGTTTCCGGCACTGGTTCCTGGCAGCTGGCGTTTGCCAGCGTCGACGACCGCCTGACGCTGTCCGTTGACGGCACTGCTGTTGAACTGCAGCAGCGGGCCGAACTGGTGACTGAGGGCCTGAATCTGCCGACCATCCGCGATCTGGCTCCGGCCGGCATTGCCGCCAGTGGGCTCACAGGCGCCGTTTCAAATCTCAGAATCAGTCGCGACCTGTACTACCGTGGTGACACTGTGGTGACGGAACCGGACAACGGGATGACTCCGGATCCCATGGATCGATCAGCGTATGGTGATTTTGCGGCGATCACGGTGGGGGAAGTCGGGAATCCGGGCTATGACTGGCGCGGGCTGCTCAGAACGCCTGCGGTCTATGGTTCGCGTTATGCCGCGGCTCGCGAGGAACTGCAGTCACGTTATGGCAGTCGGTTGAATTTCACGCTGGCCGAGGATGAGTATCTGATGCTTGGTGACAATTCGCCGGCCAGCAAGGACAGTCGACTGTTTGATTATTTCAGCCGGCCGTTGCGAGCTGTCACCAGCAAACGTTTTGCGGTTCGTCGCCAGGACCTGATTGGCGAAGCCATGTTTATTTTCTGGCCGCATGGGGTGCCCTTCCTGAACGATGGTCGCGGATATTCCGTACTGTCGCACAGGAGTGGCGATCGCAGCCTGAATGCCGATGAATATCCGTTGTACAGTTTTCCGTTTTATCCGAACTTTTCCCGGATGAAGCTGATTCGCTGAAGCCCGTCGAGAAGGGATGCTCGCATGGCAATTCTGCAGTGTGAAGGTCTGGTTAAGGACTATCCCGGCAAGCGAGCCGTGGATGGCGTCAGTTTTTACGTCAACGAGGGCGAAGTGGTGGGCCTGCTGGGCCCCAATGGCGCCGGTAAAAGCACCAGTTTCCGGATGGCCTGTGGTCTGATTGCGCCGACGCAGGGGCGGGTTCTGCTGCGTGGCGTCGACGTCACGAGCTGGCCGATGTACCTGCGGGCGCGTCACGGACTGGGCTACCTGCCCCAGGATACCTCGATCTTCTCACACCTGTCCGTTGAGCAGAATATTCTGGCGATTCTGGAGTTTCGGGATACAACGCGGGCCGCTGCCGAAGCTCGTTGCAGGGAGCTGCTGGAAGAGTTTGGGCTGTGGGCCAGGCGTGCACAGCGTTCCGGGTCGCTCTCAGGTGGTGAACGGCGACGACTGGAAATTGCCCGGGCACTGGCCAGTGACCCCGCCATCATCCTGCTGGACGAACCGTTTACCGGGATTGACCCGGTCACAATTCACGAGATTCAGGACGTGATTCGTCGGCTGCGGGACAGTGGAATTTCCATCCTGCTGACGGACCATCGGGAACGCGAAACCCTGACGATCACCGATCGTTCATACATCATCTGTGATGGGCAGGTACTGGTGTCCGGAAGTGCTGAAAAGGTACTGGCGGATCCCGGAGCCATTGCTCGATATTTCGGCAAGCGTTTCGACGCCAACTCAATCATCGACGGTCGCGATTCTTTCCGCAAAAGTGCCTGACTGTCATGGTCCGGACGGGTAGAATGCCGGCAGATTCCCGGCTGTATCTCAGCAACTCTTCCGGAAAGACGGCTTCGTGCAGTCCGCTCAGCCAAATGCCACTCGTTCGCAGGCACAGCCACCCATTGCTGCTGCCGTTGCCACGGCTTTGTGTGCGGCTGCCACTGCGGCGGCGGGTGCCTTCCATTTCAGCGGTCTGCCGGCCGCGGCTGCTGCTGCGTCTGCCGCCGCCTGTCTTGCCGGGGGCATCATCCCGCTCAAAAATTCCTTCACTTCTCTCCGCGCAGGATCTCTGAATGTTGACCTGCTGATGCTGCTGGCGGCCGGCGGCGCGGCACTGATCGGAGAATGGCTCGAAGGATCCATCCTGCTGTTCCTGTTCTCTCTCAGCGGTACACTCGAAGCCTTCGCCACCTGGCGCACCGCTCGCTCAATCGAATCCCTGATTGCTCTGCGACCCGCTGAAGCCGCCCTGCTCCGCGATGGCGGCGAAGTTATCGTGCCGGTCGATTCACTGCTGCCTGGCTGTCTGCTGCGAGTTCGCCCGGGTGAACGCTTCCCCGTCGACGGCCAGGTCAGCGAAGGCACATCTTGGGCTGATGAATCCACTCTCACCGGCGAAAGCGAACAGATCTCAAAAACTGTCGGTGATGCGGTGTTCGCCGGCACGCTGAATGGCCAGGGCAGCGTCGTCGTCAGAATGACTCGCGCCGTCCAGGACACCACGCTCGAACGTATCGTGCACATGGTGCAGGAAGCACAGTCCAGAAAGACACCTTCGCAGCGATTCGTCGAATCGTGGCAGCAGCCCTACGTGATCGGTGTACTCACCTGCTCAATGCTGGTCTTTCTCGGCTCATGGCTGCTGCAGGCTGATTCCTGGCAGCACGCCTTTTATCATGCCATGGTCCTGCTGGTCGCAGGATCGCCCTGTGCCGTGGTTGTCGGTGCTCCGGCCGTCCTGTTGTCCGCCATCGCCCGCGCCGGGCGGCAGGGCATTCTGTTCAAAGGCGGGGTCTTCCTTGAGCAGCTGGGTCAGGTTGATGTCATGGCCTTTGACAAAACCGGCACGGTCACGCTGGGAAAACCGGCGGTCGCCGAATTCTGGACGCCTCCCGCTGCCGATGCCAACAGACTGCTGCGACTGGCCGCTGCTGTGGAAGACCACAGCGAACACCCGCTGAAAGTCCCCATCCTGGCAGAGCTCGCCAGCAGACAGCTCACAGCACCCCCCGGACCGCTGGTGGAATTCCACAGCCACACGGGCCTGGGCGTCCATGCGCAGGTCGAAGGCACATGGGTCGGCGTGGGCCGGGAAGGGCTGTTCGAAAGCCACAACCTGCAGCTTCCCGCAGATCTGATCAGCAACGCCAGCCGCATGCGCGAACAGGGGCAGACCGCTCTGCTTGTCTATACGGCTGTTCCGGGACTGTACGGGGTCGTCGGAGTCGCCGATCAGCTCCGCCCCGAAGCGCCGGCGGCCATGCAGGCTCTGCACTCGCTGGGGGTGCGGCGACGAGTGATTCTGACGGGGGATCATGAGCGAGTGGCCCGGGCCGTCGCCGCCCGCCTCGGCGCCGACGATGTCAAAGCAGGACTGCTGCCCGATCAGAAAGTCGTCCAGCTGGGACTGCTGGCCGCCGGAGGCAACACGGTCGCCATGATCGGAGATGGCGTCAATGATGCTCCGGCTCTGGCCGCTGCCGACATCGGGATCGCAATGGGAGGAGCCGGTACGGATGTCGCACTCGAAGTGGCCGATGTCGTCCTGATGCGTGATGACCTCAAATCACTGCCACTGGCTGTCTGGATCAGTCGACAGGCCCGGCGACGAGTGCGACAGAACATGATCTTCGCCTTCGCCATGATCGCAGCGCTGGTCATCGCCACGTTTTTCCAGTTGCCACTGTGGCTGGGAGTTCTGGGGCATGAAGGCAGCACCGTGCTGGTGGTACTGAACGGACTGCGCATCCTGTGGGAACCGCTGCCGGACTTCAGTGCCGGAAATGCCGCATCCCGGTAAACATCATCGCTATGCCGTGCTGGTCACACGCGGCAATCACTTCAGCGTCATTCTTCGACCCACCCGGCTGAATGGCTGCCCTGATTCCCGCTTTTGCTGCGGCATCAATGCCGTCGCGGAATGGGAAAAAGGCATCCGAAGCCACCACCCCGCCCTGACTGCGTTCGCCCGCCTTGAAAGCCGCGATCATCGACGAATCCAGGCGACTCATCTGGCCCGCACCGGCACCCAGCAGCATCCCGTCCTTCGCAAACACAATCGCGTTCGACTTCACATGCCGACAGACTGCCCAGGCAAACTTCAGATCGGCAAGCTCGGCCTGGGAAGGAGCCCGCTTTGTGACAACCTGCCAGCCTGCATCACTCTGCAGCAGGTCGTCCCGATCCTGCACCAGCAGGCCACCGCTGACGCGACGGTAATCCGGAGCACCGCGGTCAGCGTCCGTGAATTCCACCTGCATCAGACGCACATTGGCCTTCCACTTCGGTTTTGTGGTGAGTATTTCCAGGGCGTCGGCGTCGTAGCCCGGAGCAATCACGGCTTCGATGAAGCGACCCGGAGCACACATGGCTTCAGCCGTAGCCGCATCAACCACCCGATTCAGGCCGATAATCGAACCGAAGGCACTGACCGGATCACCCTCGTAAGCCTTGTGAAAGGCGTCGGCCAGCGATTCGGCAATGGCCAGACCACAGGGATTGTTGTGTTTGATCACACTGGCAGCAGGCTGGCGGAAGTCCAGCACGGCAGCGCGCGCCGCATCCAGATCCAGCAGATTGTTGTAGGACAGTTCTTTGCCGTTGAGCTGACGAGCTGTTGCGAGTGTTCCAGGGGTCGGGTGATCCTCGACGTAAAAGGCGGCGCGCTGATGAGGATTCTCGCCGTAACGCAGAGTCTGCTGCAGACGGAATGACAGCGTCAGACGCGGACCAAAACTGCTTTCGGAATTGTCTGAGACCACTTTTGCCAGATAGTCACTGATGGCACGGTCATAGGTGGCCGTCATTTCGAATGCCGCTGCCGCCAGTCGTCGGCGATACGCCTCATCCAGCGCACCGGAACGCAGCTGCTGCAGCACTTCAGCATACTGCTGCGGCTGAGTCACAATGGCGACGTGAGCATGATTCTTGGCCGCTGAACGAACCATCGATGGTCCGCCGATGTCGATGTTCTCCACAGCCTCTTCAAACGTGACATCCGGCCTGGCCACGGTCTGCTGAAAGGGGTACAGATTCACGACCACCAGCTGGAACGGAATAATGCCGTGCTGCTCAATCGCGGTCGCGTCGCCGGGCAAAGTCGGGCGACCCAGTATGGCACCGTGGACTTTGGGATGCAGCGTTTTGACGCGACCGTCCATGATCTCGGGAAAACCCGTGTAACTGGTCACGTCAATCACCGGGATACCGGCCTGCTGGAGAAACCTGCGAGTTCCCCCGGTGGACAGGATCTCAAACCCCAGCTCGGTCAGACCTTTGACAAAGTCTTCCAGACCGGTTTTATCGCTGACACTGACCAGGGCCCGCCGGGATACTGTGCTCATGAATGACTTCGATTGGCAGAAGGGAGAAGTGATGTGCTGAGCACAAAAACTTACCGCCCCGACGGTCGCAATTCAACACGGCCCGCTGCGCATCTGCAGCATTCCCGCGGCTGCTGGTCATGATCAGGAACAGGTGTCATGCACAGCCGCAAAACCGAACGGCCAGGACTGTCCGCAGTTCCCCTCCCACACTCACTGCCCACTGACACCCAATCCTCCCCTCGCCCCCGCGAGGGGGAGAGGGGTCGGGGGTGAGGGGGCGACATCCCCCCTGTCGCGACGTCCAATCAGGCTGCCTGGTCCCGCAGACGACCGCCACTGCAGCAGAGCGATTGCTCACGCGAAGCCGCGCAGATGAGCAGCCGAGTCTGTCCGAAGATCACCTCGCACCCCCGCCACACTCACTGCCCACTGACACCCAATCCTCCCCTCGCCCCCGCGAGGGGGAGAGGGGTCGGGGGTGAGGGGGCGACATCCCCCCTTGTCGCGACGTCCAATCAGGCTGCCTGGTCCTGCAGACCCCCGCCACTGCAGCAGAGCGATTGCTCACGCGAAGCCGCGCAGATGAGCAGCCGAGTCTGTCCGAAGATCACCTCGCACCCCCGCCACACTCACTGCCCACTGACACCCAATCCTCCCCTCGCCCCCG
>Ga0209990_10000499_pt1 | contig 38298 bp, 36 predicted proteins | sample NOAtaG_6_FD_187304 | JGI IMG/M metagenome (GOLD analysis project Ga0209990, IMG submission 187304) | Freshwater lake microbial communities from Lake Erie, under a cyanobacterial bloom - NOAA_Erie_Diel5S_2200h metaG (SPAdes) (version 2) | ecosystem: Environmental > Aquatic > Freshwater > Lake ...
AAATGAATTTGATGCATTCATAGCTTTCTTAAACATTAATGAAACCATACTTAAAACAGCTACAGAAATGGAATTGATCACATTCATTCAAGATAAATATGATCATTTCAGACTGATAAATGAATACTAGGTAAATTATTTGTTTCCTTGTATTTCTTCAACTCTTTTTTGCCTCTGCATTAAATTTTCATTTTTTTGCTGCAACTTAAATAATTCGTAGCGAGTCGGTTCTTCGCGGCGAGGCCAACTGTTGTTGTTAAAATCTGTATCCGCTGTTTCTAAGTAGGGGTCAAGCCTAAATGATACAACTTCTTTGTCAAGAATTAATACTCGCGAAACTTTGTCTTCGTAAAGTCGCCAAATTTCTGCAGGGAATCGCAACACCTCTATGGTATTATCTGCATATACAATTTCAAGAATAATAGGCATTACTAATCCACCGATATTGCTGAAAGTCAACTCATAAAACTGCTTATTTGAATTTAACAAAACCTTATCTTCCTCTGATAAGTTCGTCGAAAAATCATTAAATTCTTTTAAATCTAAAGCATCAACTTCATACTTGTTTCTTTTAGCATAAAAATCATCTATAGAAGAATCCTTTTCGTTAACCGTTTCCGTAATTGAGGTTTTATTTCGGGTATCACCGATGAATTGGTCAGAAGCTTTTGATTTATATTCCTTTAGTGGCTCCTCGATATCCGGATTCATGGTGTTAAGCTGAAACCATTTAACGTCATCTAAAGAAATATCAACATGATCGGTAGAGTAGAACCAACCTCTCCAAAACCAGTCTAAATCTACAGCCGAGGCATCTTCCATAGTTCTGAAAAAATCGGCAGGGGTAGGGTGTTTGAACTTCCACCTTTCGCAATACATTTTAAATGCATAATCAAACAATTCTCTCCCCATGATTGTCTCCCGCAGAATGTTCAATGCGGTTGCCGGTTTGCCATAGGCATTGTTTCCAAATTGAAAAATTGATTCCGAATTGGTCATGATAGGGGAGATGTATTGCTTATCTCCTCTCATATAGTCAGCTATCAAGTAGGCAGGTCCCCTTCTAGAAGGATAGCCTCTTTCCCATTCTTGTTCAGTAAGGTATTGGACGAATGTGTTTAAGCCTTCATCCATCCAAGTCCATTGGCGTTCGTCAGAGTTAATAATCATAGGGAAAAAATTATGTCCAACTTCATGAATAATTACGCCCCACATTCCATATTTTGTTTCTTCGGAATAAGTGCCGTCTTCTTCGGGTCTTCCCCCATTAAAACATATCATTGGATATTCCATGCCAATCCACTTAGAATGCACAGATATTGCAACCGGATAGGTATAATCGATTGTGTATTTTGAGTATGTTTTGATAGTATGGGCTACTAATTTGGTAGAGTATTTTTCCCATAAAGGATTCCCTTCTTTCGGATAATAGGACATGGCCATTACTTTCTTACCATTGACATCTACACCTTGCGCATCCCAAATGAATTTCCTTGAACTCGCAAATGCAAAATCTCTAACATTATATGCTTTAAAAATCCAGGTCTTACTAGCAGTAACTCTTTTCTTCTCTGCATTTTCTGCCTCTGCTTGTGTGACTATTAAAACAGGCACATTTGAATTACGTGCACTTTCAAATCTTTTTCTTTGTTCGGTGGTCAATACGGAACTTGCATTTTGCAATTCACCGGTGGCGGCTACAATGTGATCGGAAGGTACTGTAATGGATACTTCATAATCACCGAAAGGAAGGGCGAATTCACCCCTGCCTAAAAATTGTTTATTTTGCCACCCTTCCACATCACTGTAAACACACATTCTAGGAAAATACTGGGCTATGGTGTATAAATAATTGCTATCCTTTTCAAAATATTCGTAACCAGATCTTCCACCAACGGCCATTCGATCATTGATGTTGTACCACCATTTTATTTTAAATGATATACTAGTATTCGGCATCATTGGCTTATCCAGATTGATTCTCAACATGGTTTTATTGATTGCGTAACTCATTTTTTGCCCTGAAAGATTGGTCACAGATTCAATCTTAAAACCGCCATCATAATAAAAGAACTTTTTGTGAATGTCTTTAATGGATTTAAAATCTTCCATTTTCTCCACTTCAATTAATTTGGAATCTGAGTTTTCAGCATAAATGTTTTGGTCCAATTGTAGCCATAAATATTCCAATTTATCCGGAGAATTATTGGTGTAGGTAATTATTTCATCACCTGAAAGTTTCTGATTGTTATCGTCAATAACGATATTCATTTTATAATCTGCCTTCTGCTGATAATAAGCGTGTCCAGGTGCACCTGCAGCAGTTCTGTATTCGTTGGGCGTTGGTAATTCCTCATCTAATTGGGAGAATTTAGATTGGCTAATCACCGAAAATGGCAGCGTTAAAATCAAACTTAAAAATAAATTTTTCATATCAGTCAAGCATTATTTTTTGGGTTCTACTATTCGGTAGAAAGAGAAAAGTATTGTTGCTATCCTCATGGATTAAGGTTAACTTATTTTGTTGATCAGGATGTCGATCCATTAACAAATCGAAAGTAAGTTCGAAAAAATCAGGTTTGTTCGGCAGCGCTGAATGCAAATAAAATTGTGTAGTTCCGATAAGATTCGTTGCTAACCCAATTAATTCAAAGTGTGCAAAATCCTTTGAGTTGTATTGTAATTTTAGGTAATTATTTAGTTCTTTTTCTATCGCCTTTAATGCTATTGTATCCGATGAGCATTCATTTATTTTTTTAGTTATCAAACCCTTTTCAATAAGATGATTCTCGAAGTCATGAGTGGTTGTTATAAGCGTAGTTTCTAATTCTGAAGTTGAGGACTTCCATTCCATCTCTGCAAACGCAAAGTAGTATTCATGGGCTTCTAAAAAATGAGAAGAAATAGCGAAGATCAGACACAATAATACCCTCATAATTTAAATAAAATCGAATTACAATTTTAATGGTTGTATTTGAAAAAAGAAAAGAAAAAATCCTAATTATTTTTTTCTATTTTTCATTTGTTCCTGTTGCATTTTTTGCATCATTTCCAATCTTTCTTGAAATTTTGATTTTTTCTTTGCCTTACTTGGATCTGAAGCTGCCGCCTTTTTTTCTGCCATTTTAGCACGAATTTTTTCTTCATCAACAAAGAAATGTTTTATCATCAACATTATAATTATTGACATCAAAGTGGAAATAAAGTAGTAATAACTTAAACCTGAAGAATAATTATTGAAGAAGAAGATCATTAACACCGGGAAAATATACATAATTACCTTCATATTCGGCATGCCAGGTTGTTGCGGTTGCTGCATGTTATTGCTATTCAAGTATGTAAAGACTAAGGTTGTTGCAGCCATTAACAATGTAAACAAACTAACGTGATCTCCATACGCCCAAACATTGAAGCCAAAATCCCATATTGAATCGTAAGAGGAAAGATCCTCTGCCCATAGGAAAGGTTTTTGTCTCAATTCAAAGGCTGCAGGGAAAAATCGGAAAACAGCCAATAAAATCGGCATCTGAATCAACATTGGCAAACAACCAGCAAATGGGCTGGCACCTGAAATCCTATATAAAGACATGGTTTCCATTTGCCTTTTCATAGCATCTTCTTTTGCAGGATATTTCTTATTTATTTCGTCAATTTCAGGCTTTAAAATTCTCATTTTTGCAGATGAAGAGAACATTTTCCATTGCACCGGCATTAATATAAACTTTATAATCAGTGTAAGTAAAAGAATAGCCCAACCAATACCAATACCATTAGAGACCAAAAAGTTAAATAACGGCTGAACAGCATATAAATTGATCCATCTGAAAAGACCCCAACCAAAATTTAAAATATCATCATAATTTTCACCATACGCACGTAAAGTCTCATAATCATTCGGCCCGAAATACCAATTCATTCTTATTGATGCATTATTAGCATCAGTTATATTGATGCCAGCATTTGAAGAAAATAGTTTGATTAAAGAATCCGCACTATTGGATCCTTCAGCAAATTCCCTAACTTCAAATGCAGAACCTTCTTGTGTAAAGGGTTTTTCAGGTCTAATAAATGAAGAAAAATAACTTTGTTTGTGCGCAATCCAATCAATAGAAGTTTCGGCATCGGCCTCATCATCACCCATCTCACTCAAATAATCAATACCTTCCTCTTCATTGTAAAAACAAATGGTGGATACCCTTCGCTGCTCACTAAGCAATCGTTCTGTTCTTCGGAATGCTGTTTCCCAGTTAAAGATTACACTGTTTGGACTTAAATTTCCAATGCCCTTCAAATTAATTGTGTAATCTATATCATATGCAGAGTTTTTAAGTTGATAAACTTGTTCAATACTTCTGTTTCTTCCTAAATCTAATGAAAACACAATCCTATCTGCAGTTTTTTCCTTTAGCGTAAAAAATTTATCGCCAGTCTTCAATGTTCTGCCATCTACCGGTAATTGAAGTTGGTTAATGGCATCACCGTTTTTAAATAATTCCAATGGAATTATGTTTTCATCTTTCGGATTTTTACCATTTCTCAATTTTTCAGCATAGTTATCATAAGATTCAAATTCTTTAAGATATACAGCTGAAACAATTCCTCCTTTTGTCGAAAACTGAAGCCTCATCTTATCGTTTTCTAAGGTATAGAAATTGGCTTTTAATAAAGGTTTTGGTTGCGGGTTTACAGCTTCTTTACTTTTTGCAATGGTATCATTTCCAATTTTCTTTACACCACCTTTAGTAGCTGTTTCTTGAGTCTTATTTTCTTTATCTTTTTGTTCTTTGATGGCTTTTTCCTTTTGATCCAATTCTTCTTGTGAAGGTTGATTAAACATCAAAAAGAAAGCAAGAACAAAGGCAATGAGTGAATAGCCAATAATTGAATTTCTATCCATTTTTTAATTGATTTTTATAGGTAAGCGCCGCATTAACAAATGCAACAAAAAGTGGGTGTGGATTTGCCACAGTACTCTTGTATTCAGGATGGAATTGAGCACCAACAAACCATGGGTGTTCAGGAATTTCTATCACCTCAACCAAGCCCGTTTCAGGATTTTTACCTGTTGACATCATCCCGGCCTTTTCAAACATATCTAAGTAAGCATTGTTAAATTCATACCTATGACGGTGACGCTCGGAAATTTTATCGGTATTGTAGGCAAAAAAACTTTTAGAGTTAGGTTTTAGTTGGCATTTAAATGCTCCTAGCCTCATAGTTCCTCCAAAATTTGAAATATTTTTTTGCTCTTCCATCATGCTTATAACCGGATGGGGGCAATCTTCCGCAATTTCGGTGGTATGCGCATCGGATAATCCAATCACGTGGCGGGCAAACTCGATCACAGCGCATTGCATCCCTAGACATATTCCAAAGAATGGAACTTTATTCTCTCTTGCATATCGTACAGCTTCAATTTTACCGGATATTCCACGAGAGCCAAAGCCTGGAGCAACCAAAATGCCATGAAGACCTTTTAACTCATCCGCTATGTTATTTGGAGTGATTCGCTCAGAATGTATCCACTTTACATTTACACGGACTTCATTGGCGACGCCAGAATGGATGAATGATTCACTAATAGATTTGTAAGAATCTTTCAACTCGACATATTTGCCTATAAGTCCAATAGAAACTTCATCCTTTGGATGTTTTAGTCTGTCAAGAAACACCTTCCAGCTTTCTAATTTAGGAGTAGATTTTGATGGAAGTCCTAACTTTTCCAAAACTACTTTATCCAGTTCTTCTTCTTGCATTAATAAAGGAACATCATAGATGGTCTCAGCATCTCTAGATTCTATAACGGCATTCATGCTAACATTACAGAATTTAGCTATTTTCTTTCTAAGCGTTAAATCCAACTCATGTTCGGTGCGACAACACAAAATATCAGGTTGAACGCCTAGTTCAAGCAATTGCTTAACAGAATGTTGGGTAGGTTTCGTTTTTAATTCTCCAGCAGCAGCCAAATATGGAACCAAAGTCAGGTGAATCACAATACAATCATTCTCAAATTCCCACATCATCTGACGAACAGCTTCAACATAGGGAAGCGATTCAATATCGCCAACAGTTCCACCAATTTCAGTTATTACAATGTCAAAAGTGCCTTGAGAACCCAAAAGTTGTATCCTATTTTTAATTTCATCGGTTATATGGGGGATAACCTGAACGGTTTTGCCTAAGTATTCTCCTTTTCGCTCCTTTTCTATAACCGACTGATAAATCCTACCTGTCGTCACATTATTTGCTTGGGAAGTAGGGGTATTTAAAAATCGTTCATAATGACCTAAGTCGAGATCCGTTTCAGCACCATCATCAGTAACGAAACATTCCCCATGTTCATATGGATTTAAAGTTCCTGGATCAATATTAATATAAGGGTCGAGTTTTTGAATGGTTGTTGAATAACCTCTTGCTTGTAACAATTTGGCAAGAGACGCCGAAATAATTCCCTTCCCTAAGGAAGAAGTTACCCCTCCGGTAACAAAAACATATTTGGTAGAATTCGACATGAGATAAATTGTGCAGCTTTGCGTGGCAAAATTAGTACAATACTTTTAATTATTATCATTAAAAGCCATGCAAAAGAAAAGGTTATTAATAATTATGCACAGTTCAATTCAATCGACCAATTGCCAAAACAATGGAATCTATAACTTCTGACATTTTTAAAATATCAAGTGTTTCCTTAATATCTGTGTCTTGATGGTAATTTTTATTCCTGTAGAACGCTGTATCTGTTATCATTAAGGCACTAAATCCAAAGCTCCAATAATTCAAATGATCTGAAAAATCAATGCCTGGCAATGCTTTTGGACCAACAAATTTTTTAGTCTTAACGATTGCATTTTGATCAAATTTTTTAGTGAAATTTTTGGCAAATTTTCCCTTATGGAATTTATTAACTAACGTGATAAAATCTCCCTTACTCCCATAAATTAATTGAAGAAGTTTCAACGGATAGTCTTGAGTTTTCTTCTCACTTGTAAAGTAGCCAATCATTTCAATGGAAATCATCCCGTAAACAGCTTGTCTATTTTCTACAAGTGATTTTGCATGAATGTAACTACCCATGTTTTCTGATCTAAAAAATGGTGGTTCTTCTAGGCAGTATGCCACCAGTTCAACAGGATGATTCAAATCTGTTGAAGGCAATAAACGTGCGATTTCCAACAAGCCTACAATGCCACTCGCGTTGTCATCCGCACCTTTCTGCATGCCGCACACGTCGTAATGCGCACCAACAATTATTTTTGAACCTGTAGCTTTATTAAATTGTGCAACTACATTTTTGTAAGTTAAACCATTCACCTGAAATTCTTGATAAAAAGTCGAGTCTGCATATTTATTGAATTCCTCAAATAGATATTCTGCAGTTGAGTTTAACAAGTCAACATTTAGAAAATTTCTAAAACCTTTTGTTTCAGTTATAGACGTTAAATGTCTTTTAATCAATATTGTATCTGATTTTTGACTAAAGCAAAAAGATGTTAGGAGAAATAGAAAAATGGTCAGTTTTTTATTCATTTATAAATATGCCATTCTCATTCAATGATATCAACTTTGCTTTATACAAATTACCTATGGCCTGTTTGAAAGTTTTCTTACTCATCCTAAGATGCTCCCGTATTTCATCTGGATCACTATTATCCGTGTAGGGTAGAGACTTTTCAATTCTTAAAATACTCAACAATTGTTCGGCCGCATTTCTAAATTTAGTTAAACCAAAAGGATCTAATTGAATATCTAATTTTCCATCATCCCGAACATTAGCAACATAACCAATGGTTTTTTGGCCTCGTTGAAGAACTTGATTAATACTATTTCTGAATATTAATCCGTGAAACTGGTTATTAACAATAACTTTTCTGCCTAAATCAGTTTGTTCACAAATTAATAAATCTACTTGTTGATTAAGTAACTCACTATTTGTGGAAAAAGATAAAAACTTTGAAATTTTTGTTGAAGCAAATAATCTATCTGTCGCGGAATCTATTTGCAGTGTTACCAAATAGTATTCATTTTCAGTCATTTTCTTTTGTTGCTCTTTAAATGGTACCAACAAATCTTTTTCCAATCCCCAATCCAAAAAAGCACCAAATGCATTCACTTCTTTTACTTTTAAATAGGCAAATTCTTTTAGTGTTAGAAATGGGGTTTCTGTTGTTGCAACCAAACGGTCTTCAGAGTCCTTGTAGAGAAAAACATCAATTTGATCACCCACTGTCCAATGATCTTGAATATATTTACCTGGAAGCAAAACATCATTGTCTTCGTCATCTCCAAGATAAGCACCTGGAGAGGTAAATCTTAAAATCGTAAGTTGATTAAATTTTCCAACCCTCATCAACCTTAAAAATATAGGGCTGATGCCAGTTTGGAATTTAAGACCATGCAAGGTAAATTTTGGTCATTGGTAATGAGTGCTTGGGCAAAAGTATCAAATTGAGGTAATAAACTTTCGGAATGGTATGCAATCCCAATAAGGTCAGTTGCATTATTTTTGCAATACTCCATTATTTTCTTCTGATAGCTTCCTCCTTGTTTTAATAATTCAACAGAACATTCGATATTCCTTTCTTGGTACTGATTGCGAACTATTAATATACGATTTTTCAACTGTTGACTGAGCAATTCATCATTTTGTTTTTCACCTAGCACATGAATTTTAGCATTATATATTTTAGCTATGTCACCCGCAACATTAACAATCTGTAAACTTTCCTTTGTCAGATCTACCGGAACTACGATATTTTTGATTTCGTTCATTACCGTATTTTTTTGAACAATTAAGAAAGGAGTTTCAGAACTGGTAATAACCTTCATGGCATTACTTCCAAAAAGTTTTTGTAAACCGGTAGCTCCATGTGTACCCATAATAATGAGTTGCGCGGATTTTTGCGTTGCCGTTTTCCCAATCTCATCGAAAATACTACCAACAGATACTAAGTGTGAAAATGAAACTCCACTTGGTTTTTCTAATCGGTTTGTGAGTTGTTCTAATTTTAATGATGCTCCGGCTATCTCACTTTTTGATTTTACAACGTGGAGAAGTTGGATTTCTACCTCAATATGTTTTCCTAAATGTAGCGCATAATTAACGGCAGCATCTCCGACAATTGTAAAATCATATGGAACGATGTATAGATTTTTCGACATAGTTAAGAATTAAGTTTTCAATTTACGAAATTAAAAGCGATATTTTATTTGATTGACTTGTAAATTAACAAATATTGGGTTCGATTGAAAATATTACTCTTTATGATTATTAATTCCTCCTTTTTTTATTTTTTTTACCACCAAGAGTCGCGTTCATATCATTAGGGTCTCTATTGTCTTTTTTCGTTTTTTCTTTTTTCGTTTTCTTTGTTTTTTCATTGCTAAATGCCAAAGGGTTATTAATATCCATGTCAGGCGTGATTGCAACATGATCTATTCCGCTTATTGGGGCACTGTCATCTTGCGGATTTATCCATTTCTTTTTTACCTTTCTTTCTTCAAGTTCACCAGTTTTTTTATTTCTTTCGTAGGCAATAACTTTTTCATCATCAAGGTTATTCACTGCGACAACATCCTCAAACAATACCCATTTGTTGCCTTCTTGAACAAATGCATCATAGCTAAAATCAGGCACATAAAATGAATAAAGCCCTTCTAAATTTGGTGATTCCGGCATAAGGTGGTCAAATACAATTCTTTTGTATTCAGGCTCGAATTTCAATGACATTGTAATTTTTTCGCTGTGTTCGAAAAACACACGATTCAATGTCTCAGTTTTACTCACTTTAAACATTGGAGACCCAAATTTTGGTTTTTTCTGACTAAATGAAAGTACATCAATTATCTTAATATTGGTTGATTCATTGTTTCCATCCCAACCAAGTAAAGTGTAAACAGTTTTACTGCCTTTTTCAATCGGAATAATTTTATAATACAATGCTCCATACCAATTTTCTGCATCTAGAATTTCCTGAGTTCTTTCAGAAAGATTTGTTTGATTGTCAGTTAACTCAGTTGTAAATATTTGTTCTTTACTATCATCGTACATCAATATATAACAATAATAACGATGCGAACGATCGGACAATTCAACATTCCAATTGACAATTCGAATCATGCCATCTGGACTGTTTAAAAATCCAACCGTTTTGAGTTTTGAAAACGCATAGGTAAATGCCATTGGATCTTTTAAAGTTTCCTCTAAATATGATTTAAAAGCGAAATTGCAGTCCAGTCTTTTTCCATCTGTGTCTGCTGCCCTCAGACTATCCAGAAGTGAAGCTAGTTGAATTTCTCTTTGAAGTATTGAATTATCAATCGATTGACAAAAATAAATTCTTGGTGAGAAGATAGAAATGATAATTAGGAAGAAATATTTCATGCTATTACCTTTAAATATCTTGTATTAAACGAATTTTAATAGTAAAGTTACTCAATCATTATTAAAACTGATGATGGGGGATCCATATTTATTTGCTTAATTACATAGTTTATTTGAGCACGATGGTATTGTGTATGAGACAATATTTCATATAGGAATAAAAAAAATCCATCTTTTTCATCTTTTTGTAAATCATTTGAATGATTCTGCCCGGTAATCATTATTCGGTTTTCAAGGATTTCAATGGTTTCTAAATAATTTTGATGATGTAATCTGCTTAAATAGGGTTGTGGAAGTAAATCCCATAATTCTGAATCGGGTCTTTCCGATTTGAAGCGTTTATTCATCAAGTAATGAAAGTTGATTATATGGGAGATTGACTTGTGAACGAAAATAGGTAGCTCATCAAAATTCTTTTCAATGAATTCAATTAAAGCATTAGTTTGGTAAAAATCTTTATTAAATTGATGTTTGAAAAAATCGTACATCACATGCGCAATTGTTTTAAATCTGCAATTGTTTGTTTTGGACTATCTGAATTAAAGACAAAACTACCAGCTACAAGAGCATCAGCTCCAGCGTCAACCAGTTGTTTGCCAGTAATTAAATTAACACCTCCATCTACCTCTACTATTGCTTTGGATCCTCTTCTATGAATAAGGTTTTTCGCTTGTTCAACCTTTAGAATTGCGTTATTAATGAACTTCTGACCACCAAATCCTGGATTAACGGACATAATTAATACCAAATCAATTTCTTCTATGATATCTATAAGTAAATCGACGGGTGTATGTGGGTTCAAAGCTACACCTGCTTTCATTCCTAGATTTTTTATTACCTGAATCGTCCTGCTTAGATGCGTGCATGACTCATAATGAACAGTCAATAAATCCGCACCACAATTTTTAAAAGATTCAATATATCGATCGGGATTTTCAATCATAAGGTGGACATCCAAAGGCTTTTGAGCATGTTTCTTTATTGCCTCTAAAACGGGGAATCCAAATGAAATATTAGGAACAAAAACACCATCCATTATATCGATGTGAAACCAATCCGCTTTAGATTGATTTATCATTTCAACATCTCTTTGAATATTTGCAAAATCACAAGATAAAACAGAGGGGGAAATAATTAGCTCCATAAATAAAAGATTTGTTCAAAATTACACTTTTAATTAGACAAAAATTCAACAAGTTCTTTTTCTGACTGATAAATATCTTTGTAAAATAAAATTGATTTTCTGTCAGCAAATACCGTTTGATATTCAACGAAAATAGGGACAGGTTTTTTTAATTTTATTTCGGTATTTACCCCGCTTATTAAAAGAGAATCCAATGAGTCAGATTGAACTGGGTTTATTCTATTCGGTATGGAATCATATTTCAAAATCACTTTGGCAAGATCTGCTGGATTTTGACAACGCATACATCCGTGAGAAAATGCACGAATCTTTTTATTAAAGAGATTTTTTGATGGCGTATCGTGCAAATAAACACCATATTTATTGTGGAATTCAAATTTAATAACACCAAGGCTATTTTTAGGACCTGGACTCTGAACTACGCGATATGGAAAGGCTGATTTAAATTTATTCCAATTCACCGCATACGGATTTATTTGTCCTGATTTCCCGTAGATTTTAAAGTTATTTTTTGAAAAGTAGGATGGGTTGGCTTTGGCCGCAGGAAGAATTTCATTATTGGCAATTGATTGAGGAACATTCCAATAAGGGAATACAACAATTTCGTAAATCTTTGATTTTAGGGTAGGAGTAGGTGTTTCTGGTTTCCCTACAATTATTTTATGCGTAGCTCTTAAGGTATCCGATTCAAAAAACCTGAGTAGGTATTCGGGGATATTTATTAAAACATATTTATTGGGGAATTTCCCTCTTTGTCTTAATTTATCAAGTGCAATTGAAGCCCTCATAATTTTCGAGTAATTGCTTTCATTTAATGCAATAGCTGTTTCATCGTCAATTTTAAATGACTCTTCTAATCCATTGTGTTTTTTAAAAAGTTTTAACGCAAACTTAAATTTAGCTTCATCATCTCTAGATTCTTGCAATAAATAACCCTTCGATAACAATGCTAGTTTTGCCCCTTGATAAGCAGCTAGTGAATCTTTTTTTTCAGATTGAATTTTAAATTCGGTTCTGTCTGTATTGTATTTTTTACAAAATGAATATAGATTTTGAGCAAGGAATCGGTAATTCGAATCTATAGGTCCTTGATTCAAAAATATACTGTCAGGATCCTGATTGACGTACTTATTTAATAATGAATCAAGGACATTGCTTGATATGAAATTCCTTTGATTAAAGGCTACTTTACCAGTTGTTAAAAATCCATTATTTAAATCATTGATTGTTAATGCAATTTGCGCAGTGAGTACAATTTCTTTCTCGATCCAATTTAGATTTGCATCTCTATTACTGAATATTAATCTTTTATGGGGAATACCGAACCATTCTGAATGGTTAAGAGAGGTATCCATCTCCATTCCTTTTTTAGTTAGTATGGAATCATTAATCCATATTGCTTCATAATTTCTCTTTTCGTAATAAGTCTGTAACCATTGCTGTTCATAACTATTTAATCCTAAAGCTGATAAATTTTCATTTTGTAATACAAATTGAATTTTCTGTTCAACTGGAATTGAGTCATTTTCTAAAATATTCAATATCGGAGCATCCGTTTGTTCTTCAGTGGAACATGAATTCAAAAAGAACAAAAACAATGGTATATAAAAGTATATTTTCAATTATACAAAGAATGAAATTTGTAATTTCGTTGCTATAAAGCTATTTTCTAAAATTATTGCATGCCATGAGTTCAGTACTTATCATTATTATCATTACATCAATAATTTCATTTAATGGTTTTAAAGATAGTTCTTTTCAGTCAAAATTGTTGTTCAGTCCTTATGCCATTCAACACCGCAATGAATATTACCGATTAATTACACATATTTTTCTTCATGGAGATCCTTTTCATTTGATTTTCAATATGATGTCACTTTATTTTCTTGGAGAATTTCTGGAGTTCACACTTACTTCCCCTTTATTTTATGGTAAAATTACAGGAGAGATTCACTTTCTATTAATATATTTTCTAGGCGGGTTATTCTCCACCTTAATTCCATTTGCTCGAAATAAGGACAATGTATATTATCGATCTTTAGGAGCATCCGGAGCTGTGTCATCAGTTATTTTTGCAACCATTCTATGGGCACCAACCCTAGAATTGAATATTATGTTTCTTCCAATACCAATTCCTGCTTACATTTTTGGACCATTGTATTTGGCTTACGAGTTTTATGCTGACAAGAAGGGGGGTACAGGAATTGCTCATGATGCACACATTGGAGGTGCAATTTTTGGTATACTTTACGTCCTTATTATTAATATTGATAAAGGAAAGGAATTTTTAAATCTAATTTTTTAGAATTTCATGCTATACATTAATAACAATGGTTCTATCTTGACAAATGATGCACCTACGATTCATGCAGGAAATAGAGGATATGTATATGGAGACGGCGTTTTTGAAAGTATTCGGATTATGAATGGTGTGCCTATTAATTTAGACAATCACATAAAACGTCTTTTAGAAGGAGCAAAAGCCATTAAACTTAGAATTCCGGTATTTATTAATACAAAATTTTTTGAGGACAGAATATTGGAGCTATGTAAATTGTCGTCGATACATGAAGGGGGGAGGTGCAGAATCTCTTTGGATAGGGTAACTGGAGGAGCATACAAGCCTGAGTCAAATGACTTGAATTTTTTTATTGAAATCTATCCTTATGAATCGAATAATTTCGAGTTAAATGCTAAAGGTTTAGAAATAGATCAGTATACGGATATCAAAAAGCAAAAGAATTTTCTCTCCAATTACAAAACCAAAAGTGGGTTAATTTATGTAATGGCAGCTGTAAATGCAACGGAAAAAAATCTCGATGATGTTTTAATTATTAATGACAAGGGGAGTATATTGGAAAGTTCCAGTTGTAACTTATTTGTTGTGAGTAACGGAGTCTTGTACACACCAGGATTAGATGAAGGTTGTTTAGCAGGTACAATGCGCATGCAGATCATTAATTTGGCATTAAATAATGGTATTAAAGTATATGAATGCAATATTTTGCCTCAAAATTTACTTGCTGCTGATGAAATATTTTTTACGAATGCAATACGCGGCATCAATTGGGTTGGAGGTTATCGAACGAAACGTTACTTTAATAATATGTCAAGGAAATTTGTCGCTTTACTCAACGATTATTGGGAGAATCAACTGGAATCTTCTATTTAACATAATAAAAATAAAGCTATTAAAATTTTTATTAAAAATATTCTCGAAGACAGAAAGGGTCAATAGGTGATGAATCTTTCTTTAAATTTTCGTTTTATTGAAAAGAAATTTAAATTATAATAATTACCATTAAGCTTGATATACGAAATATTATATACTAATCCATACGTTTATTTGAATTGATTCAATCTCTACAAAATTTACAAGATTGCTCAAAAGTTTTTTAAAACTTTATTCCTTTATTATTTTCGATATAGGAATACATTTTAAAGATTTAGTAAGGTTAAAATTTTTGAATAGCTATGAAAAAACTGCCCGGTTAGATTCACATTATTAATTTGTCTTATAATTAATATTATGTTAAATAATAATTAGCAAACTTACTCGACTATCAAAAAAAAACTATTATTAACTATCGATTACTTGTGATGTTGAATGGTTTGTCTTACTAAATCCATTCTTTGAAATATCCCCTATTTCTTTACCAATTCCAAAAATTGAAAGAATATTTAAAGGGAACTCTAACAAAACATGTGTAAAACTTAAAAAGAATAAAAACGTCAACCCTATTGCATAATTATAAATATAGAGTCCACATGCGATCAACCATAATGCAACAATTACAATAAATCTTTTCTTTGGAACTTTATGCCACTTGATAACTTCGGTTTTGCTAAACCAATTCAAATAATGGTACAAATAGGCAAAAGCTATAAAACGCATCAATAACAATCCAATTGTTGAATCAAATACTACTGGGGCTTTTGCTTCATATATAGCATCTTTATTGTATATTTTCACCAACCTGTCATTCAATTCTTGAATCTTCCTTTTAGATCTAAATTCCCCTGAAAGTAAAAGCGATTTAATAAGCGTATCACTCTGTATGAATAAAGAAAAGTCATTATAACTAAATGATTTCAATTTAGATCTATCAACCTTGTCGGCTAAAACAAATTCTGATTCAGGATTACTGTTAAGTGAATCACGATACTTTAAAATTAATTTTCCATTAATATGATGCTTTCTTTCTTTTTCAAATTCGTCTATGACATTAACAACCGTATAATTTTTTATAATCGTTCTGCTCAGACTTTCTTCCGTATCAATTGTATCCAATCCAAATTCATTTAAAATGCTAACGTTGGTGTTGAAAAATCCTTTTCCATCAGCATAATAAGCTTTTTTACCATAATCGCTAATAGGAACAACAGATTCATCAGGAAATACTTTTATCAAAATAAAAGGAACAATGGCAAATACGACAACGGAGAATAAACCAGAACTACTTCTCGATTTTAATGCTCCGTACAGCATAAATAGACCAGTAAAAATGTAAACATGAATTAAAGTTGGTACTAACGAAATAAGTGCAAAAATGGTAAATCCTTCCTTTGATTCGTTATCTTTTATTAGCTTGTAAAGAAAAATATATAAAAATAAAATAGCGAATAATTTTACCCATAAATTCTTTACAAATACGAATAGAATACTGCTAATTAGTGCAAGGCAGGTTAGGATATCCCACATATTTACTTTTCTAAAGGATTTAACAAAATTCTCATGAAAATCAAATTCGCTCGCCAACGCATAGTAGGATAAAACAACACCAATAATCAAAAGTGGAACAAAATCAAATTTCCCTTTTGCAAAATACTGTCGGTCATGCAACCAACTTATTTCAGTCAAATAATGCAATGGGCCAAGAAAAGCATAAGCAAAAAGAAAAACCTCAAAAGGTAGGATATAAGCACCTATCATACTGAGTACCATTAACCCAATATTAATGTAATTAATTTGCGCATCTTTTGAAATCGTCATAATCTAAAGCTCTTTTTTACAAATCTAATTGAATACTTTTTATTTAATGATTTGTCTAATAAATTATTTTAAAAGACTCAATTACTGTGCTATTGAATTAATTCCTATTTTTATTTGATAGCTCAATACATGTTTCAGAAATCAGAAATTAAAGCAATAAATACAGACTTTTGGCAGGGTTTCAAAAAATACATGCAAAAAACCAAATCGTCCAACGGTAGGAAAATCAATTGGTTAAATTATCCTTCAGATGTAAAAGATATTTACATTCGAATGGAAGTTGATGGTAAATCAGCTGCCTTGTGTTTCGATATTCAATCAAAGGATCCAGAGATTAGGGCACTAATTTGGGATCAGATGATTGAGCTACAAAAGTTGATCGATAAAACTGTCAAATGGGACTCCATTTGGATTGAAAATTTATCTTCGAAACAAGGAGTTTTATTTTCACGGATTAAATGGGAAAAAGAAAATCTTAGTTTGTTTAATAAGGACGATTATTCTGTTATTTACAAGTTTCTGAGTGAGCGATTAATTGAATTTGATTTGTTCTATCAAGAATACAAAGAAATCTTAATTAATCTGGTTCATTAGCACAGTTTAATTAACTTTGCTTTGATAACAGTATAAAATATGATCAAATTCTCTATAATAACTTTTTTGTTTTTGAGTTTATCTGTCGCAGGTCAGGTTACAATCTTAAATACTGACTTTCAGTCTGGTATCCCATCGAATTACACAATTTTAAATAATGACGGATTAATTCCAGATAGTGCAGTTAATGAATATACCTCTGCTTGGATTGCAGTAGCTGACCCAGAAAACACATCTGATTCTGTGGCTTCTTCCACTTCATTCTTTTCTCCAGTAGGTCAAGCAGATAGATGGTTAATTACTCCCCCACTCCCACTTGGTAATTATGGCAATTTCATTCAATGGCAAGCAAAGTCACAAGATGCAAGTTTTTCTGATGATTATTTAGTCTTAGTTTCAACAACTGATAATCAACCAAGTAGCTTTACTGATACCATAGGTTTTGTTATTGAAGAAACTCCGGAATGGACCACTAGAGAAGTAGATCTAAGCGAAGAAGGCTATAATAATCAAACGATATATATCGCCTTCAGAAATATCACTGATGACGGTTTTAAACTGTATATAGATGATATCAATGTGTGGAAAGAAGACGCAAGTTCCATTCAAAATTTATCATTAAATGAATTAATTACAATATATCCAAATCCGTCAAAAGATTTTATTCAACTAACATCCATTTCACCAATTGAGTATGCAGAACTCTTTGATTTAACAGGTAAAAGTTTAGTTGTCTTTAAAAATGATATATGTGATTTACGTTCATTACCAAAAGGCATCTATCTATTGGTAATCAAAACATCGAATGGACTTATTACAAAAAAGATTTTGAAGGATTAAATGATCATTTTGTTTTTCAACAACCGATTATTATAAATATCCCATGAAATAGAATCTTTATATTCATTTTTAATTGTTTGTCTCCAAGGTCCTGTCGGATCAACCCCTTCAATAGCATCGGTTTCTAAGAATTCATATTTTGTTCCATTCCATCGAAATATACAGTTATAATAAATTATGTCGTCATCAATATTATCGTTAAAGCGCAACATTAAATCATAGTAACCCCCACTACCCTTTTTCATACCTATTAAGGTAGCGACATATCCATTAACTTTAACCAATTCTCCTCTCTCTCGAACGAATGCAATAACTCGCCTAAGTTTGATACCTCCTACATTCGATTTAATTAGAACAAGAAAGGCATCCTTAACAGCAATTTTCTCACTCAAAGGGAAAATTTTAAAAAATTTAGGCAAACATGCAGGCTCCAGGTAATTATTGATGTCTTTTTGAAAAACATTACAAATTTTAAGCTCCTTTAACAATTCAATATGGACTGAATCATCAAATTTATTTTGGTCAAAATCTACAGAAATATTTGAAAATCCGTCAACTTTTACCTCTTCTTGCTGCGTACTTTCACTTTCTTCTTTTGGTTCACTTTCCTCGGTTGGATTCCCACCACAAGAAGACAAAATTATCTTTAGAAAAATGGCTAAATAAATTGCTTTTCTCATACTTAATTATTGCTGAATACCTGATTTGATAAAATTAATGATTCATTTAAATATTCAGTTGAAACTGATGTTTGAATATTATTTTGGTTGAACCAATTAATCATTATTTCTGTGGGCATGTTACCCGTCAATTCATCTTTAGCCATTGGGCAACCTCCATAACCTTTTAATGCACCTTCAAATTTTCGACATCCAGCATTAAATGCTGCTGACAAAACGCTTATTGCATTTTCTGGTTTGACATGAAGATGAGCACTATATTCTATCAAATTATTTGAACTAATTACAGATGAAAAAACTTCATTAACTACTTGTGGAGTAGCACAACCAATGGTATCTGATAAAGCCTGATATTTGATGGAGAAATCAGCAAAAAGTTTTTCACTGAATTTATTGACTAAATCTGGATGCCACGTCTCCCCATAGGGATTTCCAAATCCCATAGAAAGGTAAACAACGAGTGACTTATTATTTTTCAAACATAAATTCTGAATTTCACCTAACCTAGACCATGATTCATCAATTGTTGCATTGGTGTTCCTCAATTGAAATTCATTGGAAACGGAAAAAGGATAACCCAGGTAATCAATTTTATCAAATTGAATGGCCTGTTCTGCGCCTTTGAAATTAGCTACAATTGCCAATAATTTTGTTGGATGTCCGGATTCTAAACTCTCCAAAACTTCAATTGTATCTCGCATCTGAGGAATAGCTTTAGGGGATACAAAACTTCCAAAATCTAAGGAGGAGAAACCACATTTCAGTAATGCATTAAGGTATTTAATTTTAATTGGTGTCGGAATAAATTCTATTAAACCTTGCATTGCATCCCTTGGACATTCTGTTATTTGTACTTGCATAAAATTTTTATTACAAATTAACTGTTTCCTCCAAAATTTTTCGATTAATTCTTTTAATTAAACCGGGGCCTTCATAAATAAAACCTGTATAAATCTGTACTAAGGATGCTCCTGCCTTTATTTTTTCGACTGCATCCTCAGCGCTGTGAATACCTCCTACGCCAATTATTGGAAATTTCCCTTTCGATTTGGTATGTAAATATCGAATGATTTCTGTTGATTTATCCTTAATTGGCAAGCCAGAAAGTCCACCATTACCGATTTTTTCCAATGCCTCATTAGTGGTTTTTAGTCCATCTCTTTGAATTGTTGTATTTGTTGCAATTACTCCATCTAATCCTACCTCGTTTACAATTTCAATAATGTCATCTAATTGAGATTCGCTTAAATCAGGAGCTATTTTTAAGAGAATCGGTTTGGGTAATTCTTTTTTACTATTAACAATACAGATTGCAAATAACAATTCTTTGAGAGGTTCTTTTTCTTGTAACGCTCTCAAATTTGGAGTATTAGGAGAGGATACATTAACCACAAAATAATCTACATATGGAAATAATTTCTCATAACAAATTAAATAATCACTTACAGCATTTTCATTTGGGGTAATTTTATTTTTACCTATATTCCCACCAATTATCAGGTTACCCCTATCATTTTTTAATCTTGAAACGATAGCATCTACGCCATCATTATTAAAACCCATTCTATTTATGATTGCATGGTCTTTTTTTAGACGAAATAACCTAGGTTTTTCATTACCATCTTGAGGTTTTGGGGTTACGGTTCCGATTTCAATAAACCCAAATCCAACATGTTTTAAATCATTAAATAAAGTTGCATTTTTATCAAATCCTGCCGCCAAGCCAACAGGATTAGGAAAGTTTATACCAAAAACTCTTCGCTCAAGTCTCTTATCGTGTAAACTAAATCTTTTTCTCCAAACCCACTTCACACCTGGTATTTTTAGAAGAAAATGTAAAAGGTTTATTGATATATGATGTGCTTTTTCTGGATCGAATAAAAATAAAAACGACTTAACTATTGGGTACATTGATCAAATAAAAAACGAGGAAATACCTCGTTTGTTCAATAAATTAAAATTTGTATCTGCCTCTTGGATACCTATAAGTTCTTCTCTGCTTGGCATAGTCCTTATAGGTAATGTTTCTAGCAACAACAACATTCATGAAATAGTAGGCGTCTTTATTCTTATCACCTCTTTGTTGCCCTGGAGCAAACCAATTTACGTTTGACACAGCTGGATTGGAAAGATATTGCGCTTCAGGTGATGACAATTTAGATGGATCATAATAGCTTGTTGAAACATCATCTATATAATCACTAAATGTTTTAACATAAGAAGCTTCAAAACCGATTCTCCACATTCTACCGATACCCATTCTCATTCCTATTCCCATAGGAATTGTGAGAGAAATAGGAAGTGTTTCACGCGCGCCTCCCTCCATTCCTTGACCTTCGGTATTCAGCGGATCTAACTTATACCATTGACCTTTATATTGTGCTTCAGGATTAAAAAAACATCCTCCAATACCACCAAATAAATAAATCTGCTCATTATGGTTTTTAGCACCTTTGTGACCAGGTAAATAATACCTTGCACCAAATTTTTCATTAGCAAATAAAATAATATCCAATCGTTGTGAAAAATCTATAATTATTGATCTAAAATGTAGATTTCGACTTTCTCTAATTACTTCATTAGTCAGGGCATCATCACCTTTCAGTCTGCCAACATTCAATGTAGTTGTTGTTGCAAAAAATGGATGGAAACGATATCTATAACCCAATGAAAAATTGAACGATGTTGACGGAAAATCTATATCTACAATACTGTAATCGGTTCCAATTCTATTTCTACCACCTAAATCCCCAGTAAATTGCGTGGCCCCAAAGCCTATAAGGATATCTTTCTTATTTAATGACCAATTCCGTTGTGTGTTAAAGTTGGTATGTTGTGAGAAAACTGAAAATCCCAATAGCAAACCGAGAATAAGTGAAAAATACTTCATAATATTATCAAAATGAGTGCGATAAAATATTTAGTTAACATACGAAATTACAAATACTTTTTAAGAAATTCTATTTAAAATTTGGAAAATATTTAAGGTATAAATGTTTATAAACAATAAAAGCTACTTGAAAAGTTGTTTTCAGAACCTTTCAAGTAGCTTTCGTTAAGCGATTATTATTAAATTTTTTTTGTAATATTCTTCTCTTGTTGAGTATATTTTATTTCATTTTCTGTGTTTTTTAATTTTTGATTTAATTGAGTAGATAAGACTAATGCAATTGAAGAAATACCAATCGGACCATAAAAAAGAGGTTTAATAAATTTTCTTTTGACGGCTAAATGTTGATAATATCCAACCATTATGTTCTCAAAATTTTGGCGGGATTCAATGAATTCCACTCCCAAGGTGACTCGATTTAGTGTGATTTTTTTTTGATTCATAATTTATTTAGAGTTAAAAATAGTTTTTAGTTTTTCGATAGCCCTGAATGATTTTACTTTGGCATTGTTTTCTGTAATTCCCAAAATTTCGCCAATTTCTCGAAATGATCTTTTTTCGAAAAATCTAAGCTCAATTAACTGAATGTCCTTGTCCTTTAATCTTGCAATTGCAGCTACTAATTTGTTTTTGTTAATTTCGTTCTGTTCTTCATCAAAGTCTTCAATTATATCATACAACTGATAATTTTCAATGTTAATTGTCCTTTCTGATTTTTTATCTCTAAAGGATTGATAGAGTTCACTCTTTGCGATTCTATACAACCATGAAGAAAATGGTACTCCACGATATTCAAATCGATTAAGATTAACCATTGCTTTAATAAAAACTTGAGATGTTATATCAAATGCAACCTCTTGATCATCTAATCTTTGATAAATATATCTAAAAATTTGCTCATGATATTTTTTGTAAAGCGGTCCAAAATGCCGGGGATCATTTTGAGCTTTTTTTATCAATGTCAACTCCTCTTCTATTCGTTGACTTGTTTGATGGTAAACACTAACTGCGTTCATTTTGGAGAGATTTAGTTTATTTTTTAATCTAATTATAAGCACTAAAACGCTATATTATGAGTGATGTTACAACTCTATTTTAATATTTATTATTTTTACCATATGAAGTATTTTTTAATTCTATTTTCCTCGTTAAAAATAATAAGCGCTTTTGCGCAACCATTCGAGGCATCACCGGCTAATCAGTCCATAAATTATGTATCAATTGGAGAATATGTCACAAGTACTATTCAATTCGTTAATAATGCTGATTCTGGACTTGTTCTGCAGTGGGATTTACTGGAAAAAACAACCCCAGCTGGATGGGATTATTCTTACTGTGATTTTAATACTTGCTATGATGCGACTTATGTTCATGGGGTTATGGATACCATTCCTGCCGTGGGCAATGGATTTATAAAAGTTAATGTCAGTACAACCAATGAAAGTTGGTCCTATTTTAAATTTCAAGTCAGTACGCTAAATAACTCTGAATATATTGATACTGTTGAATTTTGGTTCAACGGAATTAACGCTTTAAATGAATTTGAAAATGACAATGATTTGATGATTTTTCCAAATCCAGTAAATTCTGGTGAGGTTATTACTGTTATCCCAGTTGAACCAAATTCCGTTATTCAAATTTATAATGTATTCGGTGAGCTGATATGGAATGAAAAAACTTATCAAAAGTTTCATCCAATAAAGCTGTCAAATTTCCAACCTGGATCATACTTCGTCCGTGTCGATAATGATTTTCATACTTATTTTACTCAATTAATTGTTCGCTAAACATAAAAATATTGCCATTCTTCTATTTTTTGTTTTGATAACAGGAAAACTCTTATCAAATCAAATTTCTTTTAGATTGGAAATTAAAAATCATTCAATACTTTTTAATGACGGACACTCTGTTGATGCAAAACTGTTCTCGGGCATTTCAAATAATATTAATTGTAGTGAGCTCTTAATATGGCAATCCACAGATACGTTAAACTTAAAGGTTGTTAATTTAGACATCGCTAGCCATGGTTTTATGTCCAACAACTTATTTGATTTAGGGATTATTGCTCCGGGTGATTCAGCGTCAATAACAGTATCTGATTTTCAACCAGGTATTTATCGTTACTTTGATGCTACTCAATCTCCATATAACGAATATTTAGGTTTATCAGGAATTATTCACATCAAAAACCCTCAGGAAAATACTCCTTATTTTTATTGGGATTTAAGAGAATATCAAGAAGAATGGAATGATCAACTAAATCTGGGTGTTTTCCCAAATTTATTGAATTATTCTCCAAAATATTTCACAATCAACGGAAACTCTGAGCCTGACATTAACAACGATCCAATAGCTAGAGTAACAGGAAATGTTGGTCAAGAATTAAAAATAGTCATCGTAAATAATGGATTAAGTATTCATTCTATGCATTTTCATGGTTATCATGCTGTTTTAGTTAACTCCTCAAAAAATAGTTCTCATGTTGGGAGATCTAAAGATACATTTCCTCTTTATCCATCTGAGTACATTGTTTTATCTCTTACACCCGATAAACCTGGTGAATATCCCGTCCATGACCATAATTTGGTAGCAGTTACCGGTGGCGGTATATACCATGCAGGGATGTTCACTACACTTCTAATTTCACCATGAGATTAATCCTAACTTTATTGTGTATTTTAATCACGATTTTGGCTGAAAGTCAGATCGATTACAATAAATTAATTATTGGAAGAAATAATGGTATTCATACTTTTCATGATGGTCAACAGACTAGAACATTCGGTTTTACCGAAACCCTTAGTGCTGCTGTAAAGGTGCCAGGGCCAACGATTTCATGTAATGCAGGAGACAGCGTTAAAATTGATTTTTGGAATATGTCTCAAGGGGCACCACATACCATTCATTTACATGGCCTTGATGTTGATCAACAAAATGATGGTGTTGGTATGCTTTCTTTTGAAGTAATGCATGATGAGCATGGGTATTATTACTTTAAAGCCCCTCATCCAGGAACTTACCTTTATCATTGTCATGTTGGATCTACGATCCACTTGCAAGCTGGAATGTACGGACTAGTGATTGTCAGACCTACAGATGGTAACCAAAATCTAAATTGGGATGGGGGTGAAACATTTAATAAAGAATTTAGTCTACTTGCAAGTGAAATGGATACAGTTTGGCACAATGATACTATTCTAGATCACGAACATGATATGACTATGCCTCTTTATGTTCCTGAAGTATATAATCCTCAATATTTTTTAATCAATGGTTTATCTGGAACACAACTGACAGATCCAGTAAATTATTTGTTTGCACTTAAAAATGATAAAATTTATATGCGATTAGCTAACATTGGTTACTATGGAACTAAATTCATTTTTCCGACCGGATTAAATGCCAGAACAGTAGCATCAGACGGACGACCTTTACCTTTTGAAGTTTTGAGTGATACAGTTGAAGTGCTACCCGGAGAACGTTATGAGACTTTTTTGCAGCTTGGAACAGAGCAATTTTATCCAATAATTGTAGAACATTTTAATCTTAATAACCAGATAATTGAATCATCTCAAGAAGTGATCATACAAACGTCTTCATTGAATTTAACTTCAATTGAAAACAATTTCTATATTTTTCCAAATCCTTCAAAAGGAATGTTTAACATTTTTAATGCAAATGAAGATGCATTAAAGTTGTACACTGCCGATGGGGTTTTTATGAAATTTATCAGCGATGATTACATTGATTTAACATCTTATCCATGTGGAGTTTACATTATAAGTGATGGAATCCAATCAATCAAAATAGTTAAAGACTAGCGGAAATCACGCATATAACTAGTGTCCGTTAAACTAAATAAAAACGCTTTTAATTGAGCAGTTTCTTTAACTGATATTTCAAATGGTTGAATCAAAGGATTTTTATTCACATGATTATTCCCCCCTTTCGAATAATGCATAATTATGGACTCAATTGAAGTAAGTGACCCATCATGCATATAGGGATAGGTAAGTTCAATATTGCGTAAAGAAGGGACCTTGAATTTGCCAATATCCGAACTATCATTAAAGATTCTAAATCTACCTTTATCAGTTTTAAAATCCTCATATAAACCATTGTTTTCCGCAACGAAATTTGTGAAATAAGGAGCAGGATGACATTTGGTGCAATATAATTTTTCGGAGAATAATTTCCAACCCTCTTTTTCATCTTGTGAAAGTGCATGAGAATTAACTCCAGAATAAAATGCATCAAATCTCGATTGATTTGATATTAATGATCTTTCGAAAGCAGCTATGCTTCGAGTTAAAACGTAAGCATCAAAATCACGATTAAAAATCATTTTTGCGGCAGCTTGGTATTCGGGAATATTTTTTAATCTATTGATTAGATCTATCATATTCATATCCATTTCAACATGCTCCTGAATAGGAACAATCACTTGAAGTTCTAATGTTTTTAAATGGGCATCAAACATTACCGTTTGCAGATAACCTGAATTTAGCAAAGAGGGGGCATTTCTTTCCGTAAGTCCACCATTAACACCCTCGCTTACTTTTTTTCTATCTGTGAATGCAAATTCTGGTATATGACAACTTGAACATGATATGGATTCATCTTTAGATAACCTTTTATCAAAAAACAGCTTCCTACCCAATGCAACTTTTTCATCGGAGTTAGGATTATCATCAGGATATTGAATAGCTCCAAATACATTTAACGTTGAAGCCGTTTTGCATCGAAATAAAAGAAAAGAAAAAAAAATAAGACCGAAAAGCGTTAAAAAACCAATGGATCTCACGATTTATTTATTGAATAAAATTAAGTTTATTCAGCTGATTGCCAAATTGATCATAAATTGAAAATACATATAATCCGGGGGCTAAATCATTCAACTCAATACTCCCGTCTATCCCTGATACAAGATCCGATCCAAAGGTTTTTCCTTCGGCATTGGTGATTTGATAGAGATGTGCATTTAAAATCGATTCCCAATGGATAAGGTTATTTTCAGCATTAAAAACATGAAAAACACGACCTTTCAAAGCATTTAATGCTATGCTTGATGCTGTGTTAGGTTGGGTAAAAACAGGCTCTGTTTCAATATTTTTCATTATTTCCATATTAATTCCGGATGTACCATGGAGGATTCCAACGGTCTCAATTGGAATATCCTTTATCCATTGTTCAATATTACAATTCAAGTATACATCAATTTGATTATTATTGGTATTCGTTTGAACTATTGGAAGTTGTACTTGCCTATAATTGTTGTCACCTAGGTTGTGCAATTCAAACAAATAATCACTAATACCATCATTATTTGAATCTGCCAATCCTCCGATTATCATATGCATATAACCAGCAGTCCAACCCCAATACATGGATGGATCTTGAAAACTTAGCGGACTGCCTGCAGGGTATGTAGAAATATCAACAGCATCAATTCCTGAACTAGTGTTTAGGTTTGCTGGAACGCCAACAGAAAACCTTACACTATCTATTTGATCAACGTTTAAATAACCAAGATAGATTGTATGATTTGTAGGTTCTACTAGGAAAACATCACTTGATAAATTCAATATTTGACCACCATCGTGAACGAGTTGTACACCAGATATATAATAGTCAAAATGATCTAAATTAAATGACGTACCATTTAAATTTTGATAATTAATCCCTGTTTGAAAATCGGTTCCATTTACTTTGGGAGAAAATGTAATGAATACATTTTTTTGAGACCAACCAATTGAACAGTAAACAAAATTTAAAAGAAGAAGAATACGAGCCATAATTCTATTTTTTTACAATGTACAAAATTTCGTTTTTCTGCAACCTATATCTGTTAACAAGTTCTTCACTAAAATGTTTCTCTTTTTCAAATACGGCTACTTTAAAACCTGCTTTTTCTAACCAATTCGGATAATCTTTTCCAAATAATCTAACATGATCCTTTTGCCAATAGTATTTTTCTCTATCCTCCGGGGTTACGATATTGGGATCCTCAAAAGTAGTTTCTCTATTGAAATCTTGGGGAACCTGCATAATTCCCCACCCATCAGGTTTCATTACACGATAAAGTTCACGCATACATTGAAGCGCATCCTCGACATGTTCCATGACATGATTACAAAAGATGACATCAAACTGATCATTTTCTAATGGAATATTGTGCAAATCAAAATGAAGATCTGCTATAGGTGAGACTAAATCTCCTGTAATATAGTTTAAATTTTTTTGAGTTTTGAATTTTTTGTGAAAGCATTGTTCTGGAGCAATATGCAATACTTTTAAATTTTCTTCTTTAAAAAAATTTGTAAAATCTCTCAGATAAAGCCACATTAATCTATGTCTTTCTAATGTAAGATCATAAGGACATAATACATTTTCTCTATGAGCAATAGTAGAACCATACGAAAGAAATTTTCTAAAAGATTTTTCACAAACAGGACATTCAACGTTGTTTCCTTTAAAAAGAATAGGCGCAATTTTTTTAAAAGGATAACTTAACCTAATTAATAGTGGCCGAGGAAGTCTATTCAATAAAAATTTGTATAGTTTTTTCATTGTTACAAAGTTAATATTAAAACAAAATCACTCGACAATTGATTTTTGCGGTGGAACAAATTAAATCTTTAATAAAACAAAGAAACAAGATGAAACAATTCATTTAATTTGTATTATTTATTTGTCAAAAGTTGAGATATATAAATGTCATTAACTAAAAAAAGCAATCGAAGGAAATTTGAATGGCATAATTATTATTTATTCCTATTTACGATTATACCCTTTAATTTCTTTTCTCAATCAATAAGAAATAATGATTCGAGCATTGTTCAATATGATGACAGATTAATTGTTTACAATGATTTTGGATTTTCTTCTGCACCATTTAATATACATTCAGATTTTAATGGATCTACCGAAAGAATCAGTTACAATCACAATTTTCGGTTACAATATGGTATCGGATTAAGTTATGAATGGTTAGCCTTAAGGATATCACTTCCAATGCCTGTATATGCTAAATCCATGAGCCGATTCGGAAAAAATAATTCATGGTCACTAGGAGCAAATTTCACTTTTAAAGAAGTACAATTTGAGTTGGAATCGAATTACTTTAAAGGATTTTCAATAATTGATGCTTACAAATGGAATGACAGTTTGAATGTATTCAGACCTAATGATATCAGACCGCTTACATCGCTTTTCTATTTTTCATGTGAGTCATGGATTTTCGGGGATAAAAATTACCAATTGAAACTTCTTAAAGGCTTAAGTGGCAACTATGAATCAAGAATTTTTACTTGGTTCTTAAATAATTCACTCAGGTTCAACCAGTTGAAGAATAATGAAGCCATAATTCCAAAAGAACTAATTAATGATTCTATTTCTGTTACTCGAGCTGTAAGATTTGGCATACAAGAATTAGGTGCAGTACCGGGTTTAGCCTACGTTGAAAGATTTGGTAATTTTCAAATTTCACTTATATCTGGAATTGGATTGGCCATTCAAGCAAAACAGTATTACATCCCTTCGATAAAGCGGAATTTTATTGGACTTGCTCCGAGATATGAAATGGGAATTAATTTTGGCTACTCGGTTCCCTCCTACTTTATTTACCTTACGAGTGACATTGAGAATATTAGTATGCGAATTGATGATCTAAAATACAATCAACTTTATTACTCCTTGAAGCTGACAGCAGGAATCAGACTTAAATTAAACAATCAAGTGAAACCGATTCAAAATAGTATTTTCAGCAAGAATAAGTCTGTAAATAACTTTTGACAGGTTCTAAGAAGGAATTTCTAAAAACAATTATTTCGGTAATTGAAGTGTTAAATATACTCCAGTCTTCATAATCTTTCAAATCAGAAAATTGGATTCTTTTCAATTCATCGTCTTTCTTTATCAATACTGATAATCTATTGAAAAAATTAATTTTTAGATCGATTCCTATTTTTTTGATTTGATGAACCAATTTATCGATAGAACAACCAGATACCAAAGATTTAGTTTCATCAACTGCTACAACGATGAAATTATTTTCAATAATTAAAAAATCTGCTAAAAGATCTTTGCCATGAGCATTCCAATGGCTTAAGAAAAGTGTCAGCTCTGATTGGATAAAATCAATTTCTTGATATGTGAAATTTCTATTAGACTGGAATATCCAAACCTTACTATCGGAACTAAAACTTTCAAAGAACATCTTACAATTCAGCTGCATTAGCAATTAATTCGGCTACATCTAGAACTGTGATTTCTGATTCCTTGTTAAAATTCTTAACACCATCAGTCATCATGGTATTACAAAATGGACAGCCTGTAGCGATTATTTGTGCATTTGTCTCCAATGCATCCTCTGTTCGTTCAATATTTATTTCTTTATCACCACTTTCAGCTTCTTTAAACATTTGTGCACCCCCAGCTCCACAACATAAACCATTGGTCTTGCATCGTTTCATTTCTACCAATTCTGCATCTAATTTTTCTATTAGCTCGCGAGGCGCTTCGTAGACATCATTTGCACGACCTAGATAGCAAGGATCATGGAAAGTTATTTTCTTTCCTTTGTATGTTTGACCTCCCTGAAGAGCAAGTTTGCCTGTATTTATTAAATCTTGGATAAGCTGAGTATGGTGAAGGACCTCATAATTTCCACCAAGTTCAGGATACTCGTTTTTAAGCGTATTGAAACAATGTGGACAAGCCGTAACGATTTTATTCACCTCATAACCATTTAAAACCTGTATATTCATCATAGCCTGCATCTGAAATGTAAATTCATTTCCTGCACGTTTAGCGGGGTCTCCTGTACAACTTTCTTCTGTTCCAAGTACAGCAAAATCGATATTGCAATGGTTTAAAATTTTAACAACTGCCTTGGTGATTTTTTTTGCTCGATCATCAAAACTTCCAGAACAACCGACCCAAAAGAGCACTTCAGGCTTTTTTCCTTCAGCCATTAATTCTGCCATGGTTGGTACAAATAATGCCATCTTATCAATAAGTTTTTAATTAATCTTCTTTTGCCCAATTTAATCTGTCATTTACCGAAAACTGCCACGGCGCACCATTATTTTCAATATTTGTTAACATTCCAGTCAATTCAGTAGGAATTTTTGACTCTTCCATAACTAAATATCTCCGCAAATCAATAATTATTGATAATGGATCAAGATTGACAGGACACTCATTCACGCATGCATTGCATGATGTACATGCCCAAATTTCTTCTTCAGTTATATAATTTCCGATTAAGCTTTTGTCGTCATTAAAATCATTTCCATTTTTTTTCTTCAAATCACCTAATTCGGTAGCTCTATCCCTAGTATCCATCATTATTTTTCTTGGAGACAAAAGTTTACCTGTTATATTAGCTGGACAAACTGAAGTACATCTACCGCATTCCGTGCAAGCGTATGCGTCCAAAAGGTTTTTCCATGTCAAGTCTGTAACATCCTTTGCTCCAAAACGCTGAACTTCTGCATTACTAGGTCCTTGTGCATACGGGTCAGCATTTGGATCCAACATTAACTTAACCTCGTTAGTTACAGCCTCCATATTGTTGAACTTACCTTTCTTTTCCAAATTAGAATAATATGTTGCCGGGAATGCCAATAAAATATGAAAATGCTTAGAAAAAGGTAGATAATTCAAAAAGGCAAATACCATAAAAATATGACCCCACCATCCAATTCTTTCGAGGATGTGTAATGTTTCTGCTGATAAGTTTCCAAAAATTGCAGGTCCTAAATTGGACGATATTAAAAAACCGAACGAATGATCTGATGCACTAAGAGAATTTGCGTGCGATGACCCTTGAGAAAATAAAACTTCATCAGCTCCATTCATCATAAAAATAAAGCAAATCAAGATTACCTCCATAATTAGAATAAGATTAGCATCCTTCATAGGCCAGCCTGCTAGCTCTTTCATGTTTAATCGAGGGACTTTCAATAAATTTCTTCTGGCTAAAAAGATGAGTGTTGCTACAAATGCTAACACAGATAAAAGCTCGATAAAACTAATTACAAAAGTGTAAAAAGACCCCAATGAACTTCTAAAAATACGGTGTCTCCCGCTTAGTCCATCAGCAAAAATTTCAATTAATTCAATTTGAGTTATAATAAAAGCTAAATACAGAAATAAGTGAAGAATTGCAGGAATAGGTCTATTAAACATTTTTTTTTGTCCAAAGGCTACTAATGCCATTGTTTTTAACCTTTCATTTTTTTTATCAGATCTATTTACATCCCTTCCCATTAATATATTGAAACGGACTTGATTTATGTTTCTGTAGAAAAAGTATATGCCTAGGAATGCAATTGCAGCAAAAACAATAATTGAAATCATTTTATTTTTCTGTATTAGTACTATCCAACAATTGTCTCAATTTTTTCTCTTCATCTTCTGTTAAAGGTACACCTTTTGATTTGGCGCCTAATAATGAAATATGAATATATCTTTCTGGATGCAAGCGCAAATCATTCACAAATTTTTCCAACTCATCGTTCGTTTTGTTGAGTTTTTCGTAAAGTTTAGTATCATTCAACAGGAGCCCGATTGTACCATCGGTTGAATTTGCCTTTTTCAATACACCATTCAATTCACTTAATGTCCCTTTTGCTTCATTAATTACGTTCTTCAAATCCAAAGAAACTAATTTGGCTGAAAAATCATCTGCATTCGTTACTATCCTCGTAATTGCCTCATTGCTTTTCTTGAGATTATTTGATATACTTTCAACATTTGAGACTATTTTGCTGAATTTTTCTCTTTCTTCGCCAACGAGTCCTTGAACTTGTTGAGCAGCCAATCCTAAGTTGTGAATGGCCATTTTTAATTCACCTAAACTCCCCTCGATTTCAGAAGTTGCAGTAGTATCCCAAAAAGCAGTCAAAGATGTTACCATATTGTCTATAGATGAAATAGCTCCCTGAACCTTTTTCACTAATGGATCTGCATATGCTTTAACTTGGGATGTTATGTCTACGGTTACGATACCTTGAAGGTAATCGCCTGGCTCATAAAAACCCTTCGAAATGTCTGGATTAACAGACAATATTAGTCCTTTATTAAACAAATCTACAGCACCAGCTTCTAAAACAGAACCTTTAGGGATTTTAAAGTCGTCTACTTGTATATTAAAAGTTACCAAAACTTTTTTCAAAGAATCTTTCTCATTTGTTAATTCAACGTTGGTTACTTTACCAACAACAACACCGTTAACCATAACAGAATTTGCTACAGTTACACCACCAGTATTTGGGAAGTATGCATAATACACTTCGTCACCTCCGAAGAAACTATTTCCTTTTAAAAAATTGATTCCTGCAATTAATAATCCTATGGCTAAAATAGCAAAGAAGCCTGTTTTTATTTCTTTTGATATTTTCAAAACTTTATTTTTTTGCTAATTTAATAGCTTTTTCTAAATTAATTCTTTCTCCATTAACAAAGGCAACCACAAATGCATGTTCAAATCCCATTGCCTTTAATTCAGTTTTATATTTACTGGCAGATTCGTAATCATTTAAAAATTCACCAGAAGTATACTTATATAAATTATCCTGAAAATACTCAAAAATTTCCAGTCCCTTAAATTTATCAGATCCAAAAGCAACTTTCGATTCAGAAGTTTCAATTTGAACTCTAAAAATAACTGTTTCCTGATTTGTTTCTGAAAATAACTCTTCAGAATTTACAGAATTAATAGTATTATCCACTGAATTATTGTCGACAACTTCCTCAATACCTTCTAATTCATTTTTGTACTTCTGGAAGGCATTAAACATGCAATTTGCCATTTTGTTTTGCCCTGTTGTATCTGCTAAAAACAATTCCTCCTTTGGATTTGTAAGAAAGCCTGTTTCAATTAAAACACTTGGCATTGTTGTTTTGTACAGCACAAGAAATCCAGCTTGCTTAACCCCTCTATTGTGTCTACCAATGTTATTGAACTCTTTTTGCAATTTATCTGCAAAACTAATCGACTGATCAAGAAATACGGAAAGTTGTATTTGTCGGGCTATTATAGCATCTGGAGACATATCAAAATCTTTGTATTTCTCCCCTTTGTCATCCTCTAAATAAATTGTGGAATTTTCTCTTTCAGCAACCTTTTGCTGGGACTCAGTTCTGTGTAAACCAAGCACATACGTTTCTGCACCGTATGCAGAGGGGCTAGCTGAATTAGCATGAATGCAAATGAATAAATCTGCATTGTTGCGATTGGCAATATTGGCTCTTTCATTTAATTCAATAAAAACATCCTTATCCCGGGTATAAACAACTTTTATATCCGGATATTTTGCCTTAATAAGCTTACCTAATTTCAGAGCAATGGAGAGACAAACATTCTTTTCATTCGCAGAAGCACCGTGACAACCCGGATCTTTACCTCCATGTCCAGCATCAATTACAATTGTTTTTAAAACTGATCTGGTTTGATCATCTTGGGCCAAAGGTTTTAACGAACCACTGCAAAATAAGAGGAGCAATAAAAAAGTCCTAAATGTGTTATATACCATTATTTTTTCCATGGTTAAGCACTAATTTTAATAGTTTTGCAACGTAATCCAAAAAGGCTTATTCAAAAATACGTGGTAATAATAACCGAAAAGCGTTCCAAAAAATTACTTTTCTTCGGTACATTGTTAATAATGTTTACGATCCAACCTATCTATTGTCAAAAAGACATAAAAAAAGACACCATTAAAATTAATGAAAGTATTGTTGATGAAGAGGTGTTTTACAGTGCAAAGGACTCCATAATTACTGACTACAATAATCAACAAGTAAAATTATATGGGGATGCTCAATTCAATAATGGAGAAATATCGATTAAGGCCTGTTTCATTCTCGTTGATTTCAAAAAGGATGAAATTTATGCTAATTACTGTTTAGATAAAGATTCAATTCCTCAAGGTATTCCTGAATTCAATGACGGCATCGAAGAAGTTATTGCTTCCAGTATAAAATATAACTTTAGGACCAAAAAAGGGTTTATTAAAGAACTTGAACTTAAACAGAATGAAACATATTTGTTCATGGAAACCGCAAAACGCCATAATAATGAACAAATTCACTTCAAAAATGGCCGATTTACAACTTGCGACCTTGATGAACCACATTATCATTTTCAATTGTCGAAAGCCGTTATGATTCCTGATGAAAGAATTGTTACTGGACCAATGAATTTATGGATTAAGGGCGTGCCGACACCCATTGGATTGCCATTTGCTGTAATTCCTCAGCAGAAAGAAAGAACACATGGAATCTTATTTCCTGAAATTATTCCTTTATCCGCTTATGGTTTTGGCTTTCAAAATTTGGGGTATTTTTTTCCTATTAATGATAATTTTCAAACATCTGCCTACGTTAACCTTTATTCGAGAGGAAGTTGGGGGTTAAGAAATGTTTTGGATTACGCAAAACGGTATGGATTCAGAGGTAATATTGATGTAGGCTTCCAACAATTCAAAAGTGGTTTTCCCGAAAATAGCAACTTGAATAAATTCAGCATAAATTGGATACATCGAAAAGAACTTAAATCCAATCCTAATTGGAATTTCTCGTCAAATGTAAACTTTATATCAGACAACAATTCAAAAAATAATCTTGACCCGCTAAATCCGCAATATTTTAATAACAGTTTCAATTCGGATATCAATCTTAATAGAAATTTTGTGGGTAAACCCGTAAACATGGGCATGAAACTATCTGTAAGACAAAACTCCATTTCTCAAAACATCAGTTTAGTATCTCCAGTTTTCAATTTGAATGTTACACGAGTATTCCCCTTTAGCAACCTAATTAAAAGTAATAAAGGTTTAGCGTTGATGATCAAAAGGATTGGCGTAACCTATAATTTTGAAGGTCAGAATAAATCCACTTTTAAGGACTCTTTGTTGCGTGATGCACAATTTAATGAAATCGGTAAACAGTTTTTAAATGGTTTTTATCACAATGTAGGAATTCAAACAACGGGATCTTTTTTCAGAGGAACCCTAAAATTTAATCCTTCCCTCACCTATTCGGGGAAATTAAATTTTCAACAAATAGAAAAGTCATATGACGCATTAAATAATTCAACCATAATTGATACCATAAGTAAATCGGGAATTACACATGAACTTTCAATTAATGCGCAATTTACAACAGTTGTTTATGCCTATTACAAATTTATTGGTAAAAAGAAACCAATACTGAGACATCTTTTAACCCCGAATATTGGCTTTAGGTATGTGCCACAAATTAATGAATATATTACTGAAAATGTTGGACCCAATCAACAGACTATAACTTATTCACCCTATGAAAGAAGTGTTTACGCTTCATCGGTATCGTCCGATGCGGGATTAATAACATTTGGTATTAACAATACGTTCGAGCTTAAAAGAAAATCTGATAAAGATACCGTTACCGGATTTAAAAAAACGTTCTTAATTGATCAGCTATCGCTAACTGGTAATTATGACTTATTTAAAGATTCAATGAAGTTATCTGACCTTAATCTATCACTTAGAATTAACCCTACACCATGGTTAAATATAGTTGGAAGCTCTTCATTTAGTCCATATGGTTGGGTTGACTCTACTGGAAAAACCATTGCGACATATGCTTTGAATTCAAATGCAAGCCTCGGACGATTTACTCGAAATGATATTACAACAACATTTTCAATTACATCAAAGCAAGGACGAAAAGAAATAGAAAAATCAAAAGAATCTATTAACGATAATTGGAATGCAGATTTTAACTACTTTGCTTTGCATCCTGAATATTTGGTCAATTTTAATATTCCGTGGAAATTGAACTTTTCGCATGTTTACGCCATTCAAGTGAATACAAACAAATCTGATTTAAATCCGGATCAATTTATACAGCTTCAAACACTTGTATTAAATGGCGACGTTTCTTTTACCAAAAGGTGGAATTTAAGTACAACACTAAATTTGGATATGAATAACGTAAAAGTAACAAACGCCAGATTAATGCTTTCTAGAAATCTTCATTGCTGGGCATTGTCATTATTTTGGACACCAATTGGAGGCAATAAAAGTTTTTTACTGAGCATAAGAAATACTTCTTCCATCTTCAGTGCTGCAAAGTTAGAGTTTAGAAAACCTCCAGTATTTTTGTAAATTAGATTAAATGAATTGAAATTTCGTGATGATTAATAGTGATTTATCTGATTTCATTATTTCTCAATGAGAAGAAATTCTTATTTTCAAAATAATAAATCAAAACATGTTGTTAGACTTTTCATTTACAAATAATTTATTACCCCAAACAGGAAGTATTTTAATTTCTGATCCATTTTTAGATGAAGATTTTTTCCGAAGATCAGCAGTATTGATTTGTGAGCACAATGACGAGGGTACTTTTGGACTAGTATTGAATAATTTTATTGAATTAGGAATTCATGAAATTGAATCCGATTTTCCGGAAATTAATAATTTTTTATCTATTGGTGGGCCCGTTGAAACAGAGCATTTATTTTTTGTTCATTCCTTTGGGAGTGACGTGAAAAACAGCCTTCAAATTCGTAAGGATCTTTTTTTTGGAGGTGATTATAACCAGCTGAAAGAAAAAATAAACCATGACCCCACCAAAGGTGATGTAAGATTTTTTTTAGGTTATTCTGGATGGGCTCCAAAACAATTAGATGAAGAAATTAAAACACATGCTTGGATAGTCGTTAATAATATTACTAGTAAAGAGATTCTTTCTCCGCCTAACCAAGATTTTTGGATGTTTTGTATGGAAAAGCAAGGCGGTAGATTTAAGTCTATTGCCAGGGCTCCTATTAATCCAAATAATAATTAATTTGATTTTAAATACCTTGATTCTTTAGTTCGTTTTATCTTTGTCTTGGATATTTAAAATGCAAATCGTACCCCTTTCAGAAAGAATGAGGCCAATGGACATTAAAAGTTACATTGGACAAAAGCACTTGTTATCAGAAGGCGCACCTCTAAGAAATATAATCAACTCAGGTGTTCTCCCTTCGCTAATTTTTTGGGGGCCACCAGGAGTTGGTAAAACAACATTGGCAAATTTAATAGCGAACGAATTAAAACGACCATTTTACACGCTATCGGCAATTAATTCTGGTGTTAAAGAAGTTCGAGATGTTTTGCAAATTGCTGAAAAATCAGGTATTTTCGGAACAAATGGCACCATTCTTTTTATAGACGAAATTCATAGATTTTCAAAATCTCAGCAAGATTCCCTTCTCGGCGCAGTTGAAAAAGGAACAATTACTTTAATTGGTGCAACAACCGAAAATCCGTCTTTTGAGGTTATTGCCGCTCTCTTATCGAGATGTCAGGTATATATTTTAAATAATCATTCTAAAGATGAGTTGCTTGAAATAATTAATCAAGCAATAGACAAAGATCAATTCTTAAATAAAAAAAAGATTGAACTTAAAGAAACTGAAGCGCTACTTCGTTATTCAGGCGGTGATGCCAGAAAGGTTTTAAATCTTCTTGATCTTTTGGTAAGTAACAATAATACAACGCAAGATGTAATTGTCATTGATAATATTTTAGTTAACAATGTTATACAACATCAAGCCGCAAGATATGATAAAACCGGAGAACAACATTACGATATAATTTCAGCATTTATTAAATCAATCAGAGGTAGTGATCCGAATGCTGCGGTTTATTATTTAGCAAGAATGATTGAAGGAGGTGAAGATCCTAAGTTTATAGCTCGCAGATTACTTATTTTGGCCTCAGAGGATATTGG
>Ga0209990_10000500_pt1 | contig 38289 bp, 52 predicted proteins | sample NOAtaG_6_FD_187304 | JGI IMG/M metagenome (GOLD analysis project Ga0209990, IMG submission 187304) | Freshwater lake microbial communities from Lake Erie, under a cyanobacterial bloom - NOAA_Erie_Diel5S_2200h metaG (SPAdes) (version 2) | ecosystem: Environmental > Aquatic > Freshwater > Lake ...
GCAGCAGCTTGGCGCCGCTACGCAGGCCGCACAGCAAGCGGCAGCTTTCGGGCCGGAACAGTTCCAGCAGAACGTCGCCGGCTTCATGTCGCCGTTCCAGCAGAACGTGATCGACACCACGATGGAGCGCCTTGAGCGCGCCCGCGCTCGCCGCGAGGCCGACACCCGCGCGCAACTTGCCGCGTCGCGTGCGTTCGGCAACACCCGCCGCGGTGTGCTTGAAGCACAGTTGGCCAGCGCCGAAGACCGCAACACGGCCGAGACGCTGGCGAACCTGTATCAGCAGGGCTTCACTCAGGCCGCCGGTCTGGCGCAGGCTCTGCCGGGTATGCGCCTTAGCGCGGCCGGGCAGCTTGCGGCTTTGGCCCCGCAGGCGCTGGCACAAGAGCAGGCGTTCGCGGGTATGCTTGGCGGTGTTGGCCAGCAGCAGCGGCAGATGGCGCAGCAGAACCTCGACCTCGCCTACCGCGACTTCCTCGAACAGCGCGGTTATCCGGTCGAGCAACTTCGTATTTTTCAGTCGGGCTTGTCGGGCTTGCCGGCCGTCACTTCGGCGCAGACAACTTCGAGGCAGCCGGGCGATGGCTTCCTCGGCACGGCCGGCAATGTTCTCGGTATCTTGGGCGGACTCAAGAACCTCGGCATTAAGTTCTAAGGGGTAGAGAAATGGCGACAAGGATAAACCCCATGATGTTTCCGGCCTTCATTGGCATGGGGCAACAGACCAATACGCCGCAGACGCCGGATACTCTGGCCGAGATGACGAGGCTTCTTGGCGGGGACTTGAGCGGTTCGCTTACGAGCGGCGATAAGCTCCTCGCTTTGAGCGGCCTTCTTCGCTCTGCAACCCGCAGCGGACGACGCGCGGGACTTACGCCGGAGCAGGTGATCGGCAATCTTCGGCAGCAAAAGCTGGCTGAGTTGCAGAACCGCATGGCGGTTGAGCAGGCACAGACCGCTCGGACGCAGCAGCAGCAGCAGCGGCAGTTCCGCGAACAGTTCTTGGCCACGTTGCCGGAACAAGAACGGCGCGCCGTGTCGTTCTTGAACGATACCGCGCTTCAGCAATACGCGGTGAAGCGTAGCGAGGGACCAGAACTCACTCCCGCCGAGAAGAAGCTTATTGTGGCGGGGATTGATCCTAAAGGCCCGGAGGGGCTGCGGATTCTTCGGAATGTTGCGGCTGCTGACGGGATCATCGCCGTTACCGGGCCAAGAGGGACGACCTACGTTCAGGCCGGGGATATTGTTGGGGTGAATGGCGCTTCGCCGCCCCCAACCGCTCCTGCACCTCAAGACATTCCAGCCAAGGCTATCGCCGATCTTCGAGCGGGCAAAGGCACGGCTGCGGAATTCGATCAAATATTTGGGCAGGGCGCCGCCCAACGCGTACTGGGAGGCGGTAGCGGAAACGCTACCGGCGGGTTTCGCTAATGGTCGAGAAGTAGTTGGGTCTTTGTTCCCCAACGCCAGAATAACTTCAGGATACCGGGGTCCGGAACATCCGCTGTCTCAGAAAAACCCGAAATCATACCACACCCGTACTGCGGGGGCAGTTGATGTCGCGCCTATTCCCGGCATGACATTTGAACAATATGTGGATAGGATTCGTTCGGCGGGATATCGTATAATTGAAGCCCGTGATGAAGTGCGGAATCCGTCAAGATATGCTACTGGGCCTCATTGGCACGTTGTGATTGGAAAGTAATATGGCCGAAAACCCCTTCGCTAAATATAGAACCGCACAACCCAGCGGCGGCGGCGTTTTCATCCCCGCACCCGGTGCGGGGGAGGAACAAGCGCGGGAGGGGCGGCAAGAAGCCCGCCAAGAGGCCGAAGCGGCGCGCGCCGGCCGCGCAGAAGCACGCGATATCGCTCGCGCCGAGCGAGAAGTTATTGGTGAGTACCGTAAGGAGTTCCTCGCCAACCCGGAAGTCAAGGATTTCCGTAATGTGGCCAACGCAACGCGCCAAATCCTAACGCTGGCGGGGCGCGAAGGAACGGCTATGGGCGACATGGGCCTTGTTTTCGCGTACATGAGATCACTCGATCCCAACTCCACGGTCCGTGAAGGTGAACAAGCCTCGGCACAAAACGCGGCCGGTGTTCCCGATAAAATTAGAAATCTCTATAACCGTCTTGCCAGCGGCAAGCGTCTCACCCCCGAACAGCGCGCCGATATGGCGGGTACCGCGTTGGACATCTATGACTCCCGTGCGCAGTCGTATAATACTTTCACGAACACATACCGCGGCCTGATTACGGATGCAGGCGGAGACCCTGAAAAGCAGGGCGTTACTCTTGCGCCGCAACTTAAACCGGAGCAAGTCACAGTCGGCGGCGGCGCGCCCGCGAGCACAGTGGGCGTAAAACGACCGGGTCAACCGTTCCTGACCGAAGAAGATAAGGACATCCGTAACCGTATTCAGGCTGCGTGGGACAGCGGCGCGCCCGTTGACGAAATTGTCGCGCTTGCGGCTGAGGGCGGGCGCAGGTTCACCCCCGCCGAAATCAATCAAATGCGGGAGTTTCGGGCGAAGAATCTTCCGGCCCAGTTCTCAGTGACTCCGACGGGTGTTCCTTCCGCGGCGGAAGGGCTTCTTGGCCAAATCGTTTCCACTCCTGCGGGTGAAGCCGCGGCGGGGTATTTCGGTGGCGCGCTTAACGCCCTCACCGCAGGCTTTGTCGTTCCTCAAGAAACTAAAGAGTTTCTGCGGCAAGAAGCTCCCGTTTCGTCCGTTCTTGGTGAAATTACGGGCGGCGGGTTGGCCGCAATTCCTGCGATTCGAGGCGCGCAAGGCATTTTGGCGGGCACACGCCTTGCGGGCGCCGCACCGCTTATCGGCGAAACAGCATACGGCGCGCTTTATGGCGCCGGCGAAGCGGGCGAAGGCAATCGTCTGCGCGGCGCCACAATCGGCGGGGTAACCGGCCTAGCTGGCGGCGCGTTGGTCAACCGCTTCCTGCCGGGTGGCCCCGGAACCTTTACCGGCGCGCCGCGCCCGCCCGCCCCTACAACGGGTCGATTTGGTGGGCCGCAAGCACTTCCGCAAGATATTATCGCCGCGGGCGAACAAGCCAATATTCCGGTGATGACGAGCGATGTCATGCCGCCCACGACCCGAATCGAGCAGACCCTGCAAAGTCTCGGAGAAATCGCTCCGCTCGGAACGGCGGTGCCCCGTCGTCAACAGCAAGTCGCGCGTCAAGAAGCGGTTGAGACATTGTTGGCCGACTTCGGGGTGACGCTCGATGCCGACATTGCCACTGACGTTGTCCGCAATCTTAACGAAACCCGTTCGAATATGCTTTCTAGGTTCACGGGCCAAAAAGAAAGCGTCATCAATAAGTTCGCGGGTGCAGGCGACGTTCCGACGACTAAGTCGGTGGCGGCTATCGACGGTTTGCTGGCGGATTTGCGCCGCGAAAATCTGCCGCAACTCAACTCGCTCATCAATCAGCTAGAGGGTGTCCGCACCAGCCTTACTGGTCCGGGCGATCTCCCCAAGATCGAAGCCAACCGAAAGACTCTGTTCACGCTCAAGGGCGACCCTAATCTCGCGTCTATCTCGGATAAGTCCGAGAAGGCGTTCACCGCGGTCTACAACGCTTTGAACGACGACATGGGTGAGTTTATTAAATCAACTGGCGGTAACAAGGATTTCGCTCTTTGGAAGACCGCCAACACTCGGCTTGCGGAGATGGCTGGCGAACTCAAGGTTGGTGGGCTGAAGGGCGCTCTCAACAAGGGCGCGTTTGACCCGTCCCTCGTCACAAAGATGTTGACGAGTTCCAAGCCGGAAGAGGTTCGGATGTTGTTCCGTAACCTTAATCGTGAGGGCCGCGATAACGCCCGCCTCCTTCTCGTCCAAGAGGCAGGGAAGCGCGCGTTCAACGCCGATACCGGAGTGGTTAACCCAGACAAGTTCGCCCGTGAGATTGGGAAACTGTCGGATAACTTCGGCCAGTTCTTCAGTGCGTCGGACATGCGCCGCGTCAAAGGTCTGGCCGATGTGTTGCAGGCTACCGGACGCGCTCAATCGGCGCAGTTCCTGCCGCGCACGGGCGAACAGCTTGTTCCGTTTGCGGCGTTGGGCGGTCTTACCTCCGTGCTGGGACTTGACTTCATGACGGGCGCCGCGGCCTCCGCCGCATTTGGCGCTGCTCGGCGGTTCTACGAAAGCAAGCCCGCTCGTGATCTGCTTCTCCGCATCAGCCAAGCGTCCGGCTCCAAGAAGATGGAACTCATCAACCAGTTCGTAGCGGGTGCCACTGCCGCAACTGGTGTGCGTGGGACTGTCGGCATGGCTGGGCCAACTTCTCAGTAGTAGCGAGTAACCAATGGCACGCACTGTAGTAGGAAAAACTTGGAGGCCGGAACCCAAGGCCAAGCGCCGGCACAAACCCAAGGCCCTTCGGCATCGTAAGAAGCTGGGGCCGAAGAGCGATATGAGGGTACGATAATGCCGGGCAAAGGACTCTACGCCAACATCAACGCCAAACGGAAGCGCATCGCCGCCGGGTCCGGCGAACGGATGCGCAAGCCCGGAAGCAAGGGAGCGCCGACGGCTGCGGCCTTTCGCCAATCCGCTAAGACAGCCAAGAAGAAGTAAAGGAATCTGATTATGCCGATGGTTGGTGGAAAGAAGTATAGCTACGGTCCCAAGGGTATGGCGATGGCCGAGAAGGCTGCGGCCAAGATGGGCAAGCCCATGAAGATGGCGAAGAAGAAAGCCAAGAAGAAGTGAAGAAAGACAGTCGTCTCACGCGTGCTGGCGTAAGCGGCTTTAACCGGCCAAAGAAAACGCCCAACCATCCGACGAAGTCCCACGTCGTGGTGGCCAAGGAAGGCGACCAAGTAAAGACGATCCGGTTCGGCCAGCAGGGCGTGAAAGGATCGCCCGAAGGTTCGGCTCGGAACAAAGCCTTTAAGGCGAGGCACGCAAGTAATATCGCCAAAGGTAAGATGTCCGCCGCCTACTGGGCTGACAAAGTTAAATGGTGAGTATATACTCACGCCATGAAAATTATTGGCGTGGACCCCGGCGCTACTGGCGCCTTTGCCATCCTTGATTTGGATAGCCGACACCTCGTCATTATTGATATGCCGACAACTAAGGTAAAACGCGGGCCGCGGACGGCGAACCAAGTGGACGCCGTCCGCCTCGCGCATCTCCTGCGCCCGCACGCCGATGGCGCCCACGCAATCGTAGAGAAGGTCCACTCCATGCCGGGTCAGGGAGTAGCGTCCACCTTCAGCTTCGGCCGCGCGGCCGGCATCATCGAAGGCGTCTTGGCCGCGCTCGACATTCCCTTCTCCCTCGTTCCCCCCGCCACATGGACGAAGAAGATGCGTCTGTTCGGCGGGAAGGACGGGAGCCGCACTCGCGCCATCGAACTCTTCCCCGACCAAGCCCATCTCTTCGCACGGAAAAAAGATGATGGACGCGCGGATGCTACGCTGATAGCGTGCTATGCCGCAGAGGAAGAGGCAGATGGATCATCTATTCGATTACCAGAGGGTGGGGGCAAAGTTCCTCGCCGAAAATCCCGCCGCGTTTCTGGCGGATGAGCAGGGCCTCGGCAAGACCATCCAAGTAATCGCGGCGTGTGACGCGCTCGAACTCAAGAAGGTTGTCGTGATCTGCCCGGCCATCGCCAAAATAAACTGGCGCCGCGAGTTCGAGAAGTGGGGCCACGTCGAGCGCGATATTAAAGTCTTTTCCTACGACAAGATGACTCAGTCGAAGGAGGTGCGCAATGAAATCGCCAAGTTCGAGCCGGACGTTATCGTCCTCGATGAAGCGCACTATCTCAAGAACCGTCAAGCTAAGCGCACTAAGTATCTCTACGGCCAGTTTTGCCGTGGGGATGGTCTTGTTCGTTTCGCTGATCGTGTTTGGCTTCTTAGTGGCACTCCCTTTCCTAACGATGTCAGTGATTTCTGGACACATCTTAAGGCCATCTGGCAGTATCCTCTCAACTTTACGGACTACACTCTCTACTTCTGCAAGACGTGGAACGGGCAGTTCGGGCTGAAGGTGCTGGGCAACAAGGCCGAGAGGATGGGCGAGTTCAAGACCATCCTCAAGTCGATCATGCTCCGCCGCAAAACCGAGAGCGTGCTGAAGGAACTGCCGCCCCTGTGGTGGCAGGACTCCGTGGTCGAGGTCGATGGCTGGGACGACATGGCCCACATCGAGAACGAGCAGGAGCGGGCCGCGGTCGAACTTATCCTGCAAAGCGCCATCACGCAGAGCGACGTGGGCGACAAGCTGGGCGACATAGCGCCGCACATGGCCTCGATGCGCCGGCTCACCGCGCTGGCCAAGGCGAAGCCTATAGCGGCGCAGTTAGCGGCGGAGTTGAAGGACAACGCCTACGAGAAAGTCGTGGTGTTCGCCTACCACCGTGCGGCGCTCGAAGCTCTGCGAGAAGGGCTGGCCGAGTTCAATCCGGCCTACATTGTGGGCGGCCTTGGGAATCAGGAACGCCAGTCCGAGATCGACAGGTTCCAGAACGACGCCGAGTGCCGCGTCTTCATCGGCCAGATCACGGCTTGCTCGACAGCGATCACGCTGACGGCTGCGAACCAAGTTGTCTTTGCGGAGATGGACTGGGTGCCGGCGGTGAACGCTCAGGCTTCGAAGCGATGCCACCGCATCGGCCAGTCCAAGCCAGTGATCGTGCGGTCGTTTGCCCTAGCTAATTCGGTTGACGAAATCGTCGCACGGACACTTGGGCGGAAAGCTCAGATGATCTCCGAGGCTTTGGATTAAGGAAACCGAGGGCGGCCCAACCCGCCCCCGGCCCCTATTACTTACAGCAGATCGTCGAGGTCCGAGATGTCTGCGGTCGGCTTGGCCTCCGCAGTGAACTCGTCCGCCGCAGACAGACGCCCGTCCATACGGGGACCGTCCTTGATCTTCTGAAGATTGCCGAGGCTGAACGCCACGCCGTTGTTGCCGTTGACGCTGTAGGCGTAGGCCCGCAGCGACGCCTTCACCACAGCGCCCGGATAAATCTCTTTAGGATCAGTGATGATGGCCGGCTTGCCGTCCGGCCCAGCGTAGATCGACACGACGCCGGGCGCCTGCTTCGACTTAACATTGACGAAGACCGAACCCTCCGGGTAGCCCTTGTCCACGGCATCTTCGCGGAACGGCATCCGGATTTTGCCGGCCTTAATCATGTCGCGCGTCTTGTCGCCCCACTTCTCCTTGGCGACAGCCATCACGGCGGCCTTCATGTCGGTAATGTCCACGTCGTCCTTGAAGACGAGGGCGCAGCTATAGACCGGCTCACTGGCGCCCGGAGGCGTCTGCGGTTCAAAGATGTGGGGGTAGCTGATGACGGCTTCGGGGGTAATAACTTTGCTCATACGTAGTTCCTTGTTCACTCGTTCACGGTAAATTCGTCAGCAGCCAGAAGGGCGGCCGACGGTCGGGCATCGGTGTCGCGGACCATCGAAAGGCCGGACGACACTGACATGACGAGATGAGCGGGGACATTCTTCTTGCCCACGATCTTCTCGATCTGAGCGGGCGACTTGATCTTCTTCTCGAAAATCTCCTCGTCCTCCAGATTCTCGGAAGCCGCCCATTCGAGCAACTCCTCTTCGTTCTTCCAGCGCCGCGTCGGGCGGCGCTCCACCAGTTTGAAGCCGGGCACAGTCTCGCCCGCTTCAAGCAGCGCGTTGGCGTGGCGGCGGATGGATTTGATCCACTCTTCGATGAGCGGAATCTTATCCATGTAGGCCGCGACTTCCTCCGGCGTGATGTCATCGGCTACGCGCACCGCGCCGAACTCATCCTGCGCCACAGCCAGCGCGCCCCGGCGCAGAGCCGAACACGTGCCGGACGCCTTGCAGAACTGGCAGTGGTCGCCGGGAATAAGCGGGGCGTCGGGCTTCAGCGCAGCGTGCGCGGCGTCGATCAAGTCCGTCCCGAAGTCGAGTATTTCGTCCTTCGTGTAGGAGTAGACGCGGATCGAACCGTCACGGTGCTGGGCGCGGGGTTGCACGATGGCGGTGTGAACTTGATTGATAGGCGCTTTGGCCCCGATCTTCAGCACGGCGCCCAGCGCGTAGTATTTTAACTGAGCGTTGTCCTCGACATCGACGGCAACGCCTTGGCCGTGCTTGTAGTCGATGATCCAGAGGTTGCCCGTCTCCTTGCCATAGATCGTGCAGTCGCTCGTGCCGAACATCGGCATCGGCGGGTCGAGAGCTTCAAGACTGAAGCGTTGCTCAAGGCGCACTAGCGCCGGCGCCTCCTCGGCCTCGACTGCGCGGACGTAGTTGACGTAAGTCTGCACCGCGGCGGCCATATTGTCATCGACAACGTGATCGTTGAATGAGCCGCCGATGCACAGGGCTACGTCTTCTATTCCCTCACGAAGACAGTGCTCGCCCAGTTCGTGCGCGGCCGTGCCGAGTTCGGCGAAGGGGCTGCTCTCGTCGGGGAACCGCTCCTCGGCTTTGAGACTGCCGGGGCAAGCCATGCGCCGTTTCGAGTTCGACGCGCCGAAAGACGCGTGGGCTATTTCACCAGCCATGTCTTCACTCTCCTGTTCTTGCGGTCTTGTATCGCGCGAATTTCGTCCCAGAGTTTCGGGACCATATGCGCAGTAAGATATTCCCCGCCCGCTTGCGGGCGGTAGTGGCTCGGCGTTCCGAGGTCCGCCCCCCACCCCTCCGGGGCGTACCTGTTGCTAAGTGATTCCTCGTAATCGGGATCAAACATTATCAGCCCTTGATGCTCAGCGGGCAAAGGCGGTAGCCCATGTTCAGCACGGTGCCATTGTCATAGCGGCACATTTGGTTGCCGTTCTCGAACCACTGCGCGACGAGGTAGTGGGTCATCTGGTACTGCGCTGCGGCAGAGGTGGCAGTCAGGGCCAGAGCGGCGGCGATAACAATCTTCTTCATTTGTATCTTCCTTCTTCAACGAACGTAGAAACCTGCCTCATCCCGTGCTTCCTGAGCCACGTGGTGATGGCGTTCACTTCAGCCTTCACGGCGATGTCGATCTCGATCTGGCGGGCAGCGTCCTTGGCGTCGAGGACGCTATCGAACGTCAGCACCTCGCCGTCAGCGTTTTTCACCCAGTAGAATTGGTCGCTCTCCGACCAGTTGACCTTCGGTGTTGTCATTTCCCAAACCCCTCTTCGTAAAGTTCGATGGCGCGGAAGCCGATCCACTCCTCATCGTCGTGATCGCTATTCAGCCAGTTGTGCCAAGCCTCACGCGCACACAGCAGCTTGCGATCCACGGGCGGCTCCTCGTAGCGTTCGATCATGTCGCAGAGTGCTTGGTAAATGCCCCCTTCAAGGTAGGTATCGCGCAGGCCATCAACGCTCGCATACGCCCAACCACTCCGGTTCGCAGCTTCGATCAGCACCCATTCGGGCGGTGTTTGCTTGTCGGTCATTTCGTCTCTCCTAATGTGGCGCGGTGGTATTCGAGCGCGGCCTCTCCGACGCGCTTCCACGCAGCCATCGTGTGCGGGCACGCCTGTGCCCTGTTCTCGGCAGGTATCTGGTCGGGCCTGACATTCAGCCAAGCCGCCAGCATCGCCAGTTCGAGGGGTGTGCGTTCCTCACTCACCAGTCGGCTCTCCCAGTGCGGCGCGGGCTGCAAGCAGATGTCGGCCCGTTATGCCGTATTCATCACCGCCAGCGGGGCGATAAGCCCAGAAGTCGCCTTTGTCCTCTGCCACCACAAGCAGGTCGCCAGATTTGGCAAACGGCTTTAACGCCTCCCGCAGCCGCTTGATCTCAGCCGCTTGGGCTTCGATGGTGTCGGCGGCTTTGCGGGTCATTTCTTCGGCCATCTGCTCCATCGCCGCCTCGTATTCCTCGGCTACGATCTTCCTTGTCTCAGCGATGGCGTAGGAGACCGCCTGCTTCACTAGTTCCTCACTCACCAGTCGTTCTCCTCATCAATCAGTTCTGGCATATGCTCACGCATCCATGCGCGGCGGTGGCACTCGGCCATGTAGTCGGCTTGCCTCTCGGCCCACTTGGCGAGGTAGCGGTCGGGGATCACGATCGCCTCCACTCCTGGTCGCAGTCGGGGCACTTGAAGGCGACAGCGCAGTCCTTCTCAAGGCTGTAGAGCGCAATCTGTCGGCCCCAGCGCCCCTCGGTTCTGGTCGCGCCGTACATCGCGGCAATGCGGTCAGCCTCGGCTTCGTCCTTATGTTTTTCAAAGAACGTGTCCCAGATCAGATCGCCGTCGAGGTTGTTGCCGCACGATGGGCAGTGGCGTGACTGCGCGATGTCAGTGGCCTGCATGGTGGGTTCCCTTCCTTTCCAGCACCTTAATGTGCTCGCCGCGCACGATGCTTCCCGCTAGTGTCAGGGCGCATATGTTGACTAGCGCGTGCGGCTTGAACAGCGCCAAGAAGGCAAACCGAAGCCGCCAGAGCAGCGAAAGCTCGCCCCACGAGGGAACGTGCAGCCAAGCGATCACCCGCTTCTCGTCGTCCGAGGGCACGTAGTCACGCATGGCGCGGCTCCTTGAGGGCGGGCGTCCAGCCCACCACCCCTTCGCCCCCGCTCATGCTTCACCTCGGGCGGCGAGAAGGGCGTCGGCACAGAACCGGATCGCCGCAATGAGTTCGTCTGCGTATTCGACCGGCACAGTGACGTTATAGTTACCGCCGATGTGGATGTGGTAGCGCCATTCCGGACCGAACATCAGGTTGTAGGCAACCGTGGTGTGTTCGCCACTGCCGTCATCAAACGGCGCGACGGAAAATTCAGCCTTGCTCGGAAACGCGGGCGGGTTCTCGGGCTTATCCATTCTTCCATTCCTTCCTCTGATAAGTGGGCCTGACTTCTGCGTAGGTCTGCCCGTCAGCGCGGCGGCACACAAGTTGCGTTTCTCTCCAGCCAACAAAGTCGTCAAACGACCCGCCATTGGCCATGCCCCAGCGGCTGCTATGCACCTGCCTGCCGAACTCATCGTGTTCGTAAAGCCACGCCTGCGTCACGGTGATCTTGTCCGGCGGGGTCATCGGGCGGTCTCCGCTAGGGCCTTGAGCGCCGCAGCAGTGAGGGCGTGCGCTGGGGTGGCGGCGTTGATGCTTTCGACGAGCATCCCTTCGGCATCCTGCAACGAAGCGTGAGCAAACTCGCCCCGCGTCTGAATTTCGGCATCCCACCCTTCCGGCCGGAGCGACATGGCCGCGTCGAGGGAGGCGGTGTAAAGGTTTGGCAGCCCTTCGCCCGTCCAATGCGGCGAGACGGCGTGCTCGATCTCGCATTCTGTGGCAAAGCAAGGCTCCTTCAACGCCTCCACGCGCTCCGCCAGCGCCAGCAATTCTTCTCGGGTCGGGGTCATGTCAGGCTCCATACGATGAGTGCGCCCAGCGCGATCAGATACGCGCCCAGCAGGCAGAGAATGACGAGCCAAGCGATGCTGGCCGTCCGGTCGAAGGGTTCTCGGCTCATGATTTTGTCTCCTGTCCTTGTGGTATCCCCAATCCTTCCGGCTGCCAAGAAAAAACTTTCTCAACTTTTTCAGCGTAAGCCGGGTAGCGGCGCATCAATTCCTCTGCGGCGCGCACACCATAAATGATCGTCGAGTGGTCGCGGTTGCAGAACATACCAATCCGCGGATAGGACCAGCCCCGCTTCCGCAACCCCGCGTAGAGCGCCATGCGGGCGTGCGTGATCCGCTGCCGGCGTTTGCTGCTGAGCAAATCCTCCGGAGAAATATCGAACAGGTCCGCGCACAGCTTAACAATCTCTCTCTTCACCTACGTCTTCCTCAGTTAACGTGCGACCAGTGGTCGCCTTCCTCAATACTAATCGCCACATCCTCAAGGATCGTGCAAATAATCTCGGCCCTCTCTAGGTTCATCTCCGGGCTAACCATAGCCATCGCCAAGATGTGTTCGCCTGTGCTTCGAATGTGTTCTACAATCCGGCCGCGCTCGATCATCTTTACATCACTTCTCATAGCGCAGGCCCGCCTTTCCTTCTGCCGCAATCGGGCACCCCTTGGCCCACGCCGGAACCTCGACCATAAGTTCAATCATCTCGGCGAGGACGCCGCGCTCGGCCGGGACTTCGCAGATGATTTCGTCATGCACGGACATGACAACGGGATAGCCCGCCATCTCCAGCCGCATCATCGCTCCGGCCATCAGGTCACGGGCCGTGGCCTGCACCACGTTCTCCGTAAGGAGTCCGCCCCAGATGATTTGCGATGTCCACTGGCGGGTTACACTGTTGAGGGTATCGACTTCGACGCTCTCGCGCTTCTCGCCCCACGGCGTCTCACGTTCCACAATGCGAGGGTTGTGGTACGTAAGGCACCGACCAGACTTCAGCGGCAGGCGCGCAAACTCTCCCCCTCGCGCGATCACCCCGCGGCAGTTCTCAAGGAACTCTTCCTCTAGCTGGCGCCAGTAACCGGAGATCGCGCTGTTGGCTTCGCGGTAGACCGAGACGATGCGCTTGGCTTCCTCTACGTCCACGGCGATACCCATTGCGGCGCACTGCTCGGCGAAGCGTTTACCGCCCATGCCGTAACCGCATCCCAAGATTGCCATCTTGCCAACTTGGCGCTCGTTGCCGTCGATCTTGTCAACCGGCTTGTTGTAGATATCCTTTGCCATGACTTTGTACACGTCTCCTCCTTTTGCGAACGTCTCCACCAACGTCGTCTCCCCCGCCAGCCACGCCAGCACACGCGCTTCGATGGCGCTGTAATCTGCGAAGAGCAGACGGTGCCCCGGCTTGGCGATTAACATCGAGCGCAGCAAGTCGGAGGCAATCTGCGTGCCGGCGCCGTGGTCGGCAACAGATTCGCCTCGCTTCAACTTCGCAATGATTTCATTAAGTTCGTCCTGCTTCTTCGCAGGGCGCGGGAAGTTCTGCGGCTGGACGAGCTTGCCACTCCACCGCCCCGTGGCTGCGCCGTGGTAGACCAGCAGCCCACGCATCCTGTCGTCCGGCCCGGCCGCGTTCTCCATGCTATCGAGCTTGGCCGTGCTGGACTTGGCCCCGTCTTGGCGAAGCTCCAGCACCTTGCGGATCACCGGGTGCAGGTCGTCGCGGGCCAGCAGCGCAGCGACGTGCTGCTTATCCACGCTCTTCGTGCGCACGCCATAACTATTGAGCCACTTCACAAGGTCAACGCCTTTGGTTGCGCCGGTGACTTTGCCTTTAGTTAGACGTGTACTCTCCGCGTCGATTTCTTCTTTGCTGTTGTCCGCCAATACTCTGACACGGTTCAGCAGGTCACGGTCGAGCATCACGCCGCGGTCGTTGATCCGCTGGTCAAGCAGGAAGACTTGGCGCTCTTGCGCGTCCATCTCCACCAGCCGCTCGGCCACGGCGATCTCCGTGCGCACGTCCTGTTCGCAATAGCTGATGAGCGCGGCCATCTTGTCCGGGGTATCCCACCACACGTGCGATCCGTCGGGGTTGGTGCGGCGGGGGCGGGCCATGCGCATCATCAGGGCTTGGCCCGACTTGTCCTTCTGCTGCTCCACGCCGAGAACGTCGGCGGCTTGGCCGAGGGCGCGGGGCAGGCCCATCGCGCTGGCCTGCGCCATCGTGCAGAACCATTGCGAAGCTCCGGTGCGCGGCCAGTTGTAGCGCGGCACCATGATCTTGTTCCAGATCACTCTTTCGAAAGAGCTATTCCAAGCGCGCAGCTTCCCGCCCTCGACAATGTAGTCTTCGAGCCGCACGTCGATGGGGTCGCCCGGCGTCCAGACCTTCGGCTCTTCGTCGTCGAAGGCGTAGGCCATGCACCATACGTCCGTGGAAGGATCGTCGGCGTAGATGTAGACACCAGTCTTGCGCAGATCGACGGCGCTGCGCGTTTCAAAGTCAACGGAAACAATCATGTTTTCTCCTCGTCTCCCTTAACGCTCGCACACCCATCCACAGGTAGTCAAGAAAAAAAATCGTGTTGCCATGCGGCTGCTTTCTGTGCCAGTTTGCCCGGCATTTCCAAAGACGAGAGGACTTCATGCTTACATTTAAGAAGCTCTATGAGGCTGGTTTCAAAGAGTTAGTCAGCGTCATACCGCCTGCTGCTCCGCTGTCGGAGTTGTCGAAGATCGCAGCGGACCAAGCGGGCAAGGCGCCCGGCCGGCAGAACGCTCAGGGCACGTGGGGTGGCTACGCGTGGCAGACATACGATCCGACACCTAACGATATTGAGAGGTGGGACCGCAGCCACGCCAACATCGGCCTGAAGGCGGGGAAATACCCGGCGCTGGACATTGATGTGGTGAACGAGAGTTTGGCCCGCATCATCGCGGACATGGCGACGAAGGCGCTGGGCGCGGCGCCGCTGCGTGTCGGCCGGGCGCCTAAGCGGCTCCTCATGTATCGCACCGATGACGCCATTGGCCGGATGCGGCTGCGGTTTAAGGACGGCAAGGGCGTCGAGCAACTGGTCGAGCTTCTCGGCGATGGCCAGCAATACGTGATCGCCGGTGTGCATCCCGTCACCAAGGAACCTTACACCCTTGACCAAGATATCACGGCGCGGGGGCCGCGCTGTCTGCGCAAGGTGGGTAGGGAGCAGGTCGAGAAGTTCTTTGCGGACCTTGTCGAGACGCTGGAAATGACGGGGTGTGAGATTATTCATGCCGACACGGCCGCTGAGAGGGCCGTGGGGCGTTCGAACGTCAATCAGGCTACCCTAGTAGCTCCGAGCGTGGAAAGGCTCTCAGCGGCCCTTAGAATGGTCCCTAACACGTCTGAGCATTTTCCGGATCGGGACGACTATATCCGGATGGGGTATGCGATCAAGGCTGCGGCTGGCCCGGACAATGAGAGTGAGGCGCTGGCGTTGTTTACGGAGTGGGCGCTGTCGTGGGAGGACGGGGTCAATTCGGTAGAGAATATCGAGGCGGACTTCGGCCGTATGCACCCGCCCTATGAGTTGGGTTGGGACTGGATCGAGGACAAGGCGCGGGCGTTCGGGTTGAAACCTGAGGTCACGGAGTTCGATACGATTGATCCGGACGATGAAGATTACTCGGACTTGCTGGCGAGTGATAGTGAGACGCCGGTGGAGTATTCGGACAGCGCGTTGGCGAGCCGGCTGGCCCGCCTTCACGTGTCCGACATACGGTATGTGGCCGGTGGGCTGGGCTGGATTGCTTGGGACGGGGTCAAGTGGGGGCGTGATGTGGCCAAGAGGCACATGGCGTTTACGCGGAGTGTTTGTTCGAAGGCGTCGGCCGAGGCGTTGCAGAAGGTGACGCCGGCGACGAAGGGCGAGAGGGTTGCCTCGCGCGTGGCGTCGTGGCCTGTGATGCGCAACGTGGCGCAGATCGCCGAGACGGACCCGATGATGCAGGTGACGACGGAGCAGTTGGACAGGGATATTTATATCCTCAACTGCATGAACGGGATCGTCGATCTGCGCACGGGCGAGTTGCATCCGCATGATCGCTCGAAGCTTTGCACGAAGGTGACTGCCGTCGAGGTGGACTTCGACCGGGGCTGCCCGCAGTGGCACGCGTTTCTGAATGAGGCGTGCAACGGGGACATGGAGTTGAAGGCGTATTTGCAGCGGCTCGCGGGCTACTCGGCGACGGGTAGCGTGAAGGAGCACGTGCTTGCGTTTGCGCATGGCTCCGGGGGCAATGGCAAAGGGACGTTCCTTGGCGCGGTAGGTGCTATCCTTGGCGATTACGCCGCGGTGGCCAGCGCGGATGTTTTCTTGGCGTCGAACAATCAGCGGCACCCGACTGAGCTGGCTGCTCTCATGGGAGCACGCCTCGTTCACGCGCAGGAAATTGATCCGAGCAGGAAGTGGGACGAGGCCAAGGTCAAGAGCCTTACTGGCGGGGACAAGATCAGCGCGCGCTTCATGCGGCAGGACTTGTTTACGTTCGACCCGCAGTTCACGCTCGTCATCGCCGGGAATACGAAGCCGGAGATTACTAATGTGGATGATGCAATGCGGCGGCGTATGCACCTCATCCCGTTCGAGACGAAGCCGGCCCGGAAGGATGTAGACTTGCCGGATAAGTTGAAGGAGGAATACCCGGCCATCCTTGCGTGGGTGGTGGAAGGGGCCAAGCTTTGGCTGGCCGAGGGGTTGAACCCGCCCGAGGTGGTTGTCCGAGCGACGCAGGAGTATCTTGAGGGTGAGGATGCTCTCGGCCGGTGGATCGAGGAGCGGTGCGTCGTCAACCCCAACAGCGAAATGGGGACGACCGATGCGTTCAATGACTTCCGGGACTGGGCGCGGCAGAGCAACGAGGCCAAGGGCAAGGACTGGAGCCAGCGCAAGTTCAATGCCGAGATGCGATCTCACGGCTTTGAGGCGGCGAGGGACAGAGCTACGCGGACGAAGAAGGTGTTCCGTGGTCTGGAGCTTCTCATCGGCGAGGAAGATGAGATGGTGATTGATGCAATGCGGCAGGATGCGGCGTCCGAGTTCTTCGGTGTGCGCGTGGTGTTTGATGATGGTGACGAGGAAGGAGATTTTCTGTGACGGATATGGTCAACCGGCCGGAGCATTACCGGCAAGGGGGCGTGGAATGCATCGAGGCGATTGAGAGTTCAATGAGCCGCGAAGAGTTCCAAGGCTACCTGAAAGGTAACATCGAGAAGTATGTCTGGCGCTACCGATACAAGAACGGGGTGCAGGACCTCCACAAAGCTCGGTGGTATCTCGACAGGCTAATCTCGGCGTTGGAGGAATGAGAAAGGGGGCCAATCGGCCCCCTTTTTTGTGGCCGGGGGCGAAAATGGGCGCGTGCAGGGTTTGAGCGGCTCCGTGCAGGGTTTGAGAGGCTCCGTGCATGGTTTGGTGCACGGAAAAACCGCAGAAAACCGCCAATGTGCACGGAGTGCAGGGTTTGTCTGAGTTAATACCCCTCTACGTTTCTGTTAGGGCGTCTTAGAACGCCTTACCAGTTTTTTGGGGGGGTCAATACCGGACTAAACCATGCACTCCGTGCACATCGGCAGAAATCCGCCATTTTTCCGTGCACCAAACCATGCACGAGGCCGGATAAACCGTGCACGAGAACGGCCAAACCATGCACGGATTTGAGTAATAATATTGCTTTCGGCCGAGAAGTGTTAAGTGTTAAGGCGATGGCAGTTAAGGCGTCCGGCGACTTAACAGATGCCGCTAATCCCACATGTCGTCGCTGTTCGGATCGGGCAAGTCGTCCACATCGAGGTTTGATGAGGCGACTTGCTTGATCGGTACAGAGACCTCAACGGTGGTGCCTTCGTTGCCAAGGCTGAGCTGCTTGAGGGCATCGAGGTGCATCTGGTTGACGTTCACTTGCACCGCCGCTTGGACAGGGGCCGACTTGTATTTGTCAGGGTTGGTGACACCGGCCAGCCACTTCCTAGTTTCTACGCGCAGCCTGTCAGCGTTGGCCGTAACGCCGTCCGCTTGATCCGCGATGTCGAGGCACTCTTCCGCCCACGCATCGGCCGCAAGCGCGCGGGCCTGCCGGAAGCGTTCCTGCCTGTCGGGGTCTTGCTTGATCCAATGATAGAGCGAGAGGTTGCTGATGCGTAGCTCACGGGCGAGGCCCGCCATCGTCATGCCGCTGGCAATCTTCTCTAGCAGCGTGTGCTCGCCGACCTTGTCGAGATTGCTGGCGATAGTGCGCCGCTTGATATGTCCGGCCATGTCATTCCTCTGAGGGTTGTTGAACGGCGGACAATATAAAGACGGGCCGACCAATAGGCCAGCCCGTCGAGGTTAGAGCAGATAGATCAGCCAGAGGCCGAGATATACTAGTAGGGTGATGCGCGCGTCCCGTGTCGCCTTATCCACTTGCCAGCAAGCCTAGCAGTTTTGCAGCGGGGCTAGAGATAGGGACGCGCCCGGCTTCATAGTATTTAATGGTTCGCACGCTGACTCCGAGCTTGTCTGCGATCTCTTGTTGCGACCAGCCGAGGCGTGCTCGTGTCTCCTTAAACTCTGCGCCGGTCACAGCAGGAACCCGCGCGCCTTGCAGGCTTGCTCGAAATGGTTGAGGCCCATTCCAAAGACACGCATCTTGTCGCGGTATTCGTTGCGCTTGCTGGCCAGCAATGACTCGACCTCGGCAAGATCGCGTTGCAGCTTCTGGCGGCGGCGGAACAGCAGCGCCGCGTCGGAGCAGATGGTGTCGGTCTCGATCTTAAGAATGTCCATGTCTCAGCCTTCGTCTTCTAGTGCTTTGCGCCGCGCCCGCTCGTCTTCGAGACGTTCCGCAAGGGCGATTGCCAATTCGTGTCCGCTCGCCTTGCCGGCCTCGATAAGCCGGACGGCGCGTTCCGCACGCCAGTATGTGCGGTCTTGCGTTGTCGGTTTCACAGCTCGTCCTCCTCGATTGCATACGCCCAGCCGTCGCCGATGATACGCGACGCGGCGGCTTCAGCGTGATGAATGTCGGTGAACCGCGCCGCTTGCGCTTCATGCGGTGTCGTCTGTCCCTCGGCGGCGAGAAATACCTCGCCGTCTTCGGGGTTCCATAGGGTCACGATGTAAGTTTGCATTTGCTTCCTCTCTCACTTGTTGCGGTAACAGACGATGAAAATCATCACGGCGAATATGCAGAATATGAAAAGCTCGAAGGGCATCGTCTGTTTGCTCCAATCAGATTGCGTAGGAATGGGTGGCGGGCTTGTCGCTGGCGGTAATCGCCACGATCACGCCGCGCTTGGCGAAGATGTCGTTAGCAGCGGCGCGCGCTTCGGCCTCAGTGGCGAAGCGCCAGGGCTTGCGGTTGGCGTGAACTTCGTAGGTCATGGTCGTTGTCTCCTCTGTTGACGCCTTGAGAATGGGGCAAGCATTGCACCTAGTCAACAAGTTTTTTCGCATCCCCTACATTTTTCTCGCATCACACTGGAAACGCTAGGATATTTTTTTCGTATCCTGGGAAAGAGACAGCGAACAGCTTGCCCTTCCGACCCGCCTCTGACCCGATTTGGAAGCGCCGTAAAACGCCTTAACAGCCAATTTGCACACGCCCGGACAATCCGGCGAGGGAATACCGTAGCTAAGTCATTGAGATATATGATGGTGCTAAGTGATGATATAACGTATCATGCTATGATATAACATATCATGTGCTGTACCCATCCCCCTTTGACCCCCCCCGGCCCCGGCCCTCGCGGGGGGCGGCGCATATACAACCTGACAGATACCGATTTTTGGCTGAAACCCCCTACCCCCGCCACTTGCCGAACAGACTGCCCCTCTCAAAAATTCTGCAATTTTGTGCTTGCAGAGTGTTAAGGCGTTCGTTACGTATCGCATTACCAACTGAGGAGAAGCACAGTGGCAGTCTACGGATACACCCGCGTCTCGACCGAAGATCAGGTCGAGAATACCAGCCTTGAAGATCAGGCCCGCCAAATCAAAGGCATAGCGATCACGCACAACCTGGAACTGGAACACATCTACGAAGAGCGTGGTGTGTCCGGCGCCGTCCCCCTCCTGCGCCGAGAAGAAGGGTGCAAGCTGGCGTTCCTCCGGGCCGGCGATACCGTCATTGTATCGAAGCTCGACCGTATGTTCCGCGACGCCCGCGATGCCTTAAATGTGATCGGGGACTGGGAAGAGGCTGGGATCAACCTCATCATCAACGGCTACGGGAACGTGATGGACAAGAGCAACCCGAACGGCCGGTTCATGCTTGAGATCATGGCCGTGTTCAGCGGCGAAGAGCGCCGCCGGATTCGGGAGCGCGTTCTGGCCGGGCGCCGCGCCAAGCAGCAGGCGGGCGGCTTCCTTGGGGGCGAGCCGCCATTCGGTTATTCACGATCTGGGAATGGTCGCAATTCGCGGCTGCGGGAGAACCCGGAGGAGCAGGACGCGATCATCACGATGAAGGCGGCCCGCTTGAAGGGCCACAGTTATCGGGACATAGTGAAGATTGTGGCCAAGAAGCACGGCATCGACATCAGCCACGTCACGGTCCGCAAGATCATCACAGGAGAGCACTATGACTTCGTCCACCAGCCCTAAGCCGCGCCGCCGGCGCACGGCTGCTCCTAAGTCGGCCGAGCCGAAGCTGAAGACAGACAATCCGTCCCGCGCCGCCAAGGCTGCGAAAGAGGCTGCGGACCTTATGTCCCAGAGCAGCCAGCAGCAGCCGAACTTCTTCCTGATGTTCCTGAAGAAGTATCGTGACGACCCTGTCGGTTTTGTCCGCGATGTCCTCCGCGTGAAGCCCGACCCGTGGCAAATCAAATTCCTTGAAGCCATCAGTGCAGGCCACCGGCGCATCTCCGTGCGCTCAGGCCACGGTGTCGGTAAGTCCACGGCCGCGTCGTGGGCGATGTTGCACTACTTCCTCACCCGCTATCCGGTGAAGGTAGTCGTCACAGCGCCGACCTCTAGCCAGTTGTTTGACGCTATGTTCGCCGAACTGAAGCGATGGGTCAACGAACTACCTGACGTGCTGAAAACGCTGGTCGAGGTGAAAAGTGACCGCATCGAACTCAAAGCGGCCCCCACAGAAGCCTTTATCTCTGCGCGTACATCGCGTGCTGAAACGCCGGAAGCCTTGCAGGGTATCCACTCCGACCACGTTTTGCTGGTGGCCGACGAAGCGTCAGGTATTCCGGAAAGCGTTTTCGAAGCGGCGTCTGGTTCCATGTCGGGTCACAGCGCCACCACGCTTTTGCTGGGTAACCCTACCCGAAACACTGGCCTCTTCTACGACACGCACAACCGCCTCAAGGGCGAATGGAAGACGTTCCATGTGTCGTGCCTCGACAGCCCGCGTGTGTCCGACGCCTTCGTCAAGGAGATGCAACTGCGGTACGGCGAGGACAGCCCGGCCTACCATGTGCGCGTTCTGGGTAACTTCCCGCCGCGGGAAGAAGATACGGTGATCCCGGTCGAACTCATCGACGCCGCGATGAACCGCGACATGAAGGCCAGCGAGACTGCACTGGGTGTATGGGGTCTGGACGTGGCGCGTATGGGCAGCGACGCCAGCGCCCTCGCCAAGCGCCGCGGTTCGGTTGTCGAGGAGATACAGACTTGGAAGGGCCTCGACTTGATGCAGTTGACCGGGGCCGTCGTCGCTGAATACGAGGCCCTGCCGCCCAGCAAGCAGCCCGTCGAAATCCTCGTAGACTCTATCGGTCTGGGGGCGGGCGTGCTTGACCGTTTGCGCGAACTGGGCCTGCCGGCGAGGGGGATTAACGTGGCCGAAAGCCCGGCGATGAAGGGGACGTATGCGAACCTGCGCGCCGAACTCTGGTTCAAGGCCAAGGCGTGGCTGGCTAATCGTGACGTGAAAATCCCCAAAGACGAGACCTTGTTCGCGGAACTGGCCGCGCCAAGGTATAGCTTCACGTCTACTGGTAAGATGCAGGTAGAGAGTAAGGAGAGCATGAAGAAGCGCGGCCTGTCCAGCCCCGACAAGGCGGACGCGCTGTGCCTGTGTCTGGCGACAGACGTAGCGACTGCGCTCCACGGGTATTCGATGTCCGCGGCCAATAAGGGGCCGCTGCGCCGAAATATAAGAGGGCTTGTGTAGGCGGCCCGTATTAGATTATACGGGGTATAGCTCCTCAGTTTCTGGGTACGAGCGGCGTAGTAGGGTGCTGTCTCCTCTCTCCTCCCCTTCTGCGCTTTCAGGGGGCCGGCACGCCACATGCCGGCCCCCCTTTTTATTGAAACAAAAACCGCGTATTAGAAAGTCCCGCATCGACAAGAGGGGGGTCTATGGGGAAAGACACGCGAGTTTGCAATCGTTGCGGCCAAGTCCGACCCGCGTCGGAGTTTACAGCACGCCGGCTGTTCTGCCACCGTTGCAATAATTTTCGTCTCCGGTACAGGACGACCTACGACGAAGTGAAGGCGCTTTGGGAGGCGCAAGATGGCGCGTGTGCGTTGTGCGAGACGCCCTTAGATATACACTCGAACTCGCGCTCGTCGCACGAAACGGCCCACGTAGATCATTGCCACACGACGAATAACATCCGCGGGCTTCTCTGCCGCCACTGTAATTTGCTATTAGGCCATGCCAAAGACCGCATAGTTGTGTTACAAGCGGCAATTAGGTATTTGGGTAAGAGCGCGGCGGATTTTCCCGAAAAGGATACGGCAGATGAAACCCACCAAGATGCAGAAGAAGATCGGCAAGGTGATGGGTGAGTTCAAACGTGGGACTTTGCATAGTGGCAAGGGCGGCCCCGTTGTAAAGAACCGTAAGCAGGCGGTGGCTATCGCCATGTCGGAAGGCCGCAAGGCTTCGCGCAAGCGTAAATAGGAAAATCTACATGGCGAAATACCGCGACAACAGCCGTCCCTCCGACGAAGAGATTGAAGACGCCGCGAACGGCGAACTTCCCGAAGATACGGAAGACGACGAAGAGTTTCAGGGCGTCAGCGAAGACGACCTGCACGGCATTGTCTCGGCCGAGATTGATGACGCTGTAGACTACGTCGATGAAGTTATCAGCCCGCAGCGCGCTCTGGCTGGCCAATACTACAAGGGCGAGCCGTTCGGGAACGAGGAAGAGGGCCGCAGCCAAGTCGTCTCGATGGACGTGCGCGACACCGTGCAGGCCATCATGCCGTCGATCATGCGCGTCTTCTTCTCCGCAACCAATGTAGTTGAGTTTGCGCCGAACGGGCCGGAAGACGTGCAAAGCGCCGAACAGGCGACAGAGTATGTCAACTACTGTCTGACTCGTGACAATAACTTGTTCGGAGATTGCTACTCGTCCTTCAAGGACGCGCTGGTGCGCAAGAACGGTATCGTCAAAATCTGGTGGGACGAAGACAAGACCGTCGAGACTATTGACTATACCGGACTCGATGAGCAGTCGTTCACTGTACTTATGTCGGACCCCGACGTGGAACTGCGCGACATCGAAGTCGAGATGTCGGGTATGGAAATCGAATTGTCCGAGGAAGGGCCGGAGGTGGAAGCCGAGGGGCCGGACGTACAGATGGCGTCGGTTACGCCGCCGGTGTATTCCTGCACCGCTGTCCGCACGACTACCAAGGGCCGCATCGCCGTGGCCTCGGTCCCGCCGGAAGAGTTCCTCATCAACCGCCAAGCGAAATCTCTGGAAGACGCGGCGTTTGTCGGCCATCGCCGCTATGTTACCGTCTCCGATCTTGTTAGAATGGGTTACGAACTCGACGAGATCGAAGACCTTGGCTACGAAACAACCGAAGACTTTAACGGGAACGACGAGGCCTTCGACCGGAATCCGGACGCAACGATTCTTGGCGCGGGCCGAACGGACCTTGCGAGCCGCAAAATTGAGTACATCGAAACCTATCTCTACGTAGATATGGACGGCGACGGCATCGCCGAACTTCGTCGTGTGTGCGTCGGCGGCAGCGCCTACAAAATCCTCCACAACGAGCCGTGCGACCACATTCCGTTCGTGAGCTTCTGCCCCGATCCGGAGCCGCACACCTTCTTCGGTATGTCGGTTGCGGATGTCGTGATGGACATCCAGCTTATTAAGTCGAACATCCTGCGTAACATGCTCGACAGCTTGGCGCAGTCGATCCATCCCCGCACGGCCGTCGTCGAGGGCCAAGTCAACCTCGAAGACGTGATGAATACCGAAGTTGGCGGTATCATCCGTATGCGCGCGCCGGGTATGGTGCAGCCGTTCTCGCAGCCGTTTGTCGGCCAAGCCGCGTTCCCGATGCTGCAATATATGGACGAACTGCGCGAGAACCGCACGGGCATCAGCAAGGCCGCCGCCGGCCTCGATGCGAACGCGCTTCAGTCGTCCACCCGCGCTGCAGTCGCGGCGACAGTCACCGCGGCGCAACAGCATATCGAACTGATCTGCCGCATCTTTGCCGAGACGGGTATGAAGCCGCTGTTCAAGAAGGCTCTGTACCTGCTGACGACCTATCAGGACGCGCCGCGTATGGTGCGTCTGCGCAACCAGTTCGTGCCGATTGACCCGCGCGTGTGGGACTCGAACATGGATGTCGTCGTCAACGTGGCGCTGGGCACCGGCTCGAACGAAGAGAAGATGGCGTTCTTGGCGCAGGTGGCCCAGAAGCAGGAAATGCTGATCCAGCAGGGCGGCGTGCAGAACAACCCGCTTGTGGACCTTGGGCAGTACCGCAACACGCTGGCGCAGATGCTGGCGCTCGCGGGCTACAAGGACCCGAACATGTTCTTCAAGGACCCGGCCATGCAGCCGCCTCCGCCCCCGCCGGCACCGCCCCCGCCGTCGCCTGAAGAAATTCTGGCGCAGGTGCAGGCACAGGCCATTCAGGCCGACATCCAGAAGAAGGCCGCGGAACTCGAACTCCAGCGCGAAGAAATGATGCGCAAGGACGACCGTGAGCGCGATAAGCTGGACGCCGACACGATGCTTCGCGCAGCCGAGATCGAGGCCAAGTATAGCACGCAGGTCAATACGGCCAGCATCCAAGCCATGATGCAGCGCGACCGCGAGTTCATGCGCCAGACGATGGCGCCGGCCCCCGCGCCCGCGCCGCAAGAAGTTGCTCCGCCCCCGCCTATGATGCCGCCTGAAGGGATGATGTAATGGCGCTACCTCCGTTCATGTATGAACCTCTCGTCTCGCCGCGTCTGTTCGGTGCGCTTGATCCCACTGAAGGCCTCATGGGCGGAGGCCCGGCCTATACGACGGTCATGCCGGGCTTCATGCCGGAACCCGCTGAAGGCCCAGCCCCTGTGGCTATGACCCCGCAAGAAGAGTTTCTTGCGCGTGTTCAGCAGATCGAGGCTATGGTTCCGGGCGTATTGCCGGCTGTGCCTCCGTCGATCATGCCGTCGCCCAGCGCGCCGCCGATGATGTCTGCGCCAAGCTCGGACGCACCGGGCTTCGCGCCGGCATTACTAGATCAGGCCGCGTCCGCGCCAGAGGGAGATTACCTGAATCCGTTCGACCCCGAAGCGTATGAGTCCAACGCCGCACCGCTATCGCAGTCGGGCCGAGTGCAAGAAGTCAACATGCCGGTCGCCGGAGCCAAACCGGAGTACACCGCAGGTGGCGCGCTGGTCTTTAACACTGGTCGCGGCGCGATGGGCGGTTTTGCTATACCCATTCCGGGCGCAACATACGCGCTTATCGACAACAAGACCGGAAAAGTCATAACGTCTGGCACCGGCCAAGCGGGCCTTGAGCAAGTATGGCAGGCCGCCAACGACCGTTCTGCCGACATGGGTAAGAAAGCCAATTGGTCCGTTGTCGGGGTCGATCCTACCAGCGGACGCGAGTTTAGCGTCGCCAAAGATACTCCCCCGGCCAGCGCGCTTGGTGTCGCCGCAGACTTTGTTCTTCCGGCAATCGGTGGTGCCCTCGCGGGGCCGCTTGGCGCTGCGGCGGGTTCGGGTGTTTCAAGTGTTGCGCAAGGCCGCTCGCTAGGGGACACACTTCTTCGCGCGGGCATCACTGCGGGCACAGCAGCGGCGATTGGCGCCGCGCCCGGTATGGGCACTGCTGCGGGTTCCGGAGCAGGCAGTGCCGCGAGTTCCGCAGCAGCGTCGAAAATATCCCCATTGTTGGGCGAGATAATTGTCCAAGGCACCACAGCCGCTGTTCCGGCATTTGTCGGAAGCGCGGCGGGCGGCGCCCTTAGCAACCTCGCCGGCATGGCACCCGGCAAGGGCGCGGATTTCGCTGATCGCGTGTTCGAGCAGCCGACTAGCCCAGCCGTGCAGGTTGACCCTTCTGGCAACATCGTCGTGTCGGGATCGCGCATCCCCGTGACTGGCGCCGTTGACGCCGCGCTTCCCGCCTCGGGGATTATTGGCGCTGCGGGCGCCGGTTCCGTACTTACCGGAACCCAGCGCGTTCCTGAAAACGAGATTATCGTTAGGGATACAAAACAGCCCACGTCGTTTGATGGTGGAATCCCGCCGCTTCCCGTTGGCTTCAATCCGGGGCCGCTTGGCTCGACACTGCCTGATATGACGAAAACGCCGGTCGATGTCCCCAATCCGGCGGAAAAGAATAGCCTGCTTGACGAGATCATCAAGTATTACGGTCTCGCCTCGACTGGACTCGATCTTCTCGGCAGCGCGTTTGGTGGCGGCGGCGCGGGGCGGATGACGCCCTACGCCTCGCAGCTTGGCCCGATGCCGACTTTCACCCGCGGCCCGTTCACGCCGTTCGGCGGGGACTACGAAACCTACGGTTTCGGCCCTGAGTTCAACTTCTTTGGGGGCGCCCCCGCGCCGACCCCGACCGCGCCGGGTATGGGCATCCTGCCTCCGCGAGCTAATCCGGGTTTTGGGATTGTATGACGAAAGAACAAATCATCGCCAAGGCGAACCACGCCAAGCGTCTTCTCGAAGACGAAGTTCTTGTCGAAGCGTTTGCTTTCGTAGAGAAGGACATCTTCGAAGAATGGCGCGCGTCAGACGTAAATGATTATGAGCTACGCGGCGATCTGTTTCTTACGCTTAAGTGCCTTGAGCGTTTGAAAGCCCGACTCCGGGCAATCCTCGACGACGGAACTATTGCGGCGAGGAGTTGAACTGCAACACGAAAAGGTGATATATGGCGAATGAAGACGGCAACCCCGCAAGCGGGATCGGCCTTCACGAAGCAACTCTTGCCATCAGCAAATTGCTTGGCCCTGAAGAGGACAACCAAGAAGAGACTGAGGCGCTAGATCAGGAAACTGGTCAGGAGTATGAATCGGAAGAAGTTGAAGAGTACGAAGAGTACGAAGAAACCGAGGCCGACGAAGACTCCGATCCGGAAGAAGACGATACAGAAGAAGAAGCGACGCAGGAACTTACTGATGATCTTACCGTCAAGGTTAAAGTTGACGGTCAAGAGATGGAAGTCACCCTCGCAGAACTTCGGAACGGCTATTCTCGGACTGCGGATTACACGCGGAAAGCTACTGCTCTTGCCGAACAACGCAAAGCGTTCGAGGCCGAAGCAGAAGCCATTCGTGCGGAACGCGCTCAATACGCGCAGATGTTGCCGATCTTGCAGCAGCAGATTCAGCAGCAGAACGCGGCGGAGCCTGACTGGGATACTCTTTATGATGAAGACCCCATTGAGGCTGCGAAACTAGAACGGCATTGGCGTCGGACCAAGGAAGAGCAAACGCAGCGGCTCGTCGCCATTCAGGCCGAGCAGAAGCGACTCGCCGAGGAAGAAGCCAAGCAGCGTACAATGCACATGCAGGCGGTTGTTGAAGCTGAACGCGCTCGTCTACCTGAAGTCATTCCTGAGTGGAAAGATCAGGCGACGATGATGAAGGAAGCTCAGGAACTGCGGGAATGGGCGACATCGAACGGACTGACTGAGCAGGACATTAACTCTCTCACTCAGGCCGCACATATCGCTCTCGTCCGTAAAGCTATGCTGTACGATAAGGGTGCGCGGAACATGGAAAAGGCAAAGCAGCCGGTCAAGCAAAAGGCCCGTGTTGTTCGCCCCGGTTCCGGTAACACTTCTGCAAAGCCCGGTTCTATTGATGTAAAGAGAGCGTCCAAGCGTCTCGCACAAACTGGTCGCATCGCTGATGCGGCTGCACTCTTGGATAAACTCATTTAAGGATTTAAGTCATGGCAATTGTAGCAAACACCTTCACTCGCTATTCGGCGATTGGTATTCGTGAAGACCTCTCGAACGTCATCTACAACATCTCGCCGGAAGAAACCCCGTTCATCTCGAACATCGGCCGCGAGAACGTCAAGAACACCTACTTCGAATGGCAGACCGACAGCCTCGCCGCTGCTTCGGCTTCGAACGCTGCGCTGGAAGGTGACGACATCAGCTCGTTCACCGCGGTGAACCCGACCTCGCGTATCGGTAACTACACCCAGATCAGCACCAAGAACGTCGTGATTTCGGGTACGCTCGAAGCTCTCGACAAGGCTGGCCGTCGTTCGGAACTGACCTATCAGCTTGCCAAGCTGGGTTCGGAACTGAAGCGCGACATGGAGAGCGCCCTGCTCGCCAACCAGTCGCCGGTTGCTGGTAACACCACCACCGCCCGTCGTACCGCTGGTCTTCCGGCGTTCATCAAGACCAACACCAGCTTCGGCACCGGCGGTGCTGATACCGCTGGTATCGCTGCCCGTACCGATGGTACGCAGCGTGCGTTCACCGAAGCCCTGCTCAAGGGCGTGATCGCCAAGGTCTGGGAATCGGGCGGCACGCCGACGATGCTGATGGTCGGTTCGTTCAACAAGCAGGCTGCTTCGGGCTTCAACGGCATCGCCACCCGCTTCCGTGACGTTCCGGCTGGCCAGCAGGCCCAGATCGTCGGCGCCGCGGACGTGTACGTGTCGGACTTCGGCACCGTCAACATCGTGCCGAACCGCTTCCAGCGCGCCCGCGACGCCTTCGTCGTGGACCCGCAGTACGCGTCGATGGCCGTCCTCCGTCCGATCCAGCAGATGGAACTGGCGAAGACCGGCGACGCCGAGAAGCGCCTGATGCTGGTTGAATACGGCCTGAAGGTCAACAACGAAGCCGCTCACGGCATCGTGGCCGACCTCACCACGTCGTAATTGACTTGGGGGTGGGGGCGGGTCTAGGCTCGCCCCCTAACCAAGAGGAGTAATTTATGGCCAAGCGCCTTATTTCCGACGACAAAGAAACCGGCATCAAGACTTACCTTGATTACGACGGCACCGACGACAATGCGACGATTGTCAAGGAGCAGGACGTTACCGGCATCGTCGAGTCCAACCGGGCGGCGTTTGACAGCGCACCGAAACGCTGGGGCGAATTCACCCACGTCGGCCGCATCCCTATGACGGTCTACATGGAACTCAAGGCAAAGGGCATCCTCGACGACCAGCAGGAACTAGTTAAGTGGTTGAACGATCCTAACAATGCAATGTGGCGAGTTCGTCCGGGGAGCGTCTGATGGCTATTACGACCTACGCAGAACTTAAGTCTGCCATCGGGGATTGGCTCAACCGAGACGACCTCGACGCGGTCATCCCCAATTTTATCTCACTGGCCGAGGCCCAGTTCAATCGCACGATCCGTCACCGCAAGATGGTGACGCGGTCCGATGCGACTGTCGATACCCCGTATTTCGCGGTGCCGGCGGATTGGCTGGAAAACATTCGTTTCCAGTTGAACACCGACCCGATTACGCCGTTGCTCTACGTGACGCCGGAACAAGCCGCGGAAGAGCGCCTTAAGTACAGTGTCGCCAATCAGCCGCTGATGTTCACGATGGTCGGGCAGCAGTTCCAAGTCATCCCCCCGCCGAACACAAGCTACAGCGCGGAGCTTCTGTACTACGCGAAAATCCCTGCCCTGTCGGATAGCAACACCACGAACTGGCTGCTGACGGAAAGTCCGGACATCTATCTGTATGGGGCGCTTGTGCAGTCTTCGCCCTATCTGAAGGAAGACGAGCGTGTCGGCACTTGGGCGGGGCTGTATCAGAGGTTCGTCGATGATATGATGCTGGCCGACGAACGCGCCCGCATCGGCTCGTCAAAACTTAAAGCCCGTATCCGCACGTTTGGTTAAGGAACAGCGCCGTGTCATTCTCCAACTTTCTTGAGAACAAGGTTCTCGGCCACGTCTTCGGCGCCACCCCCTACACTGCGCCGGCCACCCTTTATGTCGGGCTGTTCACCAGCAACCCCGGCGAAACGGGTTCCGGGACGGAAGTGTCGGGTGGTTCCTACGCCCGGCAGACTATCGCGTTCACCGTGACGGGCAGCCAAGCCTCGAACACAGCGGCGGTCGAGTTCCCGACTGCGACGGCTTCGTGGGGTACGATCACTTACGCCGCGATCTATGACGCGGTGTCGGGCGGCAACCTTCTGGCCTACGGCGCGCTGACGACTTCGAAGACCATCGACAACGGCGATGTGTTCCGCATCCCTGCGGGCGACTTCGACATCAATCTGGACTGATAGATGTCCGGCTATGGTAGCGGCTTATACGGCATAGGTAGTTACGGTATTGACCCCTTAGAGGGTCAAGTTACCGTAACCGCCACGTCGTCCGTTACCGCAGCCGGACTTATCGTTAAGGACGCCGTTGTCGCGGTTAGCGCGGCCGCAACTGTGTCGCCCTCGGCTACGCGTGTACGCACCGCCGAGATTGCGTCTTCGGCCGCTGCGACCGTAACTGCGTCTGCTACGCGCGTCCGCGAAGCGGCCATTGCCTCTTCGGCTTCCGCGACCGGGTCGGTCAGCGCCACGCGTGTTCGTGAAGCTGAAGCCGCATCTAGCGCCGCTGCGACGGTCAGTGTTGAAGCGCAGATTACTATCCTCGCTGCGGTTGAGATCACCGCCCAGAGTAGCGTTACGCCGACCGCCAATCGTGTGCAGTCAACAGGCGCCGCCACTACGGCAGTATCAAGTGTAACTATTGTTGCGGTAGAGAAATGGGAACCTGTTCCCGTAACACCAGAGACGTGGACGCCGCAGTCCGGCACTGCTATAACGTGGACCGCTAATTCAATTACGCCCGAAACATGGACGCCGAATCCTGTAACGGGCGAGACTTGGACTAAAATTTCTGATACAAACGAGACTTGGACGCCTAGGGTATTCCCGGACTCTCTGGCCGCATGAGGTAAAACATGGCTGATACTACTACGACGAACCTCGGTCTTACGAAGCCTGAAGTCGGTGCCAGCGCCGATACTTGGGGTACGAAGCTCAACACGGACCTCGACCTTGTCGATGCGATCTTTAAGGGCGACGGAACCGGGACGAGCGTCGGCCTCAATGTGGGCAGCGGCAAGACGCTGACTATCAGCGGAACCGTGAATGGCACCAGCAAGACCGGAACGGGCAATGTCGTCCTTGCGACTTCGCCGACCCTGACGACGCCGAACCTTGGCACGCCGTCTGCCGTGACCCTTACCAATGCGACCGGCTTGCCTTTGACCACGGGCGTCACCGGGACTCTGCCTGTTGCTAATGGCGGTACGGGCGTCACCACTTCGACCGGAACGGGCAACGTCGTGCTGTCCACCTCGCCGACTCTTGTGACGCCGGCCCTCGGTACGCCGTCCTCTGCTACGCTGACAAACGCGACGGGTCTGCCGATTGACGCAGGCACGACCGGGACCTTGCCTGTGGCGCGTGGCGGTACGGGCGTGACCACCTCGACCGGCACCGGCTCCGTGGTGCTGAGCAACTCCCCCACCCTCGTCACACCGACCCTCGGTGTTGCCTCCGCGACCAGCATCGCCACGGGCAAGGGGACTGTGGGCGCGGTGGCCTATGGCTTCACCACCAACACCAACACCGGCATGTGGTCGCCCTCCTCCGACGCGATTGCCTTCTCGACGGCTGGCAGTGAGCGGCTGCGGGTTGACAGCAGCGGCAACGTCGGGATCGGGACGAGTTCGCCGAGTGCGCGGCTCGACGTTTCTGGCTCCAGTTCGCGCAGCCGCCTCGAAGTCACAACGACTACAGCTACGTGGGTTACGACCAACCCTGCGGCAAATGCCTACCTCGGCGCGGCTTACGATGCGCTGTCCCACCGTTTTCTGCTTTCGTCTTCCGAAGCCATGCGCATTGACAGCAGCGGCAACGTCGGGATCGGGACGACCAGCCCCAGTTCGCTTCTTCAACTCAACAAGGGTACTGGAGCCGCGGACTTGCGGCTTTCCGTGGGTGGGACGCTTTATGCGAATATTTATGCGTCTTCGAGCGACACGAACATCATTTCCGTCCAGAACTTGCCTTTGGTCTTAGGCACCAACAACACCGAACGCATGCGCATCGATAGCAGCGGCAACGTCGGGATCGGGACGGCTTCGCCGGGAACGCGTCTGCAAGTAAGAGATACTGCGGCACCTTCTGGCTTTAGCTCTACTGCGGTTCGTGTAACGCGCGACAACTATGGCGCGGACTTTATCGGCTATATCGACCAAGGCGTCGGCCACGGCGCGATTATCTCCACCGTAGACAACGGGACGCCTACCGAACGCATGCGCATCACGGGCGCAGGTAACGTCGGGATCGGGCTGACCAGCCCGCAGTTGTCGCTTTCCATCGGCAAGGGTGGTGGTGCTAACCCCGCCACAAGTGGTTCTACGCAAAGCGCGGGCGGCATCGCCCGTATCGGTTCTAGCGGGGTTGCGACACTTGACATCGGAACGACCTCTGCTGGCTCGGCGTGGTTGCAAGCCACGAACGTCACCGATCTTGCCACTAACTATAATTTGTTGCTTAACCCGAATGGCGGCAACGTCGGGATCGGGACGAGCAGCCCCGGATACCCGCTCACCGTGCAGGCTAATTCTGGGTCCGGCGCTGTTCGCCTTGTCGGCAGGTCATCGGACAACGTGTCCACGCTTGAGTTCATCAATAACACTCAAGCCACGACGCAAGGCTTTATCCAGAGCAGCGGCAACAATCTGCTTTTCGCCACTTCGACCTCCGAACGTATGCGCATCACCAGCGGTGGCAACGTCGGGATCGGCACCACCGCGCCGGGCGGGCGGCTAGAGAGCCGTTCGGACGCAAGTGGTGCTGTCACGGCCACCATGATCCTGTCAAACATAGCAAGCAATTCGGCAGGCACTGGCGCAGACCTGCGCTTCTACGTCAATGACGGGGGGGCGGATCGTTACGCGGCTGTCCGGTCGGTTCAAGCAACAGCCGGAAATGTCGCTGACCTGCGGTTCCTCACCTCCAACAGCGATACGCCTGCCGAACGTATGCGTGTCACCCCGGCGGGCGAAGTTTATATCGCGGGAACAACCGACCAAGGTGCCTATAACCTGCAAGTCAACGGCACTGGCGTGTGGGGCGCGGGCGCGTATGTCAATGGTTCCGACCGCAACCTCAAGGAAAAAATTGCTCCGCTGGGCGATGCTCTTGATCTCGTCAACGCGCTGAAGCCCGTCACCTTCCGCTACAAGGAAGAGTATTCCAAGGATCAGTCGATCCAGCCCGGCTTCATCGCGCAGGAACTACAAGAGGCGCTGGCAGATCAGGTCTATCTCGACGGTGTTGTGCAGGCTGGCCCAGAACATCTCAATGTCGCTTACCAGTCCCTCATCCCCGTTCTCGTGAAAGCCATTCAGGAACTGACCGCCCGCGTGGCCCAACTCGAAGGAAACTAAATCATGGCTACTACCTACGCTTGGAATGTCGTTCAGATGGACGCCTACCCCGAATACGAAGGCCACACCGACGTTGTCTTCACCGTCCACTGGCGCTGCGACGGCACTGACGGCGAACATGCCGCAGGTGTCTACGGCACTGCCGGACTCACGCTCGATCCCGAAGCGCCCTACACGCTCTATGCCGACCTGACCGAAGATCAGGTGATCGGCTGGGTGAAGGATGCTCTGGGCGAAGATCAGGTTGCAAGCTACGAAGAGAACGTGGCGAACCAGATCGCGGCGCTTGCCAACCCGCCGGTCGTGACCCCCGCCCTGCCTTGGGCGTAATCATCTCCTGCTAAAATTGGGTAGCCTTCGTCATGGATTATCAGCTTCTCTTTAACATCGTTCTCGGTGCCGCTGGCTTCTTCGGCGGTTGGGTGCTGAACACTATGACGAAGGCCATCGAGCGTCTTGATAGCGACGTTCGTGATATGCCCAAGACCTACGTGACCAAGGACGATTGGCGCGAGGACATGAAGGCCCTCAAGGCCGACATGGAGAAAGGCTTCGACAAGCTGGACAACACGCTCGGCACGATCTTCAAGCGGCTGGAGGGCAAGGAGGACAAGACGAAATGATGCGCCATCTCTTTAGTCGGATGTTAGAGGTGGGGCGCAATATCGACATTCGCCCCAAGCCCAAGCCTGCCAAGCCTGATCCCATGGCCGAGGTGGACAAGGCTCTCAACATTCCCGTCAAGCCGGAGGTCGTCTTGCCGCCCGTTACCCACCCCGCCCGCAAGACCGGCAAAGCTGGCATTGATCTCATGCACCAGTTCGAGGGCTGCGCCAAGGTGCGCCCTGACGGCAAGGTCGAAGCCTATCTTTGCCCGGCAGGTGTCTGGACGATTGGCTGGGGCAGCACCGGCAACGACCCGTTCAATGGCGGCAAGATCGGCAAAGGCACGGTCTGGACGAAAGAGCAGTGCGACACGCGGTTCGAGCAGCATCTTGTTCAGTTCGAGAGGGCTGTACTTGATGGTCTCGGCGGCAACCCCGCCAGCCAAGCACAGTTTGATGCGATGGTCTGTCTGACCTACAACATCGGCCCCGCTGCCTTCGCCCGTTCGACTGTCCTGCGCAAGCATAACGCCGGGGATTTCCCTGCTGCGGAAAAGGCGTTCTTGATGTGGAACAAGGCCGGGGGCAAAGTGTTGCGCGGTCTTACCCGCCGCCGCGAGGCGGAAGCTGCATTGTATCGGAGCGGATCATGAATGCTCTCAAGTATCTCAAGGCGCGCCTTAAGGAGCGCAGCTCGTGGGTTGCCATCGTCGGCGCATTTACTGTCGCCTCTGCCCTGCCGTGGCCGTGGGATATTCTCGCAGGTCTCGCCGGGGTGATCGGTGTCATGGTGCCGGAAGGGCAGGATGATGAGTGAGATCGCCGCCATAATCGGGGCGATCTGGCCTATCCTGCTTGCCTTCGTCACGCTGGTGATCGTGCTTGCCAAGATGGAAGTGCGGCTCGGCGTGGTCGAGGAAAAGGTGCGCAGCCTGTTTGATCTCTGGAATAGCAAGTGATCTTGCCCAACCCCATCTTCTTGTACGGCGGCGCGATTGCGCTCGTTCTTGCTGCGGGTGCGGGCTACAAGGTGCGCGACTGGCAATGTGACGCCGCCTACGCTAAGGCTATTGAAAAAGCGGCCAAGAAAGAACGGGAGATGCGCTATGCGCTGGACCAAAAAGGACGAGATTTCGAAGCCGCAAAAGATAATGCCGATGGAGTGGGGGCCGCCCGTGCCGCAGGAATACGGACGATATACCGTGAGATTCCTGTACCTGCTGCTGATTGTGCTGCTCCTGATAGCGTTGTCGGGCTGCTCCAAAGCGGTGTCGATTTCGCCAATGCCGCCGCCGCCGGTGAACCTTGAGACGCCGTGTCGAGAACTGCCGAACGTTCCTTCCCCGCTGATTGATCCTGAGCGAGTACTGTGGGAGAACGAACTTCTCATCCGCTACGCCGAGTGTAGCGTAAAGCATCGCTTGACAGTCGAGGCTTGGCTAGAGGCTGTCAAACAGAAGTAAAGCTGTTATAAGGCGGGGATACATTTCTAGGTAGCGCCGATGACCCTTCTTCCGATTAAGTTGCCGCCGGGCATGTACAAGAACGGGACCGAACTCGACGCCGCGGGCCGGTGGTTCGACGGCAACCTTGTGCGCTGGGTAGAAGGGATGATGCGCCCCGTCGGTGGGTGGCAGCAGCGTACCTCCACCGCTCTTACCGGAAAGCCCCGCGCCATCCTGACGTGGCGCGACAACAACGCTACGCGCCACCTCGCGGTTGGGACGCACTCCAAACTCTACGCTATCTCTCAGTCGTCCGTCATCACCGACATCACGCCGACGGGGTTTACCCCCGGCAACGCCGACGCGACCGTTGGCGGCGGCTACGGCACGGGCACCTACAGCTACGGCTTCTACGGCGTTCCGCGCCCCGACGTTGGCTCCGTCACTCCGGCGACGACGTGGTCGCTGGATACGTGGGGCGAGTATCTGGTCGGCTGCTCGAACTTCGACGGTAAGATTTACGAGTGGCAACTCAACCCCGCCAACAAGGCCGCAGTCGTGGCCAACGCTCCTACCGGCAACACGGCGATTCTTGTGTCCAACGAGCGCGCACTATTCGCGCTGGGCGCCGGCGGCGACCCACGCCTGATTAGCTGGTCCGACCTTGAGAACAACACGGTCTGGACGCCGTCCTCATCCAATCTCGCCGGCAGCATCGAACTGCAAACCGGCGGGCGGATCATCGTCGGCAAGCGCGTCCGCGGCCAAATCCTTGTTCTCACCGATATCGACGCGCACGTCGTGTCCTATGTCGGCCAGCCGTTCGTCTACCAGTCTGAGTATGTCGGCCGAGCCTGCGGTATTCCGGGGCCGAACGCGATTGCTGTGCAGGACAACTTCGCGGTCTGGATGAGCACGCGTGGCTTCTTCACCTACGACGGTTACATCAAACCGCTGGCGTGCGAAGTGTCGGACTATGTGTTCTCCGACATCAATACCGCTCAGTTGAGCAAAGTCTGCGCGGTCAACAACTCGCAGTTTAACGAAGTGTGGTGGTTCTACCCCTCGGCCAGTTCGCAGGAGAACGACCGCTACGTCATGTGGAACTACGCCGACAACTACTGGTCGGTCGGGACCATGGCGCGCTCGGCCGGGACGGACCGCGGCGTGTTCTCGAACCCGATCTTCGTCGGGACGGACGGTATTCTCTACGACCACGAAGTTGGCGTCAACCACGCCGGCAGCACGGTCTATGTCGAGAGCGGGCCGGTGCAGATCGGCAATGGCGATAACGTCTACTACGTAAACGAACTCATTCCGGATGAGCGCAACCAAGGCGACGTGACCGCCACGTTCTTCTCGCGCTACTACCCGAACGCCGCAGAGCGGTCTTACGGGCCGTACTCAATGACGAATCCAACGTCGGTGCGCTTCAACGGGCGCCAGATCAATATGCGTTTGACGGCTTCGCCCAACACCGACTGGCGTGTCGGGACGATGCGACTTAACGCGCAGCCGGGCGGGCGCCGATGAAACTCCCCGTTCCTCCGCAGGACTATCTGTCGTCTCACGAGAACCAGCGCAACCGGCTGATCGAACAAGCGGACAGCCAGAACTACAAGCGCGGCCAAGACGTGCGCATCGACGATCCGGCCGATCTTATCCTGACAAACATCGAGACGCTGCGGTATCTCGAACTTCCCGGCCGAGCCGAGTTCCTGCGCACAACATCGCTGGCGATCACCACCGCGAATACGGCGCAGTCGATCCCGTTGGACTCGACAGTGATCTCACAGAATGTGGCGCTGGGGTCTCCGGCGTCGCGCATCGTCGTGACCTACGCCGGGCTGTATCGGTGTTACTCTAAGTTCCAGTTTATCTCCGGTTCTGCCAGCGATAAGACGGTATACTTCTGGTGGCGGAAGAACGGGGCGGATGTCGCCAACAGCGCGTTCGTCCGGACAATGCACGCCAACACTGAGTACCAAACCTTGTCGCGCGAAGACACTTTCTCCTTGGCGGCGGGCGATTATCTCGAACTATACTGGGCCGCGAGCAGCACCGACGTGACGCTGTCCCCGACAAGCGCAACGGCTTTCGCCCCAGCCTCGCCGTCTTGCGAGGTGTATGTGGAGCAGATACACCAGTGACGATGGAGTTAGAACAAGAGTTCGAACGGTGTAAGTCTTGGCTCGAGGACGCCCTCGAATACGCCGATGACACGCACGACATCGAACATATCTGGCAGGGCGTGCAAGAGGGGCGCTTCCAGTTCTGGCCGGGCAAAGAAAGCGCGATTATTACGGAGTTCCACACGTATCCAAAAAGACAGACGCTCCACGTCTTTCTCGCTGGCGGTAAACTAGACGAACTGCTAGACATGTGGGATTCTATGGAAATTTATGCTAAAGCTACGGGGTGTGCATCTCTATCTGTTTCGGGTAGAAAGGGGTGGATGCGAGCATTAGAAAGCCGTGGCGCCAAATATTTATGCACTACGGTGGTTAAGGAACTCTAGGCATGTCAAAAGGCGGCGAAACGTCAACGGTAACTCAGCAGCAAACGCTCGATCCGTTTATCCAAGAGGCGCTTCAGCGCAACGTCATGGCCGCCCAGCAGGTAGCCTCGCTGCCTTACCAGCCGTATAGCGGGCCGCGCGTTGCGGCGTTCCGTCCGGTTGAGCAGCAGGCCTTTGACATTACGCAGCAGGCCGTGGCCAACCGCGTGGGTTCGCAGCAGCTTGGCGCCGCTACGCAGGCCGCACAGCAAGCGGCAGCTTTCGGGCCGGAACAGTTCCAGCAGAACGTCGCCGGATTCATGTCGCCGTTCCAGCAGAACGTGATCGACACCACGATGGAGCGTCTTGAGCGCGCCCGCGCTCGCCGCGAGGCCGACACCCGCGCGCAACTTGCCGCGTCGCGCGCCTTTGGCAACACCCGCCGCGGTGTGCTCGAAGCACAGTTGGCCAGCGCCGAAGACCGCAACACGGCCGAGACGCTGGCGAACCTGTATCAGCAGGGTTTCACTCAGGCCGCCGGTATGGCGCAGGCTCTGCCGGGTATGCGCCTTAGCGCGGCCGGGCAGCTTGCCGCCTTAGCGCCGCAGGCGCTGGCACAGGAGCAGGCGTTCGCGGGTATGCTTGGCGGTGTTGGCCAGCAGCAGCGGCAGATGGCGCAGCAGAACCTCGACCTCGCCTACCGCGACTTCCTCGAACAGCGCGGTTATCCGGTCGAGC
>Ga0209990_10000502_pt1 | contig 38266 bp, 41 predicted proteins | sample NOAtaG_6_FD_187304 | JGI IMG/M metagenome (GOLD analysis project Ga0209990, IMG submission 187304) | Freshwater lake microbial communities from Lake Erie, under a cyanobacterial bloom - NOAA_Erie_Diel5S_2200h metaG (SPAdes) (version 2) | ecosystem: Environmental > Aquatic > Freshwater > Lake ...
CGTCCCAACCCGCATTGAGTCCGGCGAAGTCCTCACCGCCGACGAGGCTGCAATCGGCATTGCGCTCGGTTCACTCGCTGGATCGGACGCCGCGACCCAGCAAGCCGTTGGCGCGATCCAAGCCGCACTCCAAGCCTACATCTCCGCGAAAGGACTCTAAGCCATGGCCCTCATTGTATCAGCCGCGACCGGCAACTTTAATGCAGGAGCGACATGGGTTGGCGGCGTTGTTCCTACCGTCGGCGACGAGGCACGCGCCTCCACAGGTCATACAATCACGATAACGGCAAGCGTTACTTGTGATGAGATTTCTAACGCTGGAACGGGCACATTTATTTTAAATAATGGCGTCACGCTCACCGCAAATTGCACTCACAAAAGCGCAAGTTTAGCGGTCACGCTTCTCACATTTTCTGCGGCATCTCCAGCTACTGCAACCATCGTCGGTAATTGCACAGGGGGTGCAACCAACGATGCTGTCGCTGTTGCAAATACATCGTCCGGATTATTGACAATAACGGGCAATCTCACGGCAAATGCGGCAAGAGCTTATGGCGCAAACAACCCTGGCGTCGGGACGATTAATGTCACAGGCAACATAACTGGAGGGCCGGGATCAATAGCCCCATACGGGGTAAGTAATGCTTCAACAGGCACTATTATTGTGACCGGAAATGTAACTGCCGGATCTTCAGCGAGCGGAAACGGAATTAGAAATGGCGCTGGCGGAACATTAAATGTGATTGGCTCCGTTACGGCTGTTAATGCGGCAGGCATTATCAATGCAACAACCGGGTCCATTACAATAAATGGCTCAATAACAGCTTCAAATACCAACCATGGTTTGGAGTGCATTAACACAACAGGTGCAAGTATAACCTTAAGCGGTTCTTTAATATATGCACCAAATGGATTGGCTGCGACAAACTGCGCCAAATTTTTAATGAACCCAACGCCATCTACTGCGTTTGTGCGTTTTGCAAAAAATGGCACAACCACATTCAGCGACTTTTACACAGCCGACAACAACTTAGGCCAAGCAGCGCCGTCCAATGTCCGCGCTGGGACGGTGTATGCCAATGGCAACCTCACAGGCTCATGTGCAGTCCCGGCAGCAGGCTCAGTCGCCCTCGGCGTCCCCGTCGATGCGACCACAGGCACGGCAGTCCTCACGCCCGCCGCCATCCGCACCGAACTCGCAACCGAACTAAGCCGCCTGGATGCCTCCGTTTCAAGCAGGCTCGCCCCCAACGGCACACTGGCAACCGTCACCACGCTGACTAATGCGCCGACCGTGCCTACGCCAGCGCAGATCGCCTCACAGGTGAGAACCGAGCTATCGAGCGAACTCGCCAAAGTCTCAGCCCTCAACACGACTCGACTCGGCCAAGTCACGACCACGGAAATCCTCGGGAATCTTCTCAGTCAAGCGAACTCCTAATGAATAGCGACCAACTCAAATCCGCAGCCACCGGCCTCATCGGCAGCGCCACCTCCATCGGCGCGGCGATTTATTCCATGCTCCCTCACTTGGAAGCGTGGATGCGTTTCGCCTCCGTAACGGTCGGCCTCGCGGTCGGCATCGTCACCCTCGTCAAAATCCTCCGCGACCTCAAAAAGTAGCATGCCGAAGTTCGATTTCTATCCTTCGTTCAATGCCGGTGAAGTGAGTCCCTTCATCGACGCCCGGACGAGCTTGGAGAAATACCGCAGCGCCTGCCGCACTTTAGAGAACTTCCAAATCCTGCCCTACGGCGGCGTGATCCGCCGCCCCGGAACGCAATTCCTCGGCACGACCAAATATGTCACGCTTGGCGAAGTTCGCTTGATCGGGTTCAACTTCTCAACCACGACCCGCTTCATCATCGAGATGGGCGTGGGCTACATGAGATTCTGGAACCCCGCCACGGGAGCCTTGCAGACCAACACCTCGGGCGGGACTTTGGAAATCTCGCACCCGTATGTGGGAGCCGACCTGCGCGAAATTCAATATGTCCAGATCAACGACATCATGTATTTCGCCCATGCGAACTACCCTCCCTACAAACTCTCGCGCCTCGCCGACAACAACTGGACTTTTGAACCGGTCGATTGGGACTACCCACCGCAGTTAGAACGCAACGACACCACCACCACGATTTCCGCCAACGGAGAGCAGGGGACCGTGACCCTCACCGCCAGCGCTGCGATTTTCAAACCCGGCCATGTCAATACCCGCTGGGATTTGAAATGGAAACGCCTTGGAGCTTCGTTTGATTTTGCCATCGGAGGCCGGTGGGCTTCGGCCAGCATGGATGTCATTGGCGCTTGGGATTTCTCCACTTTTGGCACATGGAATGCCGTTGTCCGCATCATGCGGACCCCAAACGAAATTTGGAAAAACGGTCCGATTCAATGTTCTGTCACCCGAGTCGGAACCGTCTGCACGGTTTCCCACACCGCCCATGGATACTCAACGGGTGATTTTGTTCATTTCGTCAGCGGACCCGCCCCATTTTTCTCGGCAATCCCCTACACCATCACGGTCGTCAACGACAATTCCTACACGGTGACCGTGGCAAATTCCGGGGCCACCTCCGGCACCGTGGTCGTTGAAAACATTTCCCAAATGGAAGTCGTGCGGGAATACGACTCCAACGGCGACCGAAACATCATCACAAGCGGAAACGAATCCGCTCGCTGCGGATTGAAAATCTGGATTTCCAGCTATACCAGCGCGACCAATGCCCGCGCCTTGCTTACCAATAGCACTTACGAAGTGGGTGGCCTCGTCAAAATCAACTCTGTGGCAACCGATGGACTCACAGCTTCGGCTACTGCGTTGGAGTGGCTCGGGGCGGAATCGCGCAGCAATAAAAAAACCACCTATTGGACCGAGCCTGCCTTTTCTGGAGAATCGGGCCACCCCCGCTCGGTCGCCATGCATGAGCAGCGCCTTTGCTTTGGCGGCACATCCTCCCAGCCAAACACCGTCTGGTGCAGCGCGATTGATGATTTTGAGAATTTCCAGACCGGCGTCACCGCCAGCGATGCCGTGCAGTTCACGCTCGCGGCCTCGGAGGGCAACCGCATCAATTGGATGTATAGCCAAAGCCAACTCCTCATCGGCACATCCGGCGACGAGTGGACGATTGGCAGCGCCGATTCCACGCAGGCGCTCTCGGCAACGAATGTGCAGGCGAACCGGCAATCCTCCTACGGGTCAAAATATATGAAGGCCGCGCTGGTGAATGATGTCCTCCTCTTCGTCCAGCGCAACGGACGCAAGGTTCGCGAGTTGGTCTACGAACTCAACAAGGACGGTTGGGTCGCGCCGGACCTCACCTTACTCGCGGAACACATCACCAATGGCGAGATCGTGGACATCGCCTACCAGCAACAACCCGATGCGGTCCTCTGGTGCGTTCGCGGAGACGGCACCCTCATCGCCATGACCTACGAGCGCGATCAGAAAGTCGTCGGCTGGCACCGCCACACGCTCGGCGATGCCGATGTGGAATCGGTCGCTACCATCTACGGGAACGGCACCGAGGATGAAGTCTGGATGGTCGTGAAACGCTATGTCGGCATCGTCGCCGGTCAAAGAGTCCAGTTCACGAATCTCCCTGCCGGATCGAACATTTCGGCCACGGAGACCTATGTCGTTCTGGCCAATCCCGGGTCGAACACCTTCACCATCGGCAGCTTGAGCGGCGAGTCGCTAGGCATCGCGAATTCCTCGATCACCCCAAACACCACGCAAGTCGTCGTGGTGAATGGCAGTTTCTCCGCGCCGGTCTCATCCTTGAGCGGTGGAACCTTCACCTACACAGGAAATGCCGCCGCCACGGTTCGCACGGTGGAGCGATTCCCTCTGCTCTGGCGCAAACACATCGATGACCAGACTGCCAACTCATGGCGCTACCTCGACGGCCATGTCGCCTTCGCCACCGGCGAAGCCAACCGCACGATCTCCGGCCTCGCGCATCTCAATGGGAAAACCGTCACCGTCATGCAAGACGGCCAAGCCCCCGTGACCCGCACGGTCGCCAGCGGAGCGATCACCGTTCCCCAAGCCGCCGCAGGCTATGTCGGCCTGCCCTACACCTCCACGCTCCGCCCCATGAAGCTCGATGCCGACTTCGAGGACGGCACCGCGCAGTCGCGCAAGAAGCGCATCCATCAAGTCGTCGTCCGCACTCTGAAGAGTCGCGGCGGCGAAGTTCGCACAAATAATGGAACATGGTATGCTCTCGCCCCGACGACCACCACGGGCGACCAAAAGATCATCCTCGGCGGAGCGTTCGGCATCGATGCCGATGTCGATGTCCGGCAAACCGAACCCTATCCCATGTGCATCATCTCGATCCTTCCCAAGTGGGACGCCTACGGCAATGAGTGAGATCACCATCCGCCACTACGAACCGACCGACTACGAGATGCTCTCGGAGTGGTGGCATGCCCACGGCAAGCACCGCCGCCCGGAGCCGATGCTCCCGAAATGCGGAGTCGTCTGCGAGATCGACGGCAAGCCGGTCTCCGCACTCTTCCTCCACATGGACAATTCCTGTGGGATGTGCATGGCCGAACATGCCGTCAGCGCCCCCGGCCTTTCCTTGAAAACCGCGATGCTCGCCTTCCGGCATTGTGTGGCCTGCCTTCGCAAAATGGCCCGCGAACTCGGCTACCACACCATGGCTGTCTTCACCTACCCTGGCATCGCTCGTCGTTTGGAATCTCAAGGATTCCGCGAATTATCCTGCAATCAAGTCGCCATGATCGCATCAACATCGGAGGAAGAAATATGACAGGTTTAGAGCCAGCAGCTTATCTTGCTATCGCTTCCGTAGTCGCCACCGCCGCATCGACCGGAGTGGCCATGTATTCCGCCAGCGAGCAAAGCAAATCGCAAGCCGCCATCGCAGCATACAACCGCCAGATCAATGAGCAGAACGCCGAGATTGCAAGAAATGCGGCCATAGCTCAAGCCCAAGCCGCCCAATACAACGCACAAGTCGAAAAAAACATGGCGGACTGGCGACAGCAAGCCGCCGATGCCCAAACACAGCAATCCCAAGAACAAGCCAACCGCATCCGTCAAGAACGCGACCGCATTTTGGGTCTTCAGCGCAGCCAATATGCTGCTGGGGGCGTAACTCCCGAAGGCTCTCCACTTGCAGTTTTGGCTGATACCTTCACCCAGGGCGAACTGGCGGCGGTCGATGAAAGGCAAAAGGCGTATGAATTTTCTCGGCAACAAACCTACCAAGCGGACTTGGAAAGAACCGCTGCCGATTACCAAATGGCAACGGCGTTGTGGGAAGAAAAAACGGGCGGAGCAGGTTACCGGATCAACATGCGCCAAGCCGCCATCGAGCAAATGTCCGGCAACGCCACCGCCCGCGCCACCGCCATGGGAGGCTACACCGCGCTGGCCAGCGGGGTCGGCTCCGCTGCCAACACCGGGTTGAGTTACTACGGAAGCTCCGCGTCGAAGAATCCTACAGGGGCTGTTACTGGTTATGGGGGCCAGCAGTATGTCCCAAAAACATCCGCAACCGGGGGCCAATACTACGCTCCATCAAGTGGAAGTTTTAAACCCATTTCTTAACAATGCCCGCCATCCGACTCATTGACATCCCAAACGCAGGAAATGCCATAACGCCGCCCCAAGGCCAAGGCATCGCGGCTTCGTCCATAGGACGAGGGTCCAACTCGATGCTCACCCAAACGCTGGAACTCGACGCCTTCTCGCAGGAAGCCCGCGCCATGGGCAAATTCGCCGACTCCATCGGCGGGCTGGGCGATGTCGCCATGAAGTGGGGCCAGAAATTCGCCGAGGCCAAGGACTACGCGGACATCAACCGCGCCGAGACGCTCCTCGCGGTCGCTACGCAAAAGCAGAAAGCCGACCAAGCGACTCTCCCTTTGGAAAAGTGGGGCGAGTCTTTCGCCAGACACCAAGAGGAAACCAAGCGGGCGCTGGCCGAAATCAAGTTCAGCAACAACGCTGCGGCAAAATTCCAACCGTATTTAGATAACTGGACGCTCAAGTCCGAGGTCGCGCTGAATGCAGAATCCCGCATCAAGCAACTGGAACTTTCCAAAACCGATATCAAGGCCAACGCCCTCCGCCTCGCTGCCGAAAGCAATTTTGAAGCCTCTCTTTCTGCCTTCAAAGGTGGCGTGGACAAAGGCGTTTTCACCCAAGAGGAATTCGACAAATTCGCCGCCGACATCCGCGACAACGAAATCCGCGCTGCCGAGTCGATGCAGACCGACCGGATCACCGCCGACTTGATGACCGACTGGACGGTCGCGAAGCAGAACCTCAACGAATATGTCAAGACCGCCGGGGACGCGAAAGACGATGCCCGCATTGATGGCGAATACGGGCAGATGCCGATGAGCAAAGTCCGCCGGTTGATGGCGCAAGTCGATCAGCAGGGCCGGATCACCGAGACAAACAACTACAACACCCTCGCCCAAGCCATCGATTCCAACACCCCGATCCGCGATGCCAACGGCAACGAGTTTCTCATCACCGACAAGGACAAGCTCAACAAGGCGCTGGAGACTTTCAAAGTCACCGGCACCGAGTCCAAAGCTAGGCTTGAGCGCCTCATCAGCGACAATGTTCCTTACAATTCAAAGGACATTGCCGAAGTAAACGCCCGCCTTGCGACCTACGACCCAGCCACCGACAAAGACCTCGGTGATTACGCAACCCTGCAAAACGAAATCGCCGCCAAGGTTCCCAAACAACTCCGCCCGCTTCTCAACGACCGGCTTGCCCAATCGGTTAAAAAATTCAACGCCGATGGGACGCTAAAATCTGCCACCGAAAAATGGCAGGGAGACATGATCCGCCATGTCCTTGACCTCGGGAAAGCTGGCATCCTCGGCGACCAAGGTTTGGACAAAGACGGCAAGAACATTGTCGATGTCGAGAAGAACAATAAATACTGGCAGGATGTGTATGGCTACCAGCAATCGTTGGAGGATTGGTTCCGAAATCCTGCCAACAAGGACAAGACTCCTGCGGATGCCCATGCCTACAGGGATAGCCTAATCAAGCCGAAATTAGACGAGGCTGCGCGAGCAAAGTATTTCCCAAAAAATGCCAAGCCCACAATTCCGGCAACTGATGTTGGGTTGTTCTCGATACCATCAGAAAAACAACCTACCCCATCATCCAGCCAATACATTCAACAAGGCAAAGAAACTAAAAAACCTTCCAATGAAGCAAAGCCAATTGGCAAGGTGACCCATTACAACTTCCCCGGCGATCCGTATTCGGATTCCAACTCACGCAACCGCATCGGTGCGTGGAACAATCGCCTCGACGAAAACTCCCTCGCCATCTCGCCCGACATCGAGCGCAAATTCAAAGCCGCCGGAATCGGCAAGGGCGATGCCGTGGAACTGACCCTTGCCGATGGGTCCACCGTGATCCGCACTTGGGATGACCGCACGATGCAAGACGCGCAAGCGATCAAGAAATTCGGCAAACCACTTACGGGTCGCTTCGATTTTCACTCTCCCGGCGGCAAACAAAAGAACGATGGCATGGCCGTTGTTTCCTTCCGAAAAGCCTCCAACGCATAATTTTCCATGATCGAAATAAACGACGAAGAAACAGCTATCCGTTATTTCAATGAATCCAAAAATGCTACGGATGAAAATCGAGACGAAATAGGTGACGCCTTAATTGCTTGGGGAGAAAAGAAGAAAGCAAAAGAATACGAAGAGGCGGATGCTCACTATGCAAAACTTTTTACCGACGATTCCTATTTCCAAGAACTGACCGCAGAAAACGAAGCGGTAGCACAAGCCCTCGACCCCGGAGCAATGGCAAAAAGAGGAGCGATTTCCGCTTACCTTGAACACCAACTCGGTCGCGAAATTCCATCCGCCAACTACGAACCCGAGCGTGATGCGTTCGCGATGGCGAACTACGGCAAAAAGAACCTCGATGACGGGCAGCTTTTCGAGGCGATCCGTGGCACCTATGATTTCCAGCGCCAACGCACCGAGGCGATCAACGACCTCCATGTTCAGTCGGTAGGGAAAGCCCTTGCCGATACCAATCTCGGGGTGAACCGGCCTTTTGTGGAGGGCATGACGGGGGTCTTCAACGAGTGGCAACAGAAGTATCCCGAACTGGTCGATGGCAAAGAGGATGCAGCCTACCTCGCGCAAGCCTACAAACTCTACTACGACACGATCAACGACCTCGATGCCGTGCGTCCGATTGCCGGGAAGACGCTCTCGACGCTTGATGCTTTCACCAAAGGCAACGCCTCTGGGGAAGACCTCCAATCCCTTGCCCAAACCCTCGCACAAGCCACCCCGGAAGATCGCGACAGGGTCTACAAATATGTGACCCTCGGAGCGCAGGCCGGTCAGATCGACCGCGCCGGGATCGAGCAGTTCGCGATCAACCTCGGGCAGTCGTTTTCCCGTGGGTTTGATTTCATTCCGCAGGGGTCGTTGCAACAAATGGAGTCCGGAGTGGAATCCTTCCTCAACGGAATTCGCAACGGGTCGCAGGTTTGGGTTCCATCAAGCGGAGACCTCACAAAAGCCGTGGTCGGCAACGCATCTCCGGATGCCGCCGCGCAAGCCGCGCAAGAAGGGGCGTGGAGGCAGGCATCAGTCGGCGAAACGGAAACGCTGATAGCCTCGGCCAACGATGCCATGCAGACCTTCCAAGTCGTGCGCGAACTCCGCAATGTCGCCAAGACCGGCGTCGATCCGATCCGCCCGGTGATGGAAAAAGGATCGGTCATGGGCGCGGTGGAGGGCGGAGCCTATGGGGTCGCCGGAAGCATCGGATTCCTCGGCGCGACCGCGATCAACCCATTCCTCGGTGTCGCAGCCTACCAAGCCAACGAATACGACCGAATCCGCCTTGAGAATCCCGACATGGACATCCGAGCCGCGCAGGGTCTCGCCCTTGTCGAAGGCACATGGCAGGCCGCGCTCGACCGGGTGCAACTCGCCACCCTGTCCGGCAAGCTCCCGGTGCTTGGCCGGTTCCTCGGCAACATTGAAAACAACGGCATCCGCCGCACACTCAAGGTCGGAGCATCGGTCGCCGAGCAGTTCGGCCAAGAACTCGCGCAGGACACCGGCACGATTGTCATCGACAACATCGCCGCCGCGCTCCGCGAGGATATGCCGGACAAGGATTTTGCCGCCGAGATGGCGAAATACGGGGAGCAAATTCCCGAAACCCTTGCCGCCTCGGTCATGTTCGGCCTCGTCGGCGGAGGATTCGCCACCGCTGCTGACCTCGGGGTCACCGAGCAGCAAATGAAAATCGTCGGCATCAACGACAAGAAGATCGCCCGCATCAAGCAAGCCACCTCCCCGGAGGAGGCGGATGCGCTCATCCAATCGGCCCTCGAAAGCCGAACCTCCGAGGACATCGAAGCCGGAAAGACCTACGCCCGCCAAGTCTTCAACGAAGCGCAGAACCCTCCGCCGGAATCTCCAAAAATTAGCCTGGTTGCCGGGCAGGATGGCACCGACGAATACCTCGTCACCGCGCCGGACGGAAGCGAGATGCTCCGCACCAAAAGCCAGCAGGCTGCTATGGAAGCCGTGCGGCAGGATGCCGAATCGAAACTTCTTACCGAGCGCAACACCGTGCGCGACATGGTGGATTACTTCCGCGCCCAAGACCCCACCAACGAAGCCACCATTGAAGCGCCCCGCACCGTTCAGCAGGAACTCGACCGGCTCACCGAGGCCGGTGATGCCAAAGGCATCGCCAATCTCAACGAGCGCATCCGCTTTGCAGGAATCCCCGAGGGCGCAGACCTCACCGCTTACAACATCCTCGGCGAAGCCAATGTCGAGACGACCGCCGAGGGCGTGTTCAAAGGCGTGATCCGCCTGCGCGAGAACTCGCGCCCGGAGGATGCCTTTGAGGAGATCAACCATGTGTTCGTCCGCAAGGCGCTCGCCGAGGGCCGCACCGATCTGGATTCCCTGCGCGGGTGGCTCAACCAAACCAGCGAGGCCACCGGCGAAACCTACGCCACCGAGACCGAGACCGACATCATCGAGAACATCGCCAAGGTCGGAATGGACTACGCCGCAGGGCGCATCGAGGAGACCTCCCTCCCGGCATCCTTCGTGGACTACATCAAGCGCATGCTCCAAGTCTTCAAGGAGACCATGGCCCGCGCCATCAAGCTCAAGGACGCCTTCGCTACCGGCAAGATTGACTCCAACTTTGAATCCTTCCTCGCCGAATCCGTGGGACTCAACCAGCAGACGATGGTGGACACCACCCGGGAGCGAGTCGGCGGCGAATTGGCACAAGGCACCTTCAACTACTCGGTTGGTCAACGAGTTTTGACTGATACCAACCCATTTAAAGGATGGTTCGGAGAATGGGATGTCGATCCAACAACGGCATCCAAGGTGGTCGATCCCGATGGCAAGCCGATGGTTGTTTACCACGGCACACAAAGGGCGGATCGCGTAGGAGACCGTTTCCGCAAATCCCGCGCCACTTCCGGGCCGATGGCCTTTTTCACAAACGACCCGGCCATTGCCTCGTCCTACTCCACGAACAAACGAGACACCTCTGCGGAGATGCCATCTGACTATGCTGGGTGGTTCAAATGGAAGGGCAAGGGGATGCGCTCGCCGGTCGCTATCGACCGCGCATGGTGGAACCTTTCTCCCGAGGAGCGGGCTGCGGTAAACGAACGCATCTACACGATTGGCTATTCCGACTGGGATGCTAGCGAAGGCCCGATTGTCGCGGATTCGCAGAGCATCATGTCCCGAGACAGCATCGACTACGAATTGCGCCAAGCTCGCGGGAACGGTCTCCGGGCCTTGGTTGAGATGTGGCTATCCAGCGGATCGCTTTTCAACCAAGAGGAAAGGTTTTTGGAAGTCCTGCAAGCGGCAGGCGTGAAAGGGGCCACGCTCGACGATCCCAACGCCGCCCGCTCGGCAGTCTACCCGGTCTATCTTTCGATCAAAAACCCGCTCGATACAGCAAGCATCCCGGGCGATGTCGTCTCAGCCTTGGAACAAGCAGGCAAGCGCAAGCGGGCCAAGCAATCCGCAGGAGGCAACCCGGACGCATGGGATAAAAACACCATCAGCGGGAACGATTGGATGGCCGCGCTGAAAGAGGACATGGCGAAAGGAACGACCCATGCGTGGACGCGCATCCCCGATTGGGTCACAGAAACTCTGTCGTCCCTCGGATACGATGGCATCAAGGATACCGGCGGGAAAAATGGCGGAGTGCAGCACGAAGTCTGGATTCCCTTCAACGAGACGCAGGTCAAATCAGCCACCGGAAACCGTGGCACCTTTGACCCGACCTCGGCGAACATCAACTACAGCATCGGGAAAAACTATTCTAACGAAGAAAAATACAACCAAATTGTTCCAGAGATTTCGAGTGTAAACCCGAACAAAGTATCACGCCGGGATATGTATGAAATCGCGGAAGTTTCGCCAGAAGTGGCGAAGACTATGAAATTCGACCAACCCATTGAGGTTAGTATTTTTGCGGATGGCACCATGATGTTGAGCGATGGCCATCATAGGCTTGCCGCAGCAAAACAACTTGGGATGAGCAAAATCCCTGCCGTTGTCAGATCAATTAACGCCAAAGGGAGAGACATCAATGCGTTAATTGCAGAGCAAGTTTCTGATCAGCCTGTTTCGACTGATACCAATTACAGCATCGGGAAAAAACAGGACGCCGACTACCTCGCCGCAGTCGAGAGTGGAGACATGGAGACCGTCCAGAAGATGGTGGACGAGGCGGCGAAGGCGGCGGGGTATAATGTTGGACCCGTTTGGCGCGGAGCTAAATTTGGCGGAGGCATTGCCGACCGCTCATCTCAAGTAAAATGGTTTACTGATTACAAGCCAGAGGCAGAATCTTACGGGGGCGGAGAAATTCTTGAAAGCGTTTACCTTAAAGGAGATATCCGCGAAGGAGACTTTCAATCTGTGGCAATTACCCCAGAGACGCAACTTCGCAAAGGTGAAGATATTATTTTGACACGAATTGCACAAGCCATTCAAACGCCAAAACAAAGACGAGAAGGGAACGGCGGTCGCCCTGTGAGGCGTCACTTTGCTTTACTAAATCCAACCCAAATCAAATCCGCCGACCCCGTAACCCGCGACGAGCAGGGCAATGTCATACCGCTCTCGCAGAGGTTCGACCAGACCACGGGGAACATCAACTACTCCATCGCCAGCCAGTCGGAGATCGACCGGGTGAACCGCGCCCTCGGCGGCATGAACCGAGGCCCGGACGAACGGCTCAAAGTCTACCAGCGGGCGCGGGAAAGGTTTTTACGCGTCATGCAGCAGAACAAGGAGGAACTCGACGCGATTCGTTCCGCAGTTTCGACTAATACCGCCCCAGCCGTTGAGCAAGTCGAGTCCGAGCGGGCTTCCAAACTCGCTGATCTGACCACCGAGGAAGCCACGGAGGTCGAAAAAGCATTGCAGGACAACGCGGACACTTTCATGCCGCGCATCGAAGCTGCCCAAACTCTCGCCGAGCGCAAGCGCGTCGAGCGAGATGCCAAAGACCGAGCGAAGATTTTAGAGAAAGGCATCCGGGACAAATACGCCGAGCGCAAAGCAGCCATCGATACCGAAGCAAAAACCCAGCGGCAGCAGATCGAGCAAGCGGCAGCAGCCAAAGACTCCGCAGCCAATGCCAGAATGCGCGACAAAGTCCGGCATACAAAACTTGTCACCGCCATCGGGGAGTTGGATGGGATTTTAAAAGTATTGCCACCAGAAGTTCGTGGCAGGGTGGGAGGCTTTGCCGTGCTTGCCAATATCGGCACAGGCGACAAGGCAATGGCAGATTTCTTTGTGAAGCGCATCGACATGATCGACCGCCAACTGGAGCGAACGCTCAAGGAGGAATACGGGTCGGCATTTGACGCCCTGTTGGAGCGCACCAAACCAAAGAAAGCCGCCGCCGGGGAAAAGCCAAAAGGCATCGGAGCGGACATCCAGTCCCTCTTTGCCGTTGTCCGCGAGGCCCGCAACTGGAGCGCCGAGAAGGTCGATGGCCACATCGCAAGCATCGAAACGCAGATTGCATCTGGAAATCTCTCCGCACAGGACGAGGCAATGCTCACCCGCGAAGCCGACCTAGTGTCACTTGCCGGGGATTGGAAGAATGCCGACTCCAGCCGCCGCGCTGCCGCATTGGAGTCCGCCAAGGAAACATGGGACAAGGGAATGTCAGAATTCATCCAAAAGAAAATCCGTGAGCGTGAGGATCGCGATATATCCCGCGCCGAAGCTATTTCCGCCACCGGCAAGAAAGGTGACTATGTAGACAGAAGGAAAAAAGACAAAGCGGACAATGGAATTAAAGGTGATGGCAAGGGATGGTTCATGGACACGCTTGCATGGGATGGTGTCGTGAACATCTTTTTCGGTCACGAATCTCCAATGGCGATCCGGCTTTCGGATGGTCAGCGCAAAGCGGAATATGCCAAGATCGACGCCGTTGCCGCTAAAGAAGAGGCAATCCATGACCTCTTCACAAAACTTGCCGGTGGCAAACGGGCTGATGGCGAGAAGCTCTTGTGGCAAATGAGCCAACCCTCGATACCGGCCAATGGTCTCGACCTCTCTGAAATGGAAGCATTGTCCGCGACAATGCTGTGGATGCAGGAAGATGGTCGCCGCCACATGGAGGGCGAACTCAATGAGAATGGAATGCCTGTCAGCAAGTGGCACTACGACCAAAAATTCATCGACGAAATCGAGTCCGCATTGTCTCCGGAAGCTAAAGCCGTCCGCGATTATTTGTTGGATGCCTACGCAAAAGAATGGTTCGCGATCAATTCAGTCTATCGCGAGTTGAACGGAGTCAATTTGCCGCAAATCAAAAATTATTCTCCTGTCACGGTGAGGCCGATGAATGCGCCATCTGGTATGGTTACTGATCCTGTAACCGGTCACGCAATATCAGCAACCAGCATATCCCCCGGCGCTCTCCGCACCCGTGGCACAGCCATAGCCGAACCTGCTTTCAGAAATGTGGTTCAGACCTACATTGCTCACACTCGCCAGATGGAGCATTGGAAGGCTTTTGCGCCATGGATCAAAGAGGTAAATGGGATTTTGCGCTTTCGCGATGTTCAAGATTCAATCCATGAAGCTGGAGGGGAAGAAGCGATTAGAGTTTTAAACAAATTCCTTGATGCTTTTGCACAAGGCGGAAATCGGGACGCATCTCTTGGCCTTAAAATTTCGGAGGTCTTAAACCGCATGGCCAGCCGCGCAGCGCAAGTCGCACTCATCGGTCGTGTTGGGACGCTTGCTATTCAGACCACCCAGATCGGAGCCGCGAGCGCCGAACTCCCGATGGGCGCTTATGTCTACAGGCTTGGCAAGTTGCTGACCGGAAACCTCGGCTGGGGTGATTCACTCAACTCCGCATACATCCAGCGGCGCTTGAAACAAATGCCACCCATCGTGCAGATCGCGATGGAGGGTCTCAAGGCTGGGAAGCCAAACCAACTCAAGCGCCAAGTCGAAAAAATCGGACGCCTAATCTCCGGGTCGGATGCCCTGTGGACCGCTGGCACCTACGCCATGGTCTACGACTACAATTTGGGCCAAGCCAAAACTCTCGGATACACCGGCAAAGCCGCAGAGGACTACGCGCACAACACCGCCGAACGCATCACCGACCGACTCGCGCAGCCAACCCGCATGGGAGCGAAGTCAATCTACGAGGTCACCGCAACCAACCCCGGGTCGCGACTCGGCTGGGCATTCGCCTCCGAGGCTCGGAAAAACCTTGCCCTGCTTGCCTACACAAAAGCCAACCGACCTCTCAAGAGGTTCGGAGCAACGGCGCTTGGATTTATTGTTTTCAACTTGGCCATGGGCGCATTCATACGAAATGCATGGAAGGACATAAGAGACGATGGCGACGACGAGGATGAATTCTTCGACTCAAAAACATGGAACTGGAAACGCATCGGCGTGGCCATGGCGACAGAACCGCTCCAGGGCATCCCATACCTTGGCGACTACATAGAGAAGGGAATCAATACCGCTCTCGGTCAATACCACCAAAGCTCCGACCTCATCAGTTTCGAGCGTGGGGTCCGCGCCATCAGAAACATCCCGGACATTGTCGAAGGAGAGCGCGAGATGGCCGATGTTTTAAAAGACATCGACGGCATGGTTTCCCTTATGGGTCTTTTCAACCAAAACGCCGCATCCGCCGCATCGCTCACTCACATCGCATCAGACTTTTTTGGAGTTGTAGAAAACGCCACCTCCGAGGACTGATTTTTGACTAGCGAGTTTTGACTGATACCATCCACAACATGAAACCAATGAACTACCTGCTCACACAACTCGGCCAATCGTCAACATGGAGGGGCATTTTGCTCTGTTTGACGGCGGTGGGCGTATCGCTCAGTCCGCAGCACCAAGAAGCCATCGTGGCGGCGGGGTTAGGGCTGGTCGGCGCAATCAACATCCTCCGCAAGGGATGACCCCGGGCCGGATCGCCGCAGGGATGATCATCTTCGCCTTTGCCTGTCTGGCGCTCGCGTTGCTTTCATCCTGCGTGAGCGTTCCGATCCCGCCATTCGGCGACCGAGTCGGCGAGATGGGCAACCTGCAACTCAGCGTGTCGGTGAAATACATGCCGGTGACCAACCCAGATCTCCCGAAAGACGACAACCTGTCCTATGCCTGGTCGAAATTCGGCGAGGCCAAAGTCCTCAAAGACAAATGACCCGCTTGCTCGCCGAAATCGCCGCCTCACAAATCGGAGTCCGCGAGGAAGGCGGCAACAACAACGGATCCAAAATCCGCGACTACCAGCGGGCCACCGACCTCAAGCCCGCCTCATGGCCATGGTGTGCTGCGTTCGTTGATTGGTGCATCCGCGAGTGGCTCGCCCGCCCCGGCGTCCGTGAGTGGCTCAACCTCCAAGCCTCCACGCCCGAAGAATGGCGACCAAAGACCGCCCTCGCCTACGGATACCTCGGCTGGGCCAAAGCCCGCCCCAAGACCTCGGTCATCCTCCACGAACGCGACCTCGCCCAACCCGGCGACATCGTCGTCTTTGATTTCAGCCATGTCGGAATCGTGGAGAGCGATTCGGGCTTTCAGATCATCACCATCGAGGGGAACACCAATGGTCGAGGCGACCGCGACTCCGAGTCCGGTGACGGCGTCTGGCGCAAAGCCCGCCAGAAGACAATCGCCCGGAATTTCATCCGAATCCGCCCTGTCTTGGCACTTTCTGGCACTCCTTCCGTAAATCGTTCGTAGTCAGTAGCCGTTTCTCGACTCGAAATCGAACGCAGGGCAACCTGCCGTGGGTTCAAATCCCACCCCTTCCGCTCCTCCAGTAAAGCCTCTGGAGCCTTTTCCCAAGCGGGTCTCCGGTCACCCCTCATCTTTTGCTTCGTGTTTTTTTCTGTTGCGTGGTTTTGCTTTTGAGGGGATGTTTTTGGCACTAGTTGGCACTGACTGCCAAAACACCAACCAACAGAATGAAACACAATCCCTATGCGGTGCGGTTTGAAGATTCGCGAAATCGATGGGTGCTTGATCTCAAAGCATCCCATTTCGGGGATCGGAAACGGATGTTTTTTGAAACCGAGTTGGAGGCGCATTCTGAGGGGGCGCGGTTGGTGGATGTGTTGCGCGAGAAAGGTCGCGAAGGAGTGAGGAGCGAGGAAGGCGGGATGTCGGTGGCGGTGGCGACCCGGATGTTCTCGGCGGAGAACGCGACGAAATCGAAGTCGCATTTCGCGAAAGTCGAGATGCTGTGCAAGGAACTGAATGCCCGCTGGGCTGGGCCGGTCGCGTCGATTGAGCCGGTGGCGCTGACTCGGTGGCTTAACCAGACCTCGGATTCACCGACGACTAGGGCGATGTGGTTTCGCTATGCACGAATGTTTTTCCGCTGGGCTGCACGAATGAGGTTCATCGAGCGGTCGCCTGTCGAGGGGATGCGGTCTCCGAAGGCGACACCGGCGAGAAACATTTTGACGGCTTCGCAAATGAAGGAATTGCTGAAAGCTCCGATGCCGGACGAGATTCGGGCGTTGCTCTTGCTTGGCGGGTTCGCGGGCCTGCGGACCATCGAGGTGGCGCGGATGAATTGGGAGGATGTGGATTTCAAATCGAAGCAAATCCACATTCGGCCCGAGGTCAGTAAGCAGACCACGGGAATGCTGGAGCGGGTCGTGGACATGACCGAGCCGTTGGTGAAGCGGCGGGAGTTTTTCAAAGGAAAGAAAGGTGTGATCGTGAAAGGATCGCTGGAGGCTTTGCATGAGGCACGGCGGCGCGTGGCGCTAGGGCTGGGCTGGGAGGGCTGGCCAGAGAATGCGCTGCGGCATTCGTTCGCGACCTACCACCTCGGTCGCTGCGGGAATGCCGGTTTGACCGCTTACCAAATGGGTCACACCTCTCCCGCGATGGTGCAGCGGGTCTATGCGGTTCCCGCCGTGCGGGCAGATTGGAAGGCGTTCTGGAGGATTTGACCTATGCCCTACGCCAACAAAAAAACGCAGCGGAAGTTCATGGCGAAACAATACTCGGATCGCTACCGCACCGATGAGAAATTCAAGGAGGCGGAGCGAGACAGGAAGGCTGATTGGTATCAGCGAAACCGAGAAAAAGTTATCGCTCGCGTGATGGAGAACAAGGCGAAGAAAAAACACCGCTGACCGCAGATGCCCATTTTATCAGACTCTACGGATGTCAACAATTATTTTTCGGCAGGGATTCACCCCATTGAAATTATTTTGAAAATATCGTTGACGGGTGGTTATACACCTGCGAGTTTCTGAAGTCATGCCAAGCAAACGGGCGAAAAACAAAAAGCAAATTGCAGTCTGGCTCTCGCCAGAGGAGAAGCGAATTCTCAAGGCAATTGCGGATGCCAAAGGGGTATCCATGTCCGATGTGCTGAAGGAGAAGATTTATGAGCAGCATGACAAAAACCAAAAAAGTTAGCGTAGGACTCTGGCTCGATGAATGCGAGTTGGAGGCTTTGCGCGAAAAAGCAACCGCAGACGGACGGTCGCTCTCATCTTACATCCGTCGCCTTTTTTTTGCCGAGGGGTGTATAACCACCCCCGCCAATAAGGCGCAGAAAACTCCCATGAAGAAAGCGAGGAAGGCGGCGTGAGTAAAGAGCTTTTGATGACGGTGGAGGAGGCTGCGTCAATGACCGGCTACGCGCCGTGGTCCATTAGGCAGTTTTGCAACAAGGGGATGTTCACCGCTGAAAAGCCCCGTGGCGACCGTGGCGGCTGGCGCATCCTTCGGCCCTCGCTGGAGAAATGGTGGGCAGACAAGCGCCGTGCATCGCTCAACACCCGGAGGGTCGCGTAATGGACACGATTCTCCGCTGCCTCGATTACGCCTTTGATTTCCTCTGGATGGTCTCGCCGGTCGTCATCCTCGGCCTTTGTGCATGGAGGTTGGCGCGATGAGCGCAGGATTCGCCATCGCTCTCGCCATCCTCACCCTTGGGTCGTGCTTCGCCAGCTACCACTGCGGCCAACGCAATATGTTTATCCGCATGCGCCGTTTCGAGGAACGACGCAGGCGATGGGCGGAATGGGAAGATTTCGAGGACTAACCTCCTCACCACAAGAAAAGCGCCCCGAAGGACGGCAATCCAACGGGGCAAAGTTAAACCACAAGAAAAGCAGTAATAACAAAATGAGTAACACACAACTGACTACACAAGTCAACACACAAGTCGCCTTGGGCGACATGCAGGTGATGGCCTCGGCCATCGTGAAATCGGGTCTCTTCGGCATGAAGACACCAGACCAGGCACTGGCGCTGATGATCGTGGCGACCGCCGAAGGGCGTCACCCCGGATCGGTGGCGAGCGACTACCATATTATTCAAGGCCGCGCCTCGCTCAAGGCGGACTCGATGCTGGCGAGGTTCCAGCAGAGCGGCGGGCGGGTCGAGTGGCACGACCACACGAACGAGAAGGTCTCTGCGACCTTTTCCCACCCTGCGGGCGGATCGCTCCGCATCGATTGGGACATGGCTCGCGCCAAGGCGGCGGGGCTGGGATCGAAGGACAACTGGAAATCCTATCCTCGCCAAATGCTCCGGGCGCGGGTGATCTCCGAGGGGGTCCGTGCGACCTTCCCGGCGGTTCTCAATGGGATGTATACCCCGGAGGAAGTCGGCGAGTTTGACTCCCCTCGCCCGACACGCTCGGTGAAGGTGGAGGTCGCACCAGAGCCGGTGGCGGAAGCACCGAAGCTGATCGAGGTCGAAGCCGTGGCGGTATCAAATGATACCACGCCGGAACCGGATTGGGCGGCGGAATTGGAAAAGCGCATTTTCGAGCATGAGCCGAAGGTCAACGCCTTCCTCGTTGCCAAAGGCCAGATCGCCGAGGGGCAGACTTTCCGCGACATCGCGGATGAAGGCTACCGCAACCGAGTGCTGTCGAACACGCCACGATTCATCGAGGCCGTATTGAAGGAGGTCGCATAATGAGCGCGACGATTCGCCACTCCGCTCTCGACAAGCTCGACCTGTGTCCGTGCTTTGAATCCAACCCCGTCTCCGGTCCTGCGGCGGAGCGCGGGACTCGCATGGATGCGGCTTACCGTGGACTCCTCATGGGGGAGCGCCAGCCATTCCTCTCGCTCTCCGACGACGAGCAGGATGCGGTGCTGTGGGCGGTCACAACGGCCAAGGAATTGGCCGATGGCCATGAGATCATCGCCGACGAGGCGCTCCTCAAGGTGACCACGCCGCATCTCTCGCATGAGGGAACGGAGGATTCGCGAGTGAATGCGAAATCCATGAGCATGGATTTGAAGTCGGGCCAAATGCGGTCTTACCACAAGCAGCAGAGTGCCTATGCCCTCGGCAACATGGACCGCACATTCGCGAAAGAGTGGGAGTGTGTGTTGCTATTCTGCGACCAGCGCGAGGTGGTCCACTACCGCTACACCTACGAGGAGGCGGATGCGTTGGTGAAACGGATCGTGGCCTCGGCGACCGATCCCAACCGCCAGCCCTGCGCTAATGAGTATTGCTCATGGTGCCTCAAAAAAGACCGATGCCCACAGGTTGTCGAGCCGGTGGTGCAGACGCTGGCGACCGTGGAATCCTCGGTCTCGCTGGCCGATGTTCGGCAGGGAATCCTCGCCGACCCGGATCGGCTGGGGAAATTTCTTAAGGCGGCGTCGATTTTTGAGAAGGAACTCCTCAAGCCGATCAAAGATGCGGCGAAGGAACTCCTCGCGGCCAATGGCGAGGTGCCTGGTTGGAAACTCCAGCACCAAAGCGGGAGCGAATTTTTCGACCGGCTTGCTATCGTCTCGGCGGCGGTGGCTGGGAAGTCGGGCCTCGATGATCTCGTCGCGGCGATGGGTGGCGACATGGGTGGCAAGGCATTCCGCGAATGGCATGAGAAAATGCGGATGCCGGTTCGTGAGGAGAACGCGCAACGCAAGGCCGACATCGTGAAGCTCGTTGAGGACAAACCTAAGAAAGCGAGGGCCGCGAAATGAAATTAACCACAGAGGACACAGAGGTCACGGAGAAGAAGCAGCTTTTGGTTCAACTTGTGGCCGGACTTCTTGCGAGCGGTCATTATACCGATCCCGATGAAGGCTGTGATACGCCTGTTTTAAAAAGATACGATATCGGAGAATCTTGGAAAGAAGATGGATACCCAAGAAGGCACCCGTTCCATGTTCTTGATGATGCTGAATCCCTACTAAATGACATTGAGTTCATAGTTAAGCAGGAGGGAGTGAAATGACCGGCGAGGAACTGCGCGACCGGGGCATCCTGCAAGTGGATGCCAACACTTCCGAGGATTGGAAGGCGACCTGCGATGGGGTCATCTCATGGCTGGCTCGCAACGGAGCGGAATTCACCGCCGAGGATGTCCGGCCATGGATTCCCGAACCGCCCCACCCGAACGCGATGGGCGCGAGGTTTTCCGCAGCGGTCAAGGCAGGGAGGATTCGTCACCTCTGCTACCGCAAGGCGAAGAGGGCGAAAGCTCATGCCCGGGTGCTGGCCGTTTATAGGGGGGCGGCATGAACATTCAGTTTGAATTTTCATTTCAAGAACTGGAGCCGGTGAAGGTCGTGAAAAACAACTGGGGACCATTCTGGCATGTGATGCAGGGCATTTACTGCTGGCCTGGTGATGCCAATCAAAAGACATTTGCAAGCATCGAGGAAGCGGCGGCTTTTGCCAAGCGCCACGGTGCGGACCCTGTTGTGGGTATCGAGGCGCTGCACGGACGCCACAGGAGGGCAGCATGACTAAACGACCGGCGTTTCAATTCTACCCTTCGGACTTTTTAGTGGGGACGGCAATCCTCACCCCAGAGGAAACAGGCATCTACATTCGCTTGCTTTGCTACCAATGGACAAATGGTGGACTCCCAAACCATGTGTCCATCTTGGCGAGGCTTGCTGCTTGCGAAGACGAGTCTTCGGTTGATGCAGTTATGAAGCTCAAGTTTGAGGAAGGTGAAGATGGAAAATTGTATAACAATCGACTTGAGGAGGTTAGGCAGGAGCAGGAGCAGTATCGTGAAAAACAACGCGAAAACGCTAAAAAGCGATGGGTTGACAATGCCACGGCAATGCCACCGCATGATTCTGGCATCGAGGTGGCATCGAAACGGCATATGCCAAACGCATGCTCTTCTTCTTCTTCTTCATCTTCAAAAGAAGAGACGATGGTTGAATTTCCAACAAACCTAAAAACTCCGGAATTTGAGAAGGCTTGGAAGGAATATCTGGAATACCGCAAAAACGGGCGCATGAAATCCCTGCTGCCGACAAGCCAAGTGGCGCAACTCAAAAAGATGAGTGAGTGGGGGCATGACGCCGCGATCAAAGCGATCAACGAATCGATCTCCCAAGGGTGGCAGGGCATTTTTGAACCCAAAGCCACATTCAACGGGAAACAACAAAAGCCACGCGCAGCATCTTGTTTATGAAAGAAGTCCCTATAGCCAAAACTGCCGAGGAGGCAGCGTTGAGTCTGATTGTTTCCGACCCGGATATCTTCTCGGCATTGCCGTGGGATGCCTCGCTTTTCGCTTTGGAGCCTAACAGAACGATCTTTGATGCCATAGCAAGGGTTCACCAGCGGACAGGTGCTTGCAGCGCGATACAGGCGATTTGTGAGCTTGAGACTAGTGGTCGTCTGGAGTTTTGCGGAGGAACGCCAGCAGTCATGGAGGTTTTCAAAACTTCTTTGTATGGACCGGGTGCTATCGCGCAATCGGTCGCATCGGATTACCGTAGACAATTGGCGAAGGCGAAAGGGTTCCGCGATGCGATAGCGGCATGGACAGAATCCGAGCCAGATATCCGGCGAATGAACTGCGACTTGGCCGAAATTTCCGAAAAGATCGCTCGGGCAGCAGCGGGGAATGTGGTCGAGGAAAAAACCATCAAGCATCATTTAACCGAACTGATTGACGATCTTGAGCAGAAAACAGCAATTGAAACTTTCAGCACCGGCATCCCGGCATTGGATAGGCATTTCCATGGAGGATTGCTGCGAGGGGAAATGCTGGTGGTAGGGGCTGATACTGGAGGAGGGAAAAGCATTTTGCTTTACCAAGCCGCGCTCCAAGCTCTTGAGGCTGGGAAGCGTGTAGCGATCTTTTCTTTGGAGATGCCTGCCAAGGCGATCCTGCGGCGGATGGCGGCAAACATGATTGGGAAGCGGGTGGAGGGTATTCGGGAAATGACCGGCGACCAGCGCCATGTCGCCAGCGGATTTGACCTTTCCAATGCGTTTGCGCGATTGATGAATTACCCGCTGACGATCCACGACACGATTTCCGAAGTGGCAGAGATCGATGCCGAGGCGCATCGGTTGGTCGCGATGGGGAAAGCTGATCTCATCGTTGTCGATTATCTCCAAATTGTCACGATGCCGAAGGCGGACAGCCGGGAACAGGCGATCTCGGAACTCGCCCGGAGGTTGAAGCTCACCGCCCTCAAGACCAATTCCGTGGTGCTGACCGCTTCGCAACTCAACGAGGAGGGTCGGTTGCGCGAATCTCGCGCCATTGGTCACCATGCCGATGCGGTCATTAACATCCGGCACGATGGATCGCCGATCATTGTCATCGATAAAAATCGGCGAGGGCAACGAGGGGCCACCGTGCCGGTGGTGATGCGTGGAGACATTTCCCGTTTTGAGGAGGATCAAAACCAATGACAACTGATATGGCTTTTGAAGCCGCCTGCTTTGATTTGGAACTCGCCAACAAAATTTGGGAATCTAATGACAAGGCTCGTTATCATTTGGCAGAAGCCGCCTACAAGCGGGCCGTGGAACTCCGAAATACATATTTCCCCGACGAACCCAAAGCCGATTTAACCGAAGACACGCCGTTTTGACTGATACCAACCTCCCGAACAACAACAACCAAACAACATGACAACAACACACGAACTCGCAGACAAACAGAACCGCTATGTGACCGCCGAAGGCAAATACATCGCGAAAGTCAAAGCCCCCGGCAACGGGTGGCTGGGAACCACCAAGACCGGAACGGATTTCATTCGCGTCCCACTCCTCATCGATGACCCGGAGAGCGACCAGCACGGACGGGAAATCGTCTGGCAGGGTTGGTTGACCGAAAAGGCAACCAAGCGCACTTGTGACACGCTCGACCAGGCATTTGGCCGCGAATGGGACATCAAATCGCTGGACGCTGGCAAGTCGCCGTTTCTCGGCCAGAAATGCCGGATCACGGTCGAGGCCGAGGAATACAACGGCCAACTTCGCCACAAGATCAAATGGCTCAACCCGCTGGAATCCAAACCACGGGAAACCGAGCCACTCTCCAGCGACCGGCTGGCCACGCTCAACGAACGCCTTGCCGCCGCCCGCGCCTCCGATGACGAAATCTCCTTCTAAAGACTACCACTTGGAAGGAGTCCGAGACTTAGCCTGCAATATCATTTTGCAGGCGGTCGAGGATTGCTGGAACAAGCACACCTACAAGTCGAAGCACCAACAAGCGATCATCGTGGAAGCACGGCGGACGGCTCGGCATTTTTTGAAAAGCCGGTCGTATCAGCAAATCTGTTCCATCTTTCCACGGCTCCCTGCGGACAAAATCAAAGATGCGGCATTTCACCCGGGGAAGTATCCGCAAATCATCAAGATGCTTCGCGAAAGGAAAAAGAGATGAACTGGCAAGGTATGATTGTAATGCCTTCCAATAACTCGGGCATCCAAATCGGATACCTTGCCGGAAAATTTCAAAACCGAATCGGCTGGCTGCTATCTCCAGATGGTTGGCGGCAGCCTCCAACTTGGATGCCATACGCTTTAGACAATGGAGCGTATGGGGCGTGGTCAAATGATCGCGAGTGGGATGCAGAGGCTTTTCTTAAGTTGATTGAGAAATCAAAATCTGCACACAAGCCGCGCTGGGTGGTGGTTCCCGATGTGGTAGCAGACAGGGAGTCAACGATCATCCGCTGGCATGAATGGATGCCGCAACTACGAGATCGCCTGCACGGGGTATGCTTTGCGTTTGCCGTCCAAGACGGAATGACCCCAAACGATGTGCCGGACGAAGCAGATGTAATTTTTGTAGGAGGCACAACCGAGTGGAAATGGAAGCACCTACACACTTGGGCAAATAACTTTCCCCGCGTCCATGTGGGACGGGTGAACTCCGAGCGACTCCTTTGGATGTGCCATGAAGCGGGAGTAGAATCCTGCGATGGCACAGGCTGGATGCGCGGAGGAGAAGACCGTTTGTAAGAACTCCACCGATATCTGGAACAATCAACCGGCGGCGACCGCCGTCCTCAACTTCAATTCACACTATGAATAAACAAGACAGACTCAACGCAACTTTTCGCCTGTGGAAAGACTTTTCTTTCGAGGCGGCACATCAACTTACCAAGGTTCCCGTGGGGCATCAATGCGGAAGACTTCACGGGCATAGCTACAAGCTTCGCGTCCATTGCCAAGGCAAGCTCAACCCCGCTCGAGATTGGGTGGTGGATTACGCCGACATTGCCGCCGCCGTGCGTCCGATAGTGCAGAAACTAGACCATTCGTTTCTCAATGATCAGTTCGATTTTGAAACAACAGCAGAAAATCTTGTGTGGTGGTTTGCAAATGAACTTACAGGGAAACTACCAAGTATTTGTGCCGTGGAATTATACGAAACACCAACAACATCTGTTTTATTTGAAATTGAATGAACTGGACGCATGAACAACTCCGAAAACTCGGCTACCGGCAAAATCCCGACGGCAGCTTCAGTCACTCTTCAACTGCGCGGCTACCTCACCCCCAGCCTCAACCGGCTCCTCGGCCAGCATTGGTCGCTCCTGCAAAAAGAGAAAGTCCGCGCCAAGCTCGCACTACTCTCATCATTACGAGACGCTCATGCTCGCTCCTCGACGCCGACAATTTCGCAGGCGGTTGCAAGCCTCTTATTGACCAGTTGCGCTATGCCAAGCTCATCGAAGACGACGACCCCGAAACCATCGAAATTCTCTTCCGGCAAGTCAAAGTCAAAACGAAGGCCGAAGAAATGACCCACATCGAAATAACAACCACAGGGGGAGTATGAGGGGGAGATTCCCAATACTTGTCAAGATCAATTTTGACTGATACCATCAACTCTATGAAATTGAACCCGAAACAAGAGGCGTTTTGCCAAGGGGTCGCGAGCGGTCTCTCGCTTACTCAAGCCTACATCCGCGCCGGTTACTCGGAAAAGGGAGCCGGACAGGGCGGCGAGCGTTTGTTGAAAAATGTTGAAATCAGCCAACGAGTGAACGAACTCCGCGCCAAATCCGAGGCCAAGCTCAACTACAAACGCGAGACCTACCTCGAAACACTCCGCGAGCGGTTCATGGAAATGCCGCCGGAATCGGCGACCTGCGCCAAGTATGGCGAGATGCTCGCGAAGGCGATGGGATGGAACGAACCCGAGAAGATCGAGGTCGCCGGGGCCATGGACATCAACATCCGCATCGGTGGCCATTAACATCGACATCATCCCGCGACCGCAACTCGCGAGCTACCTGCACCGCAAGGAACGCTGGTCGGTGATGGTGCTGCACCGGCGTGCCGGGAAATCATTTGTTTGCATCCAAGATTTGATTGCCAAGGCGCTCTCGCATCGCCGCAGCGGACCGCCGCTCCGCTACGCCTATGTGGCTCCCACCCGCGAGCAGGCGAAGGACATCGCTTGGAAATACCTTGTCCAGTTCACCTCGCAAATCCCCGGCGTGGTCATCAACAAGGCCGATCTCGCGATCACCTTCCACAACGAGGCCACGATCCGGCTTTACTCGGGCGAAGCCTACGAGCGCCTGCGCGGAATCTATCTCGATGGAGTCGTGATGGACGAGGCGGCGGATCTCGACCCGGCAGCGTGGGACAATGTCATCCGTCCCACACTCACCGACTACCAAGGCTGGGCGACATGGGTGGGAACGCCGAAAGGTCGAAACATCTTCTGGAAGATGTGGAACCGGGCGTGTGCGGACAGCGAGTGGTTCACGCTCATGCTCAAGGCGAGCGAGAGTCACATCATCCCCGAGGAGGAACTCACCGACATCCGGCGTGGCACCACGGAGAACGCCTTTGCACAGGAATACGAATGCTCGTTCAACATCGGTCGCCCGGGCGCGATCTATGTTCGCTCACTCGAAAAGGCCCGCGCAGAGAAGCGGGTCACCAACGACATTCTGTGGTTCAAGGAACTGCCGGTCTACACCTCATGGGATGTGGGCGCTCCGCTGAATCAGAAGGTCTGGATATGGCAGATGGTCGGCGACCGCATCAACTATCTGGAATCCCTCTCTGGGTCCGACGAGTGCAAGACCCCAGCGGACTGGGCTGCACGACTCAAGGATCGCCAATATGCCTACGGGGGGCATTACATCCCGCACGATGCCGCAGCGGAAGTGGGAGGACTCTGGCAGGAGGCGCTCGCTCGCAGCGGACTGACCGGCGTGGTGCCGGTGCCACGGCAGAACTCGGTATGGGATGGCATCAACCTCGCCAACGATGCGTTCCCTCGCATCTCGATGAACGAGGCCGGATGTGCTGATGGTATCGAGGCGCTTGACGCCTACCACAGCAAAGAGGAGCGCGATGGCGTCACCATCAAGGATGTGCCGGTGCATGATTGGTCATCGCATTTCGCCGATGCGTTCAGTCTCTCGCACCAGGCTATCAAGCGCGGGATGGTCATCGACCGCTCCGCGATCCCTCGGAAAGCCGAGCGCCACGAAGCAACCAGAGTCATGGCAGGATTCCGAGGTGGTGGATTCGGAAAGGTGCGGCGGTGAATCGCGAACTGGAACTCCAAATCCTCGATCTCTACCGGCGCTACCCGCAGCCGCGATCCTTCTCCGAGGAGGTAGAATTGACAGCATGGAATGGGGTGGTCGTGAACACCGAGGACTTCTTCCTTCTGGCCCGCCCGGTGGATATTCACGACCCCGAGGAACGCTGGCGCGATGCCGCCCACACATACCACAGGTTGTGTCAGAACTGCTGGCTGATCACTATATATAGTGGTATCAGTCAAAATAACCCTTGCAACTTCGCCCCGTATACACTTCCCTTCATCGCATGGAGTCGGCGAGACCGCCCGCTCCGGATTTACGAAACCTCGAAACTCCAAACGCGATGCGACTTACTGACCACCAAGAAAACCCCATCCTCTCTCCCTGCCTAGCTTGGTTCGGAGGGGGAAGACGCGCCCCAAAGTCACAACCAATAAATATTCCGCCACCACCACCACCGCCCCCACCGCCCGACCCACCGCCACCGCCAGCAGTAGTCGATATGCAATCCGGAGAGGAAGCCATGGCAAGTGAAGCCGCACGGCGTAAAGGCACAAGGAAATCCATTCTCGCCGGGGAATCCTCGCAGACTCCCGTGACGACCGGCTACTCGACCCTCGGTTGATTCAGTTTTGACTGATACCAAATGACCGGAAAAAATCCCGAACTCGCCGACAAGGTTCTCCAGCGCCATGCGGAACTCGTTCATCAGCGGGCGACATGGGAATCTCTCTGGGAGGACATCGCGAAGTATGTGATGCCCCGGAAGGCGACGATGTTCACGCAGACGACCTCGCCATCCACCGAAGACGAGGCGCAACTCTTCGACGCCACCGCCGTGCGGGCAAACATGATTCTGGCCAATGGCCAACTCAGTTGGATGACGCCGCTCGAAAGCCGGTGGTTCTCGCTGGAGCCGCCGAAGGCGATGGAAAGCGAGGACGAGATCGAGCAATGGTTCAAGCGTTGCACCGAGGTCATGCAGGCCGAACTCAGCCGGTCGAACTTCTACACGGAAATCCACGAACTCTATCTCGACCGGGGTGCCTTCGGCACGGCGGCGATCTTGGTGGAAGGCGGCAAGAACAATTCCCTCAACTTTACCAAACTCGACCTCGGATCGTTCGCGATCTCCGAGGATGACGAAGGCTATGTCGATACGCTCTCCCGCGAGTATGAGATGACCGCACGGCAGGCCGCGCTCAAGTTCGGCGTGGAGAACCTCACCGACTCGATGAAGAAGGAACTGGAGAAGCCCAACTCCAACCGCAAGTTTTCCTGCGTTCATTTGATCGCTCCCCGTGGTCCGGGTGAAATCGAGCAAGGCAAGCGAGACGCCGAGAACAAGCCCTACGCCTCGGTGTATGTAGACAAGGCCAGCAAGCATGTCTTCCTTTCCTCGGGCTTCGATGAGCAACCGTTCTTCGTGACGAGATATTTGAAATGGAAGAACTCCGAGTGCTACGGCTACTCGCCAAGCTGGACCGCCCTGCCGGAGTGCAAGCAACTCAACTTTCTTGAAAAGCAACTCGACTCGCTCGCCGAGATTCATGCGTTCCCGCGCATTCTGATCCCTGCCGGATTCGATGGCGATATCGACCTCCGCGCCGGTGGCGTGACCTATTTCGACCCCAACAACCCCAACGCCACTCCCCGGGAATGGGGAACCAATGGGCGATACGACATCGGCGTCGAGCGGGCCGAGCAGAAGCGCAAGGCGATCAACGAAGCCTTCCATGTGGACTTGTTCCAGATGTTCGCGCAGTTGCAAAAGCAGATGACCGCCCGCGAAGTTGCCGAGCGAGCCAGCGAGAAGTTGATCCAGTTTTCCCCGACCTTTGCGCGACTCACCACGGAGCTATTCAATCCGCTCCTGCGCCGGGTCTTTGCGATCCTCGCCCGCGCTGGCAAGTTCCCTCCCCCGCCCCAGCAGTTGCAAATGATCGGCGTCATCCCCGAACCGGATGTCGCCTACAACTCCCGAATCGCTCTCGCGATCAAGTCTCTCGAAAACGCCGCATTCGTTCGCACGACCGAGATGCTTCTGCCCTACGCGCAACTCAAGCCCGACATGCTCGACAACTTTGATTTCGATGAAATCTGCCGCGACATGGCGAGGAACGATGGTCTCCCCGCCCGCTGGCTCATGGAGGAGGAAATGGTCGCGCAGCAACGAGCCGCCCGCGCCCAAGCTCAACAGCAGGCCATGCAGGCCGAGCAAATGGAGCGCACCGCAAGCGCACTTGGTAAGGCCGGTGCGGTGAAGCAGGACTCGATGCTTGCCGGGATGCTCCCCGGCATGATGGGACAAGCGTGATGGCTCCCGAGGACAAAGCCGCCGCCCTTCGGCGCGAGCGCGAGCGCCAGAAGGTCACCAACGCCTACCATCGTGTGTTCAGCACCAAGGAAGGCCAAGCGGTCATCGCCGACCTCAAGGCGCAGTTCGCGACCGAAAGCCAAGTTTTCCTCCCCGGCTACGATTTCAACCCCGTGGTCGCTGCACTCCGCGATGGCCAGCGCGGTGTGATCCTTCACATCGAAGCGGTCCTCCGCAGGCCGGTCATCGCGGACGGCGACATCGAAACTCCTAAACGAAAGGTCAAAAAATGAGCAAGAAAACCGAACCCAAAAACGACATCCCGCCACGCCCCGAAATGGACCCCATGCTCGGCGACAAAACCATCGAACTGGTCGAGTGGCTGCGCGACTACGCGCCCGAGGAATTTCAGAAGACCTACGCCGGTCGCGAGACCCATCTCGGTTACCACCCGCATCAAGACTGATGCGCTGTTTTGACTGATACCATTTATGGAAGACACCACAATCGACACCTCCGGCGAGGAATCACTTCTCGCCGCAGCCGATAACACAAGCGCCTCTCCGGAGGCACAGGCGCAGCAGCCCGCTGCGGAAACCACGCAACCCTCAACTCCCTCGACCGGCTGGGTGAATCCAGACGGCACCTTCGGAGACAAGTGGCTCGATGCCCTGCCCGACGATGCGAAGGACTACAAGGACACGCTCTCGAAATACAAAAGCGTTCCCGACATGGCGAAGGCGCTCGCGAACGCGAATGCGCTCATCGGGAAAAAGCTCGGCGTCCCCAACGAGAAATCCTCACCCGAGGAGGTAGCCGCATTCCGCCGTGCCATGGGCGTTCCCGAGTCGATTGAGGAATACAAGTTCGCTCCGGACTCGCTGCCCGAGGGCATGACATGGAGTGACGACATGGCGAAGCCTTATGCCGAGATCGCGCACAAGCACGGCATCCCGCCCTCGGCCATGAAGGAACTCGTCGCGCAACACGCGAAGACCGAGATGTTCAAATTGGAAGCGATCCAAGCGACCTACGAGAAGCAGCGCACCGAGGCCGTGCAGGGTCTCCAAAAAGAGTGGGGAAATGATTTCGGAAAAAACATCGGACTCGCCAAGCAGGCCGCGAAGCTCGCGGGCGTGGATGCGAACTCACATGGATTTTCCGATCCCGAAGTTGTGCGTGGATTCGTTCGCATGGCGCAAATGATGAGCGAGGACAAGGTCGGTCGCTCCATGGGCGGCACCGAGTTTATGACCGGCGCGGCCCGCGCCAAGGACATCATGTCGAACTCGGAGAATGCTTGGCACAAGCGTTACATGGAAGGCGACCGCGAAGCCGCCGCGCTCGTCACCTCCTTGCTCAAACAGGGATGAATTTCTGCGGGGTAGTGAAGAGGCATCACACCAGTTTCATAATCTGGAATCCCGAGTTCGATTCTCGGCCCCGCTAATTTTTGACTGATACCATGTGATGGTGTAGAACTCACACCGTCAGAGCAGACACCTCCTTTGTTGAGCCTGCTCCCTAATACCCGCCGTCGAAGACCCCGATTGGGACACTCGGAAGCGAAGGGAGCAACGAACCATCAGTTTCGACTGATACCAACCAACTCAACACAAGGAGAAAAAAATGGCAGACCTCAATGGCGTTCTGACGAATGTCCCCAACCACTACACCACACAGTTCGACGCGAACTGGAAACACCTCGTTCAACAAAAGAACAGCAAGCTGAAAGAATATGTGACCATCGATTCCATCGAAGGAAAAGAGAAGTCCTACAATCAAATCGACACGACCTCGATGACGCAGATCACGGATCGCTCACGCGACACCCGCATCAGCGATCAAGCGATGGCTAAACGCTGGATTCGCCCGCAGCAATACGACTGCGCGAAACTCGTAGACGAATGGGACGAGCAACTCCTCGGCGAAGTCGTCCTTCCCACCAGCCCGATCATCCAATCGCACGCTGCCGCCTATGGCCGCACCTGCGACACGATCATCATCGGCGCTCTTGGCGGGACAGCCTTTACCGGCACGACCGGCACAACCGCAACCGCATTGCCTGCTGGCCAGAAGGTCGCAGTCAACTATGTGGAATCCGGCACCGCCGCGAACTCGGGCCTCACCATCGGCAAGCTCCGCGCTGCGAAGTTCCTCTTCGACAGCAACGATGTCGATGAGGAGGAGGAGCGCATCTTGGTTGTTTCGGCCAAGCAGCTTCAAGACCTGCTCCGCACCACGGAAGCCACCAGCGCCGACTACAACACGGTTCGCGCCTTGGTGGACGGCAATCTGAACACCTTCATGGGTTTCAAATTCCGCCGCACCCAACTGCTTCCGAAGACCAGCACGGTCCGCAGCGTTTACGCCTATGTGAAGTCCGGAGTCATCCTCGCCGAGCGCGGACTCAAGACCCACATGGACATCCGCACGGACCTCTCGCACTCCCTTCAAATCCGTTCCGTGGCCAGCCTCGCTGCTGTTCGCATGGAAGAGAAGAAGGTCGTCGAGATCGCCTGCGACGAAGCCTAACCAAAACCCGCTGGCAGACCGGGAAAAGTCTGCCTTCCCCCCTTTTTCCATTTTCTAACGCGCCTCAATGACAGACATCCAAATCTGCAACCTCGCTCTCGCCCGACTCGGTGACGCCCGCATCACCTCGCTCTCGGACGCGACCGCGCAGGCGCAGTATTGTTCTCTGTTCTACGCGCAGACTTTGGAGGAACTCCAAACGGAGTTCGACTGGCAGTTCTGCCGGAAACTCGCCTCGCTGACCGCTGACGCCACTTCTCCAGCCTTTGGCTACGCCCGCCGGTTCGCGGTTCCCTCCGACTTCCTGCGACTGATCCGCCTCAACGGGATCGATGAGGATGAGAACTTCTCCAAATGGGAAATCGTGGATGGATTCATCCACACCGACCTTGCCGCACCCGCGCAGATCGAATACATCGCCCATGTCACCGACGCCGCGAAGTTCCCGGCGGTCTTTGTCGAAATCCTTTCCGCAAAGCTGGCCACGAACCTCGCGATGCCGCTCACCGGCTCGAAAGACCTTTTCACCCAGATGGCCGAGGTTTTCTCGGCCAATATGCAGCGCCCGGTCGTCAAGGCGCTGATCCTCGCGACCGCCAAGGACCGCCCATCGACCACGCTTACCGAGGACGAGCTTTGCCGCCAAGCGATCTTGCGGGTCGGCACCGCCGAGCAGTTCGGACCCTCCTCGCAGGCGATGCTCCTCGCCAAGTCCCTCTACCCGCAGGTGCGCGATGCGCTCCTCCTCGCCGGATCGTGGACATGGGCCATGAAGTCCACCACGGTTATCGAGACGCTCCCGCGTCCGGAATACAAGTGGGCCTACCGCTACGCGATCCCATCGGACTGCCTGCGCGTGTTCCGGGTCAACGATTACGACTATTCGACCGGCGACTCGGCGTGGGAAGTGTCGGGCAATTTCGTCCTCGCCAATGCCGATTCCGGCTCGCCCGCATGGGTCACCGGTCGCACCTATGAAGTCGGCAATGCCGTTTCCAACAACGGCGCGGTTTACCGCTGCCTGGTTGCCGGTTCGACCAAGCAACCCGGCGTCACCTCCAGTTGGACGACCGATTGGGATGTCTGGCTCGGCACGGCGATCACGCTGGAATATGTCAAGAAAGTGACCGAGGTCACCCTCTTCGACTCCTTATTCATAGACTTACTCACGGCCAACCTCGCCTCCAAGCTCGCCGTCCCACTGACCGGCGATGCCAACAAGGCGGCGCTGCTCGCCAAGGAAACCGAACTCCTCGGCAAAAGCCCCGCCATGCGCCGGGACTCCACCGAGCGCAAGGGTCGGATCAAGCCAGCGTGGATGTCCTCCAAACTCGTCTCGTCCCGCAATGGCGGCGATGGGGTCGATGCCGCGCAGGTCAGCGGAGGCGGACCCGCAGGCGGCGTCAGCTACCCCTCGCTCCTTGTCACCGTGGGATCGGTCACCAACCTCCCCACCGGCTCCACTCCCACGGTCACCAACACCGGAGTCAACGACACCGCCGTTCTGAATTTCGGACTCCCGCAAGGACCGGCGGGAACCGTCAATGTCGGCACCACCACCACCGGGACCGCAGGGACGAACGCCAGCGTTGCCGCCACCGGCACCCCGGAGAACCGCGTTCTCAATTTCACCATCCCTCGCGGAGACCAAGGCATCCAAGGCATTCAAGGGTTGACGGGAAACACCGGAGCCGTTGGCCCCGCGAATTCCCTTTCCATCGGAACGGTCACCGCTGGCCCGACCGCTGCGGCCTCGATCACCGGCACCGCTCCGAACCAGACACTCAACCTCACCCTCCAACAGTCCGCGCTCCTCTCCTCGGCCAAGACAAGACTGACCGGCAACGGAACGCTCAAAACCTTCACCGTCTCGGGACTCAAGTCGAGCGACCCGAACCATGTCATCGTCTCGATCAACGGTGTCGTGCAGGAACCCACCACCGACTACCTCGTCAATCAAGGCGCAGGCACGATCACTTTCACCACCGCGATCCCGAACAATGCGAAAATCGTTGTCGTCGCCCTCGGCCTCTACTCCCCCACCACCCAGCGCGACCCGGATAATTTCATCCACTCCTTTGCGCTGAACACCGCAGGCACCTTTTCCTACTACGGCTTGCTTCTGAATTCCGACATCCCCGCCACCGGCTCTCCTGCTGCCGTGGCCAAGTGGACCATCACTCGTTCCGCCCTCTCCGCCAACGGAACCGTCACTGCCACCGCCCAAGCGACCAATGTCGCGTGGACCAACCGGGAGACCTCCACCTACGCATGACGACGATTACCGAATCAAATATCACCCAGCAACTGGATTTGAGCCAGTTCCAGATCGTTTTCCCAGAGGAAATCCAATCGGTCGTCGAATATCCGCAGGCCGCAAATTTTCCGGAAATCGGAAAAGCCCAGCGCCTCTACATCTCGCTGGATTCCGGCCTGCCCTACCGCTGGAACGGCACCGCCTACACTCCCGCCGCCGATCTCCCCGCGACTTTTTCCGAAACGCCGCCCGCGCACCCTTACACCGGGCAGCGTTGGACACACACTTTTGACCTCACCACCTACGAATGGTTCGGAGGAAGTTGGGTCGAAAAACCAACCAACAACTAGAAAACACTACTACCATGGCAGCTATCTCATTCCCATCCAGCCCCGCGCTGAATGACATCCACACCGTCGGTTCCCGTTCGTGGAAATACAACGGCACCGCTTGGAAACTCGTCCCTCGCACAACCGATGCGGTTGTCGAAGGTTCCACCAACCTCTACTACACCAACGCTCGCGTGGCCTCGGCCCCAGCCGTGTCCGCCCTCGAATCCCGCGCCGGTTCCATCGAGTCAGCCGCGACGAGCTTGACGACCCGTGTCGGCACCGCCGAAGGCAATATCAGCACGCTCACCAGTGGTCTCGCCACCGAGAAAGGCCGCGTGGACGCCGTCCTCTCCGCCGCCGGGGCGGATAGCGATTCCTTCGCGGAAATTGTGACCTTGATCAATTCGGTCGACACCACAAATGATTCAGCGTTTGCAGGTTATGTCACATCTAACAACTCCGCAGTTAGCACCCTTCAAGGCCGCGCCACCAGCCTCGAAAGCCGCGCCACCGCCGCCGAGGGAGACATCGATGCTCTGGAGTCCCGCGCCACCACGATTGAGGGCGCAGCGACCACGCTCTCGGGCCGTGTCACTACTGCCGAGGGTTCATTGAGCAGCCACACCGCCGCGACAAACAACCCGCACTCTGTCACCAAATCCCAAGTGGGTTTGGGCAATGTGGACAACACAAGTGATGCGAACAAACCCGTCTCCACCGCTGGCCAAACCGCCCTTGACGGCAAGCAGATCAAGGATGTCGTCAGCACGAACGCGCCTTCGCACACCGAAGGTCTGCGTTGGATCGACCCTACCGATATGACCGAGTATCTCAGCTACGGCGGAGCCTGGGTCGAAATCGACAAGCAGTAAAAAACCATGTCCGCCCTCGCGTTTCCATCTACCCCGTCAGTCAACGACACCTTCACTTCCGGCAATCGGAAGTGGAAGTGGACGGGAGCGCGTTGGCAGGTCATGCCCGTCACCATCCCGGCCTCTCGCCTCTCTGGCGAGGGGGCGGAGATGGGCGACATCCTCGTCTTCGACGGCGAGGCGTGGTCACCCGTTCCTCTCACCGAGGGCGGTTCCACCATCGCCCGCGCCGCTTGGGACTCCCCCTATCATTATTACGGCACCGCCCCCACCGGCACCGCCGAATCCTCCTCCGGTTGGACAATCACCCGCATCACCACCGATGCCGATGGGGCGGTCACGGCCACCCAATCCGCCACCGGCGCGTGGTCGTCCAGAACCTCACTTTCTTACAGCTAAAACCTCAAAAAAACCCACCACCATGACAGCATCCGCACCAATCGAAATTAACGGAAAATCCTACGACAAATTCTCACTCAATTTGGCCATCACGGGCCGGTATTTGAGCGATGGTTCTTCTGACGCGCAGGTCGCCATGCGCCTCGTCCCAACCCGCATTGAGTCCGGCGAAGTCATCACCGCAGACGAAGCCGCCATCGGCATTGCGCTCGGATCGCTGGCAGGCAGCGACGAGGCCACACAGCAAGCGGTTGGCGCGATCCAATCCGCCCTCCAAGCCTACCTCATCGCAAAAGGACTCTAAGCCATGGCACTCATTACCTCTGCCGCAAGCGGCAACTTTAATGCGGGCGCGACATGGGTTGGTGGCGTTGTGCCTACGATTGGCGACGAAGCCCGCGCATCGACAGGCCACACCATTACGATCAATGCAAATGTCACTTGCGATGAGATTTCCAACGCAGGGACAGGAACATTTATTTTAAGCGGTGGAGTCACTTTAACAGCTAATGTGACGCACAAATCCACGACCTTAGCGGTAACTCTTCTAACTTTTTCTTCGGCATCTCCGGCCAGCGCAAACATCGTGGGCAACATTAGCGGGGGACCAACAAACGATGCAGTTGCGGTTGCAAATACATCCTCTGGCTTATTGACGGTAACCACAGCAGGTAATGTTACAGCAAATGCGGCGAGAGCTTATGGGGTAAATAACACAGGTGTCGGCACGGTCAATATAACGGCCAATACTATATCGGGCGGGCCGGGAACTGTTGCCCCCTACGGAGTCAATAATAACTCAACAGGCACTATTATTGTGACTGGCAATGTAACTGCCGGTTCTTCAGCGACCGGATCCGGAATTAGAAATGCCGCAGGCGGCACATTAAATATTACCGGTTCAGTTTTGGCGGTAAACGCCCCTGGCATTTCCAATGCCACGACAGGAGCAGTTACCATTAGCGGGTCGATCACCGCCTCAAACTCGCACCATGGACTAGAATGCACTAATACAACTGGTGCAAATATAACTCTAAGCGGGTCGTTGATTTCTGCACCCAATGGACTGGCTGCAACAAACTGCGCCAAATTTTTAATGAACCCAACGCCGTCTACTGCGTTTGTGCGTTTTGCAAAAAACGGCACAACAACTTATTCGGATTTTTACACCGCCGACAACTCGCTCGGCCAAGCCGCCCCCGCAGATGTCCGCACCGGAACCGTCTATGCCAATGGCAACCTCACCGGCACATGTGCGGTCCCAGCCGCAGGATCGGTGGCGCTGGGAGTCCCCGTCGATGCGACCACAGGCACGGCAGTCCTCACGCCTGCCGATGTTCAATCCGCGCTCACCGCGCAGGGCCTCACCACCGCCCGCGCTGGCGCTCTGGACAACCTCGATGCAACTGTTTCAAGCAGGCTCGCCCCCAACGGCACGCTTGCCACGGTCACAACTCTCACCAACGCGCCCGATGTGCCCACCGAGGGTGAAATCGCCAGCGCCGTCTGGTCTGCTGCCTCCCGCGAAATCACTGGAGGCACCGTCACCACGCTCACCAACGCACCAGCATCTGTCACGCCGAGCGACATCTGGAGCCACGCCACCCGCACCATCACCGGCGGGCTTGTCGATACCGCAACAACTTTGACCAACGCGCCCACCGTCCCCACCGCCAGCCAGATCGCCTCACAGGTGAGAACCGAGCTTTCGAGCGAACTCGCCAAAGTCTCGGCCCTCAACACGACTCGACTCGGCCAATGCACGACCACGGAAATCCTCGGAAATCTTCTTGCTCAAGCCAATAGCTAATGAACGGCGACCAACTCAAATCCGCAGCCACCGGCCTCGTCGGCAGCGCCACCTCCATCGGTGCGGCGGTGTATTCCATGCTCCCGCATCTGGAAGCGTGGATGCGCCTCGCGTCCGTGGCGGTCGGCCTCGCGGTGGGCATCGTCACCCTCGTCAAAATCCTCCGCGATCTGAAAAAGTAGATGCCGAAGTTCGATTTCTATCCCTCGTTCAATGCCGGTGAAGTCTCGCCCTTCATCGACGCCCGGACGAGTCTGGAGAAATACCGCAGCGCCTGCCGCACTTTAGAGAACTTCCAAATCCTGCCCTACGGCGGCGTGATCCGCCGCCCCGGAACGCAATTCCTCGGCACGACCAAATATGTCACGCTTGGCGAAGTTCG
>Ga0209990_10000505_pt1 | contig 38187 bp, 36 predicted proteins | sample NOAtaG_6_FD_187304 | JGI IMG/M metagenome (GOLD analysis project Ga0209990, IMG submission 187304) | Freshwater lake microbial communities from Lake Erie, under a cyanobacterial bloom - NOAA_Erie_Diel5S_2200h metaG (SPAdes) (version 2) | ecosystem: Environmental > Aquatic > Freshwater > Lake ...
GCAAAAATCAGAAATAAGATATTCAAGAATAAGATTGTTGGTCGGGAGGCCAACAATAACCAAAGGATTGTTTCCCTCTCTAGCGCAAGCGTCTCGCTTGTGCTTCTACCTCTGTGATGGCTGACAATAGTCCAAGCGTGACGCTTGAACTAGGTTGAGGCAAAAATCAGAAATAAGATATTCAAGAATAAGATTGTTGGTCGGGAGGCCAACAATAACCAAAGGATTGTTTCCCTCTCTAGCGCAAGCGTCTCGCTTGTGCTTCTACCTCTGTGATGGCTGACAAAAGTCCAAGCGTGACGCTTGAACTAGGTTGAGGCAAAAATCAGAAATAAGATATTTAACAATAAGATTGTTGGTCGGGAGACCAACAATAACTAAAGGAGACTAACAATAACTGAAGGTAAAAATGTGTATATTTAAAGGGGAAGGTTTTAACGATTATATGAATCAACTCAGATTTTACATTTACATAGTACTGGCAATTTTTTCCAACGCCTGCGATGATGCCAAGCAGAATGTAACAGTCGTCAGCCCTACGCCAGCACCAGTCGTCATCCTAGTATCACCACCATTTGCAGGAACCATATTTCTGGATCCGAATATCATTACAAAGGATGATCCCACTTCTTTTAAATCACTAATTGCAACCGGGCAAGGATCGCGATTGATGTTTGACCGGAGAGTAAATAACTGGACTACGGTGAATGCCTTTCTTTTCCTGGTTACATTTGATGATGGATTGTCCACTGAAGTTCAGGTGAATCCGGAGTTTATAACAAGTGAATTGGCGCAGGTGGAAGCACAGAAATATGCAGTTGAGATTGGCCGATTGCCTAAATCGCTCAGGAAGAATGTAGAAACTGTTTGGATACATAAAGGAGTGCAGCCCTTTGGGGGAGAAAACAAAAACATACTGATACATATAGGGCAAGCCGATCTATACGTAAGGGATGGTATTTTGGAAGAAACATTGGTACATGAAGCTAGCCATACGTCCCTCGATGCGACCCATGCTGCCTCAAGTGGCTGGGTGGATGCTCAACGAAAAGACCCAACTTTTATCTCTACCTATGCACGCGATAATCCTACCCGGGAAGATCTAGCAGAAACATTTCTACTTTATCTGGCAGTTACTCATCGTAAAGACAGGATATCTTCAGCATTGGAAAAAACAGTGACAGCTACAATTCCTAACCGGATCAACTACTTAAATAGTCAATCCTGGGATTTACATCCCTTCAAGTAATGTGCTTTTGGTGGTCTCCTGCCTCGTTGGTGTTCTTGACCAACGAGCATGATGAAATTTGCCAACAGGCAAACCTTCCAGTCCAAATTGCGGCCTATAAATCCTTAACGACTTTACATAACCATGTAACATTTTGCTATCTTAACAGTCATTGTACATAAAGCATTGCTACTATGAATGAACAGCAAAAAGAATTGGTTAGTACAGCCCGTACAGCTGGGGTCTGTTATCTGGCATTGGCCATTTCAGGTGTGGTTGGTTTTCTTGTGTTACATCCACAGATATATGTATCGGGTGATCTGTCACTAACAGTCTCCAACCTGATTGAACATGAGACGAAGGCCAGATTGCGGCTTTTGCTGGAGTTCGCCATTGTGATATCGCAAGCTCTGGCAGCGATCTATTTCTTTAAGCTGTTTAAAGACATTAATCATACGGCATCATGGGCTTTGGCTGCGTGGGGCACAATAAACGCAAGCGTGATCATGATCAGCGCGATAGCTATGGGTGGGGCGATCAATGTAGCAAACATGACACTACCAATGGGTGAGAAGTTGATCATGATTCAAATTTTTGATCAGGTAATAAAAAACGCATGGGGTGTTGGCTGCCTTTTCTTTGGTCTGTGGCTGATTCCGATGGGATATATAGTTGTAAGTTCACAACGGATGCCTTTATGGCTTGGCCGTACATTGATAATTGGAGGTGCCGGCTATATCGCCAGTGCTTTTTTAAGCTATGCCGGGTTACGCTTTTCCTGGATCAATATGCTTACGATACCTGCCACTATCGGTGAATTCTGGATAATCGGGTACCTGCTTGTTTTTGGAATACGGCCACAACATAACCAGTAACTTCCCACCCCCGCCTTCGTTGGTGTTCTTCACCAACGAGCCAAGCAAACTTAACGCAGTTGTGTTTCGTGAGAACACGAACCACGAGATAAGACTCTTCTATCAAAAGAAGTCGTTGAAGTCCACTTAACACAAGCTTCTGGCTCTACCTCGTGATTATCTAATTACAGATAAAAGTACAGGTTTCGTGCTTGAATCATGTTGAGGGGTTATATGACGACTCGTATTCAAAAATAAGTAGATAAATCTTGTAACAATCTTGATGGCTATGTATCCAAAGGGAAATTTTAAAACCAATGCCATGAAAACAACAGCATTTATCTTTTTCTTTTTAGTGATCTCTGTTTTAACCTCACCAGCGCAATCGGCCTTTCAGGTAGTGGTGAAAGGAAAGGGGCACCCCATTTTGTTGTTTCCTGGATTTGGATGCACGGGTGAAGTGTGGGACGATGCAGTAGCGGAACTTTCGAAAACACATCAGTGCCACATCTTTACGTTTGCCGGATTTGGCAATGTGGCGCCTATAGAAGGGCCCTGGCTAGCGAAAATAAAAGAAGGCATCATCGCCTATGTGAAAGAGAAGAAATTAAAAAAGCCAACGTTGCTTGGGCATAGCCTTGGTGGCACGTTGAGCTTGTGGCTGGCTTCTGTGGAGCCAGATCTATTCACTAAAATAATCGTGGTGGATGCGCTGCCTGCTTCAGCCGCGTTGATGATTCCAAATTACAAAGGAGAACCTATTGCCTACGACAATCCGCAAAACAAAATGATGCTGGGGATGGACAGTGCTTCATTTGCTGCGATGAATGCGCAGACAGTTCCGTACATGTGTAAAAATGTAGAGAAGCAAAAAGTGTTAATTGATTGGATGAACAAGGCCGATAGAAAAACATACGTTTATGGGTATATCGATATGCTTAATTTAGATTTGCGCGAGGCGATTGCGAAAATTAAAATTCCTGTAATTGTATTGGGTGCTGCTAACCCCGATAAAGCGACAGTAGAAAAAACATACAAAGCGCAGTATGAGAAACTGCCTTCCATAGCATTTTATTATGCGGAAAATTCTGCTCACTTTGTGATGTATGACCAACCGAAATGGTTTTTGGAGAAGCTAAATGAAAACGTGAAGTAAAGTTTAGCATAAATAGTAGATACGGTGGACAAGAAAGCACGCTTCAATGAGTTGTTTGACAGGCACTACGGTAAAGTATTCAGGCTTTGCAAAGGATACTTCAATGGCAATGAGGCGTTGGCTTCTGATTCGGCTCAAGAAGTTTTTATAAAAATATGGGAGTCGTTGGATTCGTTTCGAGGTGAATCGAGCATTAGCACTTGGATTTATCGGATTTCGGTGAACACCTGTTTACTCTACTTGAGAAAACAATCTACTAAAAAGGAAAAGGCCATGAATGCTTTTCCATCCATCGCAGCAGAGCAATATTCTTTTGTGGAAGAAGAAAAGCTACAGAAAATGTATGGATGTATTCAGAAGTTAGAGGAGAAAGACAAAATGATTACGCTAATGATGTTGGAAGGAATTGGCTATCAAGTAATATCTGAAGTGGTGGGCATAACAGAAGAAGCCCTTCGCGTGCGGATTCATAGAATAAAAAAGAACTTAACTCAATGTGTGCAACATGGAAACATTTGACGAACTACAAACGATTTGGAGTAAGCAGCCGAATGCTATTAGCAATACTTCGGCAGCGGATTTGATGAAAAAAGGAGAAGACCATATTAAAAAAGTGCGGGCAGGTCATTGGGGTACTACCGCCATCATCTCCGTTTTGATTATTGTCTTGATTGGTTACTTTTTGGGGATGAAGGCCTATCAGTTGAATGGTCTGACAATTGGCTTAACTTTGATGATTGTGGTGATGATCGCACGAGTGATTTTAGAATGGATCAGCGCGACTCGATTTAGAAGTATTAAGCCAGACAACTCGTTGGCAGAGTTTAGTACAAAAATGCAGTGGTACTATGCGTGGAGAAAGAAGATTCACACGGTATTTATTCCCATCATTTATATCTTGTATGTGATTGGGTTTACACTATTGCTTCCCACTTTCAAAACCAATCTATCGCATGGTATGTATCTTTATTGCCTGATCAGTGGCTATGGGTTCTTAACTGCCTTTGCTTTATTCCTGGTTTGGATCTTAAGAAAGGAAATGAAGTTGTTGAATTTTTTGAGGGACCTGAATTAAAATGAAGTTTCAACCTCTGTGATTATTTTGAGTTCTCAGCCATCAAGCAAACTTAACGAAGTTGTGTTTCGTGTGGACACGAACCACGGTGAGTGATTCTTCGATCAAAAAAAGTCGTTGAAATGCAGCTAAAAAAGCGACAACACCCAATACTTTATTTGTTCGTAAAAATTTGGCAATGATGCCGGATATACGACAATACAAAAAAGTAATCCATACACAGCGCCATACAAGTGAGCATCGTGATTGATGTTATCATTTGCTTTTCTGCCCTGATAATACGTGTAAATCAGGTAGCCCACACCAAACACAAACCCAGGCATGCACAGTGCAAAGTATAAGCAAATCGACTGCAACGGTTGAAAAATGATAAACACAAAAATGACTGATCCCACTCCTCCTGAAGCGCCCAGTGCATTATAATTTGTATTGTTTTTTTCTTTTAAGTAAGTCGGGATATCAGAAACAACAATAGCCGTGAGGTACAAGGCAATGAAATAATACATGCCCGCTTCGCCAAACAAAGCCCCTAACACAGACTCTACCGCTGTGCCAAAAAAGTAGAAGGAGAACATGTTCCACAGCAAATGCATGTGATCTTGATGGATGAATCCGGAGGTGATAAATCGATAGTATTGGCCGTTCATATGAACTGAGTGAGGGTTCATCATGAGCCGCGCCAACAACTCGGGCTTGTTGAACGAATAAAAACTGACGGCTACAGTAACGCAGATCAGAATGACAGTTACACTCACATGAAAAGATTTAAAAATAGGTTCAGTGCAATGTTAGATAATTAAGTCGGAACAATTCTATACATGTTGGTCAGAGTCGACTAAACAGCCGCCACTGCGAAAAAAAAACAAGCTTCGAATAGAAACCCATATTGCGGCAGGGATAGAAGCGGCACCCCGAGGTGGCAAGGCACGAGCAGGGCACGAGGAGTAGAGCGGATAGCCCGTCTGCCGCCCAGATAACTTAAGAATCAATTGAGTAATAACTGTATGTGATGCGCAGGACTTTTTTTACATTGCGCCCGCTATTCAGCATTAACAATAACCTATGAACAAGTCTATTCTAATCCTTTTGTTGGCAGCTGTCACCTGCTTTTCAGCCAGTGCCGAAGTGACACCTATTGCCAACGGCTATCACGTAGTAGTGGCCACCTTCAACGACCGCCAGGAAAAAGAGGCGCAAAAGTTTTCTGAGTCCCTCAACAAAAAAGGTTTTTCTTCTGGCTATGGGCTGGAAAAAGGGAAGCGTTTCATCTATGTTTTTCTCCAGAGTTTTGACTTCACGCAGTACAGCGCAGCCGTAAAGGCGATGACGGAAGCGCGGAAGAAAAGCGAGTTTGCTACCGCCTGGGTAGTGAAAATAAAAGATGGCCGTGAGATTAAAGAGGGAGAAGCAGTAGCTGAAACTGCCGCACCTGTGGCGGAAAAAGAATTGGTGCCTGAGATCATCACGGAGTATATACTCAATCCTCCGGCTGACCCCATTCCAAATCCCCAAGATCTGGGCAACACTCCCATATTCCTGAGTGTGTACCGAGACCGCGATAGCAAAAACGTAGTGGCAGATATCAATGTCTATGATCCTGACAATGGCAAACTGCTAGCCACTTTGAAAAGCAACCTTTACATGAACGTATCTGATCCGAAAACAAAGTCAGGGCGAATTAAATTGGTTGCATCTGCACTCGGCTACAGTGACGCTCAGGTGGAGATAGGATATAAGAACACAGAGAAAGACACCGTACAGAAGAACGTGGTCTATTTTGGAAGTTATTTTCAATTGAGGTTCCCAATGCAAAAGGTGCCGTCTGGCGCACAAGTGGTGATATCAAAAGTTGCTTTCTTTAACGATGCAGCTATCATGACACCCTCTAGCAAGGAACAATTATTGGCCTTGCTGGAGATGCTGCAAGATAACCCTGCGATGCGCATACGAATAAACGGACATACCAACGGAAATGATAGAGGCAGAATCAATTATGTGGGACCGAGTAAAAATTTCTTTGAGTTTGCTGCTGACCGAATCGAGAAAAGTGGATCAGCAAAAGAACTATCCGTTGCGCGAGCTCAGGTGATCAAAGATTGGTTAATTATGCAAGGTATTTCTGAAGGGCGTGTGGAGGTTATTGGCTGGGGAGGGTCAAAACCACTCTTTGAAAAGAACAGCCAAAACGAACGCAAAAATGCGCGCGTAGAAATGGAGGTACTTAACTAGACCAAGAGCCAGCACCAACAGTCTCACACTGCAAAGCAACACTTGCTGGTTTCAGCAAGTGTTGCTTTTTACAAAGGCAGGATTAAAAAGACATCATGACCGAACGAGAGCTGATAAAGTTGGAAGCCACCATCCGAAATAAAATGGAGGAGATTAGAAAACAACGCGTGAGCCTAAAAGACTCGGGCATTGGCGGACTCATGAATTCCCTGAAGAAAGTAGACGAAGCACTTTACGAGAAAATACTGCCGGAGTATAAAAAAATGGCGATCGAAAGTAATATTTTTAAGAAATAGTTTCTCTACCGTGCGGAGCACTCCCCTGAATAAAAAAATGGGTTTTGAGTAACAGTACTCACCCATTAAAGTCTACCGGCAATCAGCGCCAAAAAAATAGTGGTCAGATTTGGAGTCTCTTTTGTAACCTTTTACAACTTTTCGAGTGTTACTACCATCTACCAAGTCAAACACCCCTTGCCATGTTAAAAAATCTGTTCATCGTTGCCTTATCGTACCATACGCAAAGACAAGGCTTATAGCGCCATTAACATTTTAGGATTAACCATCGGCATCACATGCAGCTTGTTTTTGCTGATGTACATCATCGATGAATTGAGTTTTGATCGCTATCACAAAAACGCAGATAACATTTACCGTATCGTTTCCAACATCAAAGAGCCGGACAACACCTTTACTTGGGCGGTGGCCCAAAAACCAATGGCGGTCGAGCTACGAGACAATTATCCCGAGGTAAAAAATGCGGTGCGCTTTGACGGGTTCGGAAAGACGCTCTTCAAGCACAACGAAAAAGAATTCAATGAGACTGATTTTTACCTGACCGACTCGACTGTCTTTGACATGTTTAGTTACCAATTTCTTGCCGGGGACGCCTCTACTGCTCTTGACAACCCATTCTCTATTGTTCTTACTGAAAAGACGGCTAAGAAATACTTTACAGACGTCACATCCGCCATTGGTCAGTCGCTTCAAACAACCAACGGTGAAGGGGTGACGGAGGATTTTAAAGTAACCGGCATCATCGCGAATGTTCCTTTGAATTCCCACTTCCGCTTTGAAGCATTGATGTCGGGCAATTCTTATCCCAAGAACCAAGGCGGCTGGGGTGGCTTTGGCGTGTTTACCTATATTCGATTGCCGGATAACTACGCTCTCTCTAAGATGTATTCAAGTCTTGACTCCATCGTAAAAAAGAAGGTGAATCCGATTTTTGAACAGTATGGAATCTCAGTGAAATATGAGTTGCAAAAAATAACAGACATCCATCTTTACTCAAAAATTCAAGATGAAGCCGAAGCAGGTGGCGACATTTCCTACATCTATATTTTTAGCGCAGTAGCCGCTTTTATGTTGATTATTGCATGCATCAACTACATGAATCTGGCCACCGCCCGCTCGGCAAACCGATCCAAAGAAGTTGGTATCAGAAAGGTAATGGGTTCGCAAAGGATCCAGTTGTTGTTACAATTTATTGCAGAGTCTGTTGTGATGGCTTTCCTCGCCCTTGTAATAAGTATCGTGTTGATTTACTTGCTGCTTCCGGCCTTTAATACCTTAGCAAATAAAGAGCTACCATTCTCTTATATTTTCCAGCCTGCAGTACTGCTCAGCCTCGTTGGAATTATGCTATTCATTGGGATTGCAGGCGGGAGCTATCCGGCAGTCTATCTTTCCGGCTTCAGCCCGGTACAGGTTTTAAAAGGAAAACTTGCTTCGAAAGGGGGAAGTCTGGTTTTTAGAAAGGTGCTGGTTGTGCTCCAGTTCGGCATCTCCATTTTCATGCTGATCTCAACGCTAGTAGTTTTCGATCAGCTTCAGTTCATGAGAAATAAAGATTTGGGCTTTTCAAAGGAACATATCGTGCGGCTAAACTTAAGTGAACGAGAACTGAGGAACAAGTCACAAGTATTAGTGGATGCCCTGAAACAAACTCCTGAGGTAACAGCCATCGGCATGGCAAGTTCATCGCCTGGAGAAGGGATTGGAAAACTGTTGCTAAAAGTGGAAGACAACGATGGAAAGTTAAGCGACCGCGGTGTAGATTTATTTACGGCTGATAACGATTTTGTAAAAACGATGGGCATGACCATTGTTACGGGGCGTGATTTTTCACGCGAGGTGGCCTCAGACACTACCTATGCCGTTTTAGTAAATGAGGCGATGGTAACACGAATGGCCTGGAAAGAACCTATTGGAAAGAAATTTATTTTTCAGGGAGGTGGGCCGAATGGAGGCCCACAAGAGAAACGAGTTGTTGGTGTAGTAAAAGACTATCATCAGAATTCACTCTACGATGCCATTGAACCCTTGATGATCCTATTGGACCGGAGAAATAATTATGTGTTTGTCCGAACGAGTGAGGGTGATGTTCACCAATCTATTGCAGCAGTCGAAAAAGCCTGGAAGAACGTATTCCCGAGTTTCGCTTTCGAGTATACCTTTCTTGATCAAGATTTCAATTCTCAGTACAAAGCAGATGAAAAACGAAGTCAGATCTTTACTTTATTTTCAAGCCTAACCATTTTCGTAGCTTGTCTGGGTCTGTTGGGATTGGCCGCATTCACGACTGAACAACGTACCAAGGAGATTGGTGTCAGGAAAGTAATTGGCGCTAGCGTTGGAAGTTTGATGTTCCTGGTATCAAAGGAATTCTTTTTGCTGGTCAGTATAGGAATGGTGCTAGCCTTCCCGGTTGCGTGGTACTTTACAGATACATGGCTGCAAAATTTTGCGTATCGAATTGACTTGAAAGGAGAATGGCTCACATTTATTCTCGCCTCCTTGCTTGCTTTTTTAATCACACTGATAACGGTGGGGTACCATGTTATTCGTGCTGCTTCCGCCAATCCAGTAACCGCTTTGCGGGATGAATAGGGCTTTTATAAGCGCTTTCTAAGAGAAAAACAGGGGGTAAAAATCAGACCGGCACAAGAATCATCAAGTTCTAGTGTTTTTATTGCGACCAGAATTCAATACTTTGGCAGCCCTTTTTAACGAACCGTTGAAATAATGGCCAATGCCGGAGATTCGCATAGAATGACCTTCAAACTACAGTTTCACTATTGGTTTAGCGATAAATCACATACGATGGACGCCCTGATCCATAATAAGTGTGAGCGTGAGCTGCTCGAGTTGACCAAGGCAATTGCAAAAATCTGCGGGGTGAACATAAAAATGGAGACCGAACCTTCGGGCAAAGGCGGGCTAAAAAGCTGGCTAACTATAACAGCAAAATCCCCCAAAAAAACAGCCCCAGCTAAAATCGCATTGGTCAATACGGTGGTGGCCACGTGTGTTGCTACACCTGGCCAAACATCAATGAGTGAGATAGGCAATGCCCTTTTGGATTCGCTTGCGGAAAAAGTATCCGAAGAAGCCGGCAAGGAACAGCTTCAAAAAGACATCCATGCGTTGAAGATCGAGTTCGCCAATCTGTTGCCGTTACTAGATCAAAGTAGTGTGGTAAAAAAACGCAGATCAACCTTTTATGATCTGCTACGCAAATATCAAAAAGTGAAAAGCATCTCTGTAGCGCTGACCGATGAAACAAAGAAACCTATTACAGAAGAACAATTGGTAGCCAGGGAAGAGTTTAAGGTATTTATTGTTAGTTCAAATACGGTAGCTCCGCAGGTCGTAGAGAATGCAGAGATAGAAATCATTTCGCCTGTATTGATGAAAGGCAAACACAAATGGAGAGGTATGTACAAAGGTGAGCCGATTTCATTTGTGATGAAGTCAGATGACTTTATGACCCTTGTGCAATCTGGTAAAGTAGAGTTCAAGAGCGGCTCGACCATCGCCTGCACATTGCAAATTGAAAAGAAGATAAACGGTGTTGGCGTAGAAAGAATTATGGGTTACAATATTCTTGGTGTCGGCAGCTATTCTGAAAATGGAAAAACAATCGAAACACCTGAGGCCAAGCAAAAACAAAAGCAAGCGGTCGTGAGCAAAAGGCAATTGGACCTTTTTGGGTAAAATACGTTGAGAAGTCAACTGTGCAATATAGCAGTACCGACTTGCAGTTTTCCGACTAATCGATCTTCTTCATTTCATTCCACAACTTGTCAAATTGGTTGGAAAATGATTTAATCACATTTGCCTCCCGCGTTAGCAAAATATTTTCATGATTGTACTTCGCTGCACTCAATGTCCAGTTGTAGCTACCCGTAATCAACGTATGCTGATCGGCAATCATGAATTTATGATGCATGTGATTTGACGTGATATCCATTTTAACAGCAATACCCGCTCGTGCCAATTGATCGATATCAGAACCCTGATCTAAACTTTTATCATTGTCTGTAATCACCTTGATCTGAACTTTTCTTCGATGGGCAGCCAAGAGGCTCTTCGTGATGCTATCGTCACTAATGGTAAACACACAAATTTGCAATTGCTTATTCGCACCATCAATGCGCTGTATTATTGTATTTCGACAAGCATCACCCGGGCTAAAAAAAGCATCTGTTGTTGAAGTCGTTGGTAGCACCAATGCGCTGGTTGCGGTTTTTATCCAATCCATAATAAACGGATAGTTGGCGGGAGTGATCGTTGCATTGGCCAATTCAAATACTTTGCCGCACAGAAAATTCAATTGGTTAGCATCCAAAATTCTTTCTTGCACCATCGATTTGAGTGTTCTTTTTTCATCTTTCGAAAAGACTTCGTCCGCAATCGAACGCTGAAGGTATTCAACCAATTCATCCATGCCTCTAAACTAAGAAGTTGCTTGGCATTGCGCAAGGGCCGATAATTGGACCATCCGGATGTTGATGAGTGTTTTCAAACATTCACAACTAAAAAAAGCCGCTCATCAATTTGTTTGTCCATACTGTCCACATATTTATGGTAGCCGTATAAGCCAATGATCTGCCCGGTTATCCACTAACTAAATCATCCAAATTATGAAAATGAAAACTACAAATTTCCTTTTGCTCATTGGTATGTTGATACTAATCCAGTTCAACTCAATGGGCAAACAATTGCAGTTGCCCGATGACGGAGTAAATATAAAGCGAAACACAGGAACCCGAGTGGGTGTGACAGATATCGAAATTAAATGGAATGCACCAGCCGTGCGCGGCCGCGAGGGAGCAATCTGGGGAACGGGCATTGCGCCCAATGGTTTTACCGTTCTGGGATTTGGGTCATTTGTTGAATCTCCCTGGAGAGCCGGAGCCAATGAAAGCACAACCATCTCCTTCTCTACTGACGTAACGATTAATGGCAAGCCATTGGCTGCGGGGAAATATGGGTTCTTCATCGCGCTGTATGCAGATTCAAGTACTCTCATTTTTAACAAGAACACGGCAGGCTGGGGAAGTTATTTTTACAAAAGCGAAATGGATGTCGCACGAATTGGTACACGTCAGCAAAAAGACATGAAGGAAAGCAAGGAACGACTGGACTTTGTTTTCTCTAATCAAACAGACCGCGGGGTGGAGGTTGCCCTTGAGTGGGAACGTTGGAGAATTCCATTTAAGGTAGAAACTGATTTAACAAAAAATACTTTGGCATCTATCCGTTCTCAAATGAGCGGTGCATTAGGTTTTGATCCACCAAGCCTCGAGGCGGCTGCCGCGTGGTGCTTACGAAACAACGTTAACTACGAAGAAGCGTTAGCATGGATCAATGTGGCGGTAGATCCAAGCATGGGTGGTGTCAAAACGTTCAACGCACTTTCCACAAAAGCCGGCTTGCTCGGAAAATTAAACAAGAAAGAAGAAGCAGAGCAAATGATGCAAGAAGCATTGCTCAATGCCAATGCCATGGAGATGCATGTTTACGGTCGTCAATTGCTCGCTGAGAAAAAAGTAAAAGAGGCGATGGCCATTTTTGAGAAGAACTACAAAAAGAATAAAGGCATATGGCCGACTAATGGAGGGATGATGCGCGGCTATTCTGCAATGGGTGACTTGAAGAAAGCACTAGAACATGCCAAACTTGCACTGGCTCAAGCGCCCAACCCAGAAACTAAAAAATTGATTGAGCAGGCCATCAAAACATTGGAGTCAGGCAAACCGCTGTAGGTTTTTCTTAAGTCCATTAACCCGCCCTTGTTGCCTGGAAAGCAACAAGGGTTTTTTTACCCTTTTATTTTCGTAGTTCCTTTTTTAAGATTTTGCCAGTAGCGCTCATGGGGAGTGCAGAGAGAAATTCGATGTGCCGAGGATATTTGTAAGAAGCGATGTGCTCTTTCGTCCATTCGATCAGTTCATGTTCGCTGACTTTCTTATCTTGTTTCAACACAACATATGCTTTTATTTCTTCACCCATTTCTTCGTGCGGAATGCCAATTACAGCAACAAGTGAAACAGCCTCGTGCTTGATCATGAGCTCCTCCACTTCGCGCGGATACACATTAAAACCGCCCCGGATAATCATGTCCTTCGTACGGTCTACGATGTAATAAAACCCATCTTCGTCTTTCACGGCAATATCTCCCGAATGAAGCCACCCATCCTGGATGGTCTTTGCGGTTTCATCTGGCTTTTTGTAATACCCTTTCATCACATTGTGTCCGCGGTAAAGTAACTCACCCTTTTCTCCCACCGCAACTTCTTTTCCTTCGGTATCGACAAGTTTTACATCTACGCCCCAGGCAGACGTGCCAATAGAACCCGGCTTACGACCAACATTCAATTGATTAAATGTAACAACAGGTGAGCCTTCCGACATACCATATCCTTCCAGGATAGCAACATGAAAACGGTTCTCAAAATCTTCAAGCACTTTTACCGGTAATGATGCGCCACCCGATGCACATCTTTTCAGTGTATTGGCAATCGTTTCATAATCAAATTTTGGATCGGTATAATTGACAAGCCCCCAGTACATAGTGGGTACACCTGCGAAAAGAGTCACCTTGTGTTTTTGCATCAGACCAAAAACAGCTTCCGCATCAAATCGAGGCAGTAGCACACTGGTGGCTCCTTTGTAGATACCCGCATTCATTAGTGTGGTCATCGCAAAAATGTGAAAGAGTGGCAAAACAATTAACTGAATATCTTCCGGCTCTGTACCAAACAAATCCGTTGACAGGATTGCATTGAGCAATAAATTTGAATGGGTTAATTCCGCCCCTTTCGGTCGGCCGGTAGTTCCGGAAGTGTAGATAATGACACACGTATCTTCCGCCAACGAAGGATATATTTCAAACGTGGGTGACTGCCCTTTCATCAATTCACCCAAAGTAGCAGTTCCTTGGATTGAAGATGGCATTTCAGCAGTAGGCATGATCATAAAAAAGAGTTCACAATCAGGCGCTGCGTTAAAACCTGCATGTCCCATTTCGCCCATTGGCAAATCTGCCGTACCTGTAAAACAGAAATAGGCTTTCGCTTCACTATCTTTCAAGTGGTACTCAATCTCGTCTTTTTTCAATAACACACTCAACGGAACGACCACTGCGCCTAGTTTGATGATTCCAAAATAGATGATCGGAAAGTAAGGCAGATTTAGACAGCTCAACGCCACTTTGTCTCCGGCCTTGATGCCCTTTGCCTTCAGCCCATTGGCTACCTGGCTAGCCGCACCATTTATTTGTGCATACGACAAAGTAGTATCCATAAAAGTAAAGGCTCCTTTACCTGGATAACGCTTAGCGCTATCTTCGAGAATGGTAGCAAGGTTGAGCATAGTGTTAAAATTTTAGTTCAGTTGAATAGCTCAAGCTAAACTACAAAAATGATTTTCACAATTACCAGTTCTATTTTTAGGAATATTTTTTGAGACCGCTTTGAATAGCTTCCTATTCAAAGCGCTCCGAATCCAATAAAATCCAATCGCTTTATGCGCCACCGGCTGTTTTTCTTATCTTTCGCTAAATACAAAAGTCTCAGACATGCAAAAAATCACTAAGCCCCTTCTATTGTTCTTTCTTTTTATTGTGATCGCTTCATGTGAGCAAAAAAGAGAAGAAACCAAAGCCACCGCTGACTACCTGGAAGAAATCACTGTCCTACAACTGCAAGACGGTTACACCAAAGGAACCTTTACAGCGGAGCAAGTGGTAAAAGACTACCTGGCCAGGATCGAAGCGATTGATAAAAAAGGACCGGGCATTAATTCAATTTTGTTTGTTAATCCTAAAGCCATTGAGCTGGCAAAGGAATTAGACAAAGAAAGGAAAGAAGGAAAATTACGTGGGCCACTCCATGGAATCCCGGTGATTCTTAAAGATAATATTGATACGCAAGATATGCCCACCACAGCAGGGGCTACTGTGTTGCGAACCTCTTATCCACCAAAAGACAGTTACATCACGACACAACTGAAAAACGCAGGTGCCATTATTATCGCTAAAGCAAACCTTAGCGAGTGGGCCAATTTCAGGGGAGATATGTCATCGAGTGGATGGAGCGGTGTTGGAGGCCAAACAAAGAACCCATATGTACTTGATCGCAATCCTTGTGGTTCTAGTGCCGGATCGGGTGCCTCTATTGCTGCTAGCCTGGCCGCCTTTGCGATCGGCACTGAAACAAATGGATCTATTGTTTGCCCGTCCAACAACAATGGCCTCGTAGGACTGAAGCCAACAGTGGGTTTGTTGAGCCGAAGCGGTATTATTCCTATTTCATTCACGCAAGATACTCCCGGGCCAATGGCACGCTCAGTGGAAGATGTTGCTGTCAGCCTTGGCGTGTTGGTGGGCGTAGATTCATCGGATAGTAAAACACTTGTGTCTGCTGGAAAATATCTTACCGACTATACAAAGTCATTGAAAAAAGATGGATTAAAAGGAAAGCGACTGGGATTGTTGAAAAGCAGTCTTGGCTATCATGCAAAAGTAGATACATTAATGAAGCAAGCTGTTGCACAGTTGAAAAGTCAGGGCGCAGAAATTGTTGAGCTTGACTTTAGCATGGATCGTGCAGCGAATGGTTCTTCTTTTCAAGTGTTGCTCTACGAATTCAACGATGGACTTACGAAGTACTTTGCAAGCTTGGGCGAAAAGACACCCGTGAAAAATCTAAAGGAATTGATCGAGTTTAATAAAAAAGATTCCATCGAACTTCGCTACTTCGATCAGAAACTTTTAGAGATGGCAGCTGCCAAAGGTGACCTCAGCACCAAAGAATATGTCGATGCCCTGGCACTCATGTGGAAAGCCACTCGTGAAAATGGCATAGACAAATTGTTAAAGGAAAATTCTCTGGATGCGTTAATTGCACCAACGGGATCGCCCGCCTGGAAAACGGACTTGATCGATGGCGATCATTTTATTGGAGGAAGTTCTTCGTTGGCCGCTGTGTCTGGGTATCCTTCTATTACCGTACCAATGGGTTTCATCGATGAGCTGCCGGTAGGAATCTCCTTTTTTAGCACTGCTTGGACCGAATCGCTTTTGTTGGAAATTGCTTACTCCTATGAGCAAAGTACAAAGCATCGAAAAGCGCCTAAGTACATTCCATCCAATTAGTCAGTTTTTTGGTTTTTAAATTATGATTCACATTTCAAATAAATCAACCTGGCAATTTTTGCAAATTGTTAGTGCATTGATTTTTATCAACGGTTGTACAACTTCTTCAACAGAAAAGAATGCGCGTACGCTTGGCGAGATTGCCGCGATCAGTGAAATGGTTGAAGCGGGAGTAAAAAAAATAGGACTCAGCGCTCCTCTGACTTCATCAGAAATGAATTCCATTTTTGCCAAAGCAGAGCAAATAGCCGCGGGCTATGGTGTACAAGCCTACCGAGAGCCGCAATTTATCGAAACAGATTTATTCCCGATCGAAAAAACAAAAGGGAAAGAAGTGTTGATCATCTATCGCGGTACAACCAAAGACGAATATCTCCAGCTAAAAAACGATCAGAAAAAGCTAGAAGCAGAAGGGCATTATGAGGGAAAAGCACGCGAGGAAATAACGAGGCGAATGGGAAGGTTGCTGAGCTATCCCACTCAAAGAATTAACCAGTTGTTAGCAAGTCATACTTCTTTTCGCACACTTCACGATTTTGGAATAAGAGCATCCAATCTCTATTTGTACTACAACGATCTTCCAACAGCCACTGAATTTTATGCAAAAAAGCTGGGCATGGAAATGGTGGCTGACTACAAAACTTCAAAGGTCTTTCGCATGACTGCTGATTCGTATCTGGTACTATCTGATGCAGCAAGCAGTATGCACAAAGCCGAGGAACCAAAAACGGTTGCGTTGGCACTGTTGACCGATCAATTAGATGAGTGGTACACCTACTTAAAAACAACAAACATTCCATTCAAATATGAGTACAACCTAAAACCCAACCGGCCCCACGATGGCTTTGTGGTCATCGATCCCGAAGGGTATTTGTTAGAATTCGAACGCTTTAACCCAGATGTTGAGAATGAAGATTTTTTGCCTCAACTAAATTTGTTACAAACGATCGTTGCAAAAACACCCTCCCAAGGTTTAGGATTTAAAGCAACCATTACGTGGTTGTATTACAAAGACATGGTGGCTATGGAACGGTTTTACCAGGAGACGCTGGGCCTTACGCGAGTTGTTGATCAAGGCTGGGCAAAAGTATATCAAAGCTCAAAAAGTGGTTACATCGGTCTAGTAGACGAGCGAAGAGGCATGCATCATTTTACTGAAAAAAAAGCAGTTAATGTGTCGTTCGTTATGAGCGACCTCGAAGGCTGGTTTACCTATGCGAAAAAGAATCGAAGCCTCACCTTCGGGGCTGATAGCACGGTAGTTACTACTGATCCGCGCTTTCATACCTTTTTCGGATTCGATCCAGAAGGCTACGTGTTTGAGTTTGATACATTTCTTCCTCACCAAGAAAACAAACAATTGCTTGAATACCTTACTGGTAAATAATCGATAGAAACAGAAGTAAAAAGTTAGTCGTTCTGCTTAGGAGTTCGAATAGTCTGTCCACTACCAGGTTCAGTTTTTTTCGTATTTTAGTATTTTCAAAAGCGCATGAAAACACTTCGAAAAATAGGATTCTTTACAGCTTTCATTCTTCCCGGATTAGTGATGATCGGCTTCTATGCCGGTGGAGGTTGGAATTTTTTGGCTCTCGCTTTTGTGTTCGGATTTATCACGGTAATTGATCACTTCACGGGTATCGATAAAGAAAACATCGAAGAAACAGAAGCCAAAGTAGTGGGTGACGAATTTTATTACCGCTTTGTTACCTATATCTGGACTTTCGTGCAAGTAGCTTTCGTGGTGTGGGGAGCTTTTGCCGTTACAACCGGGCGACTTACAACAACCCTTGAATGGGTTGGTTTCGTGATTGGGTTTAGTTTAGTTACAGGCGGCATAGGCATTACTGTAGCACATGAGTTGGGTCATAAGAAATCAAAATTGGAGCAATTCTACAGTAAGCTTATTTTAATGACGGTATGCTACATGCATTTCTTCATCGAACATAATCGCGGGCATCATGTGCAAGTGGCCACACCCGATGACCCTGCCACTTCACGGCACAATGAAAGTTTTTATGTGTTCTGGTTCCGTTCCGTTTTTCACGGCTATGCACATGCCTGGCAGCTCGAAAAAGAAAGTTTACATCGAAAAGGTTTTTCTACCTGGAGCGTCAAAAACGAGATGATTTGGTTTGCCCTTCTCCCAATTCTCTTTTGTATTGCGTTAACCATCATCGGCACGATTTTAACAGGAAGAATCGTTTGGGAAATCCCTGTTTTCTTTTTTACGCAGAGCTTTTTTGCGTTTACATTGCTCGAACTCGTTAATTACATCGAACACTATGGCATCGTAAGAAATCAAAGTGTGGAAGGGAAATATGAACGAGTCAATCCGCTGCATTCCTGGAACGCTAGTCACCTTGTTAGTAACTTCTTCTTGTTTCAGTTGCAGCGCCATTCCGATCATCATGCAAATGCAATCAAACGCTATCAAGTATTGAATCACTATGATGATAGTCCGCAACTTCCCTTCGGATACCCCACGATGATATTGATTGCGCTATTACCTCCTCTCTGGTTTGCAAAGATGAATCCACGATTACAAGAGTGGAAAGAAAAAGTTTACCTCCCACAGTCAGCCGCCTAAAAACTTCTTGATGAAAAATTTTAAAAGAGCCCTATTGCTATTGGTGATAGCAATTGTTGGTTACGCAAGCTACTATTTGTCACAAGCGCTTCCTATCATTGCCGGGTATGGCGCAAAAAATTTGTGTTCGTGTGTATTTGTTGCCGGGCGCAATCCACAGCAGGTGATTGAACAAGAATTAGGCGCCTCACTCATCAATCTGGGAAGTCCGAAAATTCATTATGAAGATTTTTCTGCAACAAGTTCCGTTTTCGGATTGAGTACACGGAAAGCAATCTATCGAAAAGGGTTAGGCTGCACGTTGGTTTCTGAAATAAGTGAAGATGAACTACGCAAACAAACAATCAACCTGTCTGGCAAACCACGGATAGATCAGGATTCAATGGCTTGGCCAAATGGAAACAAGCTAACGGATTCGCTCTTCAACAAAGTTGAAAAAATAAATGCTGTGGTCGAAACAGCTTTTGTAGAACTGGACAAAGCAAATCCACTGAATACCCGTGCTGTAATAATTGTTCACCATGGACAGATCATCGCAGAAAAATATGCAGCAGGATTTAACGAGCATACCAAACTGATCGGCTGGAGCATGACCAAAACAATTACCAACGCAATTGTAGGTGTGTTGGTGAAACAGGGTAAACTAAAAATAGACTCAACTGCCCCTGTTGCAGAATGGGCAAAAGATGAGAGAAATAAAATCTCGCTAAATAATTTAATGCAAGCCAGCAGCGGATTAGCCTGGCAAGAGATTTACGCTGGTGCCAGCACTGCCACAAATATGCTCTTCAGAAAAAAAGATGCCGGGGCATTTGCTGCTGCATCAAAAGTAGAAACAGCACCCAATACAAAATGGTATTATAGCAGTGGAACTACCAATATTATTTCCCGCATTACCAAGCAAACGATTGGCGAAGCCGACTATCATGTGTTTCCTTATCGGGAAATTTTCAATAAGATCGGAACTTACAGCATGACAATAGAGCCCGATCCGTCTGGAACGTTTATAGGTTCTTCTTTCAGCTATGCCACGGCTCGAGATTGGGCGAGATTTGGTTTGTTGTATTTGAATGACGGTGTTTGGAATAACGAACGGATTCTGCCAGAAGGATGGGTAAAATATTCGACCACACCAGCGGATGCTGCCCCGCAAGGAGAGTATGGCGCACAAATCTGGCTTAATGCAGGAAATAAGAAAAATCCAAATGACAAACGTTTTCCTGATGTGCCTAACGATATGTACCTGATGGATGGCTTTGAAGGACAGAATGTGGTGATGGTGCCTTCAAAAGATGTTGTCATCGTACGGCTTGGGCTTAGTCAAAAGCGTGATTTTGATACGAATGCTTTTGTGCGAGATATACTAAAGGCATTAGATTAATCGATAGCCTTCATCGATTCTAAATCCATTTGTTAGCTTTCAACCAATTTTTCAATCGATCCATCCACAGATCAGAAGTAGTTGGGTTTATAAGTCCAAAACCATGTCCTCCGTGTTGGTAGAGATGTAACTCAGCAGGAACTTTGTTTTTCAGCAACGCTTCATAAAAAACAATGCTGTTCAGTGGGATCACGCCCCCGTCATCAGACGCATGTACTAGAAAGGTTGGTGGTGTATTTTTCGAAACATGTTTATCACCTGAATACTCCAACCGTGTTTCGGTCGTATTAGCTACTCCCAATAACTTCTCAAACGAACCGCCATGATAAATAGCCGTGTCAGAACTGATCACAGGATAAATGAGAACCATAAAATCAGGACGTACACTAGTTTGTTTACTATTCTCAATCACAGGCTTGCCAAATTTTGTACCTGCTGTGCTCGCTAAATGTCCACCCGCTGAAAAACCCAGGATGCCGATCTTCTTTGGATCGACTTTCCAATCCTTGGCTCTTTCTCGTATCAATTGAATCGCGCGCTGCGCATCCTGAAGTGGCGCGATCGCTGGGTTGAGTTGAAGGCGTACGTCAGGCAAACGATACTTTAACACAAATGCAGTAACCCCCATTTTGACAAACTCTTTCGCCACATCCGCGCCCTCATGACCTGATGCTAAAATCGAATATCCACCACCAGGGCAAATGATGACAGCCGTGCCATTTCCTTTTCCATTCTCCGGTTGAAAAACAGTGAGTGTAGGTTCTATTACATTACTGATTCGTAAAATTCCATCTTCCCCAACTTCCGATTTCTCATTTACAGAAATATCCACCTTCGAATTTGGGATCGTTGTTTCATACAACTTAACAATCTGTGGTTCCATAGTTGTGCAAGAAAGAAGAAGTAGTAAGAAAAAGTAGTATTTCATGTCGTTTTGTTGGGGATGTATTTCGATCGATGAATCCGAAAAATGTTTACTTCATTTTCGTTATAAACGGTTTGCTTTTCAATTCGCATACCGTTCTTAATCGCCACGTTCGCTGACGGAGCATTCGTAAAACTGATTATTGAAATCAGCGAAGGCGCGAGCTCTTTGTCAAAAGCGTATTCCTTACATTTTCTAGCAGCCTCACTGGCAAAGCCTTTTTCCCGGAAATTCGATAAAAGCGAATAAGCCACTTCTAATTCTACAAGACCATCCACCGTCTGCACGAGTAGTCCGGCATGACCAATTAGTTTTCCCGTTGCCTTTTCAATCAAGGCATTCATACCACCGCGGTTTTCAGTCAGTCTTTTAAACTGCTTGACATACCAATTCTCACATTCTACCGCAGGTTTCTCTCGCGCACCTTTCCAGTATTGAAAAGATGCCGGATCTTCGAAAAAAGGGAGCCACTCGTCAGTATCTTTCACATTGATTGTCCTGAAAACAATCCGCGGTGTTTCGACTCCATTCATCAAATAACTCATTTCCTTTTTCATTGAACCAGAATTCCGGAACATTGCCGAATCAGCTTTGCCGTTTTACAAGATAAATCGATTTTCCCGAATGTGTTTTATGCCGTTACCAAGTCCTGTTTCGGTGCCCTGGCGAGCTTGGTTTTCAGTAACTTAAGCCGTTCAAAGTTTTTTCGGTTCGAGTAAAACTATTCCGGCCAATCCCCCATCTTTATAGCAACAACCAGTTGGAAATAGCCTAAAACCTGGGATTTGTGGCCGAAACTCTACTCGACATAGCTATGATGCATTCCGATTCCCTCATCGCTCGTGCCCGCGAAGGAGATAAGAGTGCCCAGGGCAAGCTGGTGCAATTGTGGTATAAACGGATTTACAATTTCAGCTATAAATTCTTCTTCGACCACGACCTGGCGATGGAAGTGTCGCAGAAAACTTTTATCAGCATGCACAAAAATCTCGGAGGGTTGCAAGAGATAGGGCGTTTTAAATCCTGGATTTATACAATAGCGGTCAACTACTGCAGAGAGGAAGCTCGCAAGCGCAAAACAAACCGGGCGTTGTCACTGGATGACTTGAAACCGGGTGAGGGCGAAGAAAGCTATCGATGGGAAGAAAGTCACCACAGAAGAGAGAATCCGGATCGGCAACTTCGGCATGGAGAACTATCAGACCTGCTGCAGCAATGTTTGATGGAATTGAGTGTAGAGCAACGGGAGGTAGTGATTATGAAAGAATATGAAGGCTTGAAGTTCCGCGAAATTGCTGAAACACTGAACGTCTCAGAGAACACCGTAAAATCCAGAATGTATTACGGCCTGGACGGCTTGAAAAAGATTTTAGAGAGAAGAAACATTACAAAAGAAACCATTGGCTATGAACTATAAACCAGACGAAGGCATGTTGATGGCTTACCTATATGGTGAGTTAACTGCCACAGAAGCTGAAAAAGTGCAACTCTATTTGCAACAACATCCCGAAGTACTAAAAAAACTACAAGGCTTGGGAGAATTGCGAACAGTGATTTCCCATATTCAAGATCAGGAAGTGATTGCTCCACCCTTATTCATGGATGATGCCAATGTAAAACCGCTCTGGCAGTCGAACTACTTCAAAACAGTGATGAGTATTGCAGCATCCCTCCTATTCCTGATGGTGGCAGGTAAATTTTTGGGAACTGAGATTAGCTATTCAAATGGCGAATTGGCAATCAACTTCAGTGGTAAAAAAGAACCAGTAAAGGAAATCGTGCAGCCTTCACTTACCGAAGAGAAGGTAAAAGAAATGATTCAAAATTCGTTGGCAAGTAACAATGAAGTGATCACTTCTAACTGGACCGAAGATCAAAAACGGTTGAGTCAATCGATTCGCCAGAATTTAGACCAGAATTCAAAAAAGATTGACGCGTTGATGAAAGGAGCTGCCGATGCCTCGCAAGCACAGGTGCGCGGATTTGTTGCCAGCTTACAAAATGAAAATCTGAAATTGATGAAAGACTATTTCCAGCTCTCCACAGCTGATCAAAAGAAATACACCGAAGGGCTGTTGGTGGATTTCTCAGAATACCTGAAAGAGCAACGCAGACAAGATTTGATGATTCTGCAAACTAGAGTAAACAGTATCGAAAAAAATACGGATCAATTTAAACAAGAAACAGAACAGATATTGGCCAGTATAATTTCAACTCCTGTGGGGAAGACGAAGAATAGTTATTAGTAGTCATCTCAAATATAAGTCCGATGTCAGGTTGAGCCTGTCGAAACCTAATTGGTTGGATACAAATAGCCTTCGACAAGCTCAGGCTGACAGTAAAACTGATTATTGAGATGTCTTTATAGGAATATGATGGTCAATGATTAAAAAAATAAGTGAACAATTAAAAGAAAAGTATATGAAACGAGTAGAAAGAAAAGTGATGATGATGGCGGTAATGGTGCTGATTTCTTTTGAAGGATTTGCCCAAAAACTAGACGAGGCGCGCATGGAGCGCGATATCGAAGTCGCAGAAAACATTTTGAGTACGCTGCTGAAACAACAGTTCGACAAGCGTTCCTTTTTCCCCATTGAAGTTAGGGGAAATTATCGAGCTGGTTATGGCGTCACATTCACCATTCCAAACTTACAAACTGGTGTTTGGATGCAAGGCTTTGATGTGCCAGCGATGTCTTGGTCTAACGGGGAGGGTAGTTTTTCTTATTCGTACAGCGATGGAAATGAAAATGAAGTGACTATTATCGATCGGCAACCAGTGGAAAATAACAAAGAACAAGCGGAAAGAGATAGAGAAGTGGCTCGTCAGCAAAAAAATAGAGCCACTACAATTGCTGGTTCGGTTGCACGTGCCCCTAAAGCACCACGTGCGGCCGGTTTGAAAAGAACAAATTCAAGACTAGACCGCGATAGTCTGCGTGAGGAATCAAATAAAAAGGTGATCAACGCCATCAAAGAATTTATGGCAGACTACAGTGACTTAATTGGTCAGCTTACTCCAACAGAAAGAGTTGTGGTTACCAACCGCGGGGAAAATGAACGTTTCTGGTTTGGCCAGTTCGACAATCAACAAGGTAACACCTATCTGTTGGTCGAAGCCAACAAAAGCGACCTGACGCAGTATAAGCAAAACAAAATGACTCGCGATCAGTTGATGGCAAAAGTAAAAGTGGTCAACAGCGAGTTAGACAACGAACTGCAGCCCGATCTTGAATTACTGGCAAGCATCTTCAACCGGCTTTACCGGAGTGACCTTTCTAAAACCTATTTTACGCAGGGCAACACGTACTACGAGAGACTCAAAGATTTTGGTGTCATCTATTACATGCAAGTGTACTCCAGCAATCAACAAGACGATGATTTTTGGGCGATGCCTACTATCAGTCTGAATGAGATAGATCAAAAAACCAGAGATGAAAAGGTAAAAGAACTGTACCCACTTTTTGCCAAGAGTATCAAAGAGGACATGCTCGAATACGGGCGAACACTGAAAAGCTTGAAAGATGATGAGAATCTTATCTTCAACATCAAGTTAACAAGATGTGTCGGCTGTGGAATTCCCTCTTCCCTTGAGCTAACTGTTAAAAATAGCGTTCTGAAAGACTATTCATCCGGCAAGCTGACAAAAGAGGCAGCAATGCAAAAGATAACCGAAAAGAAAGGAGTTGAGCAATAAACATCAAACCTTTCAGTGAAAATCCCACTGGTAGTTTCTAAACTATCAGAGGGATTTTGTTTACTGCTAAAAGCAAATTCTCCTAGCTCACTGCTGGCAGCGTGTGAAAACGAGCGCTAACTGAGTGGATGCACGCGTCAGCGAGGAGGGTTACCAACAATTCGAATTTTCCGCCAATAGCAACACCAGTGGGGTCTTACGTAAAGAATTGCTACTTTTGTGGTTGTTTTGATTAAAGAAACATTGAAGTACAGAATAGCCTGATCGAGAATGCCAAACATAGAGTAGTTAGATTGTAACAGTAAAAAAACGCAATGAAAATTTTATTGGACATACCCGACAGCAAGGCAGCTTCTTTAATGGATGTGCTGAGGAGCATTTCTTATGTGAAGGCTAAGCCACTCACCGATGCCAAGGCGTTGCTGATGGAAGAAATAAGGGAGGCGGTAGAAGAAATGAAATTGATCAGGGACGGCAAAAAGAAAGCCCGCAAAGCTGAAGATTTCCTCAATGAGTTATGATGTAAAAACCATTGACGTATTTGAGAGGCAAGCCAAAAGGCTTATTAAAAATTACGCTTCGCTCAAGAAGGAGCTTTTGAAACTAGTACAGGAACTCAAGGAAAACCCGGAACAGGGAACGGCCATAGGTAAAAGTTGTTTCAAAATCCGTATCTCCATCGCTTCTAAAGGAAAAGGCAAATCGGGCGGGGCGAGGATCATTACAAACTTTGTGGTGACAGATGCTAGTGTTTACCTGCTCTCCATCTACGACAAGTCTGAAAAAGAAAATCTATCCGACAAAGAACTCGACCAGCTCCTGAAATCGATACCTAATTGATTAGTTGGCAAAGCATGGGATTCGCAAGATTGTTGGTCTGAGACCAACAATAACTGGTGGTTTCTAACTGTCAGTGGGCTATTGCTTTAAGTAGTTAAGCGCAAATTTATTGCGTTTGCCAAGCTAGAAGAATTTTAGTTCACAGCTGGCGCGCGTTTGTAACGCGTGCCCTCCTACTCTATTTTGTCAACCTCTAAATACCCTTTCTTGTTAGAATAATAATCGCGCGCAGAACTAAACCTATATTCTTCTGGCTCATCAACGATTTCATCCATCACCGGATTATCATGAAGGTAATCCAATTTCTGTCTCGTAAATCTGGCCGCTGTAAGTATCTCCGGATGGTTGCCATCTTGCCAGACCTTGTAATTCTTCATTCTCTTTAGATGATCGGCCACTTCGCTAAATAAGTCAAGCACCCATCGCTTTCTGCTTTCATGAATTTGCTCAATGGTTTTAATAATCTCTTTGGAAGTATGTTTTTTAAAATCCCGAAGGATATCTGATAACTTATTCTCCGAACTAATAATAAGATGAAGATGACTAGGCATCAAGCATGGATCACCAGTCCCTTCTCTTTTTGGCAATAACGCAACGAATCGATGATCACGTGTTTCAGTTCAGGGTGGGTGAACAAATCGACCCAGCCCACAATGGACATGGTAACAAAATACATCCCAGCAGGATCATAGAACTTGTACTTCTCTGACATGAACTAAAAATAGCAAGTTCAATTGAAGGATACAAATACTTTAGGAGCGGCAGCGCGTTGCAAACGCGCGCCAACGGGGAGTTGCTTGTCATTGATTTGCCCATAAGTTTTGCTCAACCGTCCTTTATCCACAGTTCGGATTTGGTGACATAGAATAATGGATTCATTCTTCAGACCAAACCGATCGCCTGCAATGAGCACTTCGTTAGGATAAATCAACCTGCCAGGCTTGCGTGAAGTGATGGGCAGGATATTAACAATGTTGAGCAACTCATTAATTTGATCTTCACTTATTATCAATACTGGCCTTGACTTACCTTGCTCAGAACCAATAACTGGGTCTAGATCTGCTTTGCAAATAGCCCATTTTTTGAAAATCATAAAGCTTCGTTATCAATAGGATCAAAATCGTTGCTCACCTCTTCAACATCTGCTAAAAAAAGAGGATCTGTTGCTGCCTGCTTTAGTAACAATAGTTTACTGGCATAGCTATCTGTAATATCGTCAATGGTGACGAGCACTTTCATCTTGTTTTTAAATTCCTTTGGGAGGTTGATAATAAGCTGATTATCATTTACCTCGTATATGTTCTTATGGCTCATTCCTTCGTCTTTAATTTATCAGCATTAAATTTACAAAATTTAGTCTAAAGGTGGTGAATCCTAATATCGGAATGATGTCGAAGAAAGTCAAACCCATCTTTACAATTGGTCTATTCTTTCAAATTATTAAGCGCAAATTTCCCAATCTCATTAAAAAACCGGTCTTTGTCTTGCCAATAGTTGCGGCTATACAATTGCAAAAACGGCCAACGTTTTGATTCAAGTACGCCTGGAACTAGTGCATGAATGGATTTAGCCGACAGACTCTCTACATAGTTGTTATCATCTGTGAGCAGCGCCCCGATCAATCGATTATTTTTTTTTATGGTCAAATCGCAGTAAGGCAATTCATCGCAATCAACGGCATATTCCCTGCTCGCAAACCAATCTCTGATTTTATGTTTCAAGTGTAAGCGACCAGTCTCTTCAACTACCACGTTTGGCTCAAACTCTCCCTGCGAAACATCTCGTGAAAATTGTAAATATGCCTTTAAGAGTTTAGGTCCTTCATTTTTTGTATCTGCCACCATCAGCTGCTCAGGCCATAGGCTGGTTACCACCATCACTTTTTCGCGGGCACGGCTGACAGCAACGTTCAATCTGTTTTCACCTCCTTGTTGGTTTAAACTACCAAACTGAGTAGAAGCTACTCCCTTTTTGTTGGCTGCATAACCTACAGAAAAAATAATAATGTCTCTCTCATCGCCCTGAACGTTCTCAATATTCTTCACAAAAAGAGTAAGCGGGATTTCTTTCCCCAGCCGTGCAAAATTCACCTCCAACAAATCCAGAATTAATGATTGCTGTGGTGCGTTGAATGTAATCACTCCAATGTTCTTTCGCGGATCTGTTGTTGTTAAATCAACGATCAGATCAACGACTTTTATAGCCTCTATCTCATTGCAAAAATTTTCCCAAACTCCATCTACCTTAACATATTCAATCGCTCGCACCCCGCTGTTGGCAACTGCTAGCTCAGGCAACATTTGCAGCTTACCTCCATAAAAATGTTTGTTCGAAAACTCGATCAGCGCAAGTGATTTGCTGCGGTAATGCCCTTGCAATTGAACATTGGGCAAATAACGAGCACATAACTCTAGTAGTGAATCTACTTCCGTATCCGGCTCCGCCTGTTCTTCGTCTTCCTCCCAGCGCGACTGGAAAAAGTCACCCGGCTTCAATTGTTGCGAATCGCCCGCCACTACAGCTTGCTTGCCTCGAAAGAGTGCGGGTATGCCACGTTCTGCAAAGCATTGTGAGGCTTCATCGAAAATGACCAGGTCGAACGTTTCTTTCATTGGAAAAATAGCTGACACTGATTCGGGCGAAGCCAGCCAACAAGGTAGCAACCGGAAAACATCGTCTTCAAAATCAGTCAACACTTTGCGCAACGGCCAAATCTTTTTCTTTTTGGTAACCTGATGAAGTAAATCGCGATAGGTCACGCGATTGTTTAACCGATTAAATGCCAATTCATCCGTCACTCGCTCACGCGAACGAAGCAGCAATATTTCGTTGCTGATCGACTGTTTGCTAACGATCAATTCTTTCAGTTCTTCTTCCAGCAAACCGATTTTCCCTGATGAAGCCATTCTCAACAATGGATGTTTTGCTTCAAGATTATCAATCCAGGCTAAGTAAATACTGTTTTTAAAGAGTTCGATCATCGATAATTCGTCCCACGCCTGGCATTTTTCGAATAATTTAAGGAGGATACCTCTGGCTTCGTCCGTTAGCGATTCTTTTAATCCATCAAACTCAACCAACTGATCAAAATCCTCTAGAAGCACTTTGCGAAGTTCGTCCTTCTGTGTTTCCGGTTGGGTAAGCGCGCTGATCTGCGAAGACAAGAAATAGCGCATCCACTCATCCTTCTTACCCGGCAACTGGGCAATCACCTTAAAAAGGTTCTCTAAGGCTCCCACGAATTCCCTTTTTGATGAGCCGATGGGCGAAATCAAATTACCAAGGCCACGGATGGATTTAAAAATCGTTTTTGCTTTAATAGCGCTTTGTTGATCGGTAAACCAAGTCGCCACTGCAGACTTTGAAGTTCCATCCGGAAAATCGATAAGCCAATTTTTTCCTTTTAGTTTAGAAATGTTGTACTCCAAATTCAATCGGTGATCTAGTTTTTGCTCCAATAGCTTGAACCCTTCCTTCGAACTATCAAGTTGATTACCTACCAACGCACGCTTTACCAAATACTTATCTTTCGAAAACAACTCCCATCTGATAAGCCCAATCAAACTTTTACGCACTTTCATGCTGCGGTGCAACGCAACTTGCAATTGTCCTAGCTGCGCAGCAGGTAATGATTTCTCTATCGCCACTCCTTCAAAACAAGCCATAATGACGCGCTCAATATTTGCCAGCCACAACGCGCTTGTTTCGTCCTCGGTTTCAGGTACCATTTTTTGAAAGTAGCGGTACCGCTCGTCCGATGGTAACAATTGTTTAATTGTAATCGCATCCAAGCGTTTGTCGATGAGTGCCTCACATTGCTCCCAATCAAATTGCGTGTTAAAGTGTTTTAAAAATTCACTCTTTACTTTGCCAAAGTATACCGGTATCTCTTCCAAATAATCAGCCATCAGCTGGCGATCACTTGCCTGAAGTTGAGAAAATGATTTTCGTTCGCGCCATTGATATTCTTTGTGATCTAACTTTTTTGCATAGAAACAATACACTCCAATTGTCCTGTTAAAATCCCTTATCTCGGCCGTCTTATACTGATTGCATTCTTGTTTCAGTGCAATGAAGGGATGTAGTGGTTCGCAGGAAAGATAAAGTTGCTTAATGCTCATTCCGCAATCTGATTCGCTCAACAGTGCGCTGCGAAACGATTCCAACTCTTCTGTGATCTGATCGATACGCTTACCCAACTGAAAAAACTGGCGATCCAATTGAATGGCATCCAAACTAATATTTTTGGATTTGTATTCATCCACCTTTTCGATCTGGTGCGCCAACTTTTCAAAAATCTCTTTGCGATCGTTTTTAAAATCGTGAACAAGCGCAACAAAATCGGCCAATCTTTTTTCAGCAAGTCGGGCATAAACCACATCCAGTGCAGCACGTTTCTGACAAACCACTAACACTTTTTTGCCCTGAGCAATAGTATCAGAAACCAGGTTACAAATCAGTTGCGATTTGCCAGTGCCTGGCGGACCTTGCACCACCAGCGAATGACCCAGCTTGGAAGTTTTCAATGCGTGTTCCTGCCACGAGTCCATGGGAACGATGGAATAGACTTTTTCTTCTTTCACTAAATGAAAAGCATCGCCTAAGGAAGTATCGTTTTTCTGGGGCGACCGCGCGTGAAAAAAATCTTCTAAGTCAACAAATGTTTCACTTGCCAAAAGTTGTTGATAGTCGGGCACCAAAAAAGAGCCAGCCTGTGGAAACAATCCTAAAACCGCTTCTGGAAATAACTTTAGTTCACCCGATTGATGCTGCTCTTCAAATTCATCTTTTTTGTAAGTAGTAAACAAAGTCAATTCATCTCGATAGTTATCAGGATTGAAATGAATGGCCATGTTTGCTTTCTGCAAGAGCTGATAAAGCTGAGTTCGAAAAATCGTAGTATCTACATCACTACCTTCAAATGTTTCTTCCAGCAACTCCTCTGCAGCTTTTGTTTTGTTGTAGAAGGCATAGGCCAGCAAAAACGACTTGTTAAACGTCACTTCAGCTTGAGACCGCAATGCCATCGACCAATAACCGTCTTTGATCTCCAGCTGAACCGGAAAGTAGAGAAGCGGACAATGGACGAAGGTACCATCTGAAAATTTTCCACGCACAAATGGCCAACCTACATGGAGTTCACGCGAACCAGACTCTTCGAAAATAAAATGGTCAGCGCGTTGAATTTTTTTTAGCCTGGCACTTTCCAGGTTGGCGTCCTCCATGCGCGGGTCCAACACCGGGCAGATCACTTTTGATTTACCGCTAATCAAAGATTCAACAATCGAAAATGCTTTTTCACCATTGAGCTGACTCAGCGTTTGGATATCCAAAAAACGATCTGCATTCAGACGCGGTAAAAAAATTGACTTATTACGCCCGGAAAGATTCGTAAGCTTCCGTAGGTAGTTCGTCAATATTTTTTTTGTTTGGTCTGAAGCCACATTAAGGGTTTATGGTAATATAGGGCTTAATCCTTTGAAAATCTTTTTCCGTTACTAATTTCAAGTTAACAAGATCTTCAATCGATGTGAAGTTTCCATGTTGAAACCGATAGGCGACAATCGCAGCCGCCAATTTGTAAGAAAAATACGGGTGAGCAGCGAGTTCCCTTTCTACCACAGTGTTGAGTTGCATTTGTCGGGGGCGGTAATCTGGCAACACAAAGAATTTTTTCTTGAGGCGACCAACCGCTGTGGTGTCGAGACGGTACACCTCGTTCAGCTGATCCATTGAAACAAATCCACCCAAGCGCTCCCGGTATTCTACGATGCGCTTCGAAAACTTTGAACCTATACCGTAAACGGTTATAAATTGAGTAGTGTCGGCCACATTTAAATCCAGTTTTGTTATCGCAACAATTGGGCGTTTTGGAAACGAATCCCTAGGAAATTCCCTTGTTTTCTTTCCAGCGACAATAGGCAAATCGATCAACGCGTAAAGCTTCCGGTAGAGCAGCGTATCGGCACCATATATTTTCAGCAAATCACTTTTGATTTTGAACACTCCACCCTTTGTGCGGTAGTTGACTATTCTGCGAGCAAGCGATGGTGAGAAACCTAATTGTAATAAGCTATCCCTCGAAGCTGTATTTGGGTTAAACCTAAAAAGTGGTCGATCAACTGATGCGGAAATACTATCTGCTTTTTCCCATTGCCATTTGGCAACCAGGCTATCAAGCCGCAGTGAGTCTTTTGAAAAACTTAACTCTTTATTCGTAAACCAGTAGCGATACGCGGGCTCAGAGAAAATCAATAAAACCATCAAGGGCAACAAAACGAGAAGTGCATTCGTCTCAGTTCTTGAGAACGCAAAAAAACTTCGAATCCAGGCCTTCAACCTATTCACGGACAAAAGATATCTCTTTTAAACCAAAAAATCGATCCATGCCATTTGTATGAATCTTTAGTCTACCACTTTCATCAACGCCTTCAATGCGACCCTGCATCTTTTGGCCGTTAACCAGAAAAGGGTGCTCCTCACCCACTCTATACAGATTCCTTAAATAGGTATTCAATAGTTCCAATCGCCTTCCCGCACGAAGTTGCAAATACCTTCCTTCCAGTTTTTCAACTAGTGAATTGAGTTCATCGTTATTCACAAAATCAAGCCCGGTCTCCAATTTCAATGAAGTTGCCTTATCGATAGAAAATAAAAACTGGTTAACATTTAATCCGATCCCAACTATGCTTTGCTGAATTTGTTCGCCAGCCAGCCCGTTCTCAATCAAAATTCCGGCAATTTTTTTGTCACCGATAAGAAGGTCGTTGGGCCACTTGATTTTTACCCGCCCCGGGATTCGTGCCGAAAGAAAATCAAAAACGCCCAATGAAACAGCCATGGTTAGGTCGAATTGCTGCTTAGCCAACATGAAATGAGGCTTCAGCAGCAGCGAAAAAGTCAAATTCATGCCTGGTTCCGCCTCCCATCCGTTGCCTCTTTGACCACGACCTCGGGTTTGTGAGTGGGTGATTACGATGGTGCCTTCAGGTTGATTGGTCTTTTGTGATAGTTCTAACAAAAGCGTGTTGGTCGAGTGACATTCTGGCACGAAAACCACGTTTTTTCCAAAGAACAGCGTATTGGCAAGGATTTTATACAATGGAATTTGGTTAGATTTGTTGCTTTACTTTTTCCCAAAGATCCTAAGATAATTGAATGACCAAAAAAAAGAAGAAAGCAGACTCAGAAAAACTATGCAAAGCCATCGTGCACGGAATGCAGGAAAAGAAAGCTTCTGAAATTGTTGTGATGGATTTGAGGGAAATCAAGAATGCAGTCGCAGATTTTTTTGTCATTTGCTCAGGAAGCTCGGATAAGCAGTTAGATGCGATTGCCGGATCGGTAGATGACGAAGTCTACAAGAAAATAAAAGAAAACCCATGGCAAATCGAAGGGAGAAGCAATAAAGAGTGGGTGATTCTCGACTATATCACTGTTGTCGTCCACATCTTCCGCAAAGACAAACGAGGATTTTATGCCATCGAGCGTTTATGGGGCGATGCCCAAATAACAGAAATTGAGGACTAAGAACTTAAATCAGCAGCAGACGTTAGTAATTTGAACTTTAGATTTTATAAACAATGGCAGACAAAGAGAAAGACAAGAAGATAAATCCTCCAAAACTCCCCAAAACGAACTATCAGACCTGGCTTATTTTGGCACTGATCGTAGTGATTTTCGGCATTAGCCGTGTCATGAACAGTGGTGAATTGACGGAAGTGCTGGATAGTCGATTTGAGGAAATGGTGCGTTCCCGTGATATCAAAAAACTGGTTCTCATCAAGAATGAAGAAATGGTTGAGATTACCCTGAAGGCGGAAGCCCTTCAGAATGCCAAATACAAGCAGGAAATTGAAAAAACAAGCAGCCCCTTAGGCTTCAATGCCAATGGCCCCCATTATAAATTAAAAATTGGATCGGTCGAAAAATTTGAAGATCGCTATGAGGAACTAACTAAAGGTCTCAGCGCCAATGACAAGATCGATCTTAAAAAGGAAGATCGGGTGGATTACACCAATACGATTTTCAATATCGGATTTTTGTTCTTGCTGGTTTTCGGCTTTTGGATGTTAATGCGGAGAATGACTGGCGGTGGTGGTCCGGGCGGCCAGATTTTTAACATCGGAAAATCGAAGGCTGCTCTTTTTGATGCTGAGAGCAAAGTAAAAATCACGTTCGCGGATGTAGCAGGATTGGAGGAAGCAAAAGAAGAAGTAAAGGAGATTGTTGACTTCCTAAAAACACCGCAGAAGTTTACAAAACTGGGTGGCAAGATTCCAAAAGGTGCACTCTTAATTGGCCCTCCGGGAACAGGAAAAACGCTTTTGGCGAAAGCCGTAGCCGGTGAAGCAGGCGTGCCCTTCTTTTCCTTATCAGGTTCAGACTTCGTAGAAATGTTTGTGGGTGTTGGCGCTGCGCGTGTACGCGATTTGTTCAAGCAGGCAAAAGAGAAAGCTCCTTGTATTGTTTTCATTGACGAGATTGATGCAATTGGTCGGTCACGTGGCAGAGGGCAAATGCCCGGATCGAATGACGAACGTGAAAACACCTTGAACTCGTTGTTGGTAGAAATGGATGGTTTTGCAACAGACAGTGGCGTAATTATTCTAGCCGCTACCAATAGACCGGATGTGTTAGACTCTGCGTTGATGCGCCCAGGTCGTTTTGATAGACAAATCAGTATCGACAAACCAGACATAGCTGGACGCGAACATATATTTAAAGTACACTTGAAGCCTATTAAGCTCTCGAAAGATGTAGACGTAAAAAAACTAGCGGCACAGACACCCGGGTTTGCTGGTGCGGAAATCGCCAACGTGTGTAACGAAGCGGCCCTTATTGCAGCTCGCAAAGACAAAACAGAAGTTGAAATGCAGGATTTCCATGACGCGATCGATCGAGTGATCGGAGGATTGGAAAAGAAAACCAAAATCATTTCACCCGAAGAGAAAAAAATTGTGGCCTACCACGAAGCCGGTCATGCAGTAGCCGGTTGGTTTCTGGAGCATGCAGATCCACTCGTAAAGGTGAGCATCGTACCTCGTGGCGTAGCTGCGTTGGGGTATGCACAATATTTGCCTAAAGAACAGTTCTTATATCAAACTGAACAATTGCTCGATGAGATGAGCATGACGTTTGGCGGTCGTGCGGCCGAAGAGATTATTTTTGAAAAGATTTCAACAGGTGCATTGAGTGATTTAGAGCGCATCACCAAAATGGCGTATAGCATGGTGACTGTTTATGGTATGAATAAAGAGATTGGAAACATGTCGTTCTTTGATTCCAAGCAATCTGACTACACGTTCAATAAGCCTTATTCAGATGCAACTGCACAACGTATCGATGAAGAAGTAAAGAAGATCATCGACAAGGCGTATCAGCGCACCAAAGATTTGTTGATTCACCACAGAGAACATCTGGATATTATTGCGAAAGAACTATTGGAGAAAGAAATCTTATTCCAGTCTGACTTGGAACGATTAATAGGAAAACGTCCTTTTGCGGGCCAAACAACCTATGAGAAGTTTACTAATGGAACAGACAAAGAAAAAGTCGAGGTGGTGGCAGAAACTACCGCTCCAATTGAACCAGTAGCAGATTCAGTAAAGGAATAGTATCTATTGAAAACACTTGAAAAGCCATTCAGCTATTCTGAATGGCTTTTTCTATTTTTGCAAAGACATAGCCAATGGAGATTCTCCTTCCATCCGATAAAAAAATATACTTTGCCTCCGATTTTCATCTGGGAGTTCCGAACTATGCGTCTAGTTTGGAGCGTGAAAAAAGAATCATCATTTGGCTGGATCAAATAAAAAGAGACGCGCACAGCATCTATTTACTAGGCGATATTTTCGACTTCTGGTTTGAATACAAACATGCGATCCCCAAAGGGTTTATTCGCTTTCAGGGAAAGTTAGCCGAGTTAAGAGACGCAGGCATTCCTATTTACTTTTTTACTGGCAATCACGACATGTGGATGTTCGACTACTTTACCAAAGAACTTGACATTGTGATTTACCGCGAACCACAAATTTTACAAATCAATGGCAAGGTTCTTTTGATCGGCCATGGCGATGGGCTTGGCCCAGGCGACTCTATGTATAAAATTCAAAAAAAGTTTTTTAACAGCAAGGTTTGCCAATGGCTGTTTGCGCGCATTCATCCCAATCTGGGTATGGGCATTGCTCAACTTTGGAGCAAACAAAGCAGATTGGCGAATACCAAAAGAGAAGAAAAATTCAATGGGGAAGAAAATGAATTCCTGCTCTCGTATTGCAAGACAATTGAAAAAGAGACGCACCACGATTTCTATGTCTTTGGACATCGTCACTTGCCACTTGACCTGGAAGTGGGCGTAAATAGTCGCTACATCAATTTAGGAGAGTGGGTTCATTTCAACACTTATGCAGAGTTTGACGGACAGGCAGTTGCTTTGAAGACCTATCGCCATGTCAATTAGTAAAATAATTTGCTTTTTCTTTTTCACGTTGTTTTCCTGTTGCTTCGTAAACGGCCAGCAGATCGGTAAAAAAATTAAAGAAATTAAGAGTGCTGAAGTTATCTGTGCAACGGTTGATCGGCTGGGCAATTTCTTTATCGTGTCAAAGAACAATGTGATCAAAAAATTTGACGCACAAGGGAAGTTAATGGCCACTTTAAAAGGTAAGAACACGACATTGCTAGAGCCCTGGTATCATCCTTCCATTTTTTTATATAGTCATGTAAACCAAAAATACTGGATCTACGGCCGTTATTTTGAGAATGGAAAAGAATACCTGTTAGAACCCTCGTGGGCTATTCAGCCGACTTTGGTGTGTCCAAGTAATGATAATAAGCTTTGGCTTTTTGATGCCGCAGATGCGTCTATCAAAAAAGTCAATCCAATTACAAAAGAAGTTGTTATTGAATTCTACACAGATACTTTAAAAGCTAAGGTTGCACCTGTTTACACTCACTTAAGGGAATACCAAAACATGATCTTTTTGCTAGATCAACAATCTGGGATTTCTGTGTATAGCCATATTGGAAAAAGGATCTACCAAATCGATAAGAAAGGCATCAACAATTTCAATTTCTTTGGTGAAGAGTTGTATTATTTAGATGGAACTAAAATGAAGTTCTTTGACCTCGGAACAGGGGCGATCAGAGAAATTGAGGTGGGCGTTGAGTATAAGTATGTCTTAGCTTCTGACGAATCCGTCATTCTGATCAGCCAAAAGAATAGAATCTTCCTGTTCGAAAATAAGCTCCCCGAATAAGTCCAAATTGGGACAATGATCTCAAATTGAAAGAATCCTAGCCTAAAAAGCTTGAAGAATGGCTGCTAAAATGGCTTTGTTGTCTGGCACAATTGTGTGATGGACCGTACAAGCACAATCACCCATTTAATGAACAAGGATTTATTCAATCGGCTTTACTTCTTGCTAGTCACGGTAGACGATGATATTAGCGAAAAAGAAATCTTGCTTTGGAAAAAGATAGCAGAACTAAATAAGTTCCACGATGACATCCATCAGAAGCTGAATTCGCTAAAAGCCACGGATCGTGTTCAAATGCGAAAATCTTGCGTTGAGGAACTGAAACATACTTCGAAAGAACAGCAAATAAACTTGATGGCGTAGCTGTGTGTGATGGCAAATGCTGACGGATTTATGCATAAAGCAGAGTGGGAACTAATCTACTCCATCTACCATAAAGAGTTGAAATTGAACCAACTCGAAATACTAGAAACCGAACGCCATCTTAAAAAAACACTGCTGTCGGCTTAACATTGCGAAAAGGAGGCGAATAAGAAAAAGCAGGTGTCGAATGCAACCAAGCGTGAACATCGTGCGTCTTTTGGTTAAATTGTTATTCTATGCGCATTTTATCCTCGCTGGCCCTATTAGTTCTATTTTGTATTTCGGCAAACGCCCAAATTGATACTATCAAAATCAATGACTTTCAGGTCATTTATGTTTTTGGCCCCTTCCGAGTTGATTTAGTGAAAGCAGACGCGCCCAGTGTCAAGATCGACTATCATGGTGTTGACAAAGATGCGATCATTGTGAAATCGAAAGACGGTGACCTCACCATTCGATTCAAGAACAAAGACTTTGTCGACTTTGAAGACGGGCCCTGGAGACGGAATCGCGTTCGTTTCACAAATGTGACTATCTATTACACTCATCTGGAGGCCATCGAGGCCCGCGCAGGGGCTTTGATCGAATCAACAGAAACGATTAACGCAAAAAAAATATTCCTGGTGAGCAAAATGGGATCCCAAATGAAGTTGTCCATCAATGCGCAAAATTTGGAGTTGGAATCTTCCATGGGGAGCGAAGTTGACCTGAGTGGTGTGGCAGATCGGTTAACAGTTAGATCCAAAATGGGCAGTGAGGTAAATGCATCAGCGTTGAAGAGCCAGCATGTCAGGGTGAGCTCCTCTATGGGATCAGAGGTTTCCGTTTTTGCGGAGGAAGAACTTGACGCTTCGGCTGATTTTGGTGCTTCCATTACCTACCGAGGAAATCCGTCAACCAGGCATACTTCAAAATTCCTCGGGGCCGAAGTGAATCGAAAACATTAACAGTCTACTTCATTTTGGTTTTTTTTTGACCACCTGAACAATACTCACCTGAAGGAGTTATCTACAATGCATGAGATGGTCTAATAAATCCGGACACAAATCTGACATAAATTTGTGTAATCATGGAGAAGAAAAAACAACATCGCAAATACGACAACCAGTTCAAAGAAGGAGCCTTACGGCAATTGGCCAATGGGC
>Ga0209990_10000508_pt1 | contig 38075 bp, 57 predicted proteins | sample NOAtaG_6_FD_187304 | JGI IMG/M metagenome (GOLD analysis project Ga0209990, IMG submission 187304) | Freshwater lake microbial communities from Lake Erie, under a cyanobacterial bloom - NOAA_Erie_Diel5S_2200h metaG (SPAdes) (version 2) | ecosystem: Environmental > Aquatic > Freshwater > Lake ...
GGTCGTGGCGCAACCGCTCGATCTCAGCGGCGGCTTCCGCGCAATCGGCCCGCGTCCATCCATCGGCTCGCCATGCGTGGACGGCCAACCTCGCCACGATGTCACTCACCGCAGCACCTCCACCCGCAGCGGCCGCGTCTGCGGCAGGACGTAGCTGCGGCATTCGACATGCAGCACCTCCCGCCGCGTCGTCGCGGCGTGCAGCAACTCCACAGCCGCCTGCGCTTCGCAGCGGTCGTGCGTCGTGTGCCAGGTGATCGGGGTCGGCATGGGCGATCCGGCCAGGATGATGAGCAGGCCCCACATCTAGGCGGGCTCCGCGTTCGGGATCATGCGCTTTCCCCTTGACTGCAGCATAGCGCGCGTTAGCTCGCCAGATGCCGCAAGCTGGCGGGCGGCGTCGGCGACCGAGATAGACCAAGCGTGCAGCCGTTCGGTGCGGGTGGCGGTCATGCCGCACCATCCCGCAGGCGGCGCAGCGCCCGCTCATGCCAAACGCGCCGTTCTTCGGCTTCAATTTCGCGGCGGTAGGCTGCGGCGATGGCTGAATAGATGACATCCATCGCCTGCCCTTGGACTGGCCGGATGCCCCAATCGCGCGCAAGCTGCGTCAGGCGCTCGGGCGTATTTTCCATGATGCGGACGCGCATCGCCTCAGCCCCCCAACACCAAGCTACCGACGGTGAAAAAGGCGAACGTCGCCAGCGCGAACAGCGAGCCGCCGACGGCGCCCGCAAAAATGTCGGCGCGGGTCATCGGCCGGTCCCCGCGTGATGCAGGCACGCGCGCAGCAGCGCGACGGCACGGCGCAAGCTGGCGGCTCGATCCGCAGCGCGCTTGCCCCCCACGGTGTCATTCGCCCAGGCTTCGTCGCCCAGGACATCAATCGCGGCGCGGATGTCGGCGGCGGTGGCTAACGGCTCGGCGACGGCGACGACCGGCGCGGCAGGGGTGGCGAAAGTGGCGTTCGGCATTTCTTACGCCTCCGCCCCGGCGCCATTCGGGCCAGCTAAGGTAAGATCCGTCAGCGGATACCAAACGCCACGATTGAGCTTGGCGCGAACCTCACCGCCGCCGACCGACTGTAAGCCGGTAATCGTCAGTTCTTTTTTGCCGTTGCCACGGAAAACTTTGCTGCCAAGACGGAAGCAACCAACCGCATCGAAGTTGCGGATATCGTCGCGAGGCAGGGTCTGGTGATGTGAGGTGGGCATCGAGGGCGGCTCCCGTTGGTGGGTGCCGCCACATTACGCGCTATGCGTAATTCTTGTCTACAGGAATTTGCGCGCTCTGCGGAATTTCAATCTTCGGCACGGCGCGCGGTCAGGCGCTCACCTGTCCGCAGCCAGTCGTTTAAGGCATCCGCGTCCATCTGCTCGGCAATCTGTGCGGCTCGGCGCATCGCCTGTGCCTTGGGACTATCTTCCGGCGCCGCCAACAGCACGATTGGAGGCACGCCATAGTGCGCCGCAAGTTTTTCAAGGTCATGCAGGTCCACTGCGCGCTCGCCTCTTTCCCAGCCGGAAAGCGTGCTTACCGCAATTCCTATGTCGTTCGCAACTTGTTCTAGTGTCAGCCGCCGAACCTTACGGTGGGCGCGAAGGTGGCGGTGCAAGCCGGGCGTTGGTTCTTTCATGGGGGCAGGGTCCAAGCGCGTGGCGTCTGAGGCCATAGCGCATTTGCAAAATTCCCTCTTGCGTGAAATTGCACGCTCCGTGTAATGTGACCGCATGATCCTCGCCGATTACCTCGCCGCTTCTGGCGTCACCGTCACCGACTTTGCCGGGCGGATTGGCCGCAAGGTCACGACAGTCCACGCCTGGGTAAGTGGCGCCCGCGAGCCTGATCTGCGCGCCGTCGAAGCGATTGACGTGGCGACTGCCGGCGCCGTGACGGCCCGCGATTGGGTCAGCAACCAGCGCACGATGCGTGAGGCCAAGGCCGCGCTTCGCGCCCCCGCCTCGGACGCCGCCGCATGAGGCACCCCCCATTCCGTGGCGGCCCGGCGCTCGGCGGCGATTTCTCCACCAAGGAAGGCGCCCAGCGGCTCGCTGACCGTATCCGCGATGCATGGGCGCAGGCTGGGCATGAGGTCGAAGTCGTCATCGTGCCAAGCGGCCAGGCAATTCTTGATAGCAAGCAGATTTGGGCCGTCCGGATGCCCAGCCTGCACAACGGGCTTCCGCGATGACCAACAAGATGCACGCGGCCGAATCGCTCGACGACACGGCGTGCAGCGGGCAGCGCGTCCATCACACTTTTTGCGGTGTGGCGGCGGGAACCGGGCGCGCTGCCCGCATAGAGATGGACGCGGCCGAGGGCTCCGGGCCTACGGCGTCCTGCGCGCGGCGGCTCCATACCTCTGCGGACGACGCAGAGCTTGGCTCCCCCGTAAATGCCGACCGCGCGCCTTCACCCCCGAGCGGCAGCGGGGTCACGCCTGCCGCTTTCTCCCTGCAAACTCACCCGGCGGTCAGCGATGGCCGCCGGGTTCTTTCTCGGGAGGAGTTTGTCCGGATCGCTGCGCCGTTGTTGGAGGAGGGCGCGTCCTGGCGCGAGGTCGGTGAAGCGTGCGGCGTGTCGGTGCGGGCCGCACAGCATCGCGCCGCGCATGCCGGGCTCGTCAGCAAGCGCAAGCCTGGACGCCCCTTCGGCTCCGTCAATTCGCCCGAGACGATGGCACGCATCGCGGAAACCCTGCGGCGGCGGCGGCTGGAGGGACGGCGGTGATTTGCTCAGTCGATCCAGGGTTATCCGGCGCCATCGCGTGGCTGTCCGACGACGGCCATCTCATCGAGGTTGGCGATCTGCCGGTGGCGAAGGCCAACGGCAAATCCGAACTGATGCCCGCCGCGCTGGCCGACATGCTGCGCGAGCGCCCGGCCACGCACGCCTTCGTTGAGCGTGTCGCATCGCGGCCAGGCGCAGGCGTCGCAAGCTCGTTCAACTTCGGGCGCGGTTATGGCCAGATTGAAGGCGTCCTGGCCGCGCTCGGCGTGCCGGTCACGCTCGTGACGCCGGCCAAGTGGAAGGCGGCGCTCCGCGTGCCTGCTGACAAATCCGCCGCACGCCTCCGCGCCGCGCAGCTTTGGCCTGGGCTGGCTGGGACGTTTGCGCGCGTGAAGGACGATGGGCGGGCGGAAGCGGCGCTGCTGGGACTGTATGGCGCGCAGACGATGCGAGGCGGCGCATGAACGGCTACGCGATGCATGGCATCGAACACATCAGCGTCTCCAGCCTCAATACATGGAAGTGGCAGCCCGCCTTGTGGGTCTGCGAGCGGCTATTCCGCCAGCGCGGCCCGGTCGGCGCTGCGGCGCATCGTGGCACGGCGTCCGAAGCCGGGATCGCGCATGGGCTGCTTAATCCGACCGCCGCCGTCGATGAATGCCAACAGATCGCGCTGGCTGAGTTCGACCGGCTGACGGCGCTGAGCGGCGATCCGAAGCGGACGAAGGAACGCGAGGCGGTGCCGGGCATCGTCGCGGTTGGCCTGGCAGAGCTGCGGCAATACGGCGTCCCGGACGAGGTGCAAAAGCGGATCGACGTTCGACTTGATGGCGTGCCGGTCCCATTTTTGGGTTTCCAGGATTTTGGCTGGTCGAAACACGGCATCACGCTCGACCTCAAAACGCAGCTTCGGCTGTCGTCCGAGATCAGCAGCGCGCACGCGGCACAGGTCGGCCTCTACATCCACGGCACCAACCGGGAAGGCCGCATAGCCTACGTCACGCCCAGCAAGTGCGGCGTGTATCGCCTGGAGAACGCGGACGAGCATGTCGCGGCGCTGGCGAACATCGCGCAGCGGCTGGAGCGGTTCCTCCGCCTTTCTTCTGACCCGCATGAGCTGGCCGCGCTGGTCGTGCCGGATTGGGATCACTGGATGTGGAGCGACCCGGCCACGCGCGCGACCGGGCGAGCGATTTTCGGCTTCTAGCCGGATTAGGGCGGTGTCCTGCGGCCCTCCAACAGCAGGCGACGATAGGAGATTGCAAATGGCTTTCGGGATACCAGGCTCAGACGGCGGCAGCAGCAGCGGCGAGTTCCTGGGCCGCATTAACGTGGACGCCCGCACCGGCTTCTGGACGATCACCAAGCGCATCCAGAAGGACGGCATGTGGACCAACGACACCACGCCGCCGTTCCAGACCCCCACGATGCTGATGGACTTCGGCAGCCTTGAGGTGGGCCATATTAAGATCGGCAGCCCGCCGGCCTTCATGCTCGTCCCGATGGGCCAGCCCATCCCGCCGCAGCCGCAGGAAATGCAGGAAGGGCGGCCGGGCGAAAAGCCGCGCAAGGCGTTCCAGCCCGGCTTCCGCATCAAGGTCATGTCGCAGAAGACGTTTGGCGACGGCGACGCCTACTATTTCAGCGCAAACAGCAAGACCGTCGTGGGGGCTGTTGAGGCGCTTTGGCTCCAGTTCTGCGCGTCGCCCGAAGCTGCGGCTGGCAAGGTGCCGGTGGTCAATGTGACCGGCTCCGCGAAGTTGAAAAAAGATACGCCGCAAGGCGCCTCGACCTTCTTCGCGCCCATCTTCGCAATCGCCCAGTGGGTGGATCGCCCGGCCGTGCTGGGCGACCGGACGGTGCCGCCGCCTGCCGCGCGTGCGGCCCAGCCCGCCGCAGCGCCCGCGCCGTCTGCGCCGCCGGCCAACCATGTCCCGCCGCCCGCTGCGGCGCCGCAGGCGGCGAGCGCGGAAGCGTTGCCGTTCTGAATTAGCCGCCGGGGGTGGGCCGAGTTTTCCAGGCCAGGACCGCCCCCGGCTTCCACCAACGCGGAACCGCGAGGGCCGTGCGTTGATGCCCGAAAGCCTACCGCCTACGCCACCAAGCCCGCAAACCGCGCTCGATTGGGCGCGGTTCTACGCCGGCCTCGGGTGGTCCGTCGTGCCCGTGCGGCGCGGGGAGAAAATCCCTGCGGAAAAGTGGGCGCGCTTCCAAACCCTGCCGGCCGATGGTGCCCAACTGCTTGCTTGGTTTGCCGATAACCCCGCCTTCGGCGTGGGCCTCGTCCAAGGCCGCCGCGCCGGGACCATCGTGCTGGATTTCGACGCCGCGACTGGCGGCATGGACACGCTGGCCGATCTGGAAAAGCGGGGCCTGCCCGCGTCCGTCCGCGCCTTTACGCCCGGCGGCGGCTGCCATGTGATCCTGCGCCATCCAGGCCATTATGTGCCGACCCGCAAGGCCGTGCTGCCCGGCATGGATGTTCGCGGCGATGGCGGCTTTATCGTCGCCTGCCCGTCCATCCACGCCAACGGCCGGGCCTATGTGTGGGATGTGGACTGCCACCCCGAGGACGCGCCGATTGCCGACGCGCCGGATTGGCTTGTCGCCATCGTCACAGGCGATGCGCCAGCGCAGCCAGATCAGCCGGGCGAGATTGTCCGCGTGGCTGCCGCCGGGCCGCTTGGCCTGTCGGTCGAGCGCGTCACAGACGGCCGCGAGCAATACATGCGGGACACGATCCTGGCCGTCTGCCGCGAGCTGCGCGACAAGCTGGGGCGACTGCCGGACGAGCGCGAACTGTATGAGGCCGCTTGGCCGCAATACGCCGCCAAGGTGGACTTCAGCCGCGCCGGCCGGGGCGAGCCCGAGTTCCGCGCCAAGGTCCGATATACGCTGGCCAGGATTGCCGCCGGGCAAATCCGTAGCCTCGCCGCAACGCCCGATCCGCCTGCCGCTGGGCATAGCGTGACCGCCTCAGGCACCACCTACGACGCCGAAACAGGCGAGATTATCGACGTGCCGCCACGGGCGGCAGCGCAGCCGGCGGCCCGCTCTTTTGACTTGGTCTGGTTCAGCGACATCACGCCATGCCTAGACGCCCAGGACTTTGTCCAAGGCGTGCTAATCGAAAACTCGGCGGCCGTCGTCTACGGCGAGAGCAACGCCGGGAAGACGTTCTGGACGACCGACCTAGCGCTCCATGTGGCCGCCGGCAAGACATGGAACGGCCGGCGCGTCGAACAGGGCGGCGTGGTCTATTGCGTGCTGGAAGGCGGGGTCGGCTTCCGCAACCGCGTCACGGCTTGGCGCGGGACACGCCAGCCGGACAAGCCTGTCCACTTCGCGGCCATCCAGGCCGGCATGAACTTGCTGCTGCCGGACGCGGACACGCCCAAGCTGATTGCCGCCATCAAAGAGGCAGCCAAGCAGATCGGCGCGCCCATCAAGCTGATCGTCATTGACACCCTGTCCCGCGCCTTCGCAGGCGGCAACGAGAACGCCAGCGAGGATATGGGCCTGCTGGTGCAGAACATGGACGCCATCCGCCGCGAGACAGGCGCGTGTGTCCTGTTTGTCCACCATAGCGGCAAGGACCAAGCCAAAGGCGCCCGAGGCCATAGCCTGCTGCGCGCCGCCATCGACACCGAGATCGAGGTGAAGGCGACCGAGGACAGCCCGGTCAAAACCGCGACGACCGTGAAGCAGCGCGAGGTCAAAAAGGGCGAGGTGTTCCACTTCCAGCTTGAGGTGGTCGAGCTGGGCAAGAACCGTCACGGCGAGCCGGTGACGACTTGCGTGGTGGACGCGCCGAGCGCCGAGGACATCGCCCAGGCCGAGGCGTCCGGCGGCGACCGACTGTCCGGCGACCAAGCCGCCGCCCTTCGCGTGCTGACCAACCTTCTGGCCGCCTCGGGCATGGTCAGCCCCCATCCGGACATGCCGGACAATGTCCGGAGTGTCCCAGAGGCTTGGTGGGCTGATCGGTTCAAGACGGAAGCCAAGCCAGGCGCCTCGGACGACGCAAAGAGAAAAGCCTTTGGTCGCGCTGCCGCTAAGCTGCTCGAAAAACGCAAGATCGGGCAGGCCAATGGAAGGGTTTGGCTTGTATGAACAAAAGTTTAGAAAACCGGACATCGGACGGACAGGCCGGACAACCATGTCCCAAAAACGGACGGACAGGACATCCCCCTAAAGGGGTGTCCATGTCCGGTCCGGTGTCCGTCCTGTCCGGCCGTCCAGAATGGCGGCAGCAATGACCCCCGCCGAACTCGACGCCATCGCCTCTGGCTATGAGCGGCAATGGGGCATCGGTCGCCTGCCGCTGCTGGTGTCCGAGCAAACGGCGGCACGCTTCCAGGCGGCGCAGGACATGCTGTCGTCCGACTGGCGGCCGGCTGGGCAAACCTGGGAGGCGGTGCGGGCCAGCATCGCCCGAGGCTGGGCGGCGCTGGATGCCGAAGCGCGCAAGCGTGGGCATGAGCCGCTGCCGGGGCCGGTGGCCGAGGCGGAATGGGAACCGGGCAAGCTGTTTGCCGTGGCGATCGACAACCACCACCGCCAGGCGCTGGACCTTCGGGCCAAGGCCGATGGTCGGACCCACTACAGCGTCTGGACGGTGGCGGAACTGGCGGTCCTGATCCGTTCCATTCCGGTCGTCTCGACCATTAAGGATTTGTTCCCCGGCGCGGAGATCCTGCCGCCGCGCCTGCCGCCTGTCGGCAAGGTGCCGCGCGACGAAATCCCATTCGGCGCATGGGGCGCGGGCGATCCGCCGGGCGATGCCGCATGATGCCAGCGCGCCCATACGGCCCGGCTGGCATGCATCGCTGGCCGTCGAAAGCCGAGCCTGTTGTGCTGGCCGCCGCAGGCGACCCCGCCGACACGCAGCGGACGGCGCTGGCGCTGCTCGCCGCCGGCTTCATCGACCAAGCGCACGCCATCCTCGCCAGCGGCGCCGATGCCGGCTTCACCGCCTGCCGCATGGCCGCCGGGATGCTGGAGCGCAACCCGCCGGCCGTAGGCGAGGCTAGGCGCATCCTGACGGCAGCGTTGGGGCAGGATGGCGGGCCGTGATGCAAAAGCCGCTGACGGGCTTCCTGTGCGCTTCTGCGTGGCGCCAACAAAAAGCCCCGCCGGTTAGGGCGGGGCTGGTGGGGGCGAATGGTGTAAGGGGCGCCTCACGCCGCCTCCCTTGCCTGCTGCCGGAACGCCGCCTCGATAATCAGGTGGGCTTCGGCCATCTCGCGCTGCGCCGCCTCAAGCTGCTTACGCAGCTTCGCAATCTTTTTCTCGGCTGCCGTCTGGCGGCGGAACCCTTCATCGCGCACCGCGAACACATCAACGTCCACAAGGCTGGCCACCTGCTTGGCGGTGTAGGTGGCAAGGTCGGCGGGGTTCAGGCTGTCGGTCATCGGGCTATTTCCTCGGTCTCGCGGGCGACTGCCTCGCGTGTCCATACTTATACGCACATCGCGCATATCATGCAAGCGGCTTTTCGCGCTCAGGCGGCGGATTTTTCTCGTGCCACCGCCCGGCCTTTTCCAGCCACGCGGCCACATCCTCGGGTATCTGCACAGCGCCGCGCGCCCATTGGCGCACGGTGCCCTCTGGGCGGTTTAGCGCATCGGCAAGGCCGCGCTGCGACCAGCGCAGCGCGTCGAGGCATTCGCGGAGGCGAGTGGGGGTCATGCGAACAGGTCCATCTGAGCAGCGCGCTTTGCGCGGCGGGGGGCGATAGCGGCGAAGCGGCGCGCAACAGTCTCGGCGCGCTCTGCGCGATCCTGAGCAGCGCGCGACGCTTCGGCAGCGGCTTCAAAAGCCTGGCTAGCCGCGATCAAGGCGGCGCGGTTCTTGGCGCTGCGGCTACGGTCAAAAGCCCGCTGGGCCGCGACATAAACCGCGCAAGCGGCGTCCGAGGCTTCAAGGGCTGCTGCGGCAAGGGCGGTGTAATCGGTCATCGGGCTATTTCCTCGATCCGCCGGGCGATTGCCTCGGCTGAGTTGATTTATACGCACAACGCGCACACTCCGCAATGGGGGAAATGCGCGTTTTGCGTTTTTTCTTCCGGTTTAGCGCGCCCATCGGGCGCGCAGCGTTTCCACCCTGTCGCGGGCCTCTTCCATCGTCATCGCGACCTCAATCAAGCCGCGCGCGTCTTCCAGCGCGATGAAAGTGCCGCCGAAGCGCGAGGGGCGCTCGACCATGCGAAGGGTGCCCGCCTTGTCGGCGATGGCGATGGCAACGCAAGTGGCGGAGAGGGTGAACATCGGGCGGGCTCCTTTGCCTCGCTTGCCGGGCGGGATTGCCTCGGCGGGGATAGATATACGCACAACGCGCACACCCTGCAAGCGCAAAACGCGCATATTCGGGAAGAAATCGCATGACCCCATCCGAACGGGCAGAACGGCCCGAAGGCATCGGCGCGCCCATCGCACGCCTCGTCTGGGTGACGCCAGACGCTGACCGGCTGGTTGCCTACATGGCGCGCGTGTCAGCGCCAGCGAACCAGAGCAACGACGCCACAGCGGCGCGGCTGATTGGGTATCTCATCCGCCATCGGCACTGGTCGCCGTTTGAGATGGTGAACCTCTGCGTGGAGGTGAACACCACGCGGGACATCGGGCGGCAGCTGCTGCGGCATCGGAGCTTCGCGTTCCAAGAGTTCAGCCAACGCTATGCCGATGTCAGCGAACTACCGCAGGCGCCGCTACGCGAAGCGCGGCTGAAGCACCCGACCAACCGGCAAGCGAGCGTCCCGACCACGGACGAGGTGCTGACGGTCTGGTGGAAGAACGCCCAAGAGGATGTCCGGGCGGCGGCCGAGACGGCGTATCAGATCGCCCTAGACTACGGGATCGCCAAAGAGGTGGCGCGGGCGGTGCTGCCCGAAGGCCTGACCATGAGCCGGCTTTACATGGCCGGCAGCGTCCGGTCCTGGCTGCACTTCTGCGACGTGCGGCGCGGGAACGGCACGCAGGCAGAGACGCAGGCCGTGGCCGATGCGGTGTGGGGCATCATCAAGGCCGAATGCCCGGCCATCGCTGAAGCGTGGGAGGCGCAGCAATGACCCCATCCGAACGGGCCGCTTGGCGCGAAGGCGTCAACGCATCGGCGACCGAACTGCGCGCGATAGCGGCCCGCCTGCGTCGCATGGACCCGGTGCGGCTGGAGGTCCTGGCCAACGCGGCCATGCTCGAACAGGCGGCGGATGCGCTGGCCGAGATGCCGATGGTGCGAGAGCCGACAGGGTTGGAGTATCGCGGCGGATGAGAAACTTGCCTTTCGTCCCCATCCGAACGGCCGCCGTTGGTGGGCGTGAGGTCGCCCGCTTCGTTTGCACCCGCTGCGAAGCCCACGTCGAAAGCCCGCTGGTCAAGTCGGGCGACCGGCGCCGCATGAACCCCGAAGCCACCATCAAGCGCGTCGAGGCCGTTGGCTGGCGCATCAACGGCGAGCGCGTCGAGTGCCCGCGCTGCCATGCCGCAAGCGCGGCCCGAGCCGCTGGCGAGAAGCCAGACCCCAAGCCCATCCCCACAACCGCAAAGGTTATCCCAATGGCTGACCCCAAGGTCCGAGAAGCGACGCCGCAGGAGCGCGTGAAGATCCGCGCTATCCTCGACAAGTATTTTGACGACGCCGCCGGCTGCTGGCTCGACAGCTACAGCGACCAGAAGGCGGGCGAAGAGATCGGGGTGCCGTGGGCGCTTGTGACCCGCATCCGCGAAGCTGCCTACGGCCCCATCCGTGTTGACCCCGAAGTGGCGGCCCTGCGCGCCGAAATGACCCAGATCGGCAGGGAACTGGCGGCGTTGGTCGAGAAGCATTCTGCGGCGCAGAAGCGCCTGGATGCGATGGCAGCCAAGAGGGCCGCGTGAGCGCCCGACGCCGCACCGCACGCCCTGCCGCCGAACCGGCGACTGACCTCGGCCCCGACATCCGCCGCCGCCGGGGCGATGTGGTCGAGCAATTCCGGCCGGATCCGGACAACCCGAACCGGGACGTAAAGGGCGCCCGCGTCCGGGTGGCCTATCATGTCCTATGGATCGAGGGGCAGATATCGGACGAACAGCACGAGGCCGCAGACCGCTACCTCGTGCGGCTAGAGCAAGCCCAAGGCGCCATTGAAGGCGCGCCAACGCTGGCCGTCGCCACACGCGGCCACGGCGGCAGCGGGCCGACAGAGCGCCAAGTGATGGCGCTGGCCGACCTGCGGGCCGCTGATGCGGTGCTAGGCGCCGACGCCCAGCTAGTCCGCGCCGTCGTGGGCTTCAACTGCACGCCGAGCCCGCGCGAGGTCGCCACCCTGCGTGGCGCGCTTCAGCGGCTGGCTGACCTGTGGGGCATGTGACGCTGTGCGGCCGGCAGATAAACGATTGACACGGCACGGTGATTGCTTGTACGCGAGGATTATAAGTCATAGCTGCGCCCGGAGCCGAGAGGCTGCCGGGCTTTGTTGTATCTAGCCCATGAAGCGCCTCACCTCTGCGCCGCCTCGCCTTGGCGCTGCGCCGTCCCGCCTCGCCAGCCCAGCAACCGCAGCATCCGGCTTCAGCCGCGCGGATGGCCTTAGCAGCACGGCGCGTGGCTATGGCCAGGACTGGCGCAGGCTACGCGAGCGCATCCTGGCCGCCGAGCCGTTGTGCCGCTTCTGCTTCGAGGTTGGCCGCATCACCGCCGCCACCGACGTTGACCACATCGAGCCCTTCACCGGCCTGCATGACCCGCGCCGGCTAGATCCTGCCAACCTTCGCCCCCTTTGCCGTCCCTGCCACCTTCGCCGCACGGCGGGGCAGGCGAACCGCGCCGAGGGGTAGGGGGGGGGCAAAAGCCCTGGCCGGCGCCTTCCGGGACCGCGTCCGATCCCATTTGCAGAATTTTTTCCCGCCCCAACACGCGAGGCACTCTGTTTGACCGCCCTTCAATGGCCCGCTGATCGCGTCGAGCGCCGCAGCGTGGCCTCGCTTGTGCCTTACGCCCGAAACGCCCGCACGCACTCGGACGAGCAGGTCGCGCAGATCGCGGCCTCGATCCGCGAATGGGGCTGGACGGTTCCGGTCCTCGTAGACGAAGCCGGCAGCATTATCGCAGGCCACGGGCGCATTCTGGCGGCGCGGAAGCTTGGCCTGGCAGAAGTGCCGGTGATGGTCGCGGCCGGGTGGTCCGAGGCGCAGAAACGGGCCTATGTGCTGGCGGATAACAAGCTGGCGCTGAATGCCGGCTGGGATACCGACCTGCTCAAGGTCGAGTTAGGCGAGTTGCAGGGCGGCGGGTTCGACCTGGGCCTGACCGGGTTTAGCGGCGACGAGTTGGCTGCGCTGCTGGCTGATGCAACGGCAGGCCTGACCGACCCGGACGAGGTGCCCGAGCCGCCCGCTGAGCCTGTGAGCGTGCTGGGCGATGTGTGGGTGATGGGGCGGCATCGGATCGCCTGCGGCGACTGCACGGACCCGCTGGTGGTCGAGAAGGCGCTGAACGGCGTGAAGCCGCACCTCATGGTGACCGACCCGCCGTATGGGGTGAATTACGACGCAAGCTGGCGCAATGACGCTGTGCAGGCGGGAAATGGGGCGCGCGGCGCTCCATCCGGCCGCGCGGTGGGCAAGGTGCTCAACGACGACAACGCAGACTGGTCCGGCGCTTGGGCATTATTTCCCGGCGATGTGGCTTACGTTTGGCACGCAGGCACGATGGGCCACATTGTGGCCGACAGCTTGCTGGAGAACGACTTCCAGATCCGCGCACAAATCGTCTGGGTCAAAAGCAATTTTGCGATTAGCCGCGGCCACTATCATCCACAGCATGAGCCTTGCTTCTATGCCGTCCGCAAGTCCGGGACGGGCCATTGGTCCGGCGACCGCAAGCAGAGCACGACTTGGCAGATCTCGAAGCCAGCGAAGTCCGAGACCGGCCACAGCACGCAGAAGCCGGTCGAGTGCATGAAGCGGCCCATCGAGAACAACAGCAGCCCCGGCCAGGCGGTCTACGAGCCGTTCAGCGGCTCTGGCACCACCATCATCGCCGCCGAGATGACCGGCCGCTCCTGCCACGCCATCGAGTTAAACCCGGCTTACGTCGATGTGGCCGTGAAGCGTTGGCAGGATTTCACCGGCCAGCAGGCCACGCTCGAAGGCGACGGTCGCGCGTTTGCCGAGCTTGAAGCCGAACGGAAGGGAGGCGCTGCATGAGGGGCCGTCCCGCGTTCGCGCCGACCGACGACCAGCGGCGCCAGGTCAAGGCGATGGCAGCCTACGGTGTGCCACAGGGCGATATCGCCACGGTGTTGAATATCGACGCCAAGACGCTCCGCAAGCATTTCTGGGTCGAGTTGCAGACCGGCTCGATTGAGGCGAACGCTAAGGTCGCGCAGAGCCTGTTCCAGCGGGCGACGACCGAGAAGGGCAGCGCTGGCGTCACGGCGGCGATCTTCTGGCTCAAGACCCGTGCCGGCTGGCGCGAGCAGGCGGCCGAGGAAGTCGGTAAGAAAGAGCAGCGTGAAATCGTGGCCCGCACCGCCGAGCGCGGGACGGATTGGGAAGCGTTGCTCAACTAGCCGATGTGGGATCTGTCTTGCCCTGACTGGCCGGATCGCATCCGGGCGGGCGGCACGCTTTTGCCTGCGTTGCCGCTTGTGGCGGCGGAAGCGAACAAAGCGGCTGCGATCTTCGGGCGGCTTCGGCTGCCGGACGTAGTGGGCAAGCCGCCGCTAGAGCAAGCGGCGGGCGACTGGCAGAAGGATATCGTCCGGGCGCTCTTTGGCTCTTGGGATGGCACGGCGCGGCATATCCGCGAGTTGTTCGTCATGGTGCCGAAGAAGCAGTCCAAGACGACAGCCGGCGCGGCGGTCATGGTCACGGCGCTGCTGATGAACAAGCGCCCGAGGGCCGAGTTTCTGATTGTCGCGCCGACGCAGGATGTGTCGGACCTGGCGTTCCGCCAAGCGGTCGGGATGATCGAGGCCGACGAGGTTCTGGCGGCCAAGTTCCACATCCAAGAGCATATCAAGCGGATCACGTTCCGCCCAACCGGCGCCTTCCTCAAGGTTAAGAGCTTCGACCCGAAGATCGTCACCGGCACCAAGCCGGCGGGCATCTTGCTGGACGAGCTGCACGTTATCGCCGAGGCACCGGACGCGGATCGCGTCATCGGGCAGTTGCGCGGCGGGCTTATTAGCCAGCCAGAAGGCTTTCTGGTCACGATCACCACGCAGAGCGAGCGCCAGCCGTCTGGCGTGTTCAAGTCCGAGCTGACCAAGGCCCGCGCGGTGCGGGATGGCACGCTGAAGGCGCCCATCCTGCCGGTGTTGTATGAGTTCCCGCCCGGCGTGGCCTGGGATGACCCGGCTAACTGGCACATGGTCACGCCGAACGCCGGCCGGTCCATTACCGTCGAGCGGCTGGTGCCGGATTACGAGGCCGCGAAGGCTGGCGGTGATGGCGAACTGCGGCGCTGGGCGTCGCAGCATCTCAACGTCGAGATCGGCCTAGCCCTGCGGTCGGACGGCTGGGCTGGCGGCGAGTATTGGGACCAGCAGGCAGATCCTGCCGTCACGCTGTCGGCGATCCTGGCCCACTGCGAGGTGGCGACCATCGGCGTGGATGGCGGCGGCCTGGATGACTTGCTGGGCCTCGCGGTTGTCGGGCGCGAGCGCGGAACGGGCCGCTGGCTGACCTGGGCGCGGGCCTGGGCGCATCCGATTGTGCTGAAGCGGCGCCAGAGCGAGGCGGCGAGGCTGCGGGATTTCGCGGCGGCGCGCGAGCTGCGGATTGTCGAGCGTGTCGGCGAGGATTTGGACGAACTGGTCAGCATCTGCGCCGAGGTGCGGGATGCGGGGCTGCTGCCGGAACAGCACGCGGTCGGCGTGGACCCCGGCAACTCGCATGCGGTGCTAGATGCGTTGAGCGCGGTGGGCTTTGAACCCGGCCAGATGACGGCGGTGTCGCAGGGCTGGCGGCTGGGCGGCGCGATCAAGCTAACGGAACGGAAATTGGCAGAGGGCGCGCTGTTTCACGCGGGACAGAGCCTCATGGCCTGGTGCGTGGGTAACGCGAAGGTCGAGCCGAAAGGGAACGCAATGCTGATCACTAAGCAGGCGTCCGGGACGGCCAAGATCGACCCGTTGATGGCCACGTTTAACGCGGTTGAACTGATGGCGCGGGCGCCTGTGGCGCACGGCGGCGATGTGGTCGGCTTTCTTGCCGAGCCGGTGGTCTTCTGATGCGCCACTGGCTAACCAAAGCGGCCGAGGTGCTGAACCTCCGCACCTTCGCGCCGCTTGGCGGGCAATGGTGGGGCCGCCAGCATACGGCGCAGTTCCCGGCGGCTGAGACGGGCCGGGCGGTAACGCCGGAAGCGGCTATGACGCTCTCGGCGTTTTGGTCGTGCGTGCGGCTGCTGTCGCAGACCATCGCGACCCTGCCGCTGTTCGTTTACCGCCGCGACGCGGAAGGCCAGAAGGCGCTGGCCCGCGATCTGCGGCTATTTGAGATTATGCACGACCAGCCTAACGCCGACATGACGGCGGTGGAGTTCTGGGAGGGCTGCATTGCGGCGCTCTGCCTCTACGGCAACGCCTATGCCGAGATCACGCGGAACCTGGGCGGCGAGGTGGTGGCGTTGACGCCGCTGCGGCCGGATCATGTCACGGTTTACCGCGAGGACGACGGAAGCCTTGGCTACCGCGTCACCAGCGTGGCCGGCTCGCGCGTGCTGACTGAGCGCGAGGTGTTTCACGTTAAAGGCTTCGGCGTGGATGGCATGGTGGGCCTGTCGCCGGTTGCCTATGCGCGGCAGTCGCTTGGCCTGGCGCTGGCGGCGCAGACCTCGGCGGGCAAGACGTTTGCCAACGGGATGCGGCCCTCTGGCGTGCTGACAGGCGGGGCGCTGAAGTCCGACCAGCGCGAGCGCCTGCGAGAGATCATGGCCGGCTTCGGCGGGCCTGAGAACGCTGGCAAGACGCTGTTGCTGGAAGGTGATTTTAAGTATGCGCCGCTGACGCTCAGCCCGGCGGATGCACAGTTGATGCAAACCCTGGCGTGGTCGGTTGAGGATGTGTGCCGGTGGCTGGGCGTGCCGCCGGTTCTGATTGGCCACACCGATAAGGCGTCGTCCTGGGCGTCGAGCCTAGAGCAGACGAACCTTCACTTTCTGCAATACGGCCTGCGGCCTTACCTGACGCGGATCGAGCAGGCCATCCGGCGTTGCGTGCTGTTGCCGGCCGAGCGGCAAGTGCTGCACGCCGAGTTCGCCATCGAAGGGCTGCTGCGGGCTGACGCAGCGGGCCGGGCGGGGCTGTTTAAGACCTACATCACGCACAGCATCGCGACGCCAAACGAGATCCGGCAACTAGAAAACCTGCCGCGCAGCAATGACCCGAACGCCAACCGCCTCCAGGCGCAGGCGAACATGACCACGCTGGAGCGGCTGGGCGCCATGCCTGCCGATCCGGCGCATGTCATCCCAGAGCAGCTTTAGGAGGCACCCGAATGGCTAACGTGAGCGGCGCCGCCTATGCGGCGCTTGAGGTGAAGTTCGCGCAGGATGGCGCGCCCGGCGAGTTTGAGGGCTACGGCGCTGTTTTCGGCAATGTGGACGGGCATGGCGATCTGATCGTCTCGGGCGCCTTTCGCGACAGCCTCGCCGCGCACAAGGCCGCCGGATCTATGCCGCATATGTATGTCGAACACGGCCCGGCGCTTGGCGGCGATCCGCTGCCGGTCGGCGTGTGGACCGACATGCAGGAAGACGGCAATGGCCTGCGCGTGAAGGGCAAGCTGTCGGCGCTGGATACCGATATGGGCCGGCGCATTTATGGGCTGCTGAAGGACGGCGCGCTTAAGGGGCTGTCGATTGGCTACCGGGCCAAGCGCGACGCCATCGTCTATGGCCGCGAGGCCGGGCAGCCGAAGCGGACGCTGAAGTCGCTGGCGCTGACCGAGGTTTCGCTTGTCGCCAACCCCGCTAATCCGCTCGCAGGCGTGGACCGCGTGAAAGCCGCGGTTATGTCGGGCGAGCTTCCTACCATTCGCGAGTTTGAAGACGCGCTGCGGGAGCAGCTCGGCCTTTCGCGCTCGCAGGCCGCGCACGTCGCCGCGCGTGGCTTTAAGTCGCTTCTGACCGAGCGGGATGCCGGGGGAGCAGGCGACAACGGGCTTAAGGACGCCATCGCAGGCGTTCGCGGCCTCTTTCGCTAATCCATCCATCCAAAGGCATAGGAGATCGCCATGAGCGAGAACTTCGACGCCCCCGCCGAAATCAAGGCGCTGGGCACTGAGATCAAGACCGCGCTCGACCGGGTGCGGAACGTCGCTGAAGACGCGCTGCGCGAGGCCAAGGGCGCCTCGGGCGAGGTGAAGTCGTCCGTGAAGGCCGCCGCTGATGAGGCGCTCGCCTCGATGGGCGCTCGCGTCGCCGAGCTGGAGCAGAAGGCCGCGCGTCGCGGCAAGGCTGACGATGCCGAGGTGAAGACTGTCGGCCAGCGTTTTGTGGACGACGACGGCTACAAGGCCATCGGCGGCAATGCGTCCTGGCGTGGCCGTCACGCGGTTGAGGTGAAGAACATCACCTCGGCCACGGCGGCCGGCGTGGTCCGTGCGGATCGCTCGCCCGAGTTCGTCATGCTGCCGAACCGCCGCATGACCATCCGGGATCTGCTGACGCCGGGCACGACCTCGAGCAACGCGGTGGAGTTCGTCCGCGAGGCGACCTTCACCAACGCTGCGGCCCCGGTGGCCGAAGCGGGCGCGAAGCCGCAGAGCGCGATGACCACGGCGCTGACGACCGTTAACGTCCGCACCATCGCGCATTGGATGCGCGCTTCCCGCCAGGTGCTGGCGGATGCGCCGCAGCTCCAGAGCATCATCGACGGCCGGCTGCGCTTTGGCCTGTCGTTCGTTGAGGAACAGCAGCTTCTGGCCGGCGACGGCACCGGCCAGAACATCAACGGCCTGATCCCGCAGGCGACGGCCTACTCCGCGCCGTTCGCTCTGGCGGGTGCCACGGCTATCGACACCATCCGCCTCGCGCTGCTCCAGGCGTCGCTGGCCGAGTTCCCCTCGACCGGCATCGTGATGCACCCGACCGACTGGGCGCGGATCGAGACGACGAAGGACACGCAGGGCCGCTACATCATCGGCAACCCGCAGCAGGGCACGCAGCCGACGCTGTGGGGCCTGCCGGTGGTGGCGACCCAGGCCATCACGGTGGACAAGGTGCTGGTCGGCGCCTTCCGCCTCGGCGCGCAGATCTTCGACCGCGAGGATGCGGTGGTGATGGTGTCCACCGAGGACCAGGACAACTTCACGAAGAACCTCGTCACGGTGCTGGCCGAAGAGCGTCTGGCGCTCGCGGTCTATCGCCCGGCGGCGTTCGTTTACGCCGACCTCGGCTTCGTGGCCTGACGCTAACGGGGGCGGGCTTCGGCCCGTCCCCTCTTTCTTCGGTTAGGAGGTCGCTATGCAGCCATACCGCGTTCTGCGCGAGATGATGGGCGACCGCTTCTATGCGACTGGCGAGACGCGCTTGCTGTCGGCTAACGACGCCGCGCATCTGATGGCGCTTGGCATCGTGGCGCCGCTTGATGCTGCGCCCTCTGACGCGCCCGAGCAGGCCAAGCCGGCCCGCGTGACGAAGCGCAAGGGCTGACAATGGATTTCCGCCTCATCACGGCCCCGACCGTCGAGCCGGTTTCGCTGGCTGACGCGCAGGAACATCTGCGCGCGGGCATCGGCGGCACCGACGCCACGCTGACCGAGGCTTACTTGCAGGCGGCCCGCGAGGCGGTGGAGAACCACACCGGCCGCGCGCTGATGGCGCAGACCTGGGAATTGCGGCTGCCTGAGTTCCCCATCGGCGCCATCACCCTGCCGGTGCCGCCGCTGCTGTCGGTGACATCGCTGCGCTACACCTCGGCGGCTGGCGCGGATACGCTGCTCGACCCGGCCGCCTATCAAGTAGAGGCGTCGTCTGGCCCGACTGCTCAGCCGGCGCTTCTGTGGCCGGCGGTGGGCACGACTTGGCCGGGCACGCGGCTTGATGACCGCGCTGCGGTGCGGGTGCGGTTCCAGGCCGGTTATACCAACGCCGGGGCGGTTCCTGCCGCCCTGCGCGCGGCCATCCTGCTGGTGCTGGGCGAGCTTTACGAAAACCGCGAGGCGAGCGCCGCGAAACCGCTATCCGAGGTGCCTGCGGTGCGGCGGCTGCTTGACCCGTATCGGGTGCATGGGCTGTGAACATCGGCAGCCTCCGCAACCGCGTCACGCTGGAAATGCGCCAGCAGGCGGCAGACGGCAGCACGGGCATTGCCGAGACATTCGCGACGGTGGCCGAGGTCTGGGGCGCTGTCGAGGCCACGCGCGGCAGCGTTTACATCGGCTCCATACAGGTGGGCGAGGCGATCACGCATCGCATCACCCTGCGCTGGCTAGATCCGACCACCTTCACGCATCTGTCGGTCAACGAAGGCGCGCAGCGGTTCCGCAAGCGCGACGCGCGCGACCCTGACGGCCGGCGGCGCTGGCTTGAGGTGATGGCCGAGGAAATGCGGGTGGACTTCGACGCATGATCGGCGTCTCCATCGGCAACCGGGGCGCATTTCTAAAGCTGGTCACAGATGCGGCGGCGCTCGACGCAGACATTCGCGGCGCGCTTCGCGTGATGGCGCGGGATTACAACCGCATCGTCGCCAATGAGCTGCGCCGGCCGAAGTCTGGCAAGCAATACGGCGTCCGCACCGGCCGGGCGCGCTACAAGATCGTCCGCAAGCGCGTCACGCTGTTCGGTGGCATCCAGCGCACCGTCAGCCGCCGCCAGCAGATGAAAAGCAGGAATGTCCGCTCTTGGACGGCTTCTGCACCTAACGAAGCGCCGGCCGTGTTCACCGGCAACCTTCTGCGCGGCCTGCGGATTGCGTTTCCTTCGCGCGAGAAAGGCTACGGCGCGCGGATCTTCAGCCGCCGGGGCATCGCAGCGCATCGCCATCTGCTCGAGTTCGGCACAAGCAACCGAGTGCAGAAGCGGCAGAACGGCAAGACCGTCAACCGCCGTGTCGGCCGCGTGGCGCCGCGTCCGATCTGGTCGCCGATGCAGAAGCGGGCGCTCGCAGATCTTGAGCGGCGCGTGCTGCGTGTCATTGAGAGCAGCGCAGCCTTCAGAGGTGTCGGATGAGCCTCGCAACCCTGCCCGATGCCGTCATCACTCGCTTGCGGGCGCAGTGCGCGGTGTTCTCCAACCGCGTCGCCGGCACGGCAGCCGAAGCGCGGGCGAGCGAACAGACTGAGTTCCCGGTGCCTCATGCGTTCTTCATGCCCGGCGGCATTGAGCCGAGCGACATGGATACGCTGAGCCCGCTGGACCAAGAATGCACGATCCGCTTCCGCGTGCTGATCGCGGTGGACAACAAGGGCGACGAACGCGGGCAGGCCGGCGCGACTGGCCTGCTAACGGCGGCGCGCTCCGTCGTTGTCGCTCTAATCGGCTGGACGCCAGCCGCCGGCTTCGCGCCGGTCATGTTTGATGGCCTGGAAGACAGCTTCGACAGCAACCGTGATCGCCTCTGGGGCACGGTTTCCTTTCGGACGCTGGCCTATACCTCGGCCCTCTAATCGGCCGCCATCCGGCGGCTTTAACCGCAGCAGGAGATGCTCGCGATGACTGCTCTTGGCAGCAATTTCCGGCTGCGTATGCGGCCGGAAACCACCCCCGGCACGCCGGCAACTGGCAACTATGACCAGACGCCCTGTTTCTCGCTCGACCTGTCGCCGCGTCAGGATCTTCAGCAGGACTTCGTCCTGTCTTCGACCACCAACCGCGACGCAGCCGACCCCTACTATGGCCTCGTGCGCGTGCAGGGTCAGGCGGTGGTGCCGCTGGATACCGTCCACATTGGCCGCTGGCTGCGCCTGCTGCTTGGCGCGCCGACCACCACGGGCACCAATCCCAACTTCATCCACACCTACCAGAGCGGCAGCGCGACCCTGCCCTATAACAGCGTGGAGAAGGCTTACACCGACATCACGCGCTTTGAGCGTGTCGCGGGTGTGCGTGCCGGCTCCATGTCGGTCAGCCTGGCGCCCGATGGCGCGGCGCAGGCCACGGTGGGGCTGATGGGTCTGGCCGAGACGACTTCCGCGACAACCGGCGCAGGCACGCCCGTGGTCACGGCGTTCTCGCGCTTCTTCAACGTGCAGGGCTCGATCAGCCGAGGCGGCGCCAATTTGGGGCTGGTGACTGCGGCCGAGTTTGAGTTCTCCAACAACATGGAAATGCTGGCGACCGTGCGGAACGACTACCGCATGGAAGACATCGAGGAAGGCCAAGCCTCTGCCTCGGGCGCCATCACCATGCGCTTCCCGGATCACGCCATCTATGACGCGGCAGCGGCCGGTGCCGCGCCGGCTTCGCTGTCGGTTGCGTGGACCATCGACGCGAATACCTCGATCACCTTCACCTTTGGCCGCACGTTCCTGACGAAGGACGGCGCGCCGATTGATGGCCCGCGCGGTATCTCGCAGCGGTTCCGCTTTGTGGCGGGTCCGCACGCGACGACTGGCGTGATGCAGGCGGTGCTTCGCAACGCTGTCACCTCTTACGCCACGAACTGAGGGATAACCCATGCTGCGACTGACGATGGATCGCCGGCCGCGCTGGCTGGTGCTTGAGCATGGCGTGAAGGTCGAAGTGCGGCCCCTCACGACCAGCATCAACGAGGCTGCGATTGCCGAGGCGCGTCGGCGTGCTGCGGTGTTTGCCGTAGAGGCCGACGCTGCCGAGAAGGCGGGCCAGCCTCTCGACGCGATGGGCGCCAATGGCGCCAACGGCGCTTGGCTGGAAGGGCAGCGGCAGCAGTTCTACGCCGAGGCCCTGGCCCGTTACGCCATCCTGCGCTGGGAAGGCGTGGCTGACGATGCTGGGCAGCCCCTGCCGGTGACGGCGGCGGCCATCGAGGCGTTTGCCGCGCATCCCGACCTGTCGCTGTCCTTCGTCGCGGCTTACTCGCGCTCGCTGCGCGAGGTGGCTGTGGAGGGAAACGGCTCCGCGCTCTACTCCGATGGGGTTTCGGAGGCGGAGACGACGCCTGCCGAGGCTGCGACGGAGGCGGGCGATACCCTGGTGTCCCTGCCGGCGTCGGCCCCCGAGGCGTCTGCGCGGGCTGCCCGCAAGAAGTAAATCGGCCACGGTCGCCCGAAGGGGCGGCCGTGCTGCGCGCTGTTCGCGCGTGCCTGCGGGGCGGCATTTCTGGCCCCGAACTCGACACGGCCGGCGCTCTCGCCCTGGCACGCGCTGAAGGCGTGCCGGGAGAGGTGGCGGGCGTGCTGATTTCTGAAGCCTGGGCCGGCGTCCGCGAGGGCGCCGCAGAGCGAAAGACGGAGGGCGAATGAGCGGCTCACGCGCCATTATGCTTTCGCTCAGCGTCCGCGACGCGGACGTCGTTCGCCGCGAGCTTGAGAAGATGGGCACGGCCGGCGAGGCCGCGCTGAAGCGCCTGGACGATGCCGCCAAGCGCACAGCGCAACGGGGCGGGCTTGGCGCTGTCGCCACGACGGCGGGCGAGGTGTCGCGCAGCCTGGAGGGCATGGCGGGCCGGCTTGGGCCGCTGGGCGCTGGCTTGTCGGCGCTTGGCACGGGTGGCGCCGCCGCTGCTGCCGGCATTGCCGCCATTGGTGTTGCCGCTGTCGCGGCGGTGCGGGCTGGCGATGAACTGACGCAGACCCTTGCCCGGATTTCCAATGCAACCGGCGGCCTTCAGTCTGCCGTTGCGGTTTATGACCAGCTTTATCGCCTAAGCCTTCAGACAGGCGTGGCCATCACCGAGAGCGCGGCGGCGTTCACCCGGTTCTCTGTCGCGGCCAGCGAGATCGGCGCCACCAGCGGGCAAGTGATGCAGCTGGTGCGTGGCCTACAGCAAGCGGGCGTCGTGTCGGGCTCGACTGTTCAAGAGACGGCCGCCGCGACCATGCAGTTGGGTCAGGCGCTTGCCTCTGGCGTCCTGCAAGGCGATGAACTCCGGTCGCTGCTTGAGAATATGCCGGTTCTCGCCCAGTTGCTTGCGCGCGAGCTTGGCGTGGGCGTTGGCGAGCTTCGCAAGATGGGCGCGGAAGGTGAGCTGACGGCCAGCCGCGTTATGCCTGCGCTATTGCGGGCAACTGAGCAAATCCGCGAGCAGTTTGAGGCCATGCCGCCGTCGCTCGCGCGTGGCTTCTCGGCTGTCAGCACCGCGACCGGCCGCTTCCTGGGTGAGCTTGACCAGGCGCTGGGCACCTCGCGCGCCATTGCTGAGCGGCTTGTCGGTGCGGCCAACCTAATTGACCGGCTGCGCCGCAGTGCCGGCCTCGGCAATGCCGAAGACCGGGCAACGCAGGCAGCGGATACGGCGCAAGGCCGTGTTGACCGGCTGCGCGCCGAGATTGCCAACCCGCGCGGCTTCGGCCCTGGCGAAGACACTTCAGCCCATGTCGCACGGCTTCAGCGGCAGCTTGAGCGTGAAGAAGCCGCCCTGCGCGCCGCCGTCGAAGAACGGAACCGCATCGCGCGCGAGGCTGACGAGGCGCGCCAGGCCGAAGAACACAGCGCCGGCCAGCGTCGCGTTGAGGGCGAGCGCCGCCGGAACGCCGAGCAGACGCGCGAGCTTGAAGAAAGCCTGGACAAGCGGGCGAGGGCCGAGCGTGAGTATCGGGAAGCCATCGAGCGCATTAATCGCCAACGCGCCCTTGGCGAAGGCGCTGGCGGGCTGTCTGAGGATCGCGCGCGCGAGCTGATGCGCGAGGCGGCTGCGCGTCGCGATCAAGCTAGCGGTGCCGCTGCGGCGGCCCAGGAAGCCGAGCGCGAAAGCCAGCGCATCAGCGACATGACGGCCCGCGTGACTGAGCGGGCAGCACAGGAAGAAGACCGCGCTCGCCAGCGTCGCGAGACGGAAGAACGCCGCGAGCTTGAACAGCGGCAGCGCGAAAACGAGCGCACGACAGACAGCATCACGCGATATCTGGCGGATGGGTTCGCGGACAGCTTCCGCGAGACAGGCGGCAACTTCCGCGCCCTGCTGCAATCCATGCAGCGGCTTGCCATCTCGACGCCCATCCGCATGGCGGTGGAAGCTATCGCGCGGCCTCTGGTGTCGTCGGTGGTTTCTGATGTCAGCGGCGCGGGCGGCATGATGGGCCTTCTGGGCTTGTCTGGCATGGGCGGCGCGCTCGGGCTTGGCGCGCTTGGCTTGGGCGGCGCAGGGGCAAGCCTGTCAGGGCTGTTAAACACGACGGTGATCGGCGCATCTGGCCCCATCGGCCCGACGCTGAGCGGCGCTGCCCTTGGCGGCGGCGCGTCGGTGGGCCAGTTGCTCGGCGGCGCCGGCCTTGGCTTTGGCGCGGGCTTGTTGCTGAACAGCTTGGTCGGCGGCAAGCAGACCGGCGGCATGATCGGCTCTGGCGGCGGCGCCCTGGCCGGCGCTCTCATCGGGAGCATTGTGCCTGGGATCGGCACGCTTCTCGGCGGCGCTATCGGCGGCGCTGGCGGCGGGCTTTTGGGCGGCTTGATAGGCCCTGGCCGTGCGCGGTCTTTCTTCAACGTCAACGTCGGCGCAGACGACAGCGGACTTCTGGGCATCACCGGCAGCGGCGCCAAGAACGCCGGCCAAGCGGTTGACGCGCTATTGCAGCAAACGCAGCAAGAGATCGCCGCCCTTAACGCGCAGATGTCTGCGCTCGGCCTGCGCGTCACCGGCTCGGCGGTTCTCGGGTCTGATGAGGCCGATCCGAACCGCGCCAGCAGCCTCAGCGCGGCGCTCGGGCAATTCAGCCTGTCGGCATCTGATGCACGTATTCAAGGCGCCATCGGCCGGGCGGGCGGAACGCTCTCTAGCGGGCTAGGCGCTGCTCAAGAGGCGGCTGCGATGATCGCGCAGCTCGACGCTTTTGCGCTTTCGGTGAAGGATGCTGCCGACCCTCTCAGCGCTGTAGCGCGGCAGTTTGACGGCCTGCGCGCCACGGCAGAGCGGCTCGGCTTTGGCCTTGAAGAAGTCAACGCCCAGCAGCAGCGCGCCATCGAGCAGGCCCGCGAACAACTGCTGCGGCCCGTCACTGGCGCCATTGGCGGGCTTGCCGATTACGCGCTGCGCCTGCGCGTGGCTAACGACAACACAGGCAACCCGCTGTCCCGGCTGTCTGCCGCCGAACAGGACTTCGAGCGCACTCTGGCGGCGGCGCGCGGTGGCGACGCCAACGCCATTGGCCGGTTCCAGCAGTCGGCCGAGACGTTCCGGGGCCTCTCTCGCGAGGTGTTTGGCACCGGCCAGGGCTTTGCCAACGCTGAAGGCCGCATCATCGAGGCCCTGACGCAGATTGGCTCGCTTGGCAGCGACGCGCTTACCGCGTCGGTGCTGGCCTCCGAGACGCGGAACCAGACGGAAACGCTGGTCGGCGCGCTGGCCCGACTGCAAGACGAGCTGAAGGCGCTGCGCCGCGAGGTGCAGCAGGGCGCGAATAATCCGCTGACGGCCCGCGCCGCATGAGCCTGACGACAGGAACCGGCCCGCTGTTTTTGGCGGCCGAGATTGAGGTGTATCAGCCGCCAAGCGGGGCAGACACGGCGCCCGGCCAGGCGCATGGCGTGTTGCCACATGGCGTGCTGTCGCTCACCTCGCCCATCATCGCGGACACCGCGACGGTGCGCGCGTCTGATGTGGGTTACGTCACGCGCGAGACGGACGCGGGCGGGCTGCAAGTCTATCCGCCCATTCTCATCTCTGGCGTCGAGCTTGATCGCGCGATGGACCTCGCGCCGAACGGCCAAGGCGCGGCGGCCGGCTGGGGCTCTCTGCGGCTGGCCAATGAGCGCGATGCGCTGACCTCGCTCGCCCTCACCCGCAACGCCGACGGCCGCCCGGTGCGGCTGCGGATTGGGCGCAAGGTGGCGCTGTCCGCCAATGGCGCATTCCTGGACTGGCGCGATCCGCCGCTGGCCGACACGCTGCCGGTGCTGTCTGGCATCGCCGCCGGCTGGTCGGTGGATGAGGTAGAGCTTCGGCTGTCTTTGCGTGATCCGTCTTACTGGATCGAGCGCCCGGCCGATGGTGCCACCTATGGCGGCACGGGTGGCCTGGACGGCAATTCAGCGCTGGCCGGCAAACGGAAGCCCCGCCTGCGCGGTGGCAGCGCAGCCGATCCGGTGCGCGAAATATCGCCGCAGCTCGTGGACCCGGTGGCGGGCATCTACCAGATCAGCGATGCGCCTGGCGCTGTCGTGGCGCTGTATGAGCGCGGCCTAGCCGGCGGGATTACCTTTAACGCCAGCGTCGCGGACATCACCGCCGCTGCGCCGCCTGCGGCGCGATACAACGTCGAGAGCAGCGCGCGGGGCCTCTTTATCCGGCTTGGCACCTTCCCGCCCGCTGGTGTTATCACGGTGGACGCTTGGGGCGCATTCCCGGATAGCGCCGCGCCATCGGTCGCCGCCACGGTCGCGCTGGAGCTGCTAGAGCAGGATTTGGCCGTCCCGGCGGGGCTCATCAACGCGGCGTCCTTCGCCACGCTGGCGACGGCAGCGCCGTGGGCCGCTGGCGTGTTCCTGAACACAGACGAACCGCTTGATGGCGTGGCGGTGGTGGGGCAGTTGCTGCGATCCTCAGCGGGCCGCCTCGTGCCTTCGCGCGCCGGGCAGTTAACGGCGGTATCTCTGGCGCCTGTGCCGGCTGGCGCTCTGCCGGTGGCCAGCTTCACGGGCGCCGAGATTGTCGCTTGCACGCCTCGGCCCTTGTCGCCGCCTCTCTCGCCGCCGCCCTTTCGGATGCGCGTGGGCTGGGGGCGGAACTTCACGACGCAGACCAGCGCGCTCGCGCCAACGCTTACAGGCGCCCGCATCCAAGACCTGGCGCAGACCTGGCGCGTCGCGGCGGCGAACTCCACAGCCGTCAGCAACGCATGGCGCCGGCCGAGCGATCCGCCGCTTGTCGAGACATCGCTAACCAACGCCACCCACGCCGCCGCCTTGGCCACGTTGCTGCGGGATCTGTGGTGCGTGCCGGGCGAGCGGCGCCTTTACGATGTAGCGGTTCCGCTTTCGCTCGCGCTCGCGCGCGACATTGGCGATGTCGTGTCCATCACCTACCCCGGCCCGCTGGCGGCGGGTGGGGTGGGCCGCATCGTGGGTGAGCAAATCCGCACGCTGGACGATCTCGCCACCTTGCAGGTGCTGGTATGAGCAACGCGATCTTCGGCTTCGACAACTGGGGCCGCACAGGCGCCATATCAGCGTCAGCATCCGCTGCTGGCCTCGGCCCTGAGCAGATGCAAAATCCGCACGGCGCCACCAGCAGCAGTTGGCAAACGCCTAGCGGCACGACGACGGCGCATGTCGTGGTGGATGCCGCAACGGCGGTGGATTGGGGTGCGTTCGGGCTGTTTAATAATAACCTCACGCCCAGCGCCACGGTTCGCTGGCGCGTGGGCAGCGATGCCACCTTTGCCACCTCAAGCTATGACAGCGGCACCTTGAGCGGCACGGTCGCCGCTGGCTACCGGCAAAGCCTCCATATCCCGACAACGCAGCAGACGGCGCGGTATATGCGGGTGGACATTAGCGACGCAGGCAACCCGGAAGGGCGGCTGCGCGTGGCGCAGTTGTTCGCTGGGCGCGTAGTGCGGCCGGTGCGGAATATTGGCTTTGAGAGCGCATTCGCGCGCGAGGCCGAGGCGCCTGCGGTGGTCACGCGCGGCGGGCAGCAGTTTCCAACCTTCCGCTACGCACGCCGGTCATGGCGGGTGGCGCTGTCGTCGCTCGATGCGTCCGATGTCTGGACGCTGACGCAGGCGCTTCAGATCGCCGGGCAGGACGGCAGCAACGTGTTGTTCGTCCCGTTCCCGGCCGGCGCGAATGTCGCGCGCGAGGCGGTGTTCGGCATCGTCAGCGGCGCATCTGGCGTCGGCTGGCCATCCAAAAGCCCGGCTTTGCGCGCCTGGGCCGCGACCATTACCGAGAGGCTGTAAGGGATGCTCGCTAACTTCGTCCAAGAGACGGCGAACGCGCCGGGCACGGCGGCCACCATCAACCTCGGCGGGGCTGCTGCCGGGCGGTTGCCGTTCATCCCGACTTTTGCCTCCGGCACCACCGTCTTTTATGGCATGGATGACGGCACGCTTGCGGAAATGGGCATCGGCACGGTTACGGCCGGCAGCCCCAACACGCTGACGCGGACCACTGTGCTTTGGAACTCGGCAGGCACGACGGCCCTGATGAACTTCCTGGGCAGCGTGCGGGTTTACTGCGCCGTGCCGGCAGAGCGGGCGATTTATCTGCGCTCAGATGGCACCGTGCAGAATGCCACGGCGACAGGCTCGGCAGTGTTCCGCGCGGCAGATGCCGCAGCGGCGCGGACTTCCCTCGGCGCCACGGCGACGGGCTCGGCGGTTCTGACTGCGGCTGATGCCGCAGCAGCGCGGGCGGCGATTGGCGCGGCGAACGCGGCGGGGCAGACGTTCAGCGGACCTATTACGGTGCCGAGCACGCTGATTGTTGAGAGAGAAGGCGGCGCCGAAGGCGGGCAAGTCAGGCTTCAGGTGCCGGCCAGCGGAACGTCCTTAACGGACGACATCATAGTCGATGTGCAGGCGTCGTCTTTCCGCGTGTTCGAGGCGGGCGGCGCGGCGCGTGGTGTTTTTATTAACCTTTCGGCCTGCTCTGGCAGCGTCAGCACGCAACTCGCAGCAGCGCCGCAGACATCGGCCGGCATTGGGCAGTGGGTGCAGATCAACACCAACGCCAGCACATATACGCTGCCTGCCAGCGGAACATGGGCATATTTCTGGCAAGGCTATGACGGCAACGCCCTGAACGGCGAAGGCGCAGGCGTCGCGGCAGGCGGCACTTCATTCTCGATTGGCGGATCAGTGCCAAGGTTTCGTGGCTTCGCTTGGAGAACGCCCAATGCTTGATGCCCTCACCGCACGCCGTGAGGACGGCACGCTGGTCGGCGTCGTCAACGGCCTGCCGTATCACATCACCCCATCTGATCCGCGTTGGTCCGAGGCCGCCGCAATGGCGCTTGAGATGGGCGACGCGCTGCCGACCGAACAGCCACCGCCCCCACCGCCGCCCGCGCCGCCCGCGCCGACAAAGGCCGAACTGATGGCGCAGTTGCAGGCGCTCGCCGCGCAGATTGCTGCGCTGCCCGAGTAACGCAGTACCTCATAGGAGCCGGATATGTCCAACCTCACCAACTTCTCCGAGAACCAGCTTCTCGCGTGGCAGCTCACAGCCGGCGCTGTGACACGCCCAACGGCGTGGTTCGTGGGCGTCGGAACCGGCCACACCGACACCGGCTTGACTGGCGAGCCGAGCGGCAATGGCTACGCGCGCCAGGTCGTCAGCTTCAGCGTCACGAACGACGTTGCGACCAATAGCGCCCTGCTGGTCTTCGGTCCGGCGTCCGCGTCCTGGGGCTCAATGGCATCCGTGGCCGTGTTCGACGCGGCGACGGGCGGCAACTGCCTGTGGTCTGGCGCCCTCACCACGGCGCGCACGGTGGACAGCGGCGACAGCCTCACCATCGCCGCCAGCGCGCTGTCGCTGACGCTCGCCTAAGCAGGAGGCGCCGCCGTGGCATTCGTGAAAATCTCTGAACTGCCGGCGGCGTCTTCGGTCGCCGGCACCGAGGAAATCGAGGTCAACCAGGGCGGCACGTCGCGAAAGGTCACGGCGCAGCAGATCGCCAACCTCGGCGGCGGTGGTGGTGGTTCTGCCGAGACGCTCAATCCGTTCCTGCTGATGGGGGGCTGAGATGCCGACCGCTTACAAAGTGCTAGGCCAGAGCGCACCCGCCGCCGCCACGCTAACGACGCTCTACACGGTGCCGGCGTCAACGCAGGCTGTGTGTTCGACGCTGGTGGTTGGCAATCGCGGCGTGTCGGCCACCTACCGCATCGCCATTCGCCCTGGCGGCGCGTCCATCGCGAACCAGCATTACATCGTCTTCGACGCTGCGGTGAACCAGTATGACAGCGCGTTTTTCACGCTGGGCATTTCGCTGGCGGCTGGCGATGTGGTGTCGGTTTACGCCTCGACCGCCGATGTCAGCTTTTCGCTCTTTGGAGCGGAGATCGCCTGATGAGCGTCCGCAACGTCGCATCCTCTCGGCGCGCGTCAATCCCGCCTGCGGTACGGCCGCCGCAGCCGTGGGTGCATAATCCGTCGTGGCGGGCGCTTACGGCGGTTGGTGACACCGAGCAGGCGTTTCGCGGTTTGTTGGCTGTTTACCCTGACAGCACTTTTATCGCTTTTACGGCAGCGGGCGATTACTCAGTTGATTGGGGCGATGGCACAACCACGAGCCATACCAGCGGTGCGACGGCGCTGAAGTTGTATGACTTCAATGACGCCGATCTAGACGGAACCAACGCTCCGGTCGCCTTGACGGATGCAGGCGATCTGATCCAGCGCACATCTCACGGCTACACCGATGGCATGGATGTTCGGTTTTACAACATCACCACCACGACCGGCCTGACTGCCGGGCAGGTCTATTATGTCATCAACGCCACCGCCAACTCCTTTCAAGTGGCGGCCACGGTCGGCGGCGCAGCTGTCGCGCTGACGGGCGATGGCTCTGCGACGCTGTTGCCCTACAAGCAAGCCATCGTAACAGTGACACCGCAGAGCGGTCAGAGCCTGACGGCTATCAATCTTAATGTTCGACACACTCAGGCTGGTTTGCAGGCTTACGAAACGGGGTGGCTAGATATCGAAGTTGGAAGCCCTAATTTTACCACGGCAGGACTCGTAATTGCTGCAAACAGCACAACGGAAAACGTCCGCTTCAATACCTGCGAGCGCGTGGCGGTGCGAAATTTTGGCGGCGCGACTGATCTAAGCCATCGTTTTCGGTCCATGCGAAGCCTGCAATCTGTTGTGTTTGGCGACACCGCAGCGGTCACAAACATGCAAAGCACATTTCAGAATTGCTTCGCGCTTCAAGCGGTCCCAATGTTTAATGCCGCAGCGGTAACAAATATGGCCTCAACTTTTAATGGGTGCCGCTCACTGCAAACCATTCCGCCGCTCAATACATCGGCGGTGACGAATATGGATAGTGTGTTTAATAACTGCACCAGCCTACACGCTGTGTATTTGCTTAACACGGCAGCGGTGACAAATATGTTCGGCATGTTTAACCTTTGCCGTTCGCTGCAATCGGTGCCGATCTTCAACACCGCAGCGGTAACGGATATGACGAACATGTTTGCCGGGTGCTCTGCGTTGCAGTCTGTGCCGCCGTTTAACACGGCAGCGGTGACGAATATGAGCGGCATGTTCAACGGGTGCGTTTCGCTGCAATCGGTGCCGCTATTCAACACGGCAGCGGTGACGAATATGAGCGGCATGTTCAACGGGTGCGTTTCGCTGCAATCGGTGCCGCTATTCAACACGGCAGCGGTGACGAATATGAGCAGTATGTTTTCCTCTTGCGCCGCACTCAAATCGGTCCCGCAGTTCAATACCGCAGCCGTCACTAATATGAGCTTTATGTTTGGCGACTGTTTTGCGCTTCAATTTATCCCGCCCTTAAACACGGCAGCAGTCACAAATATGAGTTTCATGTTTAACAATTGCAATTCACTCCGCGCAATCCCGCTGCTCGACACTGCGGCAGCGACAAATATAAATAGTATGTTTAGTGGTTGCTCTGCGTTGCAGTCTGTGCCGTCGCTGGTGGTGACGGCTATTACGTCTAGTAGTAATTTCAGTTCTTTGTTTGCATCTTGCCCTTCCATATCCCGCATTGAGGCAAAAGACTTTCGTTTTAGCTTTAGTGTTGCAAGTTGTAAACTTTCAGCAGCCGCACTCGATGAGGTTTATACCAACCTGCCGACGCGGACAGGACAGACAATCACAGTCAGCAACAATTGGGGCACGGCCGGGGACAATACATCCATCGCAACCGCTAAGGGCTGGACGGTGACGGGATGACCGACATGGACGACACCAGCGGCTTCTATCGGGTGGACGACAACGGCGACTTTCAGCACGCGCCCAACTTTGTCCACGCGCCTACTTATACCTTGGACCGCAGGCATCGGGGCACCTACAGCTACCCGACTGATGGTGGCTGGGTCTGGTTCGATGGCGAGGCCGCAGCGCGCGAGCATTTCGGCGTGCCGCCGCCGCCTGTTGAGTAGCGCGCCATGTCAAACGGCGTCCGCATAGATGAAGGCGGCGTAGTCCGCTTTACCGAAGCTGGCAGCTTCCGCGTCACCGAGAGCTTTGTTGCCCGCGAGGCCGCCGCCTCACTCGCCGCCGCCGGCACGCTGGCGGGCGACGCTGCTGTGGTGTCTTCCGGCGTCTCGGCGTCCCTCACCGCATCCGGCACGCTCGCCGCCTCGGCTGGCCGCGTTCAGCCTGCCGCCGCGTCGCTCGCTGGCGCGGGTGCCGTTGCTGGATCTGCGGCGCTCGCTCTCGCCGCTGGCAGCGCCCTGGAAGGCGCGGGCGCCATAGCGGCCGAGGCCGGCATCGGGCGGCCTGTATCCGCATCGCTGGCCGGCGCTGGTGCCATCACCGCCGCCGCTGATGTGGGCCGGCTCGCATCTGCCGCCCTGACAGCCGCCGGCACGCTCGCCGCGTCGGCATCTGCAACGCGCAGCGCAGGCGCCACGCTCGCCGCGTCTGGCACGCTCACAGCCGCCGCCGGCATCCGCAAGCCGGCTGGCGCGTCGCTCGCAGGCGCGGGCACCGCCATCGCGGTCGGCGGCCTGCGGCGGCCGGTATCCGCTGGCCTGGCAGGGCAAGGCGCGCTTGCCGCTACAGCAGGCCGCAGCCGATCGGCAGCAGCCTCAATGCAAGGCGCGGGCACTCTGTCGGCGGCAGTCGCGCGCGTCGCAGCTGGTGCCGCGCAGCTCGGCGGCACAGGCACCCTTACCGCTGCCGCGACGCAAAGCGCCAGCGTGTCGGCGTTGCTCGCCGGCCAGGGCGCCATCGTCTGCGATGCCGTGGTGCCCAAGCCTATCGTCCGCGCCTCTGCTCGCGTGTCGAGGCCTGTCGCGGCACGCGCCACCGCCGCCGCCGTCGTTCAGGCTCACGCCACGACGGGGCGGCGTATCAAAGTCACCGCCAGCGTGGAGGGCTACCAATGAGCCGGCGCCGCCTTCAGCAGTTTGTCCCAGGCGAGACGGTGCGCGTGCGCGTCTCATTCACCGACGAAGCCGACGCTGCGGTTGCCGTGTCGGGCGTGGGGTTTAGCGTCCGCAGCCCATCCGGCGCGGTGACGGCAAGCGCAGCCGTGCAAGTGAGCGCGAACACCTATTATACCGACGTTGCCGCCAGCGTGGCCGGCGATTGGGCTGTGCGTGCGACGGCAAGCACGCCCAGCAGCTCGGCCGTCGAGGTGCAGTTTTCCGTTGCGCCCTCGCTCGTCCTGACCTGACGCCGCGACCCGGCGCCAAGGCGGCGCCGCTGCCTGGAGCCTGACAACATGTCTGACTTCGACGCTGCCTCGGCGGCCGGCGCGGGTGCGCTCGGCCTGCTGGGTCGCGCGCTGCATCTCGCGCGTGCGGATCGCCGGCCGTTCGGCTGGTCGCTTCTTTGGGAACTTCCGACAGCTATCGGGATGGGCTTTATCGGCAAGGGCGCCGCTGACTACTTCGGGCTCGACGGGTTCCCCGAATACGCAGTCACCATCAGCATCGCTTACATCGGCCCGCGCGTGATTGATCTTGCGATCTGCGAGGTTGAACGGCGCCACAAGGCGCGCGGCTGATGGCGCAACAGCCGTTGAGCGATGACATGGCGCGCGAGGCGTTAGCGGCGCTTAAAGCAACGGGCGGCAATAAGGTGCAGGCCGCCGCGATGCTCGGGATACCCGAAAGCACGTTTTACCACCGCCTCCGCGCCGCTGCGTCGAGAGGTCTGAACGTAGCGCCGCTGCGCGCATCGGTGCCGTTTACGCCGCCAGACCTGCCGGCCTCGCATGAGCCGCCCGAAGACATGATCGCGCGGCGGATGGCTGCCTTTAAGCGCAAGCAGGAAGCGGCAGCGGCGCGGCGGTGGATGCGTTTCGAGATCCACGACCGCGAGCCGTTTGCGCTGATGTTCGTGGGCGACCCGCACGCGGATGACGACGGGTGCGACCTGCCGACCTTAGACCGGCATCTTTCGCTTATGGGCAGCGTGCCGGGCCTCTACGGCATCGGGATGGGCGACTGGACGAACAATTGGGTCGGGCGCCTGCAACGGCTTTACGCCGAGCAGGGCACGACAGCATCTGACGCCTGGCGCTTTGCCGAATGGATGCTGAAGCGGCCCGGCTGGATGCTACTGCTGCGCGGCAACCACGATATGTGGTCTGGCTCGGGCGATCCGCTGCGCTGGATCGCTTCCGGCGCGCCGCTGGTGGATTGGTCGGCGCAGTTTGAGGTTGCGTGCGCCGAGGCCGTATGGCGCATCGAGGCGGCGCACGACTTTCCCGGATCGTCCATGTGGAACAAGCTGCACGCACCGCTGCGGCGGGCGAAGCTGGTTGGGCAAGAGGCCGACCTTTACATCGCCGCGCATCGCCATGTGTTCGCCTTGGCCGAGGAACAGGACGAGCATACAGGCCGCGTGTCCTGGCTGGCGCGGGCGAAGGGCTATAAGGCGCTCGACAGCTACGCGCATGTTTCCGGCTACGGGCAACAGCAGGATCGCGGCCAATCCATCGTCGCTGTCTGCTCGCCTGCGGATCGCCGGATGCGGTGCTTTTCAGACGCCGACGAAGGCGCGGAATACCTAACTTGGCTGCGGCGCCCGCGCATCCGCGTCCAGGCGGGAACGGCAGCATGAGACAGGATAGCCATCCGATTGCCTTCGCGGCCGGCGAGGCCATCGCGGACCATGCCAGCGTGGCGCTGCTGGTGTGGGAGACGGCGAGCGGGTTCAAGTGGCGCGTGACGCCGCATGGATCATTGGCCGTGCTGATCGGGCTTCATGACGTGCTGGGCCACATGATCGACGCCATGCAGCAGCCGCCCGGCGATGACGACGCCGAAGCCGACTGAGCGCGACGGCGAGCCGTATCCGCCGCCCATTCAACCTTTGCCGATGTAGGAGGTCCGCATGGCGCGTCGCGTCAGCGAGGAAGCCCTTGCGCTGATTAAGCGGTGGGAAGGCTTGAAGCTCCAAGCGTACAAATGCGTGGCCGGAGTTTGGACTGTCGGATTCGGCCATGTAGCCACGGCGCGGCCCGGCATGGTCATCAGCGAGACGCAGGCGACGCGCCTGCTGATGGAAGACCTGGCCCGGTTCGAGGCGGCCATTGAACGGCTGGTCCGCGTGCCGCTGTCTGACGGCCAGTTCGGCGCGCTGGTAAGCTGGTGCTTCAACGTAGGCGAGGGCGCGGCCAGCAGGTCGAGCCTCATCCGCAAGCTGAACGCGGGCGAATATGACGCCGTGCCGGGCGAGTTGGCGCGCTGGAACAAGGTGGCCGGCAAGGTCGTGCCTGGCCTGTCTAACCGCCGAGCCGCTGAAGCCGGCCTATGGGCGCGCGGCTCGCATGTCGCCAGCGCCAGCGTCGGCGGCGAGGCCAAGGGCGGCCTGGCCGAAGCCGCCCGCAGCGGCACGGGCCGGGCGGCGCTTGGCGTCGGCGCGGCTGGCGTGGCGGCGCAGGTCATCGAGGCGCTGGGCGCCGTTGGGCCGGCTGTCGGCATCGCTTTGGTCGTCGTCGCGGCGGGGCTGTTCATCCTCTGGCGCGCGGGGCGGCTGTGATGGTGCCGTTCCTGCCGCTGCTGACGACTTGGTGGGCACGGTCCATTGCGCCCTATGTCGCGGGCGCCGTGGCAGCCATCGCCCTTGTCGGCGGCCTGCTGCTGGCCGGCAGGCGGGAAGGGCGGCAGGCAGCCGAGCGCCGCGCGCTGGGCCGTGACCTCGAAATCAGGGAGACACGCGATGCGGTGGACCGTGCTGTTGCTCGCGAGCCTGAGCCTGTTGAGCGCCTGCGCTCAAAGTGGAGCCGGGACTAGCGCCTGTTCGGGCTGGCAGCCGATCTACGTCAGCCGGGCCGATGTCCTGAGCGATGGCACGGCGCGGGCGATACTGGCGCATAACGAGCTAGGCCGCCGCCTCTGCGGGTGGTGACACAAAAGCCCCGCTGGCCTCACGGCTGGCGGGGCTTTTTTTGTCTGCCGCGCCAGGAACAGCCTGGCAACTCGGTCTGTCAAATCCGCGAACGGCATAGGCACAAGCCGCCCAGATTTGACAAAAGTGTCTAGCAAAAACAGCGCGTTTGCCATTTAAGCTTGGAACCACGCAACCTTGTGATTCCAACCACTTAGGAGCCCCTTTTGCCAACTTTTGACAGCGGTTTTGACAGCCGCCTTATAGCGGCTCGGGCCATCTTTTCCTGGTCCGCGCCGCGCGTGTAAAGCTCGACCATCCCGAGCGTGTCCCATCCCCGCGCCGCAGCGATCTCTGACGCGCTGGCGCCATGCTCTGCCAGCACCTCCGCAGACCGCTTTCGCAGGCCGTGCAAGCCCGCCTTGGTGTCCCATCCCTCGGCCTTTAGCCGACGGCGGATGACATTAATTAGCCCGCCATACGACCAAGGGCGGCCGGTGCTGCTGGTAAGGATATGCGTCGCCTCGGGCGCCTCGCGCCGCCAGCGGGCCAACTCAAGCCGCAGGACCGGCGGCACCGGGATGACCAGCGGCCCAAGCCCTTTGGCCTCGCGACGCCGCCGGGTCTTCTGCGGCTGCAACCGGATCACGCCGGCCCGGATGTCATATTGATCCCACCGCAGCGCCGCCAGGTCGCCGCGCCGCTGGCCGATCCAGTAGGCTAGGACGGCGGCGCGCCGCTCTGGCTCGGGCCATGCCGTCATGGCGTGCTGCGCCTGCGCCTCGGTATAGGTCGGGATATGGCCAAGCCGCATGGCCGGCAGCCGGGCCAGCGGCGACAGCACCATCCGCCCGCGCCCAACCGCCCACGAAAACAGCGTCGCCACCGTCTGGCCGAACACGCTGGCCGCGCCCGCGCCGCGATGGGTGGCGATCAGGTCGCGCAGCTTCAGCAGGTCGGCGCGCAGTTGCCGCATGTCTTCGAGGTTATGCCCAACCACCGGCCGGCAGGACCATTCGGCGGCATCAAGCGCCGCGACATAGCGTTCCCGGTTCCGTTGGGTGGTGACGCTGGTGGCGCGATACTCGGGCGATCCGCGCCAATCCGCCAGCAGCTCGCCCAGCGAGCCCGGCGCGTAGCGGGCCGCCGGCTGCTTGCGGGCGGCGGCTATGGCGGCAGCAAAGGCCGGGTCAGCCGGGTCTGGCAGTCGCGCGCCTGTGAGGCGGCAATACCAATATGTGACCGTCGAGCCGTCAGGCCGGCGGTGCTTGACGGCGCGAACGCCTTGCGGGCGGCAGGGCGGCGAGGGCGGCGGCGAAGGGGTCTCGGGCGGCATGTGCGGGCTCCGGGGCCGCAATATTGTCCATGCGTGCGCGGCGGCTGTCCAGCCATCGGTCTAGATCCTCGCGCAGCCAGCCAATTCGCCCGCGCGACAGCCGGACGGGGGCGATATGGATTGCGACCTCGGCCCGGAACGTCGTGGCCGACATCTGGCCGAGGTAGTGGCACGCGGCCTCAATCGACAGGACGGCCGGCGCGAAGGCGTAGCGGGCGGCGCCGTCAGGCATCCCCCGCCTCCTTCGCGGCTCGCTCAACAGCGGCGGCAAGGCTGGCAAACGTAAATCCATCCCCGCACGCTACAGGGTCCATCTGCCGCAGGAACGCGGCGACGACGGCGCCACCTTGCCGCCGGCAATGCCCGCACAGCTTCCCGCATCGCAGCCCCTCGCCCGCCTCGCAGACCGTCCATGCTGCCGCATCCAGCGCGGCGCGGATTGCGTCACTCATGTCCCGATTCCCCGATCAGCAGTTCCATTTCCGCCAGACACCCGCACCGCTGGGCGAGACACCCGCCGCCGCTTGCTGGGCATTGGTTCTCCTGCTGGATCACGCGCAGCCATGCGCGGCGCAACTTGGTCGCCTCCCCGCACCACTGCGTCGTGCGCTGGCCGCGCGTGCAGCCATTCTCCGCGCGATAGAGCGCTAGCGCCGCAACAGCCTCGTCTCGCTCGCCACGCGCCTCGTTGACTAGGCGTTCAGCGTTGTCCCTCTCGGCTTTCGCGTGGTCCCTATCCAGGCGAGCGATGGTCAGGTCGTGGCGCAACCGCTCGATCTCAGCGGCGGCTTCCGCGCAATCGCCCCGCGTCCATCCATCGGATCGCCATGCGTGGACGGCCAACCTCGCCACGATGTCACTCACCGCAGCACCTCCACCCGCAGCGGCCGCGTCTGCGGCAGGACGTAGCTGCGGCATTCGACATGCAGCACCTCCCGCCGCGTCGTCG
>Ga0209990_10000515_pt1 | contig 37806 bp, 32 predicted proteins | sample NOAtaG_6_FD_187304 | JGI IMG/M metagenome (GOLD analysis project Ga0209990, IMG submission 187304) | Freshwater lake microbial communities from Lake Erie, under a cyanobacterial bloom - NOAA_Erie_Diel5S_2200h metaG (SPAdes) (version 2) | ecosystem: Environmental > Aquatic > Freshwater > Lake ...
CGAGTACTAGGTTCTGGAATCGTGACCTTTCATAGACTGGATGAATCCGATACATTGTTTACGTCATGAAGCGACCTCACGCCGGAGATATGGAGCTCGCGGTAGCGATGCTATTGAACTACAGAATCCATTCCATAGTTCCTAACGTGTATTGGGGATGGGGCCTTCGTCACGAAGCCGATATGATCGCGGTCAATGGGTCAGGTTATGTGACCGAAATCGAGATCAAGGTCACGAAATCGGATCTGGTCAACGACTTCAAGAAAGAGCACGGCCATGAATCTAAGAAGATTCATAGACTGGTGTACGCGGTGCCGGATCACATTCTTGACTCCGCGATGAGCGTGGTGCCAGAAAGGTTCGGTATAATCGCGGTCGAAACCATATCAACCTCTGGTGGCGACAGTTACTCAGCGAGATGGATCAGAAGATGTAAGTACGATAAGAGTAAACCACCTATATCAAGCAATGCGCTCATCAAACTACTTGACCTTGGCTGCATGCGGATGTGGTCGATAAAGTTTCATAACAACAACAGGAGGAGAAATAATGGATAAGCACGAGTTGATGTTCGTGGCTATCGTAGCGATAGCATTGATTATGCTCTACAAGAACAGAAATAAACCCATGAGCGAATGAGCGCGATACACAAATTCAAGAACACCAGAGGTGTTCACAAGTCCAGAAAAATGGGCTACCTGGACACCAAGATCTGCATCAGATGCGGATGCGTTAAGCTATACGACAGATCGGCGCTGAAAACCGCTTATCTGGTCGATGGCGTAACCAGCTTTAAGGAACCCAGCAAGTGCGAACAGAAGCTCAAGGATGATGAAATCGGATCCGGTATCACGACGTCCAGAGAGATCGACTATTCCAAACGTGGTGATAAAGCCACGAGTGATAAAGCCATGAAGGCTTTTATCGATGAATTGGAGTCAGTGCTGGATTCAAAAGATGCCGAAACCAATCAATCCAATGGGAAAGATAACGACGTTCAACAATCTGATATCAGTAGCTGAGGACCTGTCCTATAAAATGGACAGAAGGGAAGAGTTGGTGGCTTTCCTGAAACAGTTCCCAGGCCGCGTGGTTTCGTGCGAATACAAGTTGATCAGAAACGCTAACGAGACCACGCTGCTTCGTAGGTATTATTGGAACTGTCCGATATCGCTTATTCAGCACCGCCTCCATGAATTGTTCGGCCACTTCATGGAGAGAGAAGAAGTTCATGAATTCGTTAAGGAGTACTGTCCTTCAATGAAGGAGTACGACATCGAGATCATGGGAAAATCAAAGCCGAAGTACAAATCCATAGCAGCTGAATCCTTCACAAATCAGGATTTTCTTCTGTATATCGAAGAACTCAGGGCGTGGGCTAAATCAGCATTGGATATCGAGATCAAAGAGCCGGATCCAATGTATAAAATCGTAGAATACAATGACGTTTGATCCAGATCTATTCGAACACATGTCGGTATCATGGACACTTGTTCTGGCCTTTATATACGGTATCCATTATTACGGATCCGGAGATCATGACATCAAGACAATGGTTGGCATCCGGGTCACCGGATTCTTTTTCGTACTGGTGTACGGATTCCCGATTTCGATACTGTCGTATCCGGATGTCGACTTCCATCCCAATGGGATCCGGTACCCGCCTCTGGTGATTTCAGCGGTTTATGTGGTTGGTGGGTTGATCATCGATGTCCTCGCCGTGGGATTTGGGTTTATCCCGGATCCATTGAGGTTCGTTCTCGGGTTTGTGGCGTGGTGGATTATGGCTATATTCAGCTTCTATTTATCAATACAGATTCAGATCTATGGCGGCTTGGGGTAGAAAATCGGTTTCTGGCGCGAAAGGACGCGTCAATGGAAAGGGTCAGAAGTACGCGAACAAGAAGATCGAGTACAAGGGACACCTGTTTGATTCCAAACTGGAGCTGTTCTGCTTCCAGAAAATGGAGTACATGGGGATCGAATTCGATTTCCAGGTTCCTATACTACTGATTCCAAAGTTCAAGAATTTCGAAAACCGAACCGTGAGATCCACGAAGATCGTTTTGGATTTCGTAATCCATACCGATGACTGCACGTATTACGTCGATGCCAAGGGTCAGGAGACACCTGAGTTCAGGATAAAGTGGAAGCTGCTTGAGCGCAAGATCATGAGGTCCAAAACCAGGACCAAGGATTACAAGATGATCCTGCTCAAGGGGGATGTGAGTCATCCCAGATCTCTCAACGGTATACTGGTAAAACTGAAGTCGATAAAAAACCATCAATCCGGATCCAAGTGAGTTCGATAGATCTGCAGAAGATACACGCCGAGCACGACGAGCTCGACAAGGATTACGAGGGCGAGAAGTTTCCCATAACCAAGGACTTCATGTCCAGGGTTTATTGTGTGGAAGAACTTTCACTCGGACAGGTTTTGATAAGGCCGAATCCATTGCGATCGAAGCATAGTCCTCATGCCTTTATTCTGTTGATGAAAACCCTTGATGGTGAGATGCACGTCGGTTATTTGCACGCGTTCAGGTCGAAGAAAGGAAGATTTTATCTCAGAGGAACCGCTCTGGATTACGACAGGTTCCAGCAGAAGAAAAACATCAAACGAAGAAAACCTCGACTACCATGAGTACTGAGCTATTCTATGAAGAATCAAGTGATTTTCCACACGTTGGATTCACCAGGCAACCCATGCCGGAGTTCTGTAATTGCAAGCGCTGTGGCGCTGAGTTCAATAAGGTGGCGTGGACGGATTCATCCGGCTGTCCATACTGCTTCAATACCAAACCGGATCAAATCAAAACAATTTCAAAACGATGTACGGAATCGACATCAGGTTTCTTTTCGGAACCATTACACAAGACCCGGAGTACGCCGGAGAAGGAGATAAGTTCAGAGCACGATTCTCAGTTGTGGTCAACAAGTTGAAGAACGGAGAACGCAAGGGTGAATTCACCAACGTCACGATCTGGGGAAAGGCCGCTGAGAACATCCGGAAGTTTGGGGTATCCAAAGGATGGGTGTTCGGTGGCGTTGGTCACACCGACAGCTATACCAACAGCGAAGGCAAAACCTACTTCAATTTTAACCCGACCAATTTCGATGTGATTAACCCGCAGCGAAGATCTGAGTCCGATCAAAACCAAAGCAATGCACCAGTGGCAAACCAAAGCAGCCAAGCGGCTGCACCGGGGCCGATCAACGAAGAAGACGATCTCCCGTTCTGAGAAGCAGGAGATAGATCCAATGGCATTCAGGATTCCGGCTATTCCGGATTCCTGGATGACCGGATTTCTGGACGTGTATGATCTGCATGCAGCGCTTCTTCACATCCTCGATCACTACAAAATCGGGAAAGTGAAGCTGAGGAAGAGAATGGGGTACAGTAAGCAGCTCGTTGAGGACGCGTTGAGCGGAACCAATAGATCGGCCACGTTATTAGTTTTCATTCAGGTATGCAAAGAAATCAACCATCCGGTTATATTTGCAGTGTATGGTCGTCAACCAATTAGAAAAGTATTGCCATGGCAAAAAAGTCACGCCAGAAAAAAGTTGAGGATATCTCACTCAAGATAAAGGGAAACGGATACGTGCTCTGTTACACCCTTTATGAAAAACAGAGCGGATCCGGATACAATGGGTATTCGTATGTAGGTCAGAAAGAGCGTGTGTATGGTGAAGACGATGTCATGGAGGCCGTAAAGGACATGCAGAAACTCAGAGATGAGCTGTATTCGGATGAGGTCGATGATATGCTTAAATCCGAAGACGAGGATTAGTATATGCGGGGTGGAGCAGTTGGTAGCTCGGAAGACTCATAATCTTCAGGTCGTGGGTTCGAGTCCCATCCCCGCACAAAGCCACGCAGAGATAGTTGCAAAGGCTAATTCAGAAAGCCCCGGATCAACGCCGGGGCTTTTCCATATATTTGCTCAAAACCAAGTCGTTATGAAACCCAGTTACTTCATCGCGGAGATCCGCACATCAAGAACCAAGTCCGGGATCCAGTACAGACTCAATGTCAGAGCCCGGAGGGGTGGTGAAAAATCGATTACAGACGGCGAGACCAGGAAGAGCAAGTCCGCTCTGATCAACATGGTCAAGCGCTGGCAGAAGCTCGGTGTAATCGATATCGAGATCCGAGACCTCACCGAAACCGTATCGAAGGTTAAGAGCCCGAGAAAAAGTAAAAAGAAGGCAGTACGAGTCATGGCTAGATCGTAACTGGAACCGAAGTAGTAACCCAAGGGTTTTCTACAAAGAAGCATAGCTGGATCTAGTCCGGCTTTGTTTTTTCATCATCAATAGCCTCTGTCCACAACCAGATACCGGCGACGAGTAACCCGGTCCCTATTATTGACCCCGTCAGTACAGGGATCGGGTTCTTGTCAATGGGTTTTATCATCACGGATCCAGCTATAACAGCAGCGCCAGAGATCGTCATGATTTTACCAGATCTCTTATTGATCCCGACTTGCTCGAAATACGGAGCCGTCATATTGTTCTGCTCCAGAAGCATGATCTTTCTTTCCAGGGCCTTGATCTCAAGCCGGTCCCAATCCAAACCGTTTGAGAAGGCCTGAGTAGCGGCATCGAACCTGATCAGCGCGCTGTCGCAATACATCAAGGCCTGTTCCAAGCTATCCACGTCTTCTGAGCAGTGATCGAGCTCCATCATTCTGATCAAAACCAGGTCGAACTGGTCCTGAGTCATGATGACAACGGTATCACCTTGGATAACGCCTTCCCTTGGATAGGTCTTCTGTGAAAAACCTGAATTTGCCAGCAGTATCGCGGCCAAGAACATCGTTAATCCGGACTTCATGACTTCTATCATTATTTGTTTTTGATCCTCTCTTCTTTCTGTACAGATCCGCGTACTTCTTCGCGAGCTCGGTATTCTCCTCAGCAAGCCTAACGCTTTCCGCTTTCAGTCTAGCGAACTCCTTGATATTGGCGTTGGAGTCCGCAAGCCAGACCTGGTACATGGCGGCGGTTTTCGAGCGCTCGATGAGCAGCTCTTTCTTCAGGCCTGATACAAGGCGTGATCTCTCAACCAGTTTTTTCCAGGTTCCGATCCCAATCATTACGATCAGGATGACCAGTGCTATGGATATGATTTTCTTCTTCAGTGCCATCTCGATATCGAATTAAGTGATCTCGTCATTCTACGCATCCTGGATACGCCACCACCATCATTGCTCTCCAGGTCGCTGGATGTTACATTGGCCTCCACGGTTCCGGTGTAGACATCGCTTATGGTGTGATCGTAAAAGCCGGCGTGACCAATTCTACCCATTCTGGGATAAAATATCGTGATCACGTCTCCGGGTTCAGGAACCCCACTCCATTTCCCGTTTTTGTATATCAGGTTCTTTCGGTTCTCAGCGGTCGGACTCCATGCGTTAACACCGTGCCTTACACCGCATGAGTCCAGGCAATGCGCAACGAATGCACTGCAGTACTTGTTGCCCTCGGGTAAACCGACCGAAGCCAGAAATTTTGATACCTCCGGACCGCAGTTATTGCACCCGATCTCACGAACCCCAATATATGAAGTATAGATCCGTTGGATACATGCGGATCTGGTTTCGATAGGAGCCGGAATCGGATCCGGAATCCTTATCGGGATCGGTTCTGAGTTCTTGGTCGATCTTGGACTCGGTGTCCATGTCAGGGCATCGGAACCTCCACTGATGCCAACGACAGCAGTATCACAGCTGGAAGCAACACCAAGACAAATAAGAACGAGAAGAATATGAGGAATTTTTGCCATGGCAACAAAGATGCAAAGGTTTCTTGAGCCGGGTGCACTTTCTGACCGGTTAACCTATCGGTGTAGCCGTAAAACCATCTCCAAAGCCCTCTGGCCATGAAGTATATTCCGGCTCTGGCGAACCCGAAAAACATCATGGTTATGGCCACGCTTTGAATCGCGGCCTGAAACACGGTTGGGTCATAGCTGTATACGCCGGAGTACAGCCATGATATCAGACTTCCACTGAACTTGAAAAGAAGGAAGCCGGCTACTGGAGCCCAAAGCACATCGAGTAGCTCGATTCTTTTCTTGACGGTTTTAACTGTTGGATTCATGGTTTAAGAATATTCTGGTGAATGTCAAAAGACCTGGAGCCGAAACCATGGACTTAACCGACTTGATCGCGCCGATCTTGTCGGCGTTGTATTCGATTTCAAAGGTGTCGGAATTCAACTTCTCCGTTATCCTAGCGACCTCTAGTTTTGTCGAACCCAAGACGTCGGGATCTCTCTTCTCGATTAGTCTGGCACTGATGCCTGATAGCTCTGGTTCGTACTTCTTTTTCGCGGCATCAACGGCTTTATTGATTCGGTCCGAAACCACGGAGATCTCGACAATGGTGTCGATTGAGAGCTCGCTCATCATGGATCTCTCCATGGCGACGATATATGCCAAAACCTGTACGGCTTCGGCCACGGTGATTTGTTTGGTCATGCCACAAATGTATTAAACCCAAGCCGATCCGTTGTAGTACCTCATGGCTTTCGTGGTCTTGTTGAATACCAGAAGGCCTTCATCCGAAGCCGAAACCGGTATCGCCGAGATCTCGGCCGTGGTGAGCCTGGGTAACATCAAGCCCTTGGTGCTGGACTCCAATTCCAGAATCGAATTCGCCGAGGCCGTGACCTTGGGCCCGATATGAACTCTTCCGTTGACAGCCCATAGCGCGATGGTGTCCGCGGCATTTACGTCATCACTGACATCGATTCGGATCCCGACGTGATCGTTTCCGGATCCAAGGCTTGCGGTATTGGACTCGATGTTGATCACGTAATGATTACCGTTGATGTAATTGGATGTCCTCATCAAGCGCATGACGGACTCAATGGTGTCGTCAAAAAGATCTACTTCAAACGGTGTTCTGGTGGGAGTTAACCCCATGTGTATTCCGTTTGAGTCAATGATAACCGATCTTCCGGACTCGTATTTACCGGGGTCAGATGTGGTCATGGATTGACCACCGGAATCCACATAGATCAGTCCGCTTGATATCGACGATATCGGGATATCGAAATAGGTCATGGGGGCAGATGATGTGCCCCTGTAGATCCGAATGGATTTTACACCAAGCGGAATCGAATTAAACCCTATCGATACCGATGAATGGAATGAATCAACGGTAACATCGGCCTCAGTAGTGACCTTGCTCATGTCACCGTTGTAGTCAATGGTTCTGAACCTGTAGTAGTACTTTGTTGAAGCCAAAAGAGATCCCGATGTCGGATCCGATGTCAGTGATATCGATAACGGGTTAGAGATCCCGATATAAACTCCATCCACCGACGCCACATGAAGTCCGTTTGCGGGTTGATCTATATCAACGCCCAATCCAAGGCCGGATCCAGAGGCCCTGAGATATGGATTCACAACCCAACCGGTACCGTTATGGCGAATGGTGTCCAGTGCTAATCCAGATGGCAAGGCACCCGGTGAAACCGATGTGTTTATCCATCGATCTGTAGCGACGTCATAACGCAAGAATTGACCATCGCTGAGCCCGGTTATATTGAGTTTGTTCACGTAACTCAGAACTCGGCCACGCTGGTCAAATGTGGCGTTGATGAACGAATTCGAACCCATGGAACCCGGAGACAAAATGGTCTCCATCATGCGCCCGGTTATGAGTCCGTTCGCGATGTGTCTGGACTGAATGAAGTCGTCAACGAACTTGGATGCGTCCAAGTATTCGAACACACGAAGGTCTGTGATCGATGCCACCGATACCGCACCTGTTCTCACGTAACCAAGCCTCAAGCCGGCTTCAGGTGGAGCCGGATCCGAAATCGCGACCGGGGTCACGACGTAGAACCCGTTCTTGCTGACATCGACATAGTTATCGCTGTTCGCGGTGAGGTTCACCGATGTGCTCGGCATTCTGACTGCTCTGTTCTCAACGATGTACGTGGAGAACGTCGATACCGGATTCCTGACCGTGGCCGAAAGACCGGTGCCGGCAATGATCTCGCCTCCGCTGTCGCCAACAATGCCACCGGTACTAGGTATCAACTCGGACCCAATGGACTCCAGCGTGAAGCCACCTTGATCGCAGCAGTCCTGCAGTTGGCCAAGTACGTGCATGATGTTGGACAGGAACTCGTAACCCTGATTTCCGGCCTCCAGGTTGGCGTTGTTGCCCGGAGCTATGAACCCGCTGTTGTTCCATAGATTGGCGAGCTCTTCGCTGATGAGCCACTGATCAAAAGCCGATGGTTCAAACTGATCTGGGATACTATTCTGGATATCCTGACACAGGCCCTCGATGTATTCGGTCCACTGAGTTATGCTCTGGTTGTCACCAACGAATATCTGATCCGCTGTCGGGGTTCCGGATCCGGGTTGATTTCCGGACGCGCATAACTGCGCCATGATGTTGTATAACAGCTGATTCAGACCCATGCTCTGTCCGGAAGCAAAGCATGCGGGGTAGCTACCGGTGTACACTAGGTTTGAAGTCGATACGGGTTCTGCGCAGCCTGACATCTTATTGTGGGATTACGATTACTTTGCCCGGCAATTTACTCACGATATCCGAGATGTCCGAGGTGGTTTTGATTTCATAACGATCAGCGGGAGAAATTCCGCTTTCGTCTTTCATGTTGAGCCAGTACATGATCTCGATCACCGTGGTGGTTCCGGGTTCAAAAACAGGAGCTGGCTCGGTCTCGTGTTCATCGGGATTGTACAGGTACCTTTCAGCCTTGATATCGCGCCACCTCTTCGTGTTCGGTTTCATGTGCCTGACCTTAGCGATGTAGTACTGACCTTCCTCAAGAGCGTCTCCTGGTCCGCAAAACACGGCTGTGGTGCCATCTCCGGCAAGCCATGGGTTCTGTTGTATTTCCTGGATATCGTGTATCATGTTGTCGTAACCGTGCATCCGTTCGCATTCAAGAAAGTCCGATCCGATACGCCGGCCGCGCTTGGAGCCTGGCATCCGCTGAGGTTAAGTATTATGGCCCTGTTAACCGATGTCCAGCTCGCTCTGGTCTGAGCCAGTACGTCATCGACTTCTGCGGTCGTGAAATTGGCGTTGGCGTCAAGTCTGAGCTGCGTGACCGATGTCGGAACCGACGTCGGATTCCATGCCGTGAAGACGCCGGACTTACTCAATTGGAATTCTATTCTCACCGGAGAAACCCATCCCGGAGAAACCGGAACATTAGTGAATCCGCATCCGAAAGCAATGAACTGAGTGCATGCCGACATGTTCCAGGTCGGCCATGTCGTTATGTTGGTGTTGGCGATGTTTATTACCGATGGCGCGCAACCGTTCCAGCTCGATGGTATCGATGAGATCTGTGTGCACCCGTTTATGTTGAATGTGGTAACCGTTGATATAGCCCACGATGGGAGCGAAGTAATCGCGGTATTTCCGCTGATATTAAACAGGGTTATGGCATTACAGGCCCAATCATTCGGTATCGATGTGAACGCGCATGCACTCATATCGAAATCGGTGACGTTCTGCAGACCCCATCCGGACGGAAGCGAGGTCAGTCCGGAATTCGAATACATGTAGAACCTAACCAGCGCTGCGGGAGTAGATCTTAGGTTCAATACCGATGGCGGGGATACGAATCCAGGCGAGCCACTGATTTCAAAAAACGTGCAGCTAGGCGCGTTGAAATCGAATAACGTGGTCATGTTCGATGTTCCGAACCTGAAGGTCAATATCTGGCTGACATCAAAGGACGACACCGAGTTCACTTGCATGCTGAACGCCGAAAGCAATCTGACTTTGGTATCGTTTGGTATGTAGGCCCGAAAGTTTTTGGCCCCGCCTAATGAGTACGTCCTGGTTATGGAAGACGCTGCCGCAGATCTCTGATTGGTTTGTATCAAACCATCACCGAAATCAATTATAGACCATCTTGTCAACGAGGTCTGGAGACCAAGACTAAATGATCCGGTCCTGGAGTGATTGATCTGTATTCTTTGATAGTCATAACTCATGGCCCCGGATCCAATCGAGCTGGATTGGGATCCGATCTCCATACTTACTCTGAACACCATAGACCTGGATAAATTCGACTCCAGGTCCCACACGTCCATTATCCAGTCCGTCATCAGGAACGTGATCGACATACCGCTTGATACAACCGGGTTCGTGCAGTTCGCGATGATGTTGTTCCAGTTAGCTCCAGAGCTGGATTGAGGACTTGTGACACCGAATGTGTCACCGACCTTATACACTCCCCACCCAAGGGTTACAGAATTCGTGTTGTCGTACAACTCAAACCTTACATTGGTTCCGGTTGGGTATCTATTGAAGTTCGACACCGTTATAACATGTGATCCGGTGCTACCGTTGTAATAGTTACCGGTTATGTTTACCGATGGGGTCTGCGCCATGTTTCCTGTGACGTCAGGAAGGACTTCCACCGCGTTCACGACTTCTCCTACCTCTTGTATCACGGGTTCCGGTACCGTTATCGGATTAGACACGGCCTCAACGGACTCCGCGCCAAGCAAAACCGTGGTCCCAACGGTTATGGATAAATCGGGCTCGATGACATCGATTTCATTGCTATCGGTATTGACTACGGCAAACCCAGAAACCGATAGCGAGGGCTCGTTTACATTAACGATTTCAGGAGTCAACAAAACCGACTCAGGATCCCCCATTATGAGGGCGTAATCACCTGACAAAACCAACTCCGCATCGAGCTCGATTTCAGCGGACTGACTTCCATTGATCTCGATCTCGTAGATGTCACCTATGACTTCTTCGGCGTCCAGAAACACAGTAGCCCCGGTTCCGATAACGGGATCCGGGGTAACGAAATGTCCATGCTCTATCACCGGTATCAGGGTTATTCCTAACCCACCTGGAGCCTGGGGTTCGTCACCCAGAAAGCTGATGCACTCGCTTTCCGGGTTGACGAATTCACCTTGGCAGGATTCCGGGTCTGGAGTGGACTTGATGCACTCTGGACCGGGATCAGTCATTACACTCCCTGGAAGTAGAACAGACCGTTGGCGTTGATCTGGATCAGGAAGTTGGCGTCGGTCGCGGACTTATCCGTACCGAAATCAATGATCTGGATGATCGGAGACGTACCAGGGGTTCCAGTGTCCTTGTAGATCGCGGCGTAACGCGCGGTTAGAGTACCTCCTGATACCGCAAACGTGATGTCTGCGCAGTCAAAGATGGTGCGGTTCAGGCCAGTATTGGCCGTAACGGTTTTGCTGGCAAGCGTGGCGCCACCAGCGGTGTAACCGGATCCACCACCAGAAACCGAGGCCTGGTTCGCGGACACCGACGAAATGAACTCCTGAGTGGCCTGATCCGTGGTGTGGGAGTTGGTCAGGAGCATGAGCTTGATGGTGTCGTTTTCGAGATCGATCTCGCCCTTCATGAGCTCACGGGTAAACTTTGCAAATACTGGCATTGGTCCTGTTTTTAAGTTGACACTAATACTCCGGGCTCGGCGACACTGGCGTATTCACCACCCACGATCTGGAACGCGGTTTCCTGCGGAGCCTGTACAAATATTCCGGGTTCCGGTATCTGCACGGATTCCGATGCCAAAGATACCACAACCGAGCTCGGTATGTATGGGTTGGGCTCCACAATACTCAAGGCGTCGCCGATACTGACGACGACATCACTGAATACCTGGACATCGTCGTAATCCACACTGACCTGTTCAGGAGCCAGGATGATGACGACGTTCTCGCACAAACAGCAGTCCCCGCAATCCACGATATTGTTTACGAAATCCCTGGCTTGAGGCGCCGTAAGATTGGTCTGGGTTCGCATGACGTCAAGCATGACGCCAAGGGACGCCATCTGAATAAATGCGAATTCAGGACAACCCATATCGTATGCGACCTTATTCGAGAACTCAAGACCGTCTCCGGCATAGAGTTCTGCAACGCTATTGATCACACCCGGTCTGATCTCAGCAACATCCATTACATACGAGTTTGTTGAATGCGATAAAATGCTGTTTCACGTTGTCGTAACGCCCTTTACAGCTATCGATATCTATGATGTCGAGCAGTATGCGCATCGTCATCAAGGACTTCAGACATTTGTCTCCACACCAGTCCACGTCACATGGGTCCCGATGAATTTTTCCACTGAGTTTGGCCGCGAGTTTTTCGTATGCCGGACGCGCGGTGAGTCTGGTCGTAACAAATCTCCCGATGTCGTAATACCTGGTCTCCTTGAGATCGCCAGTGTACTCGATCCAAACCGAAGCATTGGTTCCGGGTTCAACACTCATGCTATCGGCTACTCGCCTCCACAGCTTTCCATTGTGCCATACCACGACCGTTGCTGTTGATACGTTGTACAGAACGCCGGTCTGCCAGGTGGGTACATGCCAGAGCTCCACGGTCCATACGCCATCGGTGTCGCCATCCTGCACCAGATACCCGAATTCCTGATTCGCGGAAACCGGAGCCGGTACAGGGTTCTGAGCCCCGGTAAAACTACTGAGCTCAAAAATGGATCCACCCGGAGTCGTGAACACGACGCGATTCCAGTACGGGAAATTGCCGTGACCGTTCTCGTTATTGGTGAAGATGTTGCTGTGATCCACAGCCGTGATCTGGGATCCGGATGGGTTCATGGTGACATCGACCGAATTCCCAACCGTAACCAAACTGGTTTGATACAGAATCGTGTTCTGAACCAGGCACGACAACGAAACCTCGATGGTGGCGTTGTATGGACTGTTCTCGTCATCGGCGATGTCGTCGATATCGATAAGCATCCAATCAGACCCTTCCACCGGAACGGTTCCGCTAGGAATGCTGGTATCCGCAAACCAAACCTGTCCAGTTGGCTCGTGGTAAACCACGTCTCCGGGTTCATAATTCTGAGACTGGTTCCAGGTCGGTATCGTAACCAAGGTGACGATATAGTCACCGTTCACCGTAACGAACTCTTGCGGGACCTGAAGGCTGGTCTGGATCTCATCGCTCGGAGCCGGAATGATGGTATCGGCACCGGACACGTATTGGGTCCCGATCACGCAGACATGACCGTCGACAGGTCTCATGATTTTGAACATGGTCAACGCGGAGAAATCACTCTGCAGATGGCCGTTCTGAGTGCTTGTATCGTAGTTGCTTTCATCATTGAGTGTGATGATGCAGCTCTGTATTTGTGCCGACAAGGACGCGTGAAAATCCATGGTTCGAAATTAGTGATTATTTCCTTCTGATGTCTTCAAATGTTCTGGATCTTGATCGGGATCTCGATCGAGTTCTGGTACTCGAATCCCGACCACGGCCAGATGATCCAGATGGTGCCGGTGTGGTTTTCTCGGATTCATTTATCATGAACGCCGGGCGCTTGTCTCCGGTGCGGAACGAGTCCTCGAATACGAACTTGGAGTATCCAGCAATAGCCGTAGTCATCTGTTGCCAGCTCGGATCCTTTTCTTCCATGACCGCCACCATTTTCTCATGGTGTTTTCGGAACTGTTGAGCCGGAACACCCAGGATATCAAGTCCAACCGTAACGGCCTTGACGTAATCCTCTGGTTTCAGGTCTTTCTTGTTCGCGACCCTGGCGATCTCAGTGGTGGCGTCTTTGTAGCTAGTGATGGCGGTATCGAATACCGATGCCGTTCTCGCGTATGGCTTCTCCTCTATGCTGTCTCTGAGGTTCTGAATGATTTGTCCGGCGACGAAAAACGTATTCACGTTACCGATGGTCCCGGCCCAGAGTATGTCATCGGCGTCGTCGTCATCAAACGGATTCAGAATTCCTGGTAAACCAAGAGATATCCACTGGAACGCCATTGGAAGCACGCTGTGGTAATAGAAGAACTTGGTCATAGCCGATACTAGCTTGCCCTTGCTCTTGTACTTCACCATGTTTTTATCGCCGGCAAGAGCTCTGATGCCGCGACTGGTTTCCCGGAGATAGATCATTTCCTTCCGGAGCTGCTGAAGCGGTGCCGATATGAACATCCTGAGCCATGCCGTGTTCTTGCTGTTCTGAACCATGTCGCGATCCTCGGCGTCCTTACTCTGCTGGGTCTTCTTGATCGCGAGCTCGATGTGCTGAAGCGCTTTTTCCGTGGCTTCATCTTTACTCATTCCGGATCTCATAAGCCTGTTACGCTCTGCTATCATGACCGGAACAAAACCACCATAAACCGCGACCATGTCACCGTATTTAATCGGGGCCCCAAGGAAGTCTTCAACACGTTTTCTGTTTTTCTGAAAACGGGTAGCGAACATCGGTCTCTCGTACATCGAGTTCTTGTACGCGAGTTCATTCATTATGCTTTCTTCGTATCGCTCACGAATGAGGTCGCTGTTGTCGTTGATGTAGTTCCGGACCTCATACCAATCCTTGGTGATCGGAACCACATTCATCATCCAATCCTGCATACCCTTCAGAAAGTCATCTTCACTTATCGACGGTATCGCGGATAGTATACTCGATGCCTGTTTGAAAAACAGAACCGGAGACGCCAGAAGTCTGGCCTTGGCGAAGTTGGCAGCGATGGTGTTCATAAATCTCAACATCTCGACCTTGCCTATACCTCTGGATTTCACGATCTGCACGGTCTCCTTGATGTAGTCGTATGCGACCTCGCCTAATGGGGATATCCCGGTTATGGCATCTTTTACGGAGGCATTACCAAGAATGGAATCGATTTTCTTCATGCCTTCGGCGTAGGCTATGAAGTGTTCCATCTCCTGGGTGTAGGTGTTGGCAGCGGTCAGGACATCCCATTGCGCGATTCCGGATCCGGTATCCCATGTTCTTTGCTTGAGCTGAGAAGGGGATCCGCTGTGATTTACGTAGTATCCAGGATTCAGGAACTGACTGGCATCGCCGAACTTGTCAAAACTCTGGCGATACAGCTTTCCGCTATAGTTCTCCTCGCGCGGAAGCGAGGTATTGAACACGCGCTTGTAGACCTCATTGATGTCGTCATAGAACTCGGCATAGAACTCATCGGTGAGCCAGTCCGAAAAGTTCATGAGCTGCTCATCCATGACCAGCGTAATGAATCTACGGACCTCGCTGGCGTAATCCACTCTTGAGTTATCGAAGACCTCCGATAGCTGTCGCATGCTGTCGGAAAGGTTTAGAGGAACCGACCCAAGTGCAGACGAAACCCTCACCGTGTTGACGTCGGAGAGCATCTTCTGCAGCATCTTCTTCTTGTCCTCAACCGCCTTCATCCTGCGATTCACTATGGTTCTCTGAGCAGCCGGAGAATTCACGTTTTGGCTCTCGATCTCGATCAGTCGGTTGGTATGCGTGATGGATCTGTCGATCTCGGCTTTTACGGCGTCGACGAGCTCTTGCATCCTGTATCCGGTGAACTTCATCGGGCCTTTTCCGAGATCGATTTCGATATCGGTATCGACGTTGAGTTGGGTTCCGTTCTGGATCGCGGACTCGATGTCGGCAAGTATGCTGTCGTAAAGACCGTTGATCATTCTGGCACCGAACTGACGGTTGAATATCGCCATGGTCTTCTCGTTCTTCATGGCGTTATACCAGTACGCCATCTCGGTCTGCGTAAGCGATACCGTGGCGCCGACGTTGTCCAGTATTCCGGTCAGGTTGATTCTGTTATGAGCGAGTGGTCTCAGGTAGGCCTCGTAGTTCTCACCGAAGAACAACTTCATGCCTTCGACCAATTTGGTGCCGCGAACCCTGAGATTCTTCTTGCTGTTTCTGCGCATCGCAAACATGGCTTTGCCGATGTGCTTATCCAGAGCTTCTTTACCGTATACCGATATCGCGGACAGCATGGAGTCCAAGTCCTCGTTTACCAACAACCCCTTGGCAAGCGATTTACGAACCCTCCCCATGACCGAATCCATCCTTCTCTTGGCTTTGTCGATTCTGGCCTGATTCAGCTTTCCAGCAGGACTTACGTCTTCGAGGATCTCTCGAACCGCAGTGGTCAACTCCTGTTTCTCGGACCTGATTTTATTCGCGACCTCAGATCTTCCGTTGGTTATGATCTGCTCTATGGCGTCAGCGATGTCGGTCAGGTTCGTTACGGCCCCAGGTGTAGGACCTTGTTCGAGTGCACTCACGTACTGCGCAAACAGGTTCATGACCTCGAAATTGATCTCGTCTTCGGATCTCTCGTACTGACCTGGGTTAGATCTGCTGGAGTTGTAAGAGAAGCCACCTACGCCATAAAGCCTGTTGCTGATATCCACGGCCTCCTGCATGATATTGGCAGACCCCCTGGATATCTCCCTGGTGTCGTTCATGAGATCGCGGAATCGCTCCAAAACGCTTTGCGCGAACTCGGTTGTGATACCAACGGTCTTGGTTCCGGGTTTGGACTTCTTGGTCTTGGTCTTCACCACCTTCCTGAGCTCACTCATTGCGCCGTCGTAGCGCGCGGCATTGATGGCGCCATCGATCTTGTTGATAGCCGACAGAAGCGTTTTCTTGCTCTGTGCCTTGCGGACCGCCGAAAGCAATGAAAGCACCTGTTTCTTACGCATGACCTTGGCATCATAAGGACTGAGCTCGGCCTTGATGTAATCCAGAACCGCCTTCTTAGCGGCCTGAACCGACTTCCTGGTATCGATGACCTTCTGACGAAGATCAGTTATCTTCTTCTGCGTGGATGCCACACCGGTAGTGCTTGGTTTAGCTGACTTCCGAACCACCTGGCTTTGCTCGAAGGCTTTCTGCATAACGGATTTCGCCATCGCGACATCCGTCATGGTTTTGACCTTCTCGCTGATAAACATCAGGTTTTTACCGACCTGATTCAGGTCTTCATTGGTCATGGTGGCGCCAGCGGCGATGTAACCCATAGCGATTCCATCCAAAGCGTTTCCGAGATCCTGAATCGTGTTGATCTTCTTCGGAGATACTTGCTTAATCAATCTACGGAGTTCGTTCTCGAATATCACGCGCTGATCCAATGTCATCTTCGACATCAGCTTCGGAGCCTTGGTGTCGCGCATGATTTTGAACACCCTGGACATCGATATCGGCATGTTCTGAACCAGTGCAGAGATGTCGTTGTATAGCGTGTTGTTCACCCTCTTCAAATCGGATAAGGTCTGAATAGCGTTACCCTTGATGTAATAGCTTCCAGCGGCCATGTAGTAACCCAAGGCCTTGATCATTTTCAGCGCCTGTGGCGCAGCCGCCATTATGAAGAACGTGCCGTCGTAGGTGAAGTTTATGCTTTCGGCCATTCTTATGAGTTCATCGGCTTTGTCGAACGCGGCGCGCGCGGCATTGATCTCGGATCTCTTGGCCCGGAGATACTCGATATGATCTCCGGCGATTTCCTTGACCTTGGCGTCAACCCATCTTCTCACACGTCTGCGGTACTGGATCTCGTCGGTACTCAGCTTCGAACTGGATTTCTCATCGTATATCGACTTCAATGCCTTTTCGAATTCAGCGATCTTAACCGAGGCCCCGCCGCCGATCCTGTACGCCATTTTCAGTACGCTGGTAACGGTGCTGATCATGTTACCCTTGGCGCCGGACTCCTCTATTCCGGAGTTCGCTTTGATCTCATCATTGCTATCGATATCGAACCCAAATGTTTTCGGCTTCGGTTTTTCCGATACGTTCTGAGTGGATTTACCAACCGGTACCACAGCGGCTTTGAGTGAGTTCAATACACCGACGAGATCTCCATTTATGGATTTCCTGGCGTTGAATGAGTCCAAGTCTCTGGACCTGAATTCGGCCTCCTTATTACCGTTGAAGATCTGGTTCTTCATCTCCCTGATCTTCTCCATCATGGAGTCGTCTTCGTTGTCAAACGCTTGTTTAACGGCGTCGAAGAAATCCATGACCTCCTTGGTGAGGTTGTCGATGGAGTCCATGGCTTCCTTATCGAACGCGGTGTTCCTCGCGCTTCTGAGCATGGCAAACACCTTGGATACGTTAACCGCTACGGTTTTCGGTAATCCCGCATACCTGGTCTCGATATCATCAGCCGAGGCCTCTTCGGTCTTGGCTTTTGCCTTGGCCTTCTTCTTGGTTTTGGTTTCGGTCTGAGCCTGATCCTCGGTCTCGGATGGTTTTGCCGACATCGCTTCCCTGACATCGGAGACCCCATAACCCTCCTTGGCTGCTGATTTCAGAAGCGCGCTTATGGTCGGATTCGATCTCACGGACTTCAGCCCGAGATTGGTGTACGCGGCATTGATCTGATCCTGTGTGGCATCAGGGAATACGGCTACAGCATTTCTTTCTATGGCCTTGGATTCACGCTTGACATCAGAGGCCTCTACAGCGCTGTAGAATCCAGACATAGCGGATCCCAACACGGACTCCGGGTTCTTCTGAACCGGCTTTGGCTCTGGTTTTTTCTCCTCAGTCCTTGGCTTTGGTTCGGTCTTCTTGACCTCAGCAACGGTTCGCTTCACTACGGCCTTGGCTTCGGTTTTGCTCTCGGCTTTGGGTTCCGGTTTCTTGAGCTCAGGTGTCTTCTTTGAGTCAGCAACCTTTTTCTTCGCGACCTCGGCTGGAGATACTCGAACCGGCTCAGTCTTGGGTTTGGTTTTTTCAGCAGCAGAATTAAGCCCTGGCTTAATCGGATCCGGATCGGCTGGTGCCGGTTCGGGCTTCTTGGGCTCAGCCTTTTTCTCGACCGGTTTCTTGGCCTCAGTCTTTTTCTCTACCGGCTTCTTGGGTTCGGGTTTGATTTCTTCCGTAGCGGATTCCGTAACGGGTTGACCCATCACGGTTTTTCTTCCGGACTTCTTTTTGCCGGTATCGGTGGATTTGGCTTCCGGGGCCGGTGTTGCGACCTCGGGTACAGTGGCATTCTTTCGGCTGGGCTTGGTGGTCCCTGAATCAGTAGCGGCTGGTTCTGGTGCTGGCTGAGCAGGAACCGGTTTTGACGCACGCTTTTCCTTTTTTGGAGCAGCGGCCTCCACAACAGGAGCGACTTTGGTAGCAGGGGCTGGCGCGGCCTCCGTAGCGGGGACAGCAGTATTGGTTGCCCCTTGTGTAGTCGGTACTGCCACAGGCGCGGGAGCTGGTGGTACCACTGGTTCGGAAACCGGAGCTGGCTCCTCGACGAGATTCCACTTCCCTGATTTAACGGCGGCTTTGAGTGCATTTGGAGTGTATACCTTTTTGGTCTTGTTTCCGGTTTCACTGACGATGTTCAGTGCCCATTTCTGCCCAGACCTAGACAGCGTGGCCCTGGATTTTCCATTGGTCAATACTTGTCCTACGACTGGCTTGAATTCTTTTGCGGGTTCCGGAGTTGGTCCGCTGTCAACGGTGGGTTGTACCGGATTAACCTGTCCTGTGTCCTGTACTCCGTTATCTTCAGGTCGAACCTGTCCATCAACTGAAGTATCTGCTCCCGGTGCTGTTTCATCGGTTTCTTGGTTTTGCGTAACGGGTTCAGTAGTCACAGGAGCGACCTCCTCTTGCGCCGGTTGCTCTGCGACACCCATGGTCTCGGCGTCGGTTGTGAGGTCCGAAACCACGGGATCCACGACTTCCGCGATCTGATCCACGGCGTCTTCCGTTGTTACGATCTCGGGTTCAGACGCCATGACCTCGGCTATAGCGGTCTCGACCTCGGTGATTTCTTCTTGCAGTTTGTCGATAACGGGTTGAGGTGCACCACTCTTCTCCAGGGTCTTGAGTTTGTCCTTGCGCAGCTTGTTGGCGTATAGCAACTGAGCCATAGCGGCTTCTTTCTCAAAGCTGTTGTAGCTCGGTACCGCATCGGCGATGACCTTGTAATCCTCAAGGACGGACATGGTCTTATTGATCTCGGCCTCGCTGTACCCCATGGATGTCATCATCTTGTTCATGGAGCCCAGGTCCCGGCTGGCGGCGTACATCGTGTTCGCGATCACGCTGTGCTGGCTCTGAATAGCGGGGCCTCCGCTGGCGATGAGTCCGGTGATCATTCCGATACCGAACTCGTTCATGTAGTCCGCGAGCTCGTTATGGCTCTGCAGATTGGTTCCGCGACTGAGATCGATAACGCCTCGTATGGTGTTGTCGGCATAGGACTGAATGACTTCCTCGAAGCCTTGTCCGGCTCCATGATAGAGCCAGTTCACGGCGCCTTCCACAGCAAATTTCGCCCACTGCTTCTCGCCATCAACCAGAGCCCGTACCCCGCGCTTGGTGAGCTCGGATTTGACACCTGACAACAAGGCCTCATCCTTGAATATGAGTTCGACTCCGGCCTCAACTGAAGCGAGTGATGCCGCAGCGTTTTCCATCTCAGCCGTGGTCATTTTGCCAGCGGCCTGATTCCGGATCTGTGACAGGTTGTTTCCATACGACATCGCGTACACCGTGCCGAACGTGGAGGCCTTCATCGCCATATCTTTCCCAACACCCAATTTCCCGATGCCTCCGGCACCAAGTCTTCCGGCGCCCACGATGAGCGCAAAACTGGAGAGACCCTGAACGATTCCGGAAACCGTGGATTCGGTGTTGTAGAACAACCGGTGTTTGACATCAGATGGCGTAACCGCGACGTAAGCCGTGGATTTGTCTCCGGCAGTGAGCTGAACCCAGTCATCAAAGGCGTCGCCAAGACTGTAATCCGATGGCTTGATCAAGCCCATGTCCTGCGGTACACCCTCAATACCTCTGGCCGCTGTCAAGGCCATATTCCATCCCGCCCTCCCGAATACGGCTGCAGCCGGTTTCAAAACGGCTTCATTGGTCCACAACGCGGCTTTGGTGGGCCCTACCGGAAGCGCCTTCATCTGCTGCCATCTCCGGTCCGCGTCTTCCTGATTTGCTTTCATCGCCATTTCATTCGCCCATACCTGTGGGTAGCGAATGAACATGTCCTTCTGCATGGCATCGAACTCGCCGACGATTTTATCGTATCCCGATATGACCGATGTTAGTGCGGCTGCATCCTCTTGACTCACTCCGGTTGTGGACTCAATGGATGTCAGGGCATCGTTGTACTTCTGAACCGCGAGATCTCGCTTGGCCGGATCCGTAGCCGAAGCGATCTCGGCGCTGAGCTGATCCAGTCTCTTCATCTCGGATCCGAACAACTCCCAGTCCTTCCCTTTACTCAACTGCTCGGCTCTGATGGCAGCGGTCTTGTACGCGAACTCCAGGACCGCGAGATCGATCTCACGCTTCCTGTATTCAACACCTATTCTGGATTTACCCTTGATGTCGGATTTAAGTGCGTTCTCGGTTTCCTTAATCATGATCTCGGCCCCTGGTTTCGTGGCCTTGATGTAGTTCATGTAAGCCGGTTTCCAGGTCGCGATGACCTCTGAGATCTCGTTATCGGATTCCGGATTCAGATTAGGCTCTGGCGACCCTGGTTTCGGTTTCTTGATTTCAGGTGTTGACGCCAAAAGTTTGTCCGGATCCACACCGGCCTTATCCAGTGCGTTCATGTAATCCGACTTCTCCTTGGTTATGGCCACCTTCATCGCGACCTTGTCGAGCTCACGACGGATCTCCATGTCGTTGTAACCAAGGCTACGCATTCTGGCCTCGATGACTTGGGTCTGTGCGCTCTTCTTGTACTCGATCGGGGTCGTGCCTTCTGGTCTGAAGTGAGAGAGTATCGCGGATCCAACGAGCCTCAAGGCTTCAGCGGCTTGCTTGTCGCGCGCGGCTTGACCGAAACCCGTTGGAAGCAGAGCGGCGGCCTTGTTCTTGAGTGCGTAATCCAGAACGGCACCAATAGTGGTTCCGGATCCGCTTTGACCTTTCTCGGCATCGAACTCGTATTCGAACTCGGTATCGGGTTCAATCCTGCCCTCTTCAATACCGACTCCCATTCCACCAACAACACGTCCGGTTCCGGGACTGGTTCCTTTATACAGGTTGTTGTAGTAGTTCTCGATGTCTTCTGAAGTCATGAACCGACCCCTGTCCATTGCGGAGCCAGACCCGAACTGAAGCCCGAAGTCGTTACCGTTCTCGATCTCGGCTTCCAGCCCGGATAAGAACTCCAACCTCTGCTTATCCTTGGACTCGTTCATGAGTTGCTTATCCAAAACCGGTTTCATGAGTTGTCTCACGATGTCGTCGCTCGGTTTGAGCTCGGTTTTGAACATGTAGCTCTGGACGTCGGCAAAGGCCTGTGGTTTCTCCGGTGCACTCTGACCCAAGAGCATAGTGGTGTCAGATGGTGCCTGTTTTTGATAACCGGGAACACCGAGCCCGAGCTCGTCAACGATGGATCCGGTGAAACCTTGGCGACCGGCAGCGGTTTGTGCTCTCGCCGCAGCGAGGTGATCGAGTTCCGGGTTAAGCGGATCCTGCACACCAGGGTTCATGGCGGCATCCTGAGATTGTGCCGCCGGTTCCATTGCCGGCATTTCAGTGGATCCGGTATCGGCCTGACCCTTGAATGCGGGGCTGATGAATCTATCGGACCCCAGCTTGTCGGTAGGCTTGGTCTTCAGGAACGACGAATACTCTCCGTAAGTCCCCATGCTTACGCCAGAATCCCCGGTAGACACGAAGTTGTACACGTTTCTGCGGAACCCGACGTCATCACTGAGTCGGTTCCGGAACTCGTTATACGACATCACGTCACCACCGCCCTCGTCTTGCGATTTCAGGTACTCGTATGCTTTTTTAATCGATTCCTCGTTAACCGCTGGAGAATGCATGTTTTAAGCCTTGATTATCTTTGCTGAAGAATTGTTCCTTTTGTGGTTCCCGGTTGTCCGGCAACAGCTGGTTTAAGCGGGCTGTTAACAGTGGCTCCGGATTTGGTTCTACTGGTCCGGTTCTGAGAATTGTAATCCTGTAGATCTTTTATCGCGTTATCCGCGCTTGTCATACCAAAGCTGGTGTTGAGATCGTATATGATTCGAATCGGAGACGCTTTTGAAGCTGCACGAATTCTTAGATTCGGATTTTCATCGGTGCCGGCATTGTATTCCTCAACCGGGTAATACTCCATGACCGAAGCCGAAGTCACGTCTTGACCAAGAACACCGGCAAGCAACTGATCCCTGGTCAACAATTTACCGTTGTTGAGAAGGCCGATGTTGGCTTGATTCGGGGTGAGCTCGATATCAGACTTTGGAATCACCTTTCCATTGGCGTCGAAATCGAAATATGGAGCCAGACCAACGCCGACTATATCCGAAAGCATCTCGTCTCTTGATACCTCTTTATTCCCAGTCGACTTGACTGACAGGTACATGGCGTTTGCGGGATCATTATTTATGCCGTCCGCGTAGTCCTGCAGAGACACCCACCCACCATCTACCTGAACCTGATATCTACTCTTGTTTTGCTCCAGGTTTATCGTCGCTATTTTGTCCTGAAGAATAGCGGGATCGATATCGGTTTTTCCAGTCAATACACCAGTAACCGGCTCAAAACTCCATGCGCTGACATCGGGTATGGCCTGGTTAAGGCTTTGAGTTATATCCTGGTCCGTGGCGTCGTCAGGAAGCGAGTCTATTGCGGCCAAGGCGTCATCAAATACCTGCATGACACCAATACCATCTTTATCTCGAACCGAATATGCGACGTTGCCATAGATCGTCGGCGCGCGCTCCACGGGATCGTTACCACCATTATTCACGGTCACGTTGGTCGCGGATGACGGCCTGTATTTATCCAGAACGACTTTGTCGATGGTGAGCTGTCCGGTACCGAACAGACCTCTGAGGTAATCGGCGATAGTGGCTTCGTCCTGCACGAAACTACCGCTGGTCTTCACCATCGAGGCCAGTGATTTAATGGCATCATCACTGACGTATTCCATGAATCCGGTCTGCAGGAGGGCTTCATAACTGGTCTCAGCGGCCTTAGTCCACATGTCGACATCACCCTGGGTAACACCTGGCTTGAAAAAAGTTCCGTTTTCCGAGATCTTGACCATTTCTCTGGTCAGTATCGGCTTCAACCCCTCGATTTTCGACATCAGGTTGGTGTGCTGTCTGAGCTTATCCCGGTACTCCGCGTACTTGTCCTTGTTCTCGTACATGTACTCGATGTCGATGGAGCCCGATAAGTACTTCTGAGCGGCGTCAGCGACGTCATCCGGAACATACTTCTCGTCGGCAACAGCGGCTTCTTCAGCTATTGACGCCGCGATATTATTGAGTACGATACTGTCTTCGGCAAAGAACTGGATACCGGTGATATCCTTCCATACGGCCCTGGATTTATCGGTTCTGAAACCAAGGATTTCGTCAACCGCATCTCTGGGGTCATCGTACTCCTCGATAAAGGTCTCGAACCTGTCGAAAAGCATCTGATTCAGCTTCTCATTGTACTGAGTCGCGCCTCTGGCTATGAGCGTGGTCCTGAAGTCGTCGAACCTCTTCTGCTTTCGATCCTCGGCCTCGGCGATGTTGCGTGCACGACGGTCCACAATACTGTATGGGAAACGGATCGCGCCGGGAGCGAATATGGGTACATTGCCCACAATGGACCCGCCGTAGCTCGCGATCGGACCAGTTGGGTTCTCGGTGGGGAAATACTCCTGTGGGTACAGTCGATCAGGCCTGTAATCGAAACCAGGTGCACCGAACCCGCCTCGACGAATCGAGATATCGGATTCGCTGACCGGTCTTTGAGCGCTGCTGGTTGAGATGCCTTGAGCCGATCCGTCGTCACCGATTTCAGGCATGGCATCAGTGACCTTGGTTTTTGTGGCCTCATTGATAAGGCTCAATGTGGCATCACTGAACCTCTGTTCCCCCTTGACCTTCGCGGATTCCAGCGAGATTATGTCGACTAGCGATTTATTCATTTCAGGAATTCGTGATTAGAACGACGCCGATGATGTAGCTCTTCCGGGTTCAGTGACTTCGGCCAAAACCGACTTCTTTTTCTTTTTTGGCTCCACCATATCCTTGTCAGCACTGGTTCCGACAATGTTTTCCATTCCGGTATTGATTAACGCGTTCGCCAATCCCTCCTTCTTGGATTTTTCCAGCATACGGACCTCCAGAGCGCGCTGACTCACTCTGGTCTGGACTCGATTCAGTATTTCCTGGTTCTGCAGCTGCAAGGCCTCGTTGGTTCCGATGAGGTTGACCAAGGTGTTGTTGAACGACGTCGCGCCAGCGCTGAGGCCGGCTTTCATGGCGTAACCCGAGCTGAATGCCATTTTTCTGGATATACCAGCATTTACGGCGCCGCCTTGCCGAAGCACGCGACTGAGCGCGGATCCGGTCTGGAACGCGCGCACCCTGGCCCGAATCAGATCCCGACTAGCGACCTCATCGCTATCGAATTCCGAGATCTTGATTCGATTCGCTTGCTTCTGCTTGATGACACCAGCAATGACCTGACCCAGACCCATGATCTGACCCGTCGCTTTGCCGCTGGCATCACCGGCCACTTTTGCGACCAATGATTCTAAACCCGCCATGGAAGTAATTTATTTGACTTCCTTCCGCTGGATCGATATCGACTTCAGTGCGAAAGGCTGGGCTAATTTATGCAAGATCTGGATGATTTTGCCCCTGCCTTGAATTCTTTTCCGGTCTTTTCGATTTCTTGGTATGTTGTAGACGTAGCCCTGACGAGCCCTCATGTTGTCGCCAAGTATTCTGCCGTCGTAATCCGCGACATCATGGTCTTCCATGTTGCTGAAAACCATGATCTCCGTAGGCCTTCCGCTATTGGATCGGATTGCGACATCTTCGTTTGACCAGACCTGATTTTGATTCGAAGCCAGGCTCAAGCCGAACACAACGGGTTCTCCATTGGCCTCAAAACCGGTGTTCAAAACATAGGTTTTGAGATTGCGACAACCGAATACCTCCTTTGTGGTACAGATGTAGTTATCGAAGTCCCTACTGTATCTTCCCTGCATGCCCTGGCCATCTTCCATGTCGCCGGCGATCTTGTTGTAGACCAGGGTGTGATGACCATCTGGCATGAATCCGGTTTCATCGGGCTGGAAACCGACAGCGACAAAGGCATGGATTCGGTTCCCGAACTGATTGAAGTCCTGGGTTTGCTCAGAACTGAATTGTATTGCGGTTCCGGGAAGAATAGCGATCTCCGTAAGCTGGTACTGACCGCCAATGAGCGCGTTGTATCTGACCCGGATCGGGTTCGGACTGGTCTCAAGGACCTGGATCCGGACCACGCCATGGAATAGACTCCAGTCGCCGCCTCCGATATTGATTCCGTTCTGGGCCGCGTACACCGTATCCGAACTCAGAACCAATACGGTTCCGGATTCGACCTGGACCTGATTTCCGTACTCGTAGTAGGATTGTGGTACGTCCGGTATCTGTGGCGTGGAGTACAGGTACAGCGACTGTGAACCGATCGACGTCGTAAGTGTCGGATATCTTCCGACCTGGGTCTTTCTGAACGTGACGAAGTACTCGCTGTGGTAGTTGTCGTACCCAGCACAGATCACGTCACGATAACCATCGGCAAGGTTCGCCAGGAACCTGTCCACGATGATCTGCTTGTACCCCTGAGATTTGTCCATGACCTGACCTTCCCGGAGCTCGTACAGGCCGTTTCTTCCGATAAAGAACAAGGACCCACCTCCGGTCCTACAGGTTCTCCAAAGTTGGTCAGGGCAACCAATAGATCTGCTGATGAAATCATGTTCCATTATGCCCTGATCATTGGCCCATACCAGCCCGTTTTCGTCGCCTATGGCATCGCTGAGCGTGTACTTATCCAATAGCATCAAAGCCACGCCTTTTTCCGTGATGGCGTACAGGTTTGTGCCCTTGCTTCCGGTTTCGGCGTGAAGGAACTTGATCTCGCCGAAGTTGTCGTCGATGTCGTAATAGTTCGCGGCAGGGAATGTGCGAAGACCCGGTGAGTTCGGGGTTCCGATTGCGCGTACCAGACTCCATACGTTTCGGGTTCTGAAGTCGGTTCGCTCAACGAATCCCACAAGCGGAACGCTGACGTACCGGGTTCCTGTACTCGGGGCCTTGGCGTAATCCAGATTGACTTGCCCTATGAACCTGAAGCCACCCCATCCCCAGACATCCTGCTCGTTACCATAGGTATCGAAATAGGCCGGAAATATGTTGTCCTGATTACCTGGGCTCCAGCGGTACGGCCGCATGACGTAATTCTTCAACGGAAGCGACTGCAGCGCCGACTTTTTACTGCCCTCGCTGTTGTACCTGAATATCATCGGGGTCCTGCACTCGCAGACAAACATGACCACGAGCTGACGCAGCACACCCGGCGTCAACCCCATGAAGTCGCCCTCGAATCTGCACACGCTTTCGTCCTGGATCTTGTTCGGTCCGTTCTGATCCCGGACCACATAAATCCTTGGGTTCAGATTGTAGCATCGGTAAGGGAACCCCACATTCATTCTGAATTCCTGGCCCTCTGTCGGGTTGCCATCGCTTCCGTACTCGATATCGATCGGAGCAAATGCGGCATCACTGACGTTGGCGTCACCACTGAATACCCGAACTGGAATCCGGTTGTCGTAAACCACGTAGATACGAGCTCCAGTTTCCGGAACCTGAGCCGAAATAGGCCCTGCAGTCGACACCGGAGTGAACCTCAACCATACCCTTTCCTGATCCTCGACGTGGGTGTATACGCCGTAAACATCAAAGCTACCCGTGGTATCCGAAACCGTGGCGAAACCATTGTTCGCGATGTCGGTCATGACGGCGTCAATGGTGGACTGATCCATTTCGGTCACGTTCATCCATCTCCGCTTGATTCCATCGCTGGATCTGACCATACAGAACCTGAGTAAGCCCTGGTATGGGTTACCCGGGAGCATTTCTGAGTTGGTTCTGCAGCAATCCTCCCAACGCTCATCGACGAGCTCGAATCGCTGATCCTGGTCACCTGTACTGATCCCGATCTGGGACTCCAGCTTCTGATAATGACCGGTGTATTCGTACTCCGTGGTATTGCTCTGCGCAACGGCGGCGTTCTTTCTTCGTATGCTGATCACATATACGGGCTCATGCCAATCCCGCACCCCGTTCTGGTCTCCACTGCTTTGACCATCGGTTCCGGCCTTTGACCAGATGTCCTGATCGAACTCGACCTCGAAATGACGACCGCGACCTTGGTACGCCGGAGTGGTCTGAATGCTTACGATACCGGCCGTGTTCTGGTTCTGGCCACCCGGGAAAAACGGGTTCTGATCCCCGGGTCCATCACTTACTCTCCTCCATTTCGAAAACGATACATACCTGTTGTCGGTTCCGGATCCGATCCCCATACCTGGGTTTTCATCCGGGTTGATGTCGTACAACGCTCCGGATCTGGTTTCTTTGATGATCCTGGCGTAACTAATCATATCGATTCCATGACGCGATCCCGACGTGCGTTTATCGAACGCGTAGACCTCGGAAAAGAATCCGTAAGGAGCTTCGAACACGACCTCGTAAAGCTCTGGGTTCGCGGCGAAATCATCGAACCATGTCGGGTTCAGTCCGAGGTATGGATCCAGATCGGGAAAGAAGCAGAACGCCTTGTTCTTGGCCTTGGTGGTGTTGGGTCCGAATCCACCTCCACCGCTCTGCAGTCTGTAAAACGCCATGCCTTGCGCGACCACGGCGTTTGCGAATCTGGTCCGAACCACGGAGTATGCTCTAGCCCACTCTGGCCAGGTCTGAAGACCATTGAATCCAATACCCTTGGAGAAATACCTCGGCGCGAAACCCTTTGGCCTGTACGGCACCATTGAAGGTGGATTCGTGGTGTTATTGCTGACGTGAAGATTCACAACGTGATTGAGGCCACTGGTATCATTGTCGGATTGCGAGACCGGCGTCATGGGACGGAATCCGATCAGATTGCATTTCGCGTACTGACCAGGGTACGGAAGTGTATCGTATTCCAAGTATTCATCGGGCACGTTGGGATCGGTACCGCCGTTTGAAAGCCCTATTGTCGCAAGCGCCTTTTTCCCGGAGTTTACGTTGAGGATGTTGTGGAAGTCCGTAATATTGGTCTTGGCCACAGCGCCTTCCAGGTCAAAGACCTCGTGCACCGGAGTCACGGATCCGTCATCATTGGCCGCAATAGGGAATCCACCGTAACTCAGATCCTGGCTGGCTTGAGACATCTCCGATCTTCGGCCAGGAACCTCTACGCTTTCCAATCCCTGAATCGGAACCGGGAAACTATGGGCTCCGGTGTCGTCGAAGAACACGATGCCAAAACCTCTTTTCTCATGACTGAGATCAGATCTTCGGTACGCGAAGTTCCAGGGGTCGCTGTGGCCAGGCTTGCCTATGTTCGCAAGCAAAGGCGTGGCCTCGGCTTGATCGTTGACGTAAGAAAAATCCTCCGGTTTGACGATACGACTGGCGTACTTGATGTTACCAAGCCACAGCCTCCGGTTCACGTATCGAATGCTTTTACAGGTCTGGATCGAGGCCTGGTTGTCGAAGTCTTCTTCGATGGCGACGTCCTCCTCAAAACCACCGAGATCCGCTATTCTGACCACGGTGTTTTGGCCTGGGTTAACGGCGAATACACCGCAGATCACCGAGGACGCCGGAGCAAATAATGGATCACCTGAATTCCACTGCATGCGCCTGACCTCGACTCTGGTGTAGCCGTAGTTGTTGTTGATCCTGATCGCGATCCTGCAGCCGTAAAGCGTTGGGGTCTCGGAATCCGGCGCGCTGGATCTGGTCAGTTTTGATGGATACGTGTCCTCACGCTCGGTAGTCAATCTGGCCACGACCGGGATCTGCGGGGTCGGTGCACTGAACGCGGTCACGTTACCGTCTTCATCACTGAATCTGTAACTGTAGCTGTAAAGACCAACCGGAAGACCGGATCCGCCCTCACCAACGAAGGCGTGGTCCTCATCGGTCTGACCCGTTATCAAGGACTCGAAAACCGGAATATCGGCATTGCCTCGGATGAAGAGCTGGTGGTCTTCGAGCACGAAATCTTCGAAGTATTTCTGCGTGCATGCACCGGATTCGGTCATGCCGGAATTCGCCATGAGATCAACGATACTGAATATCATGGGCTGAGCCTCGAAGTCCGTGCAGTAGACCTCGCCACCATCGTATTCTTCATTGCGCTCGATCTGTAGCGGTCTGGTGTGCACCCACGGTATCTTGTCGGATTGCGCCACGATCTTACCGTCGATACGAATCAGAGTCGGATTAACCTCGGTCTCGTCGGCCCAGACCTCGAACTTCCTGCCGAGAACATCCGTGCTCCCAATGCAGAACCAATTCTCTCCCATGGGTCCACCAATCGAGAAGCAACGGTTGTCCTCGGAATCATGCAGAAGTTCCTCACCACCTACCTTGACCCTTGCGCTCGCGGTACCCGGAGACACGGCTCTGGTGTTCAGGCTGTCCACCATGAGTCCGGAGTCCGTTGGAACCAGTTCTGGATCCGTATCGCGGTCAACGGCTTTGGGGAAGACCTGTGCCTTCCATTCGTGATCTTGACTTCGTTTCAGCGCCATTACTTCGTCATGAAGTGGGTTCGGTAATCATTGAGTCTTCTGCGCTCCATGGCATCCATTCTTCCCGCAGCTATAATGGCGTCTTTTCTGGCGTTGTCATGTATGACGATCTGATCGGCATAGATCCCGCGATACTCCCTTGGATTCCGGTTCTTCATGACGCGGAGATACTGGAGTTCGACATAGGAAACCACGGCCGGCTTTAGGTGGGCCGGAATTATAGGATATCCCTCGATATCGATTCCGACACCACGGTGTATTACCATGGCTTTCGGCCATTTCCTGGCCTGTGGGCTGAAATGAAGTTCGTCATTAACTATGGATACCCACATCAATCCATCACTGGTCTTACTGGATCTGGTGGAGGTGTGATCGCTGTTTCCGTTTTCCTGGATGTCTGCGGTGTAACCCCGGCCATGATTCATGGCGTTGAACTTGATGTCGAGATTAACGCTGTTGTCGTCATCACAGGTCTCACCACGAAACACGCGAATGCTTTCGATGCCGATGACCCCGGATCTCAGTTTTACGGCATCGCAGTCCTGAATGTCGTAAATCGATTTCTTCTTCTCCGAACTCGGGGACAGAACCGCGAGTTCGACCAAGGCGTCCTTCATCCGGTTCAGGTACCAACCTCGGCTGAAGCCCCGCTTCATTCCGGTGTCGTCGACGTAAGACGTGACCTCCGCGAGGACTTGATTTATGCTGTAGAGTTCGGTTACGGTCATCTTTATTGCGCTTGATCATCGCCCACTCGGGCCTGTGTGGGGATATAGGATTGGTCTTCTGCGGCGGTGTCTTCACCATCGTTCCTGCGGTCCTCCGGAAATATGGACGTGTACCGGATCAGCCGCATGGCGTCCTGTATCAGGAAGGGCTCGTCTTCGGCATCGATTGGGATCACGTCGTCGAGATCGCAGACATTGCTCATATTGGCTCCGGTGATCAGGAACATGTCGACCTTATCGATTTCCACGCATTCATAACCCAAGGCATAAGCCAATACCTTTTTAGGACCATCGGCGCAAGCGTCCACGACGGTGTAGAAATACGGGTTCCTTGGTGATGCCGACTCGAAACCGTTATCAACCGTGGTCCAGGCCTTGGTTACAGTGGTTCGGCTCCATGGCTTCATCGTGAACCCAGGCCTCTTGCACTTCGAGTTTATACTGAGCGCGATGGTGTCGATAGCGGCATCGTTGTCCATGGCCAAGATCTCGGCCGGGAGCTCGATATACTTCTGGCCCTTGGAATCCACGTTGACATCGACACCGCAGAACCGGGTCAGGTAATGACCACCGACCTGATCTCCTGACTCCTGAATCGCTTTCGCTATCATGCGGTTCGCGACGACCTGAATCCAGAACAGCACCATTGGAACCCCGTAATCGGCGTCGTCAAAGGATTTTTTCACGGATTCCAGAACCGCGTATACGGCTTGCCTGTACGTCATTTCGTCATGATTTCAGCGAGTACGTTGATGTCCTCAGAGGTGAATTCGTAAAGGCCTCGATTCGCGCTTCCCTGCTTGAATGAGATATAGTTCAAGGCCTTGTTCACGACCAAGACCTCGGCCTGAGACCAGAGTGGGATATCATTGACCCCGAGCTCAGAGATCTCGACCGGTTTCGGAACATAGGATATCCCGATGTTTCGGTTCGGGATCTCGGGCCTGATCTCGATCTCGGAAACCAATACGCCGTCTTGCTGGGATCCGTTGTCGTAGATCTCCGGATTCAGGTACGCGTATTCCCTGAGATCTTCGCACCTGTGGTTATACCCTGGGGCAAACGGATTCGAGGCCTGATTATACCATTCCTCAATGGTTCTCCGGTTCGCGGATTTCGTTATCGAGGACAGTTTCAGGTCAGACCTGTGATACGACAGCGAATTATTGCTTACGTCAACCGGGGTTTGACCGGATACGACATGGCTTATTACGGGGTGTACGCCTCGAATTGACCATATCGGATCCGGGAACACATGAACCGCCACCCTGGACAAATCCGACGTGCGAAAAACCAGGGTCTTTGAAAGCTGAGAAAAGACTTCTTCGGTGATCTTTTTCTCGTTGAGCGCGAAGTTCACCAAACCAACGACCCATTTCACCGACAGGTTTATCGCGGGGACGATATCCTCCGCTATACCGTAGTAATTGGGCTCGTTGATGTCACCACTGGGTTCGGCATCCAGTAATGCATACATCTGATTCGATATGTTCTGTGAACTCAGCATTCAGGTCACTTTTCGTTGGGCTCCTTAAACAGGTGTGAGTAGTTCTCAGCAACCTTGGCCTTCTGGCTTTCGCTGTAGCTGTCGTACTGTTGCCTGGCCAGTTTTCTCGCGATCTCCTTGCGCATGACATCCATGTCGGAGCCGGTCTCCACACCCATTTCGACCGCAGCGGTCAAGAGTTGATCACGCTTCCATCCACGGACCTCACGCTGGGTCTGACTGAGGATGTCGAAGAAGTCCATGTCGTTGGACTTAATGGCCTTATTGTCGCGGAATATCTTCACCATGAAGGAATCGCTGCCTTCGATGAATTCCTGCATCATTTTGGATCTGCAGATATAACCCGACATCGATACCACGCGCTTAGTGCTACGATCCTGGTATCTCACCAGTGGTTCAAACGTGAGCTCGGAACCCGATGGCGGGATCTCAATGTTTCCGTTTCTGCGTTCGCTGAACAACGCGAATTTCGCGACCGGCGAAAAGTACGCTATCGGAACCTTGAGGATGTCGTCCTGAGACATGTAACCTGGTTTCGGGATACCGAACTGTCTTGGCTGATCCGCGACAGGAACCAGCGACTGACCCTGCTTCTGAAGCAATCCCGTGATCGCGGACATCATGTTCTCGATGTTACGGTTCTGCATCAGGATGATGTCGATCAGGTTCTGGTCGGGCTCGGCTTTTTCGCGTTCAGCGGACAAGATCTTTTCGTTCTCGTCACGAGCTTCTTCGAGAGCGGATTTACCGGCCTCGACATCGACTTCGGTTTCGGCGAAATCCAGATCCGATGCTTCTGACTTAACCACGACTGGTTCTGATTTTGATTGACCTCCGGACTGAGCGCCGGCTCCAGGCTTCTTCGCTGAGCCCGAATTCTTCTCATCTACTTTGACTCCCATGATCTATTTGTTGGTTTCGACAAATGTAAATAAAAAAGGCCCGTGACGTCATCATGCACGGGCCTCTTTACTAAAACCTATTCGGTCACATCACCACGATGTGGTCAGGGGTCTTTCTGGGAAGCGCCTGAAGCCAATTCTTGGTCTTGGCATCGATGATTCCAGCGATTCTGTACTCCTTTCCGGTCAGTGGCTTTTCACAAAGCAGAAGCTGCATTACGGCAAACTCCTTCTCGGTATCGAACCAATCCGACACCGGGTTCGGGAACGTGAGGTCAGGGTAGGTCTGAGCCGCGCATAGACCGAAGTTTCCGGCGTCGTAACCCATGTATCCGTTGGCATTGCTTTCGGCCAACGTACAGCTGTTGTAGCGCTCAACCTTTAAGATGAGGCTGGTCTGCTTGCCGTAGTGCGTGATCATTTTTCCGTAATCCTTGGGATCCATGACCTTTCCGTTCACGATGAGATCCCATTTCACGCCGACGTTATGCCAACTCTCATTACCTGGATCCGGTGATTGAGTGCTGTTGATTTCGGAGATAAAGATGAATGCGGATGAGATATGGTTCTCGGTTTGCGCCGGGGTTCCGGTCCATGTCGTGAACACGCTTTCACGGAGTTCATCGACGCCGATACCGAGCTGCTCGGCGACGTCGTCCTCGGACACCACAATGGTCTGACGACGTCCATTCAGGGTGCCGATGTAGTTGTACTGCTCGGGGTCGTTATCCCACTCCACAACGACTTCCTCGTCATCTGTAGACAGCAGTATGGTCTGAGGGTGCATGTACACGATATAACCTTTACCACTGGGGTGCGCGATGTATTGGTCGCGCTCCTGTGGGGACTGGTCATTGATACGCTTTACTCTTTCCGCAGTCAGAACCAGTGTGGGATCATAGAACTCCTTCTCTGGTTTATGGAATACCATTTTTCCATCCAGCATGCCCTCGTATGAGTAGCCATGGTTATGGATGAGGTCGTGCACGAAATTCAAGGCGTACCCCGTAAGCGTGGTCGTGGTGTCCTTGAAATACGGTGTCGTAACCGTGCGAATGCCCTTGATAAATCTACGTCCGGCCACATCGAAACCGTATTCGATGACGCGTTTGGAGTAGAAATCAATGGTTCTGATTCTCCGGGATCTCATCACGAATCCGTTGACGGCATCGATGACTTCTTGCGGGATCCCGAGACTGACTTCGTTAAGCAAATTCATTTTTGATTTTGTTTTGGTGAGCCACAAACATAGACCAAAAAAAACAGGGCCCTGTTAAGGAACCCTGTTTTTATCTATCCTGGCTTGAGTTCGATTTAGCTGAGGTCGGTTACCTCAAGGCGTCCGCAGCTCAGTGGGTTGTAGTGGAATAAGGTCAGAGAAGCCGACATTCCGATCTCCTTCTTCATCTTCTTTCCACCGTTTCCGCGCTCGTCGGCGAGACCCTGGTACATCTGTGGCGCGAAGAATTCGCCCATCTTGATATTGTCGAAGTCCAACAGGAACCCTGAGTTCGCGTAGAACGCCGGGAAGCTGGAGCGGTCACCGAAGCGGCCGTAAGGCACCAGAACCACAACAGAGCTTCCGATATCGATCTGGTTCAGCATGAGCTTGGCAACCATGTCGTTCGGAGCGTAACGGGTCTTGTCACCTTTGTACGCATTGCTGATCAGTTTCAGCACCTTGGGGTGCGCGAAGAAGAAGCGGGTTGCGCCGTACTGACCGTACTCGGTCTGCTCGACAAGATGCTCGAAGGCCGGAACCACGGTTGCTTTCGTGGTCTGGATCTCAGGAGATCCGGCTTCCTTCATGCTCTGGTAAACCCCGTTCATGGATTTCGCCACGAGTCCACCAGGAAGCACGACTTCACCCTTCTTTCCGGTCCAGAACGTGTTCGAGAGGTCGATACGACCCTGAAGCATGAGCTGCTTCAACTCCTCCTGAAGGAAGTTGGTCCAACGGCCGGCACGGCTCAACTTCTCATACTCGATCTCACCGTAGAGTCTTCCACGGCTGAAGAACTGCACGTAGTTGTCGCGCTCGATAATATCCATACGGAAGTAGGACGCGAAGCTGTCGGTTCCATCGGCCTCGATAGGACCCTGGTTCGCGAGGATGCTGTCGGAAACGATCTGCGGAAGGGTCTCGCCTTCAATGGCCTTGAAGGTCACGGTTCCAGCGGCTTCGTTCTTGGTGTGCAACAGCATCGGAACCCCGGAAGGATGCAAATAGAAGTGGTTCTCAGCGGCCTCGCTCATGTTCGAAACCGACACGGTCTGGGTGTATCCAGATGTACCCGTACTGGTAACGAAGAGCGGCGCGCGCTGCCATCCGTATTCGCCGAAACTGATCTCATCGCTGCTGAGATTGGTTTCCTTGGCCTGGTTCATGTTCAGGAGCGTGAGCTCAAGAAACTGCTTGGGCTGGGCGTCAAACAGTTGTCTCCGGGTGATGCGCTCGACCTTATCTGAGATCGCGCGGTTCTGCCGTGAGGCATAACGACTACCGGGTGCGTTCAGGTCCTTGAGACCAGTTGCGTTTGGATTGTTTTGAAGAGCCATCTATGTCTATGTTTTGACGCTACTTTGAGGTGTACCTGGAATCGTATGGGGAACCTCCGTTGAGGAACTCTAATCCGGTTTCGTCGTCACCACCTCGTCTGCCTTTGCTCTTTCCCTGATTCGCGGGTTTCTTCTTCTTGTCCGTGGTTTTGAGAAAATCAGCAGCGGCTTCTGTTCTTGCCTTGACTCGTTCTTGCTTGGCGAAATTAGGAAGAAACTTGTCTCCGAACAACATCAGCGCAATTTTTTGTCCGGCACCGGCTTTCAGATTGCCCTTGTTATCGAAGAGCGCATCCAGAAGATCTTCTTTGGAAGCCACGGCACGCCTGAATTTCTCGATCGCGGTTGGTTTCGCGGCGGGGAACATTTCTTTGAACTCTTTTTCCGCGACCGTGACCGATTTCTGGAAGTCTTCCCTGATTTTTTTCTGCACGTCGACGTAGTCCTGCTTCTTTTTATCCAGGATTTTCTTGTCCTGATTGAACTTCTCCTTCCAGTCGTCGCTGCTATCATCTACCCACTCATCGAAATCTTCTTGAGTGATTTCTCCGGCCTCCAGAGCCTTGAGTTTTTTCGCATAGGTCTTTGGCGCGTAGCGTTGCGCAACCGCTGAAATCGGATTCTTCTCGAACTCCTGATTGTAATCGGGTTGATTCAATCCGTCTTCGATAACCGGCTTCCAATCCTCGCCTTGCGCATACGCGTTCAGTGCGGCCAGAAGCGGGACCGGAAGCGCGTTCAGATCCTGCGTAATCGCGGCCAATTCCTTTGAGGCCTTTTCACCGGCCTTGGCCCTGACCACGAGCTCATCTATGGTCGAGACCTCAACACCCTGCTTCTTCACGATCTTGAGTAGATCGTCGGGGAGTTTGGTGCCCTTGGTTTTGCCTGGCTTTGTTTTCAGGCCGAGCTCGTCTTCGTCGTCATCACCACCCTCTTCATCTTCCTCCTCTTCCTCCTGCTCCTCTTCTTCTTCCTCCTGCTCCTCTTCTTCCTGCTCTTCCTCTTCCTGCTCTTCTTCCTCTTCTTCCTCCTCCTCCTCTTCTTCGGGATCGGGTTTGGCCTGAGCCTTTTTTGTCGCCGGTTTCGTGTCCGGTTTTTTTGATGCGGCGGGTTCGTCGTCTTCGTCATCGAAGTCATCGTCATCACCACCGCCGAAAGCGCCAGAAAGCGCGGTTAACAACTCGTTGTCGTTGTCAACTGAGGTCTTATCCGATGCCTCAGAATTTTTAGTTTTTGTTGACATTTGGTTTAATTATTTGTCCTTTTGATTTCAGCGTTTCTCACGCTGTTGCGTTCGTTCTGTTCCAGCTTCCTGGCCTTGAGATCGAGATCGGCCTGATCTTTTTCGGCTTGAGCCGCGATTGCCAAGGCCTGATTTTCTTGCTGTCCCTGCATGATCGCAGCGGATTGGGCCTCCTGACGCTCGGCGGCTTTTTTCTGCACGAGTTCGTTTTCGTGAACATATCTGTAGAACGCCTGTGAAACCGTATCCACATCCGAAGACCCGAACAGTTTTCCCATGAGTTCTGGCGAGATCAGCTGCATACTGTACAGCGTAAACAAGAGCTGGTTTCCGGCTTCGATTGCGCTATCCTTGCCTTCTTCGACCTCTACGTAAACCCGCATGTCCTCAAGCGCGATCTCCTTCGACATCACGATTGATCTTACGCCATCGGGGCCATCGTATGAGATCTGTCTGCTGTTATCGCTGTATATACGTCTACCC
>Ga0209990_10000517_pt1 | contig 37685 bp, 60 predicted proteins | sample NOAtaG_6_FD_187304 | JGI IMG/M metagenome (GOLD analysis project Ga0209990, IMG submission 187304) | Freshwater lake microbial communities from Lake Erie, under a cyanobacterial bloom - NOAA_Erie_Diel5S_2200h metaG (SPAdes) (version 2) | ecosystem: Environmental > Aquatic > Freshwater > Lake ...
CCTCGATGATCTTGTCGTATTCGCCCGCGAGCTGCTTGATTGACTGAGCGCGCTCGTCGGTGATCTTTTTCCCGCCGCCTTCACGCTGGATGAGGTCTGCTACCAGCGTGCGGTAGCGGTCGAGCGAGATGGCGCCCGACTCATACGCCTGGAACAGCTTGTCTAGGTTGGCCCGGAAGTCCTTGCTTTGCCCAGTGCGCTGACGCTCGATGTCGGCCACCGTCTCCAGCAGCGCGGCTTCCTGCCGCAGTTGGCCTTGGCGCTCAGACTGGCGAGCACCCAGGCGTGCCAGCTCGTTCTCGTTTTCGCGCACGGCGCCGGTGGTAGCGCGCAGCCGGTCAACCAGCTCCTGCTGGTCCTTGACCGCGTTTTTAAGCAGCAGGTTGTTCGGCTGCCGCTCCAGCGCTTCGCGCAGGCGGTTTAGCTCGGCCTCGGCCTTGGCCGCTTCGCCGCCATCGTCGCGCATACTGCGCCACACGGCTGCAATGCCCACGGCGAGCGCGGTGGCTGCGACCACCGCAAGACCAATAGGGCCGGTCAGCGCAACGAGCGCGGCTTTGGTGACTGCGATCGCGGCGGGCAGCGTGGCAGACAGCCACACCACAAGGCCCGAAACCGTCAGCGCGGTGGCGGCCGCGGCAACGAGGTCGATGTTCTGCGCAAGCAGCACGAGACCCTGGCCGACGGTCCGCGACACACCAGTCGCTTGATCGAGCGAGCCAACCAGCTTGATGACCGAGTTGGTCAGCACCTGAAAGCCCTGCCCCACGGTGACGGTGCTGCTGCCCACCTCGTTGCGCAGCACGTCCGCCTGATTGCGCAGCGCGGTGATGACGGCCTCGGTGCTCAGGCGCCCTTCCTTGCCGTACTCCCTAAGCTGGCCGATGGTGATGCCCAGTCCGTCGGCAATGGCCTTGGCCACGCGCGGGGTCTGCTCGAGCACGCTGTTGAGCTCTTCACCACGCAGGGCGCCGCTGGCCAGGCCCTGGGTGAGCTGGATCATGGCGGCGCGGGCGCTTTCGGCGCTGCCGCCGCTGATGGCGATGGCGTTGCCCAGCGCCTCGGTCACTGTGAGCAGGTCGCGCTGGCTGACGCCCAAACCCTGCGTAGCGCGGGCAATCGTGGCGTAGGTGTTGCCGAGGTCCGTGAACGAGACGCGACTGCGCTGCGCCACCCCGAACAGGTCTTCATACGCCTGCGCCGCGGCGGTGGCGCTTCCGGTCGACAGCCGCAGCGAGTTCTGCAACTGCGTGACGGCATCTGCCGCCTGCAGAAACTGCTGCGCGCTGAACGCGCCGGCGAATGCGGCAGCCAGTCCGCCGAGCGCGCCGCGCACGGTGGTGGCCGTATCGCCCACGCCATCCATGGCGCCGCGCACGCGGCGGATGTCACCCTCGGCTTGACCCGCGCCGCCGATCTCAAAGCGGATTCCTACGGTGTTTTCTGCCATGCGTGAGCCCCTAGCCGTTGCTGCTCTTCAACTCTTCTGCAGCTCGCGTTTGCGACGCTGCTCGCCCCACACTGCGAGCACTGCGGTCTCCGCCGCGCGCAGGGAGGTCCAGACGCCCGCACGCTCTCGACGGCGAAGGCGGCGGGCGCGCTGCTCTTCGTCGAGGTAGGCGGCGACGCCTGCGTAGTCGAGACCGGTGGCACCAGCCACGCCGACCCGCCACTGCGTTTGCAGCTCCTGCCAGCAGCGCCAGGCGGTGACGTTGTCGGGCCAGAGGTACAGCACCTCATCACCCGCAGGACCGCTCACCGGCGCCTGTACCTGGCGCAGGGCACGGCCGAGCTCGGAGTCCTCCGGAGGGAGCTGCGACTGCCCGCTGCGCGCGCCGTGCTCGGCCAGCGCGCCAGCGAGCGCCGCTAGTTTTTTGCCTTGGCGCCGATCTCCCGCAGGTAGCGGGTGAAGACCAGCTGGCCCAGGCCAGGGATGTTGCCGAGCAGCTTGCGCAGGCTGTCTTCGCTGAACGGCACGGCCTGGCCGGCCCCGTCGAGCACGCCGGCCCAGCCTTCGACCACGGTGACGAGGAAGTCGACGATCGGCTCGTCACCCCGCTCGTCGATGAGGGTGCGAACGCCCTCGGCGTTGATGCGCTTGGCGGTCAGGGAGAAGTCGAACTTCTCGTCGGCGCCTGCCTCGTTGGCGATGGTGCCCTCGACCTTGAACTTGACCTTGTTGGCGATCTCGATGCGAACTGCCATGTCCGAACCTTTTGTCCGATGTGCCCGATGTGAGGATGGCGCGCGGCCGCGGGCTCGGACGGACCCGCAGCGGAGCCGAGGCCCCGCCCGCCGCGCGCCAAGCCGGTCAGTAGCTGATGATCCGGCCGAGGTTGGTGACCGCGGCCTGGATGGTCAGCGGGTTCTGCGGCTGCATCTGCGGCACCTCGGAGATGCTGATGTAGCCGTAGAAGTAGATGGCGCCGTTGCCCGACAGCGTGATCCGCATGGCCAGCGGCGCCAGCGTGCGGCTCAGACCGATGAGCGTCTGGAAGCTGGCGATCGACGGGTCATAGCCCAGCGTCATGGTGAAGCTGGACGGGTTGAAGCCAGTGGGCACCTGGAAGGCGTTGCGCGCGGCCAGCGGCTGGATCTGCGTGAAGCGGGCGTCGCCACCCTGCGACTGCACGCTCAGCACCTGCAGGATGGACTGCCAGCCCGACAGGCGACGAGCCGTGCCGACGCCGGCGCCGGCCGGGTAGAAGCTGGTGTTGGTGGTGTCCAGCCCAGTGAGGTTGAACGTGTTGGCGGCCACGCTGCCGGCACGGAAGATGGTGTTGTTGGCGTCTTCCCAGCCGCTCGCCAGCAGGATCTCGTCGTTGTTTGCGTAGCCGTGCGCGGTGGCGGTGGCCACGCCCGGGTTGGCGTTGGTGATGGCGGTCACGGTGACCGAGGCGGCGAGCGTGGTGCTGAAAGCGAACTGAGAGCCTTCGGGAAAAAAGTAGGCCATGGTGGTGGACTCCGGGAAAAGCCCTTGCGGGGCAACAAAAAAAGCCGCGGTACGGCGTGGCCGGCGCGGCTGCTCATTGCCCTTGCGGGCGGGAAACTCAGGTCACTCCATGTGGTAGACGCGGAACGTCCACACCTGGGCGTGTTCGTCGAGCTGGGGCTCGTACTCGTCGGCGCCCTCTTCCTCGGTCTCACGCGCGAGGACGGTGACGCCGGCGATGTCGGCGCGGGCGCCGACGATGGCGAGCCGGCACTGCTCGCCAAGGGCCTTGACCTCGGCATAGGTCTTGGCCACGACCATGACGTCGATGCGCGCGCGCACGATGCGCGCGGCCGTCAGGTCGATGGCCGCCTCGCGAACCGCATCGCGCTTGCTGTAGACGATGAGCGGCAGCGTGGCCTCTTGCGGCGCCACGTTGCCGTAGATGCGGGCCGCGGTGCCGCTGCCGACGATGCTGGTGACGCCGGCGGCGTTCTGCAGCAGGGACGTGATGACCTTTTCGGCACGCATGTCAGCTCACCGGGTCCTGGCCCACCGTGATGAGGGCCTGCACACGATCCGCGACGTAGCGCTCGAACGCGCCCACCGCGCGGTCCTTGCTCGACTGGTAGGCGCGGCGGATGAAGAAGCGGCCCTTGAAGCCCGGGTGCCGCGCACTCTTGAAAAACACGTCCTTGCCGCCGACGCTGCGGGCAAAGCTGCCGACCTTGATGCGCAGCGCGCGCTTGCCTTTGCTCGGCCGGATCTCGTGCGGCTTGACGCCGCCTTCGACCAGGCGCGCGTACCAGACCCTCTCGCCGGTGCGCTTGTTGATGCCGCCGATGGTGACGCTGCCGACGATTCGCCCATCGGTGTAGCGGCGCGTGCTGCTGCGAATGGCGCGCTTCAGTGCACCCGTCTGCACCGGGGCGTTGGCCTGCACTTCCTTGCGCACCACCCCCACCGCGGCGTTGAGGCCCTGGCGCAGGATCTTGTCCTGCAGGCGCCGCTCGAGGAGCGACATGCGCTCGGTGACCTGCTCCAGGTTCTGGACGCTGATGTTGATGTCGAGCGCCATGTCAGGCCCCTGCGGCGTTGAACTCGACGCACATGGCGATGAGCTCTTCGTTGTCCTGGCGGGTGTTGGCCAGGCTCTCGATCTGCAGCAGCCGGCCACCGCCCAGATTGATGCGGCACTTGGGCGTGAGCACGGCCAGCGCGCTGCTGTAGCGGCAGCGCACCCGCGTGTACTGCACGGCCACCACCTCGCGGTTGATCTCGCTCTCGCGCGGGCGCAGAACGCCCGGCTCGACCGCAGCCCAGACGGTGGCCACGGCGACCCAGCTCTTGCCGGCGGTGCCGTAGTCGGGGTCGCGCGTCTCGACCGGCTGCTCGAAGGTGACGCGCGAGTTGAGGCGACCAGCGGCCAGCACTACACACCCCACACGCGGTAAGGGTCCAACAGCCCGGCGACGAAGCCGTGCGGCACGGCGGGCTTCTCTGCGCTGCGCTCGCGGTTGGCGTAGAGGTCGCCGATGGCCAGCAGGATCCACTGCTTGATGGGCTGCGGGACCGCGGTGGCCGCGGCGCCGTAACCGGCAACGTAGTCAACCCAGACCGAGTTGGCCTGGTCGCGCGTGGCGGGCCAGGTGCTGCCGTAGGAGGGCAACAGGTAGTGGGTGGCGAAGGCGCTGGCGCTGTCGAGGCTGTACAGGGTGCTGCTCAGCGTCTGCGTGGCGCCGGCGGTGTCGACGTACTGCACCTGGGTGATGCTGGCCACCGGCGGGCGCAGCAGTTCAATGGCGCCGTCAGCCGGGAACGCATCGAGCGTGAGGCGCAGCGTCTGGTTGATGAGCGCGCGGCCAGTCTCGTGCTCGGCGGCCATGCGGGCGGCGACGATGAGGCCGGTGATGAGGCTGTCCTCATCGGTGGTGTCCACGCGCAGGTGGAGCTTGGCCTCGGCGAGCGTGACGGGCTCCTCGATCGACGGGCCGGTGATGACGCGGACGCGCATGACTGGTCTCCTAGCGGCGGCGGCCGCCGGTGAGCACGGGGCGCGTGCTGCTGTTGCTGGTGACGCGGCTGCCGGACCGGCCGGCCGGGCGCGGGCTGCTGCTCAGCTCGGGGCGGGCGGAATCCACGTCCCGCGGGTCGCCGAGCGCGCCGGCGACCTGCGGCGCCTGGCACAGGCCGCTGGCGCTGATGAGCGGCCCACCGATGGCCACCGCACCACTGCCGCCGGACGGCGCGCTGTGGGTCCCGGCCCCTGCGACGAGCGGACCACCGATGGCCACGGCACCGGTGCCGGCATGCCCAGGGGCGGCGTGGGTGCCGCTTCCCGCCGCGGCCGGCCCGCCGATGACGATGCCGCCACTGCCCAGCACCGGCGGCGGCGCATGCACGCCGGCGGCCACCAGCGTGGGGCCGGCGACCGTGATGGCGCCGGCACCGACGACGCCAGAGCTGACGTTCTGGCTTTGCAGGACGGTGAAGAACACCGGCCTACCCCTGCTGCGCGGTCAGCTCGTCGAGCGTGATCTGGGTCTCGGTGATCTCGGTGTCGAGATCGGCCACGCGCTGCACGTCACCCAGGGCCTGCGCCGAGGTGCGCAGCGCGTTGAGGTTGGCGATCTTGCAGCGGACGAGCTCGATGAGTTCTGCGCGCGTGGTCATCAGATCACCATCTGCCGCAGCATGATGTTGCTGGTGTTGAGGATGCTGTAGACGTAGTGAATCTCGGTGGCGCCGTCGAAGTAGGTGACGTCGAAGCTGGTGTCACCGACGAGCGCGGCGCCGTGCGGGTACAGCTGGGTGGTCCAGCCGTCCATCTCCGACGTGGCGCACTTGAAGCGGAACCACCGGCCGGTGGCTTCCTTGTTGATGTAGATGTCACCGTCGATCAGCGTGTAGCTGCTGCCGGTGGTGAAGGTCTCGACCGCAGGCGCATAGGTGACGGCGGTCCAGGTGTTGGCGGCAATGTCGTAGCGGTCGAGTGCCACGCCGCCGGCACCGCGGAAGCTGTAGATGTAGCGGCCGTTCTGGATGGCGCTCTCGGCGGTCCAGTCGGTCTCGGTGGCGCCCCACACCCAGTGCCCGCTCATGCCAGCGGCAGGCGCACCGGCGCGCGCCACGCCAGGCGACAGCGTGGTCCAGGTGTTGGCGCTGATGCTGTAGCGGTACAGCGTGACCGCGTTGTTGCCAAGGTAGTACAGGAAGTCGTCGTTGCCCTGGATCTCGTAGACCGACGTGGCGTCCGGGTTGGTGGTCCAGGCGGCGCTGACGGTGAGTGTGGCGGCGGTGTTGCTGGCGATGGTGCGGATCTGCCCTGCGCCGGTGCCGGTGACGATGCGCACCTGGCTGTTGGCCCACTGGTTGGTGGCCCAGGTCTTGCCGGTTTGCGTGAGCGTGCTGGCCGCGCCACTGGTGGCCGTGCCGGAGCCGAAGTTCAGATAGGCATTGTCCATCCAGCTCGGCGTGGAGACCAGCTTGCCGTCGGTGCCGATGGTGGCCGGCAAGCCGGTCTGCGCCAGCGTGGTCCAGCTGTTGGTGGCGAAGCAGTACTTGCGGAAGCTGCCCGACGCCAGCGTGCCCGCGCCCACCACGTAGAACGTGGGCGTGAGCAGCCGGTACACGGTGGACGACGTGAAGGCCGCACCCTGCGCCGGCGTGATGGTGATGGTGGCGTTGGCGCCGATAGTGTTGGAGACGATGTCGAGCGTGGCGCCAGCGTTGGGGCCGGCGAGGATCTGCACCTTGTAGCCACGAATGTCACGCGCCAGGGTCTGGTTGGTGACGATGGTGGTGGTGGTGCCGCCCGTGGCGGTGAGCGACGCTGCGCCGACCGCGGTGCCGACGCTGAAGCCGGCGGCGCAGCCGCTGGCGCCCGCACCAAAGGTGCCGGCCAGCGCCGGCGACGGCACGGCAACCCAGCCGTCTTCGTTGGGGTTGTACAGCCACGCGGCGGTGTTGCTGGTGACGTACAGCTGCTGCTGCCGGTAGTGGCGCGAGCTGGCGAAGAACGCGCCGGCCACCTTGGCCGCGGGCGCGGGCGTGCAGAACTCCCAGCGCTTCAGATCGAGGATCTTGCGGTTACCGTTGGTGGTGGGCATGTCAGGTCACCGAGATGTTGCGGCGAAGGTTGTCTGCAGCCATGCGCATCAGCGCAGGCACCTGGTCCTGCGCGGCGATGCCACCAAGCTGCGCCTGGTTGGTCAGCGTGCCGACCGTGGTGACCGTGCTGCAGGTGGTCACGGTGCTCACGGTGGTGATGGTGGCCAGCGTGAGGCCGGCGGTGATGCTGTCGAGCGCCACACGCATGCGGGCCGCCGTGTCAGGCTGCATCAGGCCGATGGTGCGGGTCATTGCCTGCACGGCCATGCGCATGGCCTCAATGGCGTCGACCAGCTCGCCATAGGCCTCGACGGGCATGGGCTTGGCGGCCGAGACCTTGACGGGCTCGGTGTCGGCGCCCTGGAACTCGACCAGCGCCTTTTGATGGTCGACGCTGCCGGCATCGCGCAGTGTGGCAAAGTTGCGGCCGGCGCCCTCGGTGTAGCCGAGGCTCTGGTCGGTGGCCATGGCTAGGAGGCCGCCTGCGTGTAGGTGAGGCTGCTGATGCCGCAGGTGCCGCCAGCGATGATCTGCCCGCCGCTGAGGCCGGCAAGCTGCAGCTCGCCGCCGCCACCGGTACCACTGGCTGTGCCCTGAAACACCACCACGCTGCCGCCGCTCTCGAAGGCGCGGAAGAAGCTGGGCGTGCCGGTGTTGTCGTTGCTGGCGTCTTGCCCGATGGCGTTGGCGGTGGCCACGCCGTTGACCGCAGCGCCGAATGCGGTGGCGCCGAACGTCAGCTCGGCCAGCAGCGTGTTGCCGCTGAGTGCGGCGTCGGCGTTGGCGGGCGGCGTGCCGCTGTAAATGCGCAGCACGCCGCTGTTGCAGCGGGCGGTGACGGCATCGGCAGCGCGGTTGCGCTGGGCGTTGGCAAGTGAGGCCATGGGCGGACTCGGTGGGGGTCAGGTCAGGCGAACTGCGCCAGTCCCGCGCGCGGGGCTGGCACCGGGCGCCTGTGAGGCGCTACTCGGCCGCGTCTTCTTTCGGCTTGGGCTGGTTCTGCGGCAGCTTGGCTGAGTAGGCGACGGCGGCCTTGTCGCTGTCCAGCACGCCGGCTTTCTCGCCAGCCTTGACTTCGACCTCCTCGAGCTCGACGAGGTCGTTGGGTTTGCCGTGCTCGCAGTCGGCGAGCACGCGGGCTTTGATCTTGGCCATGAGGCGGTTCTCCTGAAGAAAAGAAAGTCGGCCCGGCGCACACGCGCGCACCGGGCCGACCGGATGCAGCAGAGGGCGCTGACGCGCCCGCCGCTTAGGTGGCAGAGTTCTGGATCAGGCGGAAGGGGTTGGTGCCGGCGTCCACGATGCGGCCGTCAGCCCGGTGGAAGCCAATGAAGGCGATCTGCAGCGCGTCGGCAAAGCGCTCGTTGAGGCGCAGAACCATCGGCGTGCCGACCCGGCGGATGAAGTAGCGCGAGAAGTCGCCAAAGCCGAGGGAACGCGCGTTGGCGGCCGGCGCGGGCACGTCCTGGTTGACGACGATGCGGTAGCCCATGATGGTGTCGGGCTGGCCGCCCACGGCGGCGTTGCCGATGGTGTAGCCCGGCACGAAGATCGGGCGGTTCTGCGAGTCGAGCACCAGCCGCACCTGGCGCAGCGCCGTGTCGCTCATCATCCACACGCAGTTGGGGGTGCGGCGGTAGGCGGAGTCGACCGAGTGCTGCAGCGTCACCAGGCCGGTGTACGTGAAGCCGGTGGTGTTGCCGGTCGGCAGCGTGTGGCCGATGGTCGCGCCCACGGCGGCGTTGAACGCGCCCTGCGGCTGCACGGTGGTGCCCGTGCCGACCGTGAAGTGCGTGTTCTGGATCCGCGCGATGCGGATGCCGAGCTGCTGGGCCAGCCAGGTGCCCATGTCGAACGCGGTGTCCTGCAGGAGCTGGAAGCTCACCGGCACCAGGCCTGAGGCGTACATGAACGCGCGCAGGATGACCTGGCCGAACGTCACGTCCAGAGTGGCCATCTGGGCGTTCTCCGCGAGGATCACGCCGGCGTTGGACGTGTCGTTGTTGGTGGGCATCGGCATGTCGGCGCCGTTGTCCGTATTGATGATGGTGGCCACGTCGACCATGCCACCGTGGTCGCGCATGGCGGTCTCGAGCACCGCGAGGAACTCCTGCGGCACCGTGAAGCCACCCGCGGCGCCCGTGCCCACGCCGGCACCCTGCGGCGCCATGAAGCGCTGGCGGGCGACAGCGCGAAGATCGTCCGGCATCTCGGCCATGCCGTGACGCAGGTAAGCCAGGAACGCCTGCATTTCTTGGCTGGCCTCGTCCTGGGCACGCTGGTCGCTGATGCCGCGCTGGCCGGCGCGCTGGTCGAGCGCGTTGCTGGTGGCGCCTTCAATGTTGACGACCTTCTCGATGCGTTTGATCTCGGCGTCGATGGTGTCGATCTGCGCGAGGCCGTTGTCGTACTTGGCCGTGCAGTCGGAGTTCCACTTGTCGCCGGGGTTGTCGTCCACCAGCTTGCGCAGGTCGGCAGCGATCTGCGCGCGCTGGGCCCGAAGCTCCTGGAGCTTCTTGGAGTAGCTCATATCGTTCCTCCTAAGGAAACAAAAAAGCCCGCGCGCGGCGGGCAACACCTACTGCAGGCAGTAGCGGGGTGAAGCGCGCTAGGCGGCAGCGCGCTCGATGAGTTGAAGTCGACGGCTGGCCGCGGCGTGGGCATCGCGCGAGGCTTGAGCCTGCGCTTGCTGCTGCGCCTGGCGCTGCAGGTCTTGCTGGCGCGCCTGCAACTGGTCAGCCGGCGGCTTGCTGTACGCCCTCAGATTCCAGGCGGCCGCGTTGGCCTTGGCGCCATCGGCGATTGCGTTGACCAGGCCTTCGTCGACCGCTGCCTGGGCTGCGAACCAGGTCTCCGCATCCATGAAGTCGGCCCACTTCTTCTTTTCGCCGCCGGCCTTGCCGGCGTACTGGGCGGCAATGCTGTCGTCGACCTGCTCGAGCATTCCGGCGATCTCGACCAGGTCGTTGCGGTTGCCCATGGCGAAGGTCCACGCGTTGTGGATCATCACGAACCCGCCGGGGGCGATGACGGCCTCGTCAGCCGCGACCATGATGACGCTGGCCGCGCTGGCGGCCACGCCGTCAACATGCGCCACGACGTGCGCACGGTGCTCGCGGAGGGCCTGGGCAATGGCCTGGGCGGCAAACACGTCACCGCCCGGCGAGTTGATGCGCAGGTGGATGGTGCCAACGTCGAGCTCGCGGATCTGCGGCACGAGGTTCTGTGCGGCCACGCCGTAGCCCCACTCTTCCATCAGCGCCTCGCTGACGATGGCGTCGTACAGGTACAGCGTGGCTTCGTCGGCGCCCTGGGCGCGCACGAGCTCGACGCGGCGGCCGGTGGCCTGGCGGTTATCCGCCAGCAGCTGGAGGATTCGGTTCTTGCGCATTGGTCTGCGCTCCCATGTTGAGGGTGTCGCCACCGTCGATCGGCGGCAGGTTCTCGCTGCGGCGGACTTCGTTGATGGTCATCCAGCCGGGCTCACCGGCACGGCCGAGCGCCACGCGGTAGCTGTCGTTGCGGGTCTTGGTGTCACCACGCTCGAGGCCGGTGACGTTGAACTCGCAGAAGTAGGTGTCACGGACGGGCCACAGCTTGCGGTTGAGCTCCTGCTCGATCTTCACCAGGTGCCGCTGCAGGGTGAACTTGAGGAAGCCGCGGCCCATGTTCTCGACCCCGGCACCCCAGCTGGTGGTCTTGTCGGTGTGGCCCACCATGAAGGGCGGCACGCCGTAGATGCGGCAGATGTCTTCGACCTGGAACTGACGCGTTGCAATGAGCGAGGCGTCCTCATTGCTCATGGCCAGCTCAGCAATGTCCAGGCCTCCCGTGAGCACCGCGGGCTTCATGCGGTTGGCGGTGCCCATGTAGCGCTGGTTCCACGTGTGCAGCAGCACATCGGCCTGTTCGGTGGTGAGCTTGCCGGGCGTCTTGATGACGAAGTCGGGCCGCGCGCCGTTGGTGAAGAAGGCCTCGCTGAACTCCTCGGCCGCCAGCGCAATGCGCATGGCCCGCGTGCCGGCGTAGCGCACGGGGCTCATGCCGCGCTTGCCGTCGAAGCCGAGCGCGGGCACGTGGATCATGTCGGCCTGCAGGACGCGGCGGGGGCCCAGCACGTCGAAGTCGGCGATCTCATACACCAGCTCGCCGGTGTAGAGCTGGTCGACACGCACCTTGCGCGGGTCGATGGGCAGCAGGCCCGCAACGCCACTACTGCGGAAGTTGGGCCGCATGATCTGCACGAACATGTCGCCGTGCAGGAAGTAGCTGGCGGCCGCGTACTCCCAGGCCACGGCGGCGGAGATCTCGTCGCGCGGCTGCTCATTGAGCAGCCACCAGATGTCATTGCGCACGCGCTCGCGTGCATCGCCGCTGCGGCGGTAGATGTTGATGGGCAGCGTGGCAATGGCGCCGGCCAGCAACGCCACGCAGGCGTAGACGGCGCTGATGGACATGGCCGTCTTCTCGCTGACGGACTGGCCGCCCGGGCCGAGCATGGCGCCCAGAGCCTGCGCCAGGTCCTTCTGCGTTATGGGCCCATCACCGCGCTCGAGCGCCGCCTGCGGCGCCTGTTGCGCGCGGCGCGCGGCGTTGGTCTCGCGCAGCGCGGGCAGCGCCGCGGCCAGCACCGTGCTGCCGGGCTGCTTGACGCGCTCGGCGTTGTACCAGGTGGCGGACATAGCGCTCCTACAGGACAATCAGCTCGGCCGGCGCGGCGCTGTCACGCGCGGCCAGGTAGCGGTTGACCGCGATGATGAGTGCCACCACGCCGTCGATCTTGTTCTCGGGCCGCTCTTTGCGCGGGTAGATGTTGTCCTTGGCGTCGCGGTGGCAGACGACGTTGGACACCATCCAGGTAAGGATGGGCGAGCCGTTGTGCACCAGCCGCCCCTGCAGCACCCAGGCCTCCACGGTCTTCATGGCCTCGGAAAAGTTGAGCACCGTGGGCTTGATCTCGACCATGGGCACGCCGTGCTCGAGCAGGTGGCCCACCAGCTGGGTGGCCTGGTACGGGTCATAGCCCACCGCCTGCAGGGCGAAGCGCCGGTGGCCTTCGAGGATCTCGGCCTCGATGGCGTCCATGTCGACGACTTCGCCGTCGGTGACGCGCAGCAGCTCGCGGCGGGCCCAGCCTTCGTATTGGCTGTTCTTGCTCTCATCCACGGCGCGCTCGGGCAGCCAGTGGGTGTCGAAGATGCAGATCTTCCCGTCGGCGCGCTCGAAGACGCGCAGGTGGGAGTTGATGTCGACCTTGGAGGCGAGGTCGAGTCCTTCCCAGGAGTCTTGCCCCTCGAAGTCGGCCAGGCGCAGCTCGGGGTCGGCACAGCGGTCCCAAGCGCGCATGTCCATCCAGGCGCTGTCGGCGTTGACCCAGACGTTGAGGTGCTTGGTCAGGAAGTTGCCGACCGCGCTGGGGGTCTCCATGGCCTTGCGGCACTTGGCGCGCAGGTCTTCCAGCGACACGCTGACGCCGAGGTTGGGATTGGCCTTGGCCCAGACCTGCTCGTCGGTCCAGTCGTCGCCGTCGTCGATGCTGTAGATGATGCCGAAGTAGGTGTCATCCTCGACCACGCCCTGCAGGACCTTGCAGACGTAGTTGCGCTGCTCATAGCAGATGCCGCTGCGGTCGCTGCCGGCGGTGGTGATGGCCCACACGAGCGGCTGGCTGCGACTGCCGGTGGCGGTCTCAAGCACGTCCCACACGTCGCGCCGCTTGTGTGCGTGCAGCTCGTCGACGGAGGCGAAGTGAACGTTGAGGCCGTCGAGCGTGCTGCCTTCGGCGTTGAGCGGCTTGAAGGTGCTGGCGGCCTCGCGCACCCAGATGGCGTGCTCGCCAACGCCGATCCCAAACTGCGCCGCGATGCGCGGGTCCTTGCGCAGCATGGCTTTGCTGACGTCAAACACGATGCGCGCCTGGTCGCCGGTGGTGGCGGCGCTGTAGATCTCGGCGCCTTCTTCACCGTCGGCGGCCAGCATGTAGATGGCGTTGCCGCTGGTGAGCGTGCTCTTGGCGTTCTTGCGCGGCACCTCGGTGTACGCGAAGCGGTAGCGGCGCTTGCCGGTCTCGCGGTGCACCCAGCCGAACACGGTGCACTCGATGAAGCACTGCCAGTCCTCGAGCTGGATGGTGCTGCTGGCCCACTTGCCCTTGATGTGGGGCAGGCACTCGATCAGCAGGCAGGGCCGCTCGGCGAGCTCAACATCGAAGCGCCACGGCCAGCCGGCGTCGGACTCGCTGCGCTCCAGGTCCTTGAGCTGGCGCTCGCAGGCCAGGCGCGTCCACTGGCAGGCCGGAAGGTCGCCAGCCACCACGCCGCGCGCGTAGCGCAGCGCACGCTCGACATAGCCGTGCGTCACAGTGCAGACGGGTGCACTACTTGACCAGTGCCAGCGTCTGCAGGCGCTTGGCCACCGGGTCTTCCATGCCCGGCAGCTGCGGCTGGCTGCTGAGCTCGCGCGAGGCGGTCACGCGGGCCCGGGTGGCCGGGCTCAGGCCGAAGTGCGCCAGATAGCGGTCGCAGCGCGCCTCGGCGTCGTCGCGCAGCTTGACCAGCACGCTCGGCCGCGCGATGCCGCTGGGCAGCGTGCGCCACAGCGCGTCGGTCTCGAGCTTGCCCGCCTCAGCCGCCGCGCGCATGTCGGCGTTGATCTGGGCCTGCAGGCGGCAGCGCTCACCCCACGCGGTGCAGTAGTTGGTAAGCGCGGCCCGGTCCAGCTCGGTGAGCAGGCCGAGCTCGATGAGCAGCGGCGTGATGCGCTTCCACTCTGCACGCGCCGGGCCCTGCAGGTCTTTCGGCATCGGCGGCGCCTTGACCGGCGGGTTGATGCCCTCGCCCAGGTCGGCCGCCACGCGGATCCGGGCACCGGTTACCGCTTTCAACGCCGTTGGCGTCGGCTTCGGTCCACGTTGACCCATGACCCACCTACCTGAAAAAAATCTGGAAACTCAGCCACGCAGAAAAGAGCTGGGGAGCCCGGTCTATGTGTGGCGGGGCCAGAGATTGGCACCGCCCCTCCCCTGCAGCGCTCAGGACCAGCGGCCGTCCTCGGTTGCGGTCTTGGCGCTGTGGCAGGGCTTGCACAGCCCCTGCCAGTTATCCGAGTCCCAGAAGAGCGCGCGGTCGCCCTTGTGCGGCTGGATGTGGTCAACGTCGGTCGCCGGCACCAGCTTGCCTTGACGCTGGCAGTGCAGACAAAGCGGGTGCGAACGCAGGAACCCTGCGCGCGCCTTCTGCCACTGGCTGCCGTAGCCGCGCTGGGACGATGAGCCGCGGCGCGCGTCGAGCTGCTGCTGCTGGCGCTTGGCGTGCTCGGCGCAGCGGCCGCGCTCGGTGGCCATGGCATTGCAGCCGGGCTCGACGCAAGGACGCGGTGCGGCGCGGGGCATCAACCACACTCCAAAGCACCAGCGGCACGGCACGCCGATCGACTGGGTGCACGTGCCGCTGAGTTTGGCGGATTCTGCACGGAAAATACCAAATGACAAAAAGTCCGGCGCATCAGGTTTCGTCGACCAGGACGGCGGCCACGCGCGTGCGTGCGAGGCGGGTGCTGGTGCGCTTGACCCGTGGCGGGCGGCGCACGGGGTCGAGCGGCTCGCCCTTCTTGCGTTGATCGAGCAGCCGCGCGAGGGTGCGGTACAGGCGCTTGTGGCGCTCGGCCAGGCTGCTGGCCGCCAGGCCGAGGGTCTGCGCCAGGCGGGCGCTGTGCGGGTAGGCGGCCACGGCAAAGCGGGCCAGCTCGGCGGTGTCGGGCCGGTGGGCGAGCAGGCCGATGAACTCGTGGGTCTCGCGTTCCTCGAGGTACAGCCGGGGCACGCCTTCGTCGCTGGCGGCCCAATTGCCGAGCGGGCTGTCGCCGGCGCGCATGCGGGCCCAGGTGGCGACCTTGGCACCACCGGCGCCGACGCGCCACGCGCCCCAGCGTTCCAGGCGCAGGGCCCAGTAGGTGGGCTTGCGGCGCGCGCTCATCGGCCGGGCTCCTGGCGCAGCCAGGCGGGCGACGGCCTGGCATCGAACTGGGCGCCGCGGCGGAAGGGCGTGCCGACCTCGCGGCCGGCCTCGGTGGCGTGGAAGCGATCGGGCTCGCCCTTGAGCCCGGCGCGGATCGCCGCATCAATGCCCTCGGCACCGAAGGCGGCGCGCAGCTCGTCAATGAAGGCGGCGGTGTGCGGCATCTCGTGGCGCAGGCTCACAGCGTCTCCGCCACGTGCTGCAGCGCCTGCTCGACCGCCGCCTCAAGGACGTCGGGCTGCAGCGCGGCCTGGGTACCGCAAGCGTCGGCCTTCTGCTCCAGGATCACCAGCGTGGCTTCGTACAGCCGCCGGCCGATGAACTGCGCCTGCTGATGCGCCGCCCTTCTGAGGGCCTGCCGATCGCCGCTTTTCAGCTTGGGGACTTCCACCTTCCTAACCTCCTAACTGGGAAATGAGGCGTCACGTGACGCGCGGGCGCGTCGCCCGCATCGCGCCCGTCGCGCCTGTGCGCCACGTGAGCGTGCGAATTTCAGTTGGGAACGTTAGGAACCCTCAGAACGGCAGCGGGTCATCGTCCACCTCCTGGGAGTGCTGCGCGGGCCGTGCGGCTACAGAGGACGTGGCCACCTTCTGCGGGGGCTTGTACCAGTAGCGGGTCATGCCGTTGCGTCGTTCGACCTTGGTGCACCCGAGGGCGCCAAGGGCCTTGCCAATGCGGGTCTGCAGGTCGCGCGTGAGCTGGGCGTAGGCCACCTTGAGGCAGCGGAAGGCGGCATCGGCCACGGAGAACATGCCGCCGTTGGCGGTGCGCACGGCCAGCTCTTCAACGTCGGGCTCGAGCACCCAGTCGTGCAGAGCGTCGATCAGCGACTCCTGCACCACCCGGCGCTTCTGCTCGGGCTGGAACAGGCCGCGCTGCTGCTCTGGCGACGGGTAGTAGCCCTCGCCGGCGTCATAGTCGGCCACGGCTTCGGCCATGAGCTGCGGCAGGTTGCGCCGCAGCCAGTCGATGTCGATGGGCCGCGTCACCCGCACCGGCCAGAAGCGCCGGGCGCCCTGCCCTTCCTTGATGTACTCGTCCTCGTTGGTGGTGCCAACGAACACCACCTGGCGGGGGCAGCGGATCTCGCGCCGGCCATAGACCGGGCGGAACTCATCCACCGAGCGCGACAGAAAGCTCTTCTGCTTGCTGGCCTCGGCCCGGGTGACGGAGTCCATCTCGCTGAACTCGTGCAGCCACTTCCCACGCAGTGCAGACATGGAGTCCTTGTGCGTGAGGTCGAGGTCGGTGTCGCTGTACCAGGGCCCGCCGAGCACCGCGCACAGCGTGCTCTTGCGCAGGCCCTCTTCACCTTCCAGCACCAGCGCGTAATCGAACTTGCACCCGGGCTCCATGACCCGCCGCACCATGCCGCGCAGGAAGTAGCTCGACACCGCCCGGGTGTACTCGCAGTCGACCACGCCCGCGCAGGTGATAAGCCACTCTTCCAGCCGGCGCTGGCCGTCCCATGTCAGGCCGCGCAGGTGCTCGACCACCGGGTGGAAGCGGTGCTCGCGCGCCACGGTCTCGACGGCCTCGGCCACGAGGTCGGCGCGCACGGTCATGGCGAAGTGATCGCTGAGCCAGATGGCCGTGCGGCTGTCGTCTTCGCTGTCCCACTCGCCCAGGCGGCCGAAGGCGTAGGGCGGCACGACGCGCTTGAGCGTGCGCTGGCTGAACTCGTCAAAGCCCAGCACGCCGCGCCAGCGCGCGTCGCAGCGCAGGATTAGGGTGACGTTGGCGAGGCTGGCCTCGGCGCCGTTGCGCCCCCAGCGCAGGCGCGTGCGGCAGCTGCCGTCGCCATCCCCTTTCCCCTGCGGAGCTCCGTAGGCGGGTGGGGGGCCGGGGGGAGGCGCGGCAGCGGGCAGCGGCGTCAACTGGCGCAGCCGATCGGCCGCCAGCGAGGCGCGCACGGCATCGGCCGCGCTCTGGCCGGCCTGCTCGGCGCTGGCCACCACGTCGGCCACGTCATAGCCGTCGGCCAGCTCGCCGGGAGGCGGCAGGGCCACCATGCGCACGTCGCAGCCGAGAGCAGACAGCGCGCGGCCCACGTCTTCCATAGCCTTCTGGCCGGGCTGCCGCGGCAAGGGCAAGAGCACGCCGGCTTTGTCGCGCTTGGCATCGGCGTCGGGCCAAAGCACCACGCGGCGCCCGGCCAGCGGCTGCCAGTCGGCCTTGGTCACCGCCTTGCTGCCGCCCGGCCATGTGATCACCACCGCCTTGTCACCGAGCGCAGCCTGGGCGGCGTCGGCGCACTTCTCGCCTTCCACCACCAGGACGGGCGCCTGCGGGCGCTGAGCGAGCAGGTGCAGCCCGTACAACGGCCGCGGGTCGCTGAAGGCGCGCCACTTCCAGGCCGCACCCTTCTGCGGGTGTTTGCTCCACACGCACGGCAGCACTTCCTTGCCGCCCGAGCTGGTGACAAAGCGGTGCACATGGCCCAGCAGCGCGCCTTCGGCGTTGCGGTAGGCCCAAGAGGCCACCGGCTTGCCGCGCACCAGATGCGCCACCGGAGCCGGCGGCCCGTCTTCCGGCCAGGCGCCGGCGTCGTGCCAGGCGTCTTCGGTGGAGGTGGGCCGGGCGGCGGGCTGCGCCGCGTCCTTCGTCCCCCGACGATGCTCTGCCTGACCGCGCGCCTCTGTTGGCCCCGTGCGCGCGGTCTCTGAGCTACCGGCCCTTTGATCGGTGATGCTGATGCCCAGCTCGCGCGCGAGATCGCGCGCAGCCTGGCCCTGATTGCAGCCGCGGATGGCGGCGTACAGCGAGATCAGGTCGCCGCCGCGGTCTTCCGTGGCGAAGTCCGCCCAGGCACCCGTGCGCAGGTTGACCGAGCAGCTGTCGCCCTTGTCACCCCCGAGCGAGCCGCACTTCCATTCCTGGCCGTCGCGCCGGCCGCCGGGCAGCCACTGCGCCACCAGCTGCTCGGCATGCAGCAGTGCAGCCGAGGCAATGGCATCAAAGTCGAGGCGGGAGTGAGGTCCTGGCACGCGGGCGCCCGGGGGTGCGCTGGTCAGTTGGAAACGGGGCTAGGCAGGGACGCCGGTGCTGCGCGGCCAGGCCATGAGTGCGGCGAGCTTGTCTTCCACGGTGGCGGGCGGCTTGGCGCGCACCACCGGCACCGGCTTGCGGGCGCCGGGCACCTGCGCACGGCTGACCTCTTCCACATGACCGGCGGCGAGCAGGTTGCGCAGCGTGTAGCTGGCCACCTCGCGCGACATGCCGAGCTCGAGGTGCAGGTCGCGGTAGCTGATGGGGCGGGCGGCGGCCAGCTCCAGCGCGCGGGCGCCGAACTCGCCGAGGGAGCCGGAAGGGCGGCCGAGGCGCGTCATTCCTGCGCGCTCCCGGCCATTCCGGCACTTTCCCACGCAGTTCCTGCTGCAACCCGGTCGATTCCCGCACGCTTGGCGGCGTCTGCGATCACAGTGGCGGCATGGGCTTGATCAACCACATAGCGCTGCACGACCGAGCTGGCCAGCTGCGACAGGGTAAGGCCGCGCGCCTGCGCGATCTCGGCAAAGACCGCGTGCACGGACGGGTCCAGGTAGATCTTGGTGTCTTTCTTCTCGAGTGCCACTGCGATGGCCCTTTACTCGGCCCCGGTGGCAGCCGCGCTGTCAGCGCCCTGCAGCCGGTCAACGAAGGAAAAGTCGACGCTCGGCAGCAGCTGCGCCGCCTGCACCGCATTGCCGGATTCGGCCTGCACCCGAAGGGCCAAGGACTCGGACGCGGTCTTGTGGCCGTAGCTCACGAGCCGCAGGTAACCGAGCGAGGTGCCACACCGAAGCGCAAAGGCCTCGCGGGCAGCGGTGTCGGGCAGCGATTTCAGGTATTCACGGAGCGTCATGACCCCGCATGGTATACCCATAGGTAAAGGCCACGCAAGTCCATCGTTACCCCATGGGGCAATTTACCCAATGGTAATGAGGGGATGCAATCCGGAGATGGACATTCACGACATCCGGCTGGCCAACGTGCGCGCCCTGCTGGCCGAGCGGTTTGACGGCAACCAGGCCGCGCTGGCGCGCGAAGTGGGCAAGGACGCCACTTACGTCTCGCGCTGGTTTACCGAGACCGTGCACCGCAAGCGCATTGGCGAGCAGGTGGCGCGCGAGATCGAGCAGCGGCTGGGGCTGCCGCCGGGCGTGCTGGACATCGTGCAGCCGACCCACCGCGTGCAGGAGCCAACCGCCGCCTGGGAGTACACCGACTCGTGGCTACGCGACATTCCGGTGGTGGGCACCGCTCAGATGGGCGACGACGGCTACTGGGACGAATTGCAGCACCCGCCCGGCTTTGGCGATGGCCTGATCCGCTACCCCACGCGGGACCGCAACGCCTACGCGCTGCGCGTGAAGGGCGACAGCATGCGGCCGCGCATCCGGCCCGGCGAGTTCGTGATCGTGGAGCCCAACTCAGCGGTGGAGCCCGGCGACGAGGTCCTGGTCAAGACGCGCGACGGCCGCAGCATGGTCAAGATGTTGTCCAATAGGCGAAACGGCCTGGTGGAGTTGCGTTCTGTCAACGAGAACCACCCGCCCATCACGCTCGAAGAGTCCGAGATCGAGCTGATGCACTACGTCGGCGGTATCGTGAAGGCGAGTCTGTATCGCAGCATCTGAGGGGGTGCGCGCATGGAGATCGTCTTCCTGTGGTTCATGTTCGCGGTGGTGGCCGGTGTGGCCGCCAGCAGCCGCGGGCGCAGCGGCTTTGGCTGGTTTGTGTTGAGCGTGCTGCTCTCGCCGCTCATTGGCATTCTGCTGGTGCTGGTGCTGCCCAACCTGCGCACCCAGCAGCAGGCCGCGCAGTTGGCCGCGGCGGCCGCTGCGGCCAGCGCCAGGCCGGCCGAGCCCGTAATCACCGAAGCCACGCACCGCAAGTGCCCCGCGTGTGCGGAGTGGGTGCTGCGCGATGCCTTCAAGTGCAAGCACTGCGGCCACGACCTGATCACCGAAGACGTGAAGCGCAGCCTGAGCAACGACACCCACACCGACGGGCTCGACGAGCTGGAGGTGGTGGGCGAGTCCAACTACCAGGACGCGCTGCGCCCGATTGCCGAGATCCACGCGTCTTTCAACACGCCGCGCCTGCTCACCGCAACGCTGCGGCCCGAGCCCACCAACGCGCACGACAAGAACGCGGTGCGCGTTGAGCTGGCCGGCCGCCTGGTGGGCTACCTGCCGCGCGAGATAGCCAAGCGCTACGCCGGTGCGGTGTGCGCGCACTTCAATGTCTCCAGCGGCACCCCCGAGCTCACAGCCCCGGCCGAGGTGCGCGGCAAGGACCGCAACTACGGCGTGTGGGTTTACCTGCCCGAAGAGCTGGTAGACCGGCTGGTCGCCTGACATTTACCTACGGGTATTGACACAGGATTAACCTGTAGGTAACGTCCGCTCCGTCTTCTGACGGAGTTGGACGTGCAACGCTCTCCCCTCTTCTCCTACCGCGTCCCGATCATTCGGGACATGGCCGCCTACAGCGGCCAGCCCGTCGACCTGCAGAGCTACTTCCGCGCCATCAACGCGGCCAATTGCATGCGGGGCACCACCATCGAGGCAATGCTCGCCGACGTGGAAGAGGCCCACCACTGCCTCGACGCGCCGGACTTCCTGCCCTCCGGCTCTGCCGATTTCTACTGTGGCCGGGGTGAGTCGTGAACCGCCTGCGCTGCGCCTACGCGCTGATTCAGAGCCTGCAGGCCGGCACCGCGCTGGCCGACGCGGCCACGCACTACGCCGCCACCTTGCCGCGCCCGCAGACCCCGGCAGAACGCGCCGCGCTCGACGCGCTGAGCGCCGCTTGTGTGCGCTGGCTCAACACCATGGAGATTGCGCAGCCGGTGCTTGCGGCCGAGCACGAGCTGCAGCAGACCCTGCTGCTGGGCGGGAGACCCACCACATGACCACCACCGCCCGCACCGCCGCCGCCGTCACCGGCCGATTGCAGCTGGCGCAGCTGGCCGTCATGCGCCTGGCTGAGCTCGAGGCCGACATCGACCACGTACAGGCTGGCGCCGGCCGCGCCGTCATCGTGCTGCGCCACCCCGGCCGCCTGGCCGACCACCTGGACAGCGCCCACCTGCGCCACTGGAGCGTGAGCAGCTGGCGCTGGTGCGAGCTCGACGACTGCATCGTCTGGTGGCCGGAGGCCAAGCGATGACCCGCATGGCCGACCTGCCCACCAGCCGCCGCCACCGCCTGAGCGATGACGACGGCACCGACCCGCTGTGGGGTGAAGCCGCCCTGCGCACCCCCGCCGCCCAACGCCGCACCGAGCGCAACCCCGAGCGCCTGGTGCGAGTTGTCACCACCAACGAGAAAGGCCAGCCCACCGTGAGAGTGCAGCCCGCCAGCCAACCCGCCAGCCCTTTGGCGCCAGCCGCCGCGACCGGCGCGCCCGCCAACGGCCTGCCCCCCATCGAGCGCAACGTGCCGCTACCCATCAACGGCCACTTCGGCAAGTGGGCGCGCGTGGCCGTACACATGGCGCCCGGCGACAGCGTGGCCGTGGCCACCGCCAATGAGGCCAACGGCCTGTCTTCCGCCCTGCGCCGCCTGGGCGCCAAGCCCACGCAGCGCCAGGAGCTTGACGGCCGGTACCGCGTCTGGAGGCTGGCGTAATGCACCGCACCGTCTGCTTTCGCCGCCCCCTGGCCGGCACGCCCCACCACCGCTACTACATCGGCCGGCCCGACGGCCAGGGCGGCTTCACGGTCAGCGCCGTGCAGCTCAGCCATCCCGGTGTTGAGCTTGTGCTCGAACCGCGCCGCGTCACGATGCCGCCGCCGACCCTTCCGGACGCCGCGCCCATCCGAGGGCGCGAGCGCACTCGTACGCCGCCCGTCCCGCTACCGGACCAGAAGCGGTGCGCACTGTGCTCCGAGGTCAAGCCGGCGGCGCACTATTACTCGCTGACGATCCGGGGACGATTGCGTTTGCACGCGTACTGCAAGCCGTGCCACGTGGCGCGCTGCCGCGCCCGCAAAGCGGCGCGCGAGGGCGGCATCGCATCGGGAGCGCGCTCGTGAGGCCGCGCATCGACCGCATTGAGTACGTCTTCGGCTTCACCGCCGGCCTTGCAGTCGCCAGCGTGGCCGCGCTGCTGGTGATCTGGCCCTGGGGCATGTGGGTCGGCCAGCGCGACGCGCGCCTGCTCATGCAGGCCGACCGCCAGGCCGCCGTAGGCCTGTGCACCGAGCAAGAGCGCGCCGTGCTCATCACCGGCCAGTACCCCATCGACGATGTGTGGGTGTGTGCCGGCGGCAGCGGCCGGCTGCTCAACAAGGCGCGGGCGCCGCTGGGGAGCCCGCTGGCGAAGGGGGAGCAGCGATGAGCAAGAGCCGCCTCACCATCAACACGACGGTCGACGTTTCAACCTGCGTCGACGTCGATCTCGACCTGGCAAGCATTGTCGACGACCTCGACCACGACGAGCTGGTGCAGCTGCAGGCCATGGTGACCGAGAGGCTGCAGGCGACCGCCAACACCACCATCGCGGCCATCTTCCTGGCCTCGCGCGTGGGCGACCGCGAGCGGGTGTTCGCTCTGGCCAGCGAGTTTTCGCGCAATGTGCTGGGCCGCGTGTGCTGACCGCCGCCCTGCCCCTCTGGTTCGCCAGCTGCGCCTTCGCCCTCGCGCTTTGGCAGTGGCTCGACCTGCTGCTCGAGCGCGAGACCGCGCTGCTGTACCTGGTGCTGGTGCCGTTCGACCCGCGCCCCGAGCACGCCGAGTAACCGTGGCCCTGACCCCGCCCGCCACCGAGGCCGAGCTGCTCGAGGCCTACCACCGCAGCGGCCTGCACCGCTGCGGCGTGAGCTTCCGCGCGGCGCTGCTGCTGCCTTACCGGCGCACGGCCCTGGAGATCGGCGTGGCCTTCATCCGCAACCCCAACCGCAACCGCCGGCCAGACCCCAAGGCGCTGGCCGCACATAACGACGACTGACCCACATGCACCTGCCCGCCTTCATCACCCGCCGCCTGGCCGCCTGGGCCCAGCGCGTGATTACCAGCCGCCGGCCCGACTTCATCATCGGCGGTGAGGCTTCGCCCTACCTGCTGCGCTGGCTCATCCTGCCGCGCAACGTGGGAATTGAGCCGCCGAAGGTCGGCTCGAATGACGGGTTAGGCGGCACCCTTGACGCCGCCAAACAAAAGGAACGAAGCAATGCAGATGACTGAACTGGCCCCCGATGTCGCTGGCCGTAGAACTCGCCCATGGATGGATGACGAATACATGGTGGTCGACGGCCTGAAGGTGGTTTACACCGTGGACAAGAAGACCGGCAACCTGCTGGTGCGCATGCCGGGTCGCACGACTGAAAACGTGGAAGGACTGCGCAACCAAGGCCGCAGCGTCACGATGCCGAAGCTGTTGCGCACCAACGACTTTGCCTGAAGCAACGACTGGCGGCCTGCATGTATTGGGGCTGCCTAACGCCAGGTTAAGCGGCGCCGGCACGGCGTCCGCTTGAACCGACAGTTAGGCCTGGTGGCCGGAGAGGAAGAGCATGGACAAGCAACAGTGGCAAGCCTTCATTGACGACAAGCCCGCACGCGAGGCGGCAGAAGCGAAGTGGCTGGAGCAGCGTGCCAAGCTGGTGGAAGCGGAGCGCCTGCTGTTCGATGAGCGCTGGACGACCGACGACCCCTGGCCCGGCGTGATCTACCGCGGGCCCACCGGCGACGGCATCAAGGTTGTGGATGTGGAGACGTGGATTCTGATGCGCGCGCTTGTGCGCGGCATGGGCGAAGCGCTGATGCGCATGGACCGCGACAAGAAGGCCTAACGGGCCGGGTGAGCTGCCCGCCAGCGGCGGGTCAGCTCGACCCGGGTGTTAGATGCGCGTATCCGGAGCGAACGAATGACGATTGACGGACCAACGGTAGTGAGTTTCAGCGGAGGCAGGACGAGCGCCTACATGCTGCGCCTGCTGCTGGACGCGCACGGCGGCACGCTGCCGCCCGACTGCCATGTGGTGTTTGCCAACACCGGCAAGGAAGACGAGAAGACGCTGCGGTTTGTGGAAGACTGCGCCCGCTACTGGCGCGTGCCGATTGCCTGGGTGGAGTATTGCGACTTCGGCGAAGGCTGGCGGCAAGTGAACTTCCACACCGCCAGCAGGAATGGAGAACCGTTCGAGGCGCTGATTCGGAAGCGCAACTACCTCCCGAACCCGGTGGCGCGGTTCTGCACGGTGGAGCTAAAGATACTGCGCATCGCGGACTACATGCGCAGCCTGGGGCACGAGGAATTCGAGGTGCTGGTGGGCCTGCGGGCTGACGAGCCGAAGCGCATAGCGAAGCTGCGCGCCGACCCGAGTGGCGGCACGCGCGGCATTGAGCGCCGCGCCCCGCTGGCCGACCTGGGCGTGACGCGGCAGGAAGTGGGCCGCTACTGGCAGACCGCCCCGTTTGACCTGGCGTTGCCGAACGTGAACGGCGCGACCATGCACGGCAATTGCGACCTGTGCTTTTTGAAGCACAGCGCCATTGTGATGAGCCTCATTGCCGAGAACCCGCGGCGCGGGGTGTGGTGGGCCAAGCAGGAGAGCAGCATCACGAACGCGAATATTCAGAACGGCGGCACCTTCAGGAAAGACCGCCCGAGTTACGCACAGATGCTGGCCTTCACGGAGGCGCAAGCCGATGCCTTTGGGCACGCTGCCGCCGAAGCGGAGGACGGCATCGAGTGCATCGGATGCACCGATTGACTGGCGCATCTAACTTGATTTCGATCGCACCGGCCGCCGAATAACCTGCCTCGGCTCAACGAGAACATCCGCGCGCAACTGATTGATTGCCCAGCTCAATCCGCAGCCGACCGACCGCATAACCAATCCGTGAAACCCGCTGAACAACAACTGCTCACGCTGCGCGACGCCGCGGCGCAGCTCGGCGTGTCGATGAAGACCATCGAGCGCGAGATCGCCGCCGGCGGCATCCACCGCCGCGCGCGACGCGTGGCCGGCGAGCTCAAGCTGCGGTCGCCGTGGAGTGCGCACCGCATCGAGCTGGAGCTCACCCGCACCACCGAGCGACTGCCCGACGGCGTGGTGCGGCGCGTGCGCCAGCCCAAGCCTTGCACCACCCTCTTCATCACCGGCCCGCGCCTGCGCACCTGGGGCTTCCACTGCGAGCGCGAGGGCTGGATCCCGTGGCAGCGGTTCACTGCCAGCAATGACGCCGGGGCCATTGGCAAGGGGTGCCAGGGGTGAAGCGCGACGCCTTCACCCTGCCGCTTGGCCTGCGCGCCGAGCTCATCGTCGACAACTTTGCCGGCGGCGGCGGTGCCAGCACCGGCATCGAGCAGGCCGTCGGCCGCCCGGTCGACATTGCGATCAACCACGACCCGGAGGCCATCGCCATGCACCGGGTCAACCATCCGTCGACCGTGCACTACTGCGAGTCGGTGTTCAAGGTGGAGCCGACCGAGATCACGGGCAATCAGCCGGTGGGCCTTGCCTGGTTCAGCCCGGACTGCACACATCACAGCAAGGCCAAGGGCGGGGCGCCGCGTTCACCTCGAGTGCGCGGGCTGGCCTGGGTGGTGATCCGCTGGGCCAAGCGCGTGCGGCCTCGCGTGATCATGCTGGAGAACGTCGAGGAGTTTGCCGACTGGGGACCGCTGACCGAGGACGGCAAGCCGTGCCCACGCGGGCGCGGCAAGACCTTCACGCTGTGGCTGAACCAGCTGCGGCGATTCGGCTACAAGGTCGAGCACCGCGAGCTGCGCGCCTGCGATTACGGCGCTCCGACGACCCGCAAGCGCCTCTTTGTCATCGCGCGCTGCGACGGCCTGCCGGTCGTTTGGCCGGAGCCCACGCACGGACCCGGCCGCCTGCCGTACCGCAGCGCGGCCGAGTGCATCGACTGGTCGCTGCCGTGCCCGTCGATCTTCAAGCGCAGCCGGCCGCTGGCCGAGAACACGCTGCGCCGGATCGCGCGCGGGGTGATGAAGTACGTGGTGAACAGCGGCAACCCGTTCATCGTGCCGCTAACTCACACCGGCGATGCGCGCGTGCACCCCATCGACGAGCCCGTGCGCACGCTGACCACCGCCAACGGCGGCGAGCTGGCCCTTTGCGCGCCGACGCTTGTGCAGACCGGCTACGGCGAGCGCGAGGGCCAGGCGCCGCGCGTGCCTGGCATCGACAAGCCGCTCGGCACCGTGGTCGCCGGCGGCCAGAAGCACGCCCTGGTGGCCGCGTTCCTCGCCAAGCACTACGGCGGCAACGAGACGCCGGGCGTAGCCGCGGACCGCCCGACCGACACCATCACCACGCAGGACCATCACGGGCTGGTGGCCAGTACGATCACCAAGCTGCGCGGCACCAACACGGGCCACGGCACGGACGAGCCGTTGCAGACCATCGCCGCGCACGGCACCCACTTCGCCGAGGTCCGCGCGCTGCTGCTGAAGTTCTACGGCACCGACCAGGATCCACGGCTGACCGAGCCGATGCACACGGTCACCACGCGCGACCGCTTTGGCCTGGTCACCGTGGCCGGCGAGCAGTACGCCATCGCCGACATCGGCATGCGCATGCTGCAGCCTCGGGAGCTGTACCGGGCGCAGGGCTTCCCCGACAGCTACTTGATCGAGTTCCAGCACAACGGCCGCCCGCTGCCCAAGCACGCGCAGGTGCGCATGTGCGGCAACAGCGTCTGCCCGCCGATCGCTGCGGCGCTGGTGCGGGCGAACTTTGCGCACGAGGCGGCGATCGATGCCGGCATGGTGGCGGCATGAAAGAGCGCGGCATCCTGTTCAGCGCGCCGATGGTGCGCGCCCTGCTGGCAGGGACCAAGACGCAGACGCGGCGCGTGCTGAAGCCCGGCGGCGACTATCGCCTTGACCTTGTGGCCCCTGCTGATGGTGGGCCGTCGCGCTGCCCCTTCGGCGCGCCCGGCGACAGGCTTTGGGTGCGCGAGACGTGGGCATGCAACCCCTACGACGACGCGCTGTGGTATCGCGCGACCGACCAACTACCAGACAAAGCCGAGTACGGCCCGCTGAAGTGGCGCCCGTCGATCTTCATGCCGCGCGCCGCCAGCCGCATCACGCTAGTGATAACCGGCGTCCGCGTCGAGCGGCTGCAAGACATCACGCGCGGCGACGCGATGGCCGAAGGTTGCCCTTTCGTCAACATGGCACGCGGCGAAGACCCGCGCGTTTGGTACGAACACCTGTGGTGCGACCTGAACGGCGCCGACTCTTGGCGCGCAAACCCGTGGGTTTGGGTGGTGGAGTTCCGCCGCGCATGACCGCCTGGCTCACCGACGCCGAGCTGGCCGACCTGAGCGGCTACAAGACCGCGGCCAGGCAGCGCGCCTGGCTCGAGCGCAACGGCTTTGCCGAGCGCGCGGACTATTTCTGCAACGCCGCCGGCAAGCCGCGCTTGCTGCGCGCTGCACTGGATCCACGCCTGCCAATCAGCGCGGCAACCAGCTCACCGCCGCGAGCGGCTGAACCCAACCTGGCTGCCATCACATGAAGGCCAAGGGCTGGGACCGCCTCAAGTGGGGCGTGGTGTTCTGGACGGTCGGCGACGGCGGCCGCCATCGCAAGCTGCTTGGCACGGGATGTAACTGCCCGCCGCCGTCTCCGCACTACGCTGGAGAGCCGACGCGGCCGCTGCTTTTCGACCGGAAGAAGGACGCCGTCGCGTGGTGCCGCGCCAAGCGCGCGCAGTACCGCACCCGCACCGACCACCTGCGCCGCTGGCGCTTCACCCCGGTGCGGGTGCGCGAACAGATTGCGGTGATGGCATGATGGACCGCATGGGCCGCCCCAAGCACAAGCACAAGGACCTGCCGCCGCGCATGACCGCGCGGCAGAGCGGCGGCCGGCTGCTGTACTACTACACCGGCGGCAAGCGCATGCTGCCGCTGGGCGATGACCTCGGCCGCGCCAAGCAGCAGTGGGCCCAGCTCGAGGCCGGCCCGCTCACCGCGCCGGCCAGCAGCTTTGCCCAGGTGGCCGCGCGCTACCGCCGCGAAGTGCTGCCCACCAAGGGCCGGAAGACGCAGATCGAGCAGGACGCGCAGCTCACGCGCCTGGTGGCCGTGTTCGGCGCCATGCAGGTGGCCGACATTCGCCCCGCCGACGTGCGCGCCTACCTCGACAAGCGCAGCGCCAAGGTCATGGCCAACCGCGAGGTGGCGCTGCTCAGCCACGTCTACAACCGCGCCCGCGAGTGGGACTACACCCAGGGCGAGAACCCAGTGGCCGGCGTCACCAAGAACAAGGAACGCCCGCGCGACGTGCTGGTGACCGACGCCATGTACGCCGCGGTCTACGCCAAGGCCGACGGCGTGCTGCAGGACGCCATGGACCTGGCGCTGCTCATCGGCCAGCGCGTCAAGGACGTTCTCGGCGCCAAGCGCAGCGACATCGTCGACGGCCACCTGCAGGTGCGCCAGGCCAAGACGCGCAAGGCGCTGCGCATCGAGATCACGCCGGCGCTGGCCAGCATCATCGAGCGCGCGCTCGGCCGCACGCGGCAAGCCAGCTCGCTGTGGGTGCTGGCCAACGACGACGGCACGCCGCTCACCTACTGGCAGCTGCGCCGGCGCTTTGACGCCGCGCGCGAGGCCGTGCGTGGGGACGGGAAGGATCAGGAGAAAGTGGCGCTGGCCGCCTGGCAGTTCCGCGATCTGCGGGCCAAGGCGGCCAGTGACTCGGACTCGCTGCGCCAAGCGCAGGAGCTGCTGGGTCACACCAGCGAGTCGGTGACGCGGCGGGTCTACCGCCGGGGCGAGAAGGTGAGGCCGCTGCGATGAGCACTCAAATGGAGGGCGTGATCGAGCTTGCCGAGGGTTTGCCGGTCTGCTTGGAAGTCGACTCGGCCACCGGCTTGCTGTGCATCCGCTCGGAAAACGAGGGTGGCCACAACGCCGTGGTAAGCGGCGAGCGCAGCGAGTCCGCTTGACCTACAGTTGGGCGACCTACCGAGAGAGGAAGATGTACGACACTGATAGACGCGGAATCGTGGACGCGGTGCAGCGGCAGATCGCTTTCTTGCTGGCTGACCTAGAGAAACGCACCGGCTGCTACGTCGATGGTATCGAGATTCACAGCACGGAAATCACCAAGATCGAAGACATCGCGCCGCGGTACTTGAGGCAGGTGGTTGTCGATCTACGGCGTGCGCCGGGCAGCGAGTGGAACACTTGACGCCCAACTGCACGATGGTGGTGCTGAGCGACGTCATCGCCTGGCTCAAGAAGCACCGGCCTGACCTGCTGTAGCAACTGCCGATTACCAACGCGTTGGTAATCGGGTCGGATCGCAGCGCTAAGTTCTTGATTCCTGGTGCTGCTGAGTGGACTCGAACCACCGACCTACTGATTACGAATCTCCGGCGGTTTCGTGACACTTCAAGGACTTGGCCGTCGTGCGGTTGGTAACGCGTCGTGCCTTGCCTGCGGGACGCATGGCCAAAAGCGGCCGTTTACCAACAAGGTAGCCTGCGCCATGAGGATGCCCCGCCTGCTTGCGTACAGCCTCGCCATTGCGTTGACGCTAGCCCCGTGTGGGGTAGCACTGTCGCAGGGCCGATCGCGCGCCGTGGTGGCGGAGTTCAAGCGGCTGGCGCCCTGCCCTTCGACCGGGAAGTCGACGGGCGCGTGTAAGGGCTGGGAAGTGGATCATGTGACGCCACTGAAGTGCGGCGGCAGTGACGCGGTGAGCAACCTGCAGTGGCTGACCACTGAGGCGCACCGGAAGAAGACCGCGCGCGAGGCCAAGCTCAGTTGCCGGGCGCTCGCGCGGGAGAAGGAAGAGTAACGACCTACCGCCCAGGAAACGGGTCGATCACGCCTGGCGCTGTAGGCCAGGCGCGGGCGCAGGCGAGGACTTCGGCAGCGAACTGGTCTCGCTCGAGGGCGGCCTGGCGAGCAGCTCGTCCAACCGCCGCAGCAGCGGCTCCAAGATCGGCACCATAGGCTGCAAGTGCGGCAGCCCGGGCTGGACAGGTGGCGGCGGGATCCGCGCCGGGGGGACCGGCGGCGTAGCCGGCGAGCTGGTTGCGCAGCTGGCCAGCATCGAGCCGCAGAGCAGCGAGGCGAGCAGCCTGATCAGCGATGGTCTTGCGGGCATGGGTGAGCTCCTGGGCTTGCTGGTCGACGGTGGCGCGCCATTGCTGCTCGATGCTGCGCTGGCGCCCCTGCTCGATGGCGATGGCGCGCTCGGTGGCGGCGGCGGCCTGGGCGGCCTTCAGGCGCCAGCCAGCAGCCTCGTGGCTGCGCCCGAGCAGGTAGACCGCAGCGAGCACCGCCAGCACCGCCAGCAGGCCCGCCACGGCCAGCGCAGCGCGCAGGCTGGCCAGCGGCGCGGGCAGGCCGGGGATCACCGCCGCACCCGCTCGCGCACGGTGCGCGCGGGGTACCGCTTGGCGTAGGCGGCCTTCACGTAGCGGCCGGTGACGGCGCTGCGGTAGCGGTAAGTAGCCTTGGGCTTGGTCATGGCGCGATCCTCTTCTTGGGCGGCGGCGCCGGCGGCGGCGGCGGTCGCCGGCCGGTTGGCCGCGGGTTGACGTTGGGCCGGCCGCCGGATGAGGTGCAGGCCGGCAGCAGCGCCAGCGCCACCAGCAGCAGGATCAGCAGCAGGTCGGCGCTCACGCGAACCTCGTCCCGCTGCCATCAATCACCAGCTTCTGCCCCCGCCCGCGCGGGTCGAACGAGACATGCACCCAGCCGCCGCGCGCGCTGCCGGCGAACTCCTGGATGACCTGGTCGCACCCCATGTCCAGCGCCAGCGGGGCCAGCAGGTCGAACAGCTCGCGCGTGCTGCCGTAGCCGGGCGACACGAAGTCGACCGCGAAGCCCTGCACGTGCGCGCTGCTGGCCGGGCTGTTGAGCGCGCGGTTCAGCGGCAGGCTGCGGTACCAGCTCGTGACCCACAGCGGCCGGCCGACAAAGCGACGCAGGCGGTCCATGCGCTCGGCGGTGTGGCGGATGTTGTCGCGCACGGTGGCCGGCGGGGTGTTGTCGATGCCCAGACGCACGGCGGTCTCGCTGTGCGTGGCCTCGTGCCAGGTGAAGTACTCGCTGAGGCGATCGGTGGGGAGGATGGGGCTGGTCATGGCAGGCCCCGCTCGCGGCGGTTGAGCCAGTCGCGCCACATGCCCCACGCGAGGTAGCAGCACATGCTGGCCAGCGTGGCGGCCTGCGCCGGGCCGGCGGGCTCGCCCTGCAGCTGCGCGGCGAGCCACCAGGCGGCGCTGCCGAAGATGCCCCACACGCTGAGCTTGAGCCACCAGTGGCCGCGGCCGGCGGTCAGGTTCAGGCGCCAGAAGCACCACACGAGCAGCAGCGCGGTGGAGACGATCGTCAAGACCGAGGCCATCAGCCCTCCTTGCGGTTGCGGGTGACGAGCTCGCGCACGGCCGCGGCCAGGGGGCCGAGCTGGCCACGCACGGCCGAGAAGATGTCTCGCCCAAAGGCGGCCACCAGGCCGGCCACGCCAATCGCGTGGGGCTTTTCGAGGCCAAGGACGTGCAGCAGCAGCGCGGTGGCCACGAGGGCGAGCGCCACGCTGCCCAGCCACCGGCGCAGGGCCTCGCGCAGGGGCTCGGCGTCGAGCAGCAGCGCCGGGACCATGGCGCCGGTCATGGCGGCGGTCACGGCGGCCAGCGGCACGCCAAAGAAGGCCACGCTGGCCTGCTCGAGCACGGCCGTGAGGCTGGCGCCCGCGGCCATGCTAACCACGGCGGCGCCGGTAGAGAGGTGATCGGCCAAGGCCAGCTCCGGGGAATGCGGGGTGGAAAAAGAAGCGGCCCCGGTGCCATGAATCACCGGGGCCGCTGCTGAGAACGCGCCGGCGGACCTGCAGGCCGCACGGCGCGAGGGAGACACTCTTTACGGGGCGGCCAGCACCAGTCGCGGCAGGTTCAGCACCGCCAGGTCGCGCGGGGTGATGCGCGCCGCGTCTTCACGGAACAGCGGCAGGCCGCCGGCGGCGCAGGCTGCGGCCACCAGCTCGCTGCAGAACCAGCTGTCGGCGTCGGCCCAGCGGCGCGAGCGCAGGACCAGGCCGACCAGCGCGGTCCAGTCGTAGGGCTTGTGCAGCTGCCTCAACAGCCAGCGCTCGGCGGCGGCCTCGTCAGGCAGCGGCATGTCGAGGATCTCGCGGTCGGCGTAATCGTCCGTGAACGCGCGCCAGCTGTGCACCTTTACGCCGCCGTGCTTGAACGTGGTGTCGATGACGGTGTGCCCGTCGAAGGTCACCGCCACGTGCGACCACCGGCTCCAGGTGAACCAGCGGATGAGCGCACTACCGAGCGTTGGGCGCCGCGCGAAGATGATCCGCATCGCCGTTAGAAATACGTGCACCGTAGAGCGAGATTTTCGGTCGCGCTGGCCGGCGTGGTGATGATTGACGCCTTGAGCGCCGGCGTGGCGCCCACCTCAATAGTGAGCGCGAGCGCGAAAGCCTCTAGCATGGTAATCACCGGAATCAACGAATACGGAAGTACGCCGGAATGCCTGAAGCGAACGTGATTGCGTCAGGCGTGCCCACGAACTGCGGCGTCGGGCTGGCAAGTTGCGAGACGGTTGCGCCGACCAGCGTGGGGCGACCAAAGCCACTGCCGGTAAAGTTGACCCGGTTGAGGATCAGCTCGCCGTTTGCAAAGTTCATCTGGCCGCACGGCACGGGGTTATTAGGGATGGTGACGCCGCGCAGCGTGACCACACCAGGAAGCCGGGCCATGCTCCAATTAAGACCGCTGTCGGTGCTGTAGGCAATGCTTGATGTCTGGTTGTCAAATCCAACAGCCAGCGCAACGCGACCGGCGCGGTCGGTACAGATGCACATGTCTGTAGATCCAGCGCCAACGCCACCGATAAGCCCCGGCACTGGCGCATCAAGCGTCCAGGTCACGCCGTCCGTGCTGCGCGCGGTCCAGATTTGCGACGTCGCGCTGTCCATGAAAGCCGCAAGAAACGTTGAGCCGGTCCACACAAGATTAGTGCCGCGCGGGCTGGACAGGCTTAAATTCGCCGGCACAGTCAGCGTTCGCGCCGTCCAGTTGATTGCGTCAGTCGAACTGCGAATAGTGACTGCGCTTTGACGGGCTATGGCTACCCAAGCGGTGCCGCTGCCGGCGAGACTGCTGTCGCTGTTCACTGTCGCGCCGGTGCGGGCGCTGGCTGTCCATACACCGTCCGGGCTGGCCGCCACGCGCCGAGCTACCTGCGTCGTGCCGTCCGTGAAAAGGACGGCGCCGGTGGTGCCGTCAAACTCGATGTTGCTAGGCTGAGGACTGAAGCTGGTGCTGGCGCTGAGCGCCGTCCGCTGGGAGCCGCCGCCGTCTGTGCCGGTTACAAGGCGCCAGCGAAGGCCATCCTGGAAGACGCCCGCCCACCCACCGCCGTAGCCCACGATACTCCCGTGAACATAGTTGTCAGAACCTAGCGCAAGGACGTTCTGGGCGGCCGACCATGTGCTCAGGTTTGTGCTGTTGCGGACCGTTTGCAGTTCGCCGGCGCTAAATTGCAGCTCAAATAACTGGTAGCGCGTACCGTCCCAGATAAGGCGATACGTTGGAGTGGTTCCATTGCTTCCCAAGCCCAAGTCGAGCAGCCGACCAAAGCGGGCTATCAGCGGGTTGACCGCGACCGCGGCCGCGTAGTTGGCGCTGTAGGGCACGAGCGGGAGGCCGGCGCGCAAGTATTCCTGACCGCCCATCACCAATTGCGAGGCAACGCCGGCACCGGCCGGCAGGTAAGGCAGCACGCCGCCGATTGGAATGCCGGCGCCGCCGGCGAACTGGCTCAGAGTGCTCATTTAGACGAGGCTCCATCCGCGGGTGCCACCGTGGAAGCGCAGTTGCACGGTGGCGTTGATGTTATCAATCTGCATGTCTTCGGCTAGTCCCATAATGTTCTGGCCGTTGCGGGCAATCACGTTGTCCGCGCGCCCGTTCTCGGGCGTGACCCAGCACTCGTCGCCCACCGACGGCGCTGGCGGCAGCGTGGCGGTGCTGGTAGCAGCGTTGCGCAGGATGGCTGCTTGATAGACCGCCAAGGTTACGCTAGTGCCAGTGACTTCCACGATCTGCGGACTAGCGCCGCCGGCAAGCCCCCAGTTAGTGGGGTCTGCACTGGGATCGGTGGTGCCGCCGCCCACCGTGCGGCGCCGGTAGATTAGCTGCGTAACGGGGCTCCACCGCACTTCGCCGATGGCGTAAGTGGTGCCGCTCACCCACGCCGGCGCACCGGCGCTGGCTGCAGCCGCCGTCGCGCTGGCCGCAGCACTGGTCGCGCTGGCCGCCGCAGCGGCCGCCTGCGTGGTGGCGATGCCGGCCTGCGTGATTGCGTTGGCCTCGCGCGTGTTGACGTTCGTTTCAAGTGCGTTGGCCTCGCTCACGAAGCCGGGCAGCGCCGCCAGCAGCGAGTCGGCGCGGGCGTTGAAGTTGGCCGGGTCCTGCCTGGTTGGCGGGGTCGGCAATGCGGTCATCGGCATGTCAGGTCATCTCCTCGACGCGGATGGAAAGGTAGGTACGGTCGGGCAGGTCTAGGTTCTTGGCCCAGTCGCGCACGAAACCCAGCAGCACCAAGCTTTGGAAACGGCCCTTTTCGTCGCCGATCCAGACCACCGGCCGCGCTCGGATGCTCTTCAGCAGCGCAACCATGCCGTCTACCGCGCCGTTGGGCACGATCGTTTTGAGGCTCAGCCGGCTGCTAAATGCGCGCTGCTCTAGCAGCGTGATGCCGAGCGCCGGGTCGAATTCTTTGCGCGAGTAGTCGTTGATGCCGATCTCCACGCCGCTCAGCGTGACGCCCAACTCGCGCGCGCTACCGAACACTAGCGAGCCCATGCTTACCGTGCCGGCGGTGGCAGTCAGTTCCACTTGCACGGTGGAGGTGCCCAGCGTAGGGATGTCAGTGAGCACCACGTCGGTCTTTTGATCGATGCTGGCAAAGAAATACTCCCACCAAGTAGTAACCGGCGTGCCATCGACCAGCGGTAGCACCTTGCTGTAGATCACCGTCACGCCGTTGCGCACGGTGATTGTGAGCGTGCCGCCGGTCATGCCTAGGCACGCCACGGCATTGATGAGGCCGGGCGTGACGGTCACGTCGAGCGGCGTGGTGCGGGTCGTCTTGCTGCTTGCAAGCTGGTCGAACATCGCCCAGCGGGTGGTCCCGCCGACCTCCTCCCACCATACCCCGCGGGTGTTCTCGGGGATGTTGTTGATGTTGCTGGCAAGCAGGCTGCGATAGCGGCGGTGGGTGGTGGTCCGATGCACTAGCGCGCCGGCCGCGTAGGTGGTGCCGCTGTTCCAGGCGGCAGGGTCATCAGCGGCCGGCTCGGCCGGCGCGCTGTTGAAGGTGACCATGCTGTCGGTCACCGCGACGGGGAGAATCACTTGCATGTCAGCTCGCAGTGGCCGGCAGGCCGTCGATGGTCCACTGCTCGAGCGCGTCTGCCGTGCGACGCGCCTGCTCGATGAGCTCGGCAGCCGCGGCGGCGGCCTCTTCGCGCGCCTTTTCCACCGCCGCAAGCTGCTCCTCGAGCTTTTCGGTCAGCGTGGTGTTGATTTCGACCAGGCTCTCGTTGAGCGTGGCGGTCTGCGCCGCGGTGTCGCTGCTGCTGGCGCTGATGGCGTCGGCCAGCGCGCCGGCGGGGCTCAGCGCCGCGGCGCCCCCCAGCGTGAGGCTGTTGGCCTTGAGGTAGTCGCTGATGCTGGCGAAGCTGCTGGCGGCGTTGAGCAGCGCGGCGAACTGCTTGCGGCCGGCTTCGCTGGAGAGATCAACGCCTTCAAGCGCGGCGCGGAACTCCTCGCGGGTGCGGAAGTCGCCCTGAATGCCGGCAGCGCGCAGCGTGGCCTGGATCTGGCGCGCGGTAATGCCCACGCGCTCCGACTCGCTGTAGTAGTCCTGCACGAAGCCGCCGACCTTCTGCACGAACCCCTCGATGCCGCCGGTCAGGTTGGCAAGCTCAATGCGAGCATCGACCGACAGATCGGCTAGGCGCGCAAACACACCGCCGGCGGACGCGACCGCATCGGTCATGCCCTGGACCGCAAGCGCGGTCTTGATGACGTTGTCGATCTCCTGCTCGCTGGCCGATGCGGCATCAATGCGGCGCAGGTAGGCGGCGATCTGATCTGGCAAATTGCTTTGTTGCAATCCGGTCAGGATCAGCCGCGGCACCAAATCGCGCAGCGTGGCGTCAATCTGATCGTTGTTGACCTGTCGATCTGCGTTGAAGAGGATGCGGCCGGAGCGATCAAAAGCAGTCCCGACTACCTGCGCGCCGCGATTATCCGGTGACGCAGATGTAAACAGACCGAGGCGCAACGTCTGATCGGCGACGCCGCCTAAACTGCGCGCCACGTCGCTGATGGTCGAAAACGCACCGCGCACCAAACTGTCGTATGTGCCCTGACCGGATAGGTTCGGTGTCGGCCAGATGCTAGGCAGGGACTCACCACTGCCAGTCAGCAGGCTGAAATTCTGCCGCGCGGGCGAGCGCTGGCGTCCGGTGCCGATCCCGGTGATAAGCGCATAGAGGCCGGCCACGGCGGCGGCGTAGGGGGCAATGGCGCCGAGCGCAAGACCGGCTCCCGCGCCTGCGCCGGCCAGCGTGCCGGTGCCGAACAGAGACGCGGCCGCAGTGAGTGACCCGCCCAGACCGACGCCGTTGAACAGTCCCGCCATAAGGCCGGCGCCCAAAGAGCCGCCGCCACTAATCAGGCTGATGATGCTGCCTAGGCCGCCGCCACCGCCACCACCGCCGCCGCCGCCCACCAAGCGCACACCCGCATTGGCGACGCCGGACAGGCCTGCACCTAGTGCCCCAAGCAGCGCCTGAGCGATGCCGCGAGCAATTGTCGTCTTGAAGAAGTTGACGATGTAGTCGCCGACACTGCGCACAAGGCCACGGCCCGACTCAAAGCCGCGAACCAGCGCATCGGTCAGCGCCTTCTCGATGTCCTCGCTGGCTTTCTGCCACGCTTTCCCGGCCTCTTCGGCGTTGCGCTTCTGCGCCTCGGCGGTCTCTTTATCGACGATCAGATCGCGGATGCGCTCGCGCGCCGCAATCTCGCGGCCCAGCAGTTCAACCATGCGCGCATCGCCGACCATGGCCGCTACTTCCTGCCGCTCTTTCAGTCGAGCGATAGCCACCTCTTCGATTGCGGCGGCGAGGCTGATGTTGGTGCGCGCCGCCAGATCGGCCGCGCGCTTTTCATCCTCTAGCTGCTGCACGCGCTGCACGGCTTGTTGTACGTTGCGCTCGCCGGCGGTGTAAAGCTCGTCCTGCGCTTTCTTGCCGGCCTTGATTTCTTCGTTGACCGCATCGCGCCCACGCCGTTCTTGATCTAGCCTGGCAATCAGCAGGATCAGTTGCTGCAATTCGGCCACTCGCGCGGCCGTCAAGTTTTTCGCGTTCGCCGCCAGGAATTCGCCGATCTTTAGCTGAGCGCGTTGCGACTCGCTTAACTGGTTTCCGAGGTCAAGTTCGAGCTGTAGCTTCTGCGCGTACTCCCGCCCAGCCTCGATGATCTTGTCGTATTCGCCCGCGAGCTGCTTGATTGACTGAGCGCGCTCGTCGGTGATCTTTTTCCCGCCGCCTTCACGCTGGATGAGGTCTGCTACCAGCGTGCGGTAGCGGTCGAGCGA